>Ga0067045_1003389_pt1 | contig 23894 bp, 18 predicted proteins | sample TerdegcTABiofilm_FD_59184 | JGI IMG/M metagenome (GOLD analysis project Ga0067045, IMG submission 59184) | Combined Assembly of (Gp0054472, Gp0054536) Wastewater bioreactor microbial communities from Singapore -Terephthalate degrading...
TGTGAAAGCTGTTCCGGTGACCCATCGTTTTGCCGTAGACGGTCTACTACCTCATGTCCGCATTTCGGCAACAGGGACTCAAAAGGGCACTTCGAGAGCGTCGCAAAGGAAACGCACGAACGGCCGGGACGCCGTGAAGGCAGCGGCGACGCGGTCCAGGAACGCCTTGGCGAGCACCTCGCGCTCGGTCAGCCCCGGTAGGGCGGACCGAACGAAGTGAGGCCCGCCGAAAAGCGTGGACGTGAAGCCCGCTCCACATCGTCTCTTCTCTAGCCCAGGCGTTTACGCCTCGTCCTGCCCCACATTTATTTGATGGTTTCAACGAGTTCGGCCCCACAGACAAGGAGGTAGAGTTTTTGCCAACCGCGCCAGATCGTGATCCATCCGGGTTCGCCATCGCACTTGCGGCCGAGGAAGCCGCCCAGTTTGGCCAGGTCCCTGTAGAATTCATAGATCGTCAGGGCGGTGACTGGGCTCGTCTTCCGGCGGATCTTCTTCCGCGCCGCCTGGAGCATGGCGATCCAGCGTTTGGGCACCACCTCCGTGGCCGGACGATTCGGGGTCGTGCGGGCCGCCGACTTCAGTTGCAGCAGCCGCACGCTCACCACGCTCAACAGGCCCGTGATCCGCTCCAGACGCTCCTTGGTTTTCAATTGCCGATCCTCCACGCGGCAGCCCGTCTTCAACGCCTTGTGCCATTCCTCAATCAGCCACCTCTTTTCATAATATCCCAGGACCAGCCACGCCTCCTCGAAACTCTCCACCGGCAGCGACGTCAGCAGAACCCACTCGATGGGCTCCACGTCCTTCGGCGCGTCGACCTCCCTGGCATAGACCACCCACATGGCGATCGGCGCAGGCGACAGCCGTTTCACGTAGGGGCTCCGGTGCGTGGGGACGGGCATGCGCAGCCGCCCGAAGCGGACTTCCACCTTCGCCGTTCGCGCCGGCTGAGGGCCGTGCTCCCTCGTCTGCCCGCGTGCCCGCAGGTGCAGCTCGTAGGTCCCTGCCAAAGGCAACGTCTCCAGGTACGCCTCCAAGGGGAGCTTGTTTCCATCGGGCGCAAGGATGATCCGTTCTCTCTGGGTGACGCGGACCACCCACTCCGAATGCTGCTCTACACAATGGCAGTAGACTTCGAAGTTGTCCGCTCCTCGATCCATCACATGCACCCATCGCACCCCTTCCGGAGGCGGTCCCACCTGATCGATCACCTGGCCCCACAGTTTCGATTCCCGGTCCCGCTTGAGCCGTTGCGCCGTATTTTCCTTCTTCGGCTTGCGTTTGCGATAGCGGATCTTCTGGCCCGCCAAGCCGGCGATCTCTTCTCCCTTCGCCGCCACGACCAACGCCGAATGGAGCAAGAAACCCCAACCGCCCCCATTGCCGGTTTCGCTCATCCCGGCGATCTTCCGCTGCACGCCGAAATCCAGTTCCGTCGTGTCGCTGAGGACCAGATAGGTTCCCGGCGGGCGGCGACGCGTCTGCTCCCAGTGCGGCCCGGCAATGGCCTCGAAGGTCACGTCTTCGCAACGGAACAAGCGGTAGGCCGCCTTCAAGTCGCCCCAGTCGACCGTCTGCTCCGGAAGACTCCCCGACGGATGACAAAGCACCTGATTGGCCAGATGCACCAAACGGCGAGTGCGTCGCTTGTCGCCCAGATCGCACTGACCAAATTGTTCCTCGGCCCACGTTTGCGTATCCATCGTGATTGTCATGGAACCACCTCCGTGCAAGAGTTCGGCGTCGGCTCGGGAGTCCCCGCCGCAGACGCCACTTCCACTGGGCCTCATCCCCAGTCGTTACTCTTACTACGTCGTTCCCGGTCACCACGATCATCTCCGCGTGCACAAACTGAGTTGTCGCTTGCTGTTATCGCCACGCCCCATACGCCGAACCCTGGCCCCGCTAACCGCGAAAAATGTGGGGCAGGACGAGGCGTAAACGCCTGGGCTAGAGAAAACGGCTGAAGGCGGAACAAATCGAGGATACACAATCCAGGTCATCGAATCACCGCTTATAGCAGTCCAGGCAGGGGGTGAGGGCGGTTGGCACCAGATCACGAAGTCATTGTGGGACGGCCGCTAAGACTCGTGTTCCGGTGGGGCCTGCTGCGTTCGACCCACCTGACAAGGACCGTGGCCCACATTTCTCTGAAGGGCGGCTGTCCCCTTGCGCGTGTGCGGCGGATCGCCTATCGGTCCGCCTTGGTCTCGGGGGACTCGACGCCCGTGGCCTTCGCGGAAGACGCCTTCGGAGGCTTCGGGGAACCGCTGCATTCCTGCGGCGTGATGAATCCGTCGCCGTTCTTGTCGTAACGGAGGAACTCCTGGAGGGCGGTCTGCGCTGCATCCGGGGCGAACTCGGAGAGCGACACCTGGCCGTCGCCGTTGGCGTCGCGTTGGAGGAACCAGGGCGGCAGCCCCGCCGGCAGGCGCGACCTGGGGATATGGAACTTGGCGTCGCGAACGGACGGCTCGCGGGCAACGGGCTTCGGTTTCGTGTTCGTGGCAGGGGTGGTGGCCTTCTTGGCGACCTCCGCGGCCTTGGAAGAAGGGCCCTCCGAGGCGTTCGCCGGGCCGCGCGGTGTCTTGTCGCCCGAAATTGCGACGGCGTCGGACTCGGCGTCCGAACCGGCCGGCCGGACTTGGCGATTCTGGCCGAACGTTGCGAGGTAGCGGACCCACTCATCGAGCGTGATCACGCCGTCGCGATTGGCGTCGGCGGCCGCCGGGCTGCCCTGCATCTTGCCCCACTCGTCGGATTGCAGTTGGCCGTCGCCGTTGAGATCGTAGCGACGCACGAGGCGCTGGGCGTAGCGCCGGACCTTGGGAGGGACGGCGGCGGCGGACCATCGACCCGCGGAGACCGCGGCCGACCCCTCGGCGACCGGTCCCGCGGACGCGGCAAGAAGCAACGGGGCACAACGGGGCAGGCAGCATAACACGGCGAAAGCGGTCAGTCGCAGGCAAACCACACCGCCGAAGGCCGGGCAAGTCCCGCCGCCGCACGGACCTACACACCTCATCCGTTGGACCTCCTCCACTCCCAGGATACCACGCCCCGCATCGCGGCGATACACGGCGCGGGGATCGTATCGACCAGGGGGTGCGATACTGGCTCGGAGGTGTCATTCGGCCTCTTGACTGGAAGACCTGTCGCGATATATAATCGGCACCGGAATGAGTACCTGGGGGGAATTCTGACGAGACACGCGCGGCCGCCCACGAATCCTGCCTGACTTGCGGCCGATCCGCCCTGTTGACAACCTGCCTGCTACGAGACTCCACGGGGTCTTTGGGACCCTCGAGATAATGCGAGAGCATCCCGCAACAGCTTCCCTTGGCGTCACCTTCGGATTGTCGAGGTGCGTGGGTGGAGGTTCGTGCGGGAGATCGCGTGAAGTGCCGCAGAATCACGGATGATTTCCCCGCCCGGCGAGCTGGGTGGGGAGGGGTTTTGACGAGATGAGTCGTTTGACCCGGGTGCACCTGCCATGCCGTTTCTTCATTCATCGGGCAATTCCACGGTTTCGCCGGAACGCATGACGCGTGCGGCGGCCCTTTGCTCCAACCGTGCCGATCTGATCCAGATCGCCGCCGAGTTGGGCTTCGCCACGCCGACCGAAGAAGACGCCTTGCGCGCCCTCGGCGAGGCGATGGGAATGGAGGTGGTCGATCTTGGCTCGGCCAAGATGGACCTTTCGTTACTGAAGGGCTTCCCGACCAAGCTCATCCATCGTTTCACGGTCTTTCCGATCCGGGTGGAGGACGGATCGCTCTTGCTGGCGATCAGCAATCCCTTCGATCTCCACGCGGTCGACGCCGTGAGCGCCGCGCTGCGCATGAGCGTCTCCCCGGTGCTGGCGGTGCCGGGCGAACTGGCCAAGCTGATCAAGACGCACCTCGGCGTGGCTTCGGAGACGATCGACGGGCTGGTCGCGCAGTACGAGGAACGCCAGGGCGGCGTGGAGATGCTCGACGAAGTCGAGTACGACCACTCCGAAGACTCGGAGATGGCGCAGCAGGCCTCCGTGGTGAAGCTCGTCAACGAGATTCTCAAGGAGGCGATCGACTCCCGCGCCAGCGACATCCACCTCGAAGCGCAGGCCGGGGGCATGAAGATCCGCTACCGCATCGACGGCGTGTTGCAGACGCAGCCGGCCCCGCCCGAGATCAACCGCTTCCAGGCCGCCATCCTCAGCCGTCTGAAGATCATGGCCCGGCTCAACATCGCGGAAAAGCGCGTCCCGCAGGACGGGCGCATCAAGCTCCGCGCCTCCGGGCGCGAGGTCGACATCCGCGTCTCCATCATTCCGATGCTCTATGGCGAAGGCGTCGTGATGCGGATCCTCGACAAGGACCGCATGCAGTTCTCGCTTCGCGGCGTGGGAATGGAGGACGACGTCTACAAGCGATTCAACCGCCTCATCAAGCTCCCGCACGGGATCATCCTCGTCACCGGGCCGACCGGCTCCGGGAAGACCACCACGCTCTACAGCGCGCTCAGCGAGATCCGCGACGACGAAACGAAGATCATCACCACCGAGGACCCGATCGAATACCAGTTGGACGGGATCAACCAGATCCAGGTGCACACCAAGGTCGGGCTCACCTTTGCCGCGAGCCTCCGGAGCATCCTGCGGCACGATCCCGACGTCGTCCTCGTCGGCGAGGTCCGCGACCTGGAGACGGCCGAGAGCGCGATCCAGGCCTCGCTCACCGGCCACCTGGTGTTCAGCACGCTGCACACGAACGATTCCGCCGGCGCGTTCATGCGTCTGTGCGACATGGGGGTGGAGCCGTTCCTCGTGTCGAGTACCGTGGAAGGGGTCTTGGCGCAGCGGCTCGTGCGGCTCTTGTGCCGCGAATGCTGCGAGCCGTGCCATCCGCGGCAGCTCGACGCCCCCGACGACTTCCCCCTGGACGACTGCGTCCGTCGCGGCGAGCGGGTCTACCGCGCGGTGGGCTGCCGCCACTGCCGCGGCACGGGCTACAGCGGCCGATCGGGGATCTACGAGCTGCTGGAGGCCAACGATGAGGTCCGTCGCCTGGCCACGGAGCGGGCCCCCACCCACATCCTCAAACAGGCCGCCGTGACCGCCGGAATGCGGACGCTCCGCGAGGACGGTTGGCGCAAGGTCCGCCGCGGATTGACGACGATCGACGAAGTGCTCCGCGTGACCAAGGCCGACTGACATTTCATGCCGCAGTTCACCTACGTCGCACGCACCGCCTCCGGCCAGGACGTGACCGGGTCGATCACCGCCGGCAGCAAGCGGGAGACCCTGCTGGCCCTGGCCGAGCGGTCGTTGTATCCGCTCCATGTCGAGGCCGCTCGCGGCAGCCTGTCGCTCGGGCGGTGGCGACCCCGGCGACGGATCAAACCACAGGCGGTCGCCACCAATCTGGCCCAGTTGGCCGACCTTCTCCAGAACGGCGTGCCGCTCTTGAAGGCCCTCGATATCCTTGCCGAGCAGGCCACGCAGCCCGAGTTGGCGGAAGTGCTCGCCGGCATCCGCGATCAGGTGGCGGAAGGGACGTCGCTCGACGCGGCCATGGCCCGCCGACCCGACGTCTTCGGCGAATTGGCCGTCAGCATGGTCCGGGCCGGCTCGGAGGGTGCGTTCCTCGAAGACGCCCTGAAGCGGACCGCCGACTTCCTGGAGCTTCAGGAGGAGTTGAAGTGGAAGGTTGTGGGGGCGATGGCGTACCCCGCGTTTCTCGCGGTGGCCGGCGTCTGCGTGACCTTGATCCTCGTGGTCTTCTTCGTGCCGAAGTTCGCCTCGCTCTTCGCACGCCTGGAGCAACAAGGGGGAGGGCTGCCGGGCGCCACCGTGGCCTTGTTGTGGATCAGCGACACCTTGGGCCGCTACGGGCTCTTTCTCGGCGGGGCCCTCGCGCTGGCGGTCCTCTGGCTCCGGCAGGTCGTCCGGACCGACCGGGGCCGACTGGTGGCCGACGGCCTGAGGTTGAAGATCCCCGTGGCCGGCCCGATCTTCCTGAACTCGGCCATCTCGCGCTTCTGCCGCGTGCTGGGGACGCTTCTGAAGAACGGCGTGCCGCTGCTACGGGCCCTTCAGATCAGCAGCGATTCGGCCGGCAACAAGGTGCTCGCCCGGGCAATCCAGGCCTCGGCGGAGAACATTTCGTCGGGCGAGTCGCTCTCGCGCCCGCTGGCCCAGTGCGGGCTGATCCCCAAGGCGATCATGGCCATGATCAGCGTCGCCGAGGAATCGAACAATCTCGATACCGTGTTGGTGAGCGTCGCCGACACGCTCGACCGGAAGATCAGCCGGCAGTTGGACATCATGGTCCGGCTCGTCGAGCCGGTCATGCTGCTGGCGATGGGGACCGTCATTCTATTTGTACTCGTCGCGCTTCTGCTCCCCGTGTTTGATATGAGCGCGACGATCAGTTAGTCAACGAAGGAAGGAGACCTATGAAACCCATTCGCACCCGACGCCCACCGGCAGGCTTCACCTTGGTGGAGATGCTGGTGGTCCTGGCCATTCTGGTCCTCCTGGTGTCGATGGTGGTCCCGCGGATCATCGGCTCGCAGAAGAAGGCCGACATCAACGCCACGAAGACCCAAATCGGCATGTTCAAGGCCACCTTGGAGCGGTACGCCCTGGACTGCAAGAAGTTCCCCACGACGGAACAGGGCCTCGAGGCCCTGGTCTCGAAGCCTGCCGACATGGACGAGAACGTCGCCTGGGACGGCCCGTACGTAACCGGCGAAATTCCCAAGGACCCCTGGGGCAACGACTACCAGTACGCCTATCCGCCCGAACGCGGCACCGGCGACAATCCGGACATCTGGTCCTACGGCCCTGACGGCGAAGACAACACCGAAGACGACATTTGCAGTTGGAGCGGCGGCTCCGGTGCGCGCAGCGGCGATCAGGACGCCATGGGCGAGAAGCCCGCCGAGACCCGGAGGGAGCCTCGCACCGATTCCGGGATGGAGAGCCCCACCCCCAGGCGGTCGTCGACCCGCAGCACGACGCCGCGCTCCGAGCGAACGCCGAGCAGCAAGCTGTAGCGGCGCAGCCTTGTGTCATCCCGGGAGGGCGGGGCTCCTGCCGAGCCCGGCCTTTCTCTTGCCCAGGCGTTTGCGCCTGGGTCGGTTGGCCACACGGATGGCCTTCAGCCCCTTCAGGGGCTTGGTGCGATTGTCTGTGTGTGCGGTTGATCGGGCTTCAGCCGCAGAAGAGAAGCCCCTGGAAGGGGCTGTTGTTCGACGTTGTCGCCTCCTCGGTCCCAGGCGTAAACGCCAGGGCTAGAGAGAAGGAGCGTGTTTTGGCGATCGACGTGGGAGGTTCGCCTCATGGGGATCCGCGGCCGTCTTGCCCGAAACCGCACCGCCTACACGCTGATCGAAATGCTCATCGTGCTGGCCGTGTTCGCTTCGCTGGCGGCCATGACCTGGCCGGCGGCCCGAAGGATGCTGGGACGAAGCGAACTGCGCGAGGCCGCCAAGCAAGTCCGCACGGCGTTGGTGAGGGCCCGGCTCGACGCGATCGAAACGGGGGTGCCGCACCGGTTCCGCTATCGGGCCGGGACCGGGCGGTACGAAGTCACCCCGCTGCCGGTCGTCCTCGATGAGGAGGAGACGCCTCCGGGCCCGACAGGCACGGGCCGGCAGCGCGACGACGAGGCCACGGAGCAGACGATTCCCGCCGGCGTCTGGTTCGCCGAACCCGGCGCCGTGCGCGAGGGACCGGACGTGTCCGCCCCAAGCCCGCTGCCCGGCGACGCCGGCTGGTCCGCCGCGACGATCTTCTATCCCAACGGGCGCAGCGGCGACGCCCGGGTCTGCATCGCCAGCTCGAGCGGCGCCTATGTCGAAGTCCGCCTTCGCGGGCTGAACGGCTCCACGCGGATCGGCCCCGTCCAGCGACCGGAGGAGCGGTTATGAAAGCGCCCGGACGTAACCAAGGCGGCGGGAGTGGGCGGGCGGACCTTCCGCCTTTGAACCGTGCGGCCGGAGTGCCCGTTTTGTTCCGAGTGTCTCGATTTTGCCGGCCGTCCTTAGCCCCGAAGGGGCGGAATAGGATAGCCCAGGGCAACGCCCTGGGGACGGTGTCCACCTGGGGATCGCCCGCCCTGAAGGGGCGGAATCGCGGCCCTTGGGAACGTGAATTCCGCCCCTTTGGGGCTTCGTGCTTGCTGCGACACGCTGTCCCAGGGCGTTGCCCTGGGCTGTCGTATTCCGCCCCTTCGGGGCGAAGAACGACCGCGCCCCGAGGCTTCTCCCTCTTGGAGGTCATGCTGGCGACCAGCGTTTTGCTGGGCTGCCTGGTGGTGCTGTCGGAATTGGCCGCCGTCGGACGCATCCATGCCTCCGTCGCCCAGGACGGAAGCACGGCCCTGACGATCTGCCGGAGCAAGGTCAACGAAATCCTGGCGGGCGTCGCGCCGGCCACCTCGGTCCAGAAGGAGTCGATCGACGATCCGCCGGGCTGGTGGTACTCGGTCGAGGTCGAACCGGCCCGGCAGTCGGGCGTGTTGGTGCTCCGGGTGACTGTCGGGCAGGAAGAGAATCCCGAGGGACGCCCGGTCGAGTATTCGCTGGTGCGATGGATCCGGGATCCGAAGTCCTCGACGCCCGAGCAAGGCGCGTCGGGAGATACCCTTGGCCCGCCCCCGGAGCCTGCCGGAGGGCCCACGTGATGACCGTCCCGCGAAGCCTCCTTTGGAGTGCGGCATCTCGTCGCGGCTTCACCATCCTGGAACTGTTGTTGGCATCGATGCTCGCCGCCGTGCTGATGGCCGGCCTGTGGAGTCTCCTGAGCACCTACGAGCGGCTCTTCGCGTCGGGTGAGACCAGGACCGAACGGTCGCAGCTCGTGCGATCGGTGCTCGATCAACTTGCCGACGATCTCAGCAGTGCGATCGCCGACAACGCCGCGTCGCCCTCGGGCGGTCAGGCCGCCGTGCGACGGTTCGGGCTCTTCGGCACCTCGCAGGCGTTCCAGGTCGACGTGCTCCAGACCCCGCCCATCGAGTCGATCGCCGGTTCCCTCGATGAGGAAGAGAGCGGCGTCGGCCCGGGACGCGACTCCAAACAGGTCCCGGAGTTGCGCACCGTGCAGTGGCAATTCGAGGCCGCGGAAGGCGAGGCCCGGCCGGGGCAGCCCTCCTCGCCGGGGCTCACCCGCCGGGAACTCGACTGGGAGACCCCGGGCGCCAAGGGCGGCGGCCTCCTGGCATCGGCGCGGAGGGGCCGGGAGTCCTCTTCCGTGTCGGCGACTTGGGAAGACGAATCGAGTCCGTCGCAGGCGGCCGGCATGGAGGACGACCCTGCATCCCGGGAACCGGCCGACGAGCCGGTCCTCCGGGTGCCGGAGGTCGTGGGGGTCGAGTTCCGCTACTTCGACGGCAGCATGTGGAGCAGCGAGTGGAACAGCCTGACACGCAAGTCGCTTCCCATTGCCGTCGAGATCGTTCTGCGCATCAAGCGGGAAGAGACGCTGCACGACAGGAGCAAGCTCCCGCCGCAATCGGAGGGGATGCCATCATCCGGCGCTCTGGCGGATCTGCTCGAAAGCCCGCAGGAATCTGCCGGCGAGAGCTATCGGCTGCTGGTCTACGTTCCGTCGACGACCCTGGCGCGGCGCACGGAATCGGCGAAGCCATCGCTTGCGGGTCCTCGGCCGCTTCCGGCCTATCGTCCTATGCCGATGCCGTCGCCCCGGCCGATGCCGAGCAGCCCGCCCAGCCCCGCCCCAACGGCCCTCCCCGACCAGTGGATGAGGACCGGCCGGTGAACGCGAACGAATACGGAATACGGAGTACGGAATATGAAATGGGTGGCATGCCGTCACGCGGCAAAGCCGCGGGTCGGCATGGAACGTGCCATCCCAGCTTCCATGCTCACCCGACGCTTCGCGTCGTGAGAGCATGCCACCCCATACCCATGCCGCGTATGGGCCGCAATGGCATGGTGCTCATCATCGTGGTCGTCGTGGTGGCGATGATCAGCCTGGCGGGGCTCGGTTTCGTGGCCACCATGCACAGCCAGCGCAAGGTCGTGCAACTGGAGGCCGACGAGCTGCGCCTGGAAGCCGCGGTGGGCTCGGGCGTCGAACTGCTCAAGGCCTTTCTGGAGCAGTCCGCAAGCGACCGGGAAAAAGGCGGCGGCACGTGGGACAATCCCGACGTGTTCAAGGCCGTGTCGCTCGTGGAGAAGACCGCGGCGAAGGGCGGACCCCGGTTCAGCGTCGTCGCCCCGCGGGTCCAGGAGGGCGAGGCGGTCGGGCTGCGCTTCGGCACGGAGAACGAATCGGCCCGGCTCAATCTCGGCGTCCTCGCCCGTTGGGACCAGCGCGACCCCGGCGCAGGACGCCGGGCCCTGATGAGCCTGCCCGGGATGACCGAATCCATCGCCGACGCGATCCTCGACTGGATCGACGACGACGACACCGCGAGGCAGTTCGGGGCCGAGGCCGACTACTACGAGGGCCTGGCCGTGCCCTATTCGCCGCGGAACGGAACGCCCCAGTGCCTCGAAGAATTGCTCCTGGTGCGGGGCGTGACGCGGGGACTCCTGTTCGGCGCCGACGCCAATCTCAACCACCGGGTTGACACGAACGAACGCAAGGCCGCCGCAAGCCGCTCCGACGACCTGCCGTCGGCCGGGCGACTGCCTTGGGCCTCCCTCCTGACCGTCGCCAGCGCCGAACGGAACGAGAGCATCGACGGCCGGCCGCGGGCCGATCTCAACGGCCCGAACCTGAGCGAACTCCAGCAGCGTCTCGGCGCCGTGCTGGACTCGAAATGGGTGGAGTTCATTCTGTTATATCGCCAGTACGGGCCGTATCTGGGAAGCAAGGCACCGACGTCCGGCGCCTCGGTCGCGGTCGACCTCAACAAGCCGGCCAGGTTCCGCATCGTGTCTCCGCTGGATCTGATCGGGGCCAAGGTCCTGATCCCTTCGGCGCCCGGGGCCGACGAGAAGACGGCCACCGTGGTTCCCAGCCCCTTGACGACCGAGCCGGCGGCCATGCGGGACGATCTGGCCAAGCTGCTCGACCACGTTGCCGTGGCGCCCGGACCGGTCCTCCCCGGCCGGGTGAATCTGAACCTGGCGCCCCGGGCCGTGCTCCTGGCGGTGCCGGGCATGGAAAGTGCGATCGTTGAGAAGATCCTCGCGTCGCGGGGGTACCAGACCTCGGGCGACGACGCGGCGCGGCGTCACGCGGCGTGGCCGTTGGCCGAAGGGCTCGTCGATTTGTCCCGGATGAAGGCCCTGCTCCCGTATCTGACCACCGGCGGCGACGTCCATCGTGCCCAGATCGTGGGCTTTTTCGATGCGGGGGGCCGGTCGGTCCGCGCGGAAGTCGTGGTCGATGCTACCGTGCGACCTGCCCGGCAAGTATACTACAAGGACCTGCGGGTCTTCGGCCGCGCCTACGCCCTCCAACGGCTGGGGGCGGAACCGGGGGAATAACCCCAGAGAGTACGGTCGGACAAACGCAGCGTCTAGGATGGGACAAGCGTGTAGGGTGGGACAAGCGCAGCGCAGTCCCACCAGGAAACCACGAAAATGCTGGTGGGACTGCGCTGCGCTTGTCCCACCCTACATCCTGTAGCACAGCCGAGGGCGGCTGTGCCCCATGGGACCGCGAAGTTCTCATCATGCCGCGGATGGTTGCCGTCGATTGGGACCGGCGCGAGGCGCGATGCGTACTGGCATCGGCCGCCGGGGGGAAGCTGCGCATTCTCATGGCGAAGGCGGTCCCGCTGGTCGACTGGGCCGAGGGGGGTGAATCCCGTCCCGACGTGGCCGGCTCCTTGCGGGCCTTGCTCGACGATCCACGATCGGCCCGTGCCGTTGCGTTGGTGGGTGTGGATCGGACAAACGTCGAGGTCCTCAATCTGGCCCTTCCGCCGGCCAAAGAGAGCGAACTGCCCGAGTTGGTCGGATTGCAGGCGTTCCGCGAGTCCCAGGCGACCGAGGACGACGCGATCGTCGATTTCATCGTACTTGGGACCGGCGAGGAGGGGCGGAGCGACGACGCCCCGCCGACGCAGGTCATGGCGGCGGTCCTCACGAAAGCCCAACTCGACGAAATCCAGGCCACGTGCAGCGGCGCAGGGATCAAACCGGCCCGTATCCTGCTCCGGCCGCTCGCCGCGGCCTCGCTCTTCGCCCGGAGGGTCTCGCCGACCGAACGCGTCTGCCTTCTGGTCAGCCTCGTGGGAGACGAGGCCGACTTAAGCGTGCTGGCCGACGGCCGGGTCGTGTTCCAGCGGACCGTGCGTCTGCCGGAGGGCGTGGGTGAGGAGGCGGTCGCGCAGCGTCTCACCGCGGAGATCCAACGCACGCTGCTGGTCGCCCAGCAGGGGCCGCTGGGCCCCAATCCGGTCGAGAAGATCTTCCTGTTCGGCGGCGCGGAAGAGCACACGCAGGTGGTGGAGACCGTCACCGCGGAGTTGGGCCTGCCGGCCAGCATGGTCGATCCGTTTGAAATCACCGACGTGCCCGACGACGGGCTCCCCGAGCATCCCGGACGATTCGCCGCGCTGGTGGGGATGATCCTCGACGAGTCGTACGAGTCGCACGCCCTCGACTTCCTTCACCCGAAGCGTCCGCCGGCTCCGGTGGATCGGCGCCGGATCGTGGCCGGCGTGGCCTCGGCGATCGTGCTGGCGATCGCCTCGCTGGGCTACTGGGCGTGGGGCGAGGTGTCGGACGCCGACAGCGAGGTTCGCCGCCTCTCCGAGGAGTTGGAGGACCGGAAGGACCTGCTGAAGCAGACCGCGGGGAAGCGTCAACTCGTGGAGGCAATCCGCGCGTGGGAGTGGGGTGAGGTGAACTGGCTCGACGAGATCCGCGACCTCTCCGTGCGGTTCCCCCCCGCCCGCGACCTGATCCTCCAGCGCATGACGATGACCGCGGAACGGTCGGGCGGCGGGGGGATCGAGTTCTCGGGCATGGCCCGCGACCCCATGGTCGTCACCCGGCTCGAACAGAATGTCCGTGACGAGTTCCACGAGGTCCGCAGCCGCCGGATCCAGGAGCGGGGCCAAGGGAAGGGCTATCCCTGGGTCTTCGAGACGTCGATGTCGGTGGCCGGGCGGGACAAAGAGTCGTACGTCGAACCACAGGCAGCCCCGCGATGAACGAGCCACGGCAGAGAATCCTGGTGGCCCTGCTTGCCGTGATGCTGCTCTACTTCGGCGGCGAATGGCTGTGGCGCAAGGCCGTGGAGGGCCCCTTGGAGGCCCGGCAGGCCAAGGCCGAACGCCTGGAGAAGGAACTCGCCAAACGCGACAAGGAGTTGGCCGCAATCCGCAAGGCCGCCGCGGACATCGACCGCTGGAAGGAGGAGTCGCTCCCCTCGGATCCCCAGGTTGCCCGTTCGCTCTATCGGGCGTGGCTCTTGGAGTTGGTCGGCAAGGTGGGCTTCGCCAACCGGAACGTCGAGGCGGGCGAACCGGTCGACCGGCGTGGGCTGTACCAGTCAATCACGTTCTCCGTGCAGGGCCGCGCCAACCTCGAACAACTCACCCGCTTCCTCTACCAGTTCTACCGCGCCGGCCATCTCCACCAGATCCGCTCGCTGTCGATCACGCCGATGGCGAGTTCGGGCGCGCTGGACCTTTCCCTCGTCGTCGAGGCCCTCGTCCTCCCGAGGAAGGAACCCAAGGAGCGGCTCAGCAATTCCACGTCGGACCGGCTGGCGTTTGAGAAGTTCGACGACTACGCCGTCATCCCCCGGCGCAATCTGTTCGGTTTCAGCGGCACGTTCGATCCGATCGACCAGGCGTTTCTTACCGGCATCCAGCACATCAACGGCCGCCCCGAGGCCTGGTTCACGATCCGCACCGAAGACAAGGTCGTGAAACTCAAGCCCGGCGAGAGTCTCCAGGTGGGCCAGTTTAGCGGCAAGGTGGTCGAAGTGGAAGGCGACGACGTCGTGCTGGAGTCGGAAGGCCAACGCTGGCTTCTTTCCCTCGGAGAAAGCCTCGCCCAGGCCTTCGCCCTTCCGCCGGAGCATTAGTTCTACTGCGCAGGGTCGCCAATTCCCTACAACCTATTGGGTCACTAGCAGTGCTGCCAGCACAACCTGTTGACGTATTTCCCGAACCCTGCGCAGTAGAATTAGGATAGCGATTCCGCGTTGCAGAACTACCGAAGGAGACCGATCCTCATGGACGCCTTGGAGGCGATTCGCACCCGACGCAGCATCCGAAAGTACCAGGACAAGCCGGTCCCGCAGGACCTGATCCAAAAGATCCTGACGGCCGCCATGAGCGCCCCGAGCGCGTGCAACGCGCAGCCGTGGCAGTACGTCGTCTTCACGGACGAGAAACTCCTCTGCGAGATTCCCAGGATCAACCCCTATGCGGCCATGGCGGAGCATGCCCCGCTGGCGATCCTGGTCTGTGGCGACCTCAGCCTGGAGATCTCCAAGGGCTATTGGGTGGTCGATTGCGCCGCGGCGGTCCAGAACCTCCTGCTTGCCGCCCACGCGGTGGGACTCGGTGCAGTCTGGACCGGCGTCTACCCGCAGCAGGAGCGCATCGAGGCCTTCCGCCGCCTCCTGAACCTTCCGCAACCGGTGGTCCCGCACAGCCTGATTGCCGTCGGCTACCCGGCCGAGCAGCCTCCCCACGAGGATCGCTATCGGCCCGACCGCGTCCATCGCAACGGCTGGTGAGAATCGGAGGCGGTTGAACGCTCGCTCGCAGGACACGACGGCGGAGCCGCGTAGGGTGCTCTGCGAGCACCACCGCGACTGAATCCCGACGACGCCGATATGGAGGAGCTGGCCCGCGTTAAGTCCGGCCTGCACGAAGGTCTCGATTCGATCGAGGTCGTCGAGATTTCGTTACAGCTTGAGAGCCTTGCAAGAGGATAGGGACCGGGCATGTGCCCCGTGGTGAACGGCCCCGAATGGCTGGTGCAGAGCGATCGGAATGCCAACTAAGTCAGCGCGACTGGTTCTCGTCGTCACGGTGCTGTTGGCCGGGGCCGTGCCGCTGGTCGGACAGACGGTTCGGCCCGGCAGGCAGGAGCGGGTCACGAAGCTGCTCGACGTCTTGAAGTCGAACGCATCTCGGGAGGAGAAGCAGGCCGCGTGCCGAGAGTTGGCGATCGTGGGCACGAAGGAGGCGGTGCCCGCCCTGGCCGCGCTCCTCGCCGACCCGGACCTCTCCCATGCGGCCCGGTATGCCCTGGAGCCGATCCCCGATCCGGCCGCCGACGAGGCCTTGCGCAAGGCCTTGGACGAGGTGAAGGGCCGGACGCTGGTGGGCGTGATCGCCAGCGTCGGCGTGCGGCGCGACCCCAAGGCCGTGGAACGCCTGGCCGGATTGCTCGAAGATCCTGATCCGGATGTGGCACAGGCAGCAGCGAGGGCGTTGGGCCGGATCGGCTCCGTCGAGGCGGCCCAACCGCTGGCCGTCGCCCTGGTGGCAGCCTCCGCAGAGACCAGGCTTGCCCTGTGCGAAGGACTGTTCCGCGCGGCGGAATCGCTGGCCGCCGCCGGTCACCGCGTCCAAGCCCTAGCCCTCTACGATGGGTTGCTCACACTGGCCGACGCGCCGCCCCAGGTCCGCACCGGGGCCGTGCGTGGCGCGATCCTAGTCTTGGGGAAAGACGGCTTGCCTTCGCTCCGCCGTTACTTGCGGAGCGACGACGATCTCCTCTTCACCGCGGCCGTCCGCACCACGTTCGAGATGCCCGAACACGCCGTCACCGTCCTGTTGGTCGAGGCGTTGCAGCGAACGGACAACCCGGATCGCCAGGTCCTGCTGATTCAATCGCTCGCGAGCCGCAAGGACCCCTGGGCGTTGTCCAGGCTGTGGACCCGTGCCCTGGGCGGGCCGCGTCAGGTCCGGTTGGCGGCCATTCGGGCCGTGGCAGAGGCGGGGGCCGGGGCCATGGCGTCTGCCCTGGTTCCGTTCCTGGACGACCCCGATCCGGAGTTGGCACACGCGGCATGCGAGAGTCTGGCGGTGCTTCCCGGCTACCTCGTCTGGGCTACGCGGCCGGGCCTGTCTGTGGAACAGCGGCTGGCAATCTGCCGGACCGCCGCGGGGATGATCCAGAAATCCGAGGAAAAACGGCTGCTCCTCACGGCGTTGGGCGGAATCCCCTCGTCCGAGGCAATTCGCCTAGCCATGCCGTGTCTCAACGAACCGGAAATACGGGAAGAGGCGGCCGCAGCCCTCGTGTCGGTTGCCGAGAGCTTGCTGAGAGGTCAAAATGCGAAGCAGGCGGCGTCTGAGTTGATCGGGCCGCTTGCAGAGGTGGCCCGGCTTGCGAGTAGCGCCGAGGTCGTGCGCCGCGCCAGGGCGGCGCTCGATCAAGCGAAGAAGCAAGCCCAGTAGCGCCCCAGGCATCACAAGCGGGGAATCACGAAAGCACGAAAGGGGGAAAGCACGAACAAGTAAGGATGACCTCCCGAGGCAGCCCCACCGCCTCTTTCGTGTCTTCGTCCTTTCGTGTTTTCGTGATCTCGTGCTTTCGTGATTCGCCTGCTGGTTACCCCAAGGAGAAGCACTATGCCTTATGAACGATCGAAATTAACGCGGCGGCAGCTCCTGGCCGGCGCCGCGAAGGCCGGCGCGGTCCTGGCTGCCCCGGTGTTTGTCCCCGGCGCCGTGCTCGGCAAAGACGGGGCCGTAGCGGCCAACGAGCGGGTTACGTTGGCCGGGTTGGGGATCGGCGGGCGAGGTGGTTACGACCTCGGTTGCTTCATGGAGGAGCCGGTCATTCAGTTCGTTGCCATTGCCGACCCGCAGAAGAGCCGCCGCGAGGGCGTCAAGGCACGGACCGAGAAGAAGTACGGCCCCGGCGTGGCCGCCTACCGCGACTTCCGGGAAATGCTCCCGCGCGAGGACATCGACGCCGTGCTGATCGCCACCGGCGACCGCTGGCACACGATGGCCTCGATCTGCGCGGCCAAGGCCGGCAAGGACGTCTACTGCGAAAAACCCTCGACGATGACGATCGCCGAGAGCCTGGCGCTGGCCGACACGTACCGGCGCTACGGCCGCATCTACCAGGCCGGCACGCAGCGGCGGAGCATCAGCAACTTCCTCTTCGCCGCCGACCTGTGCCACAGCGGCAAGCTCGGCAAGCTCACCGCCGTCCACGCCAACACGCTCCACCCGGGCGTCACCCACGACTGGGTCCCCGCCGAGCCCGAGCCCCCCAAGGAAGAGTGCGATTGGGACCTCTGGCTCGGCCCCTGCCCGTGGCGTCCGTACAACAGCCAGTACGTGGCCGGGCGCTGGCGGGGCTTCTTCGATTTCCACGGCGGCGGGATTCTCGAATGGGGGGCCCACACGGTGGACCTCTGCAACTGGGCCGGCACCAACGATCAGAAGATGCCCATCCATTACGAGCCGACCCCGAGCGGCTGCATTGCCACCTACGACGACGGCCTGAAACTCGTCATGCGCGACGACGGCTGGATGGGCCTCGGCACGTGCAGTGCCCGCTACGAAGGGGAAGACGGCTGGGTCGAGACCGGCGACAGCGGCCGCCTGGAGTTCTCGTCCGGCCGGCTCCGCGCCGAGCAGAAGCAGTTCACCGAGGTGGGCACGTCGGCCGTGAGCCACATCAAGAACTTCCTCGAGTCGATCAAGACCCGCCGGCCCGCCCACTCGAACGCCGAGGTCGTCGCCCGCAGCCACATCATCTGCCATGCGGCCTACATCGCCTGGCAGCTCGGGCGTCCGCTCCAGCTCGACCCGGTCAAGGCGGAGTTCGTCGGCGACGAGGAGGCGAACCGGATGCGGTCCCGGGCCCTGCGCGACCCGTGGCGGATTTGAGGAAATGATGAATGATGAAGGATGAATGCCGAGACTTCCGAAGTCTTCGAGACTTCGGAAGTCTGCCAGACTGAAAAGATGGTGCGTGCACAGGAGATGCTTGAAATGCTCAGATTCCGATACGTCGTGATTGCGATGCTGTTGTTCGTTCTGGCCGCGCCGCTGGCGGCGTGGGCTCAGACCAACTCGAAGGAGATCATGGCCCTGCCGGCCGAGAAGCTCGTCGAGATCCTGAAGGCCCCCGGGGCGAGTCTCTTCGACAAGGCCAAGGCGTGTCAGCGCCTGGCCGTCGTGGGCACGAAGGACGCGATTCCCGCCCTGGCCGCCCTGCTGCCCGATGAGAAGCTCAACCTCTACGCCCGGTTCGGACTCGAAGGAATTCCCGATCCGGCGGTCGAGGACGCCCTCCGCGCGGCGACGGCGAACCTCCGGGGCCGCCAGCTCGTCGGCGTGATCGACTCGATCGGCCAGCGCAAAGACGCCAAGGCGGTCGGTCTTCTCAAGGGCTTCCTCAGCAATCCCGACGCCCCGGTGGCATCGGCCGCGGCGGGCGCCCTGGGACGAATCGGCACGGTCGAGGCTGCTGCCGTGCTCAAGGAGTGGGTCGCCAAGGACACGCCCGTGAGGAACTGTCTCGCCGACGGATGCCTCGCGTGTGCCGAGGGCCTTGCGGCCGCGGGCAAGCCCGACGAGGCCCTCGCGTTGTACCTGGCGGTCCGCGCCTCCGGTGCGCCGAAGTACGTCAAGATCGCGGCGATCGACGGTCAGGTCCGGATCGCCGGGAGCGGCGCGGCGAACCTCATCCTCGAGAGCCTACGCTCCCCGGATAAGGACTTCTTCAATCTCGGCCTCGCCCTCGCTCGCCGCACCTCCGGCGCCGAGGTGACTGCCGCTGTGGCCGGCGAGCTCGAAAAACTCCCGGGAGACCGGCAGGCCCTTCTGCTCCTCGCCCTGGGAGAGCGAAAGGAGCCGGCCCCCATGCCCGTGATTGTTGCGGCCACGAAGAGCCCGTCGGCCGCCGTGCGTGAGGCGGCGGTTTGCGTGCTGGCCAAGCACGGCGACGCCTCGGCCGCGGGAATCCTGCTCGACGCCGCCCTCGGCGAAGGCGACGTGGCCGCGGCAGCCAAAGAAGGCCTCAAGAATCTGTCGGGCCCGTCGGTTGACGCCGCCGTCGCCTCGACGCTGGCCGGCGCCGATGCCAAGGCGAAGGCCGTGCTGCTGGAGCTTGTCGGTGCCCGTCGAATCTTGGCGGCCGAGCCGGCGGTCCGCGCAGCGTTGGGGGACGGCAACGAACCGGTCCGGATTGCCGCCCTGGCCGCGATGGCGCAGCTCGTTGAGCTGAAGGACCTGGGCCTCCTGACCACCCGTGCCCTGGCGGGCGCGGGCCCTGCGGAAACCGCCGCGGCCCAGCAAGCCCTCCAGACGGCCGCCCTGCGCATGAGCGACCCGGATGGATGCGCCGCTCGAATCGCTGAGTGCCTCAAGGGGGCCTCGGGCGCCAATCGGACGTTCCTGATGGAATTGCTCGGCAAGATCAGCGGGGCCAAGGCGCTGGAGACGATCGTGGCCGGCGCCAAGTCGGGCGATGCGGCGATCAAGGACGAGGCGACCCGCGTGCTCGGCAACTGGGTCAACGCCGACGCGGCCCCGGCACTGCTGGCGATCGCCAAGGACGACCCGGACGCGAAGTACCAGATCCGCGCCCTTCGCGGCTACATCCGTATCGCGCGGCAGCTCCAGCTCCCGACGGAGAAGCGGCTCGAGATGTTCCGCATTGCCATGGAGGTGGCGAAGCGGAACGACGAGAAGCAACTTGCCCTCGACGTCTTGACGCGGATTCCGTCGGTCGAGACCCTCGAGATCGCGGTCGCGCACCTCGGGAAGCCGGGCCTGAAGAACGCCGCCGCCCAGGCGGCGGTGAAGATCGCGCCGAAACTCGGCGCGGGCGACGCGAAGGCCGTGGCGGCCGCCATGCAGAAAGTCCTCGACGCCGGCGTCGGGGGAAATCCCGGCGCCCGCGCGACGCAACTTCTCGACCAGGCCAAGTCCGGGTCGAAGTAGAAAACCATCCCGCGCTCGGCGTGGGGCTTGTGCGCTCGGCGCGGGTCTCCGACCCCGCCGAGCGTTTGGTAGCACAGCCATCCTGGCTGTGCTGCGACAGGCTGGAAGCCTGTGCTACTTGCTTTGGGACACAGTCTAACGAGGAGGCCGCCATGCGGGACCGCCGGTCGGATCGGCTCAGGCGCCAGCATGTGCTTCAAGTCCGCGCCGCAGCCCGCGAAAACGAAGACGGTCTGGATGCCGAGACGCCGGGTATCGAGCGCGGACCCGAGCCGGACCGCAAGGAGCTCCACAAGAGGGACCATGCCATGAAGATCGGGTTTCACACCGACGCGTTCAACTCCGCCTTCTTCAGTTTCGACAAGTGCCTGGAGTGGGCCCAGCGCAACGGGGTCCATTACATCGAGTGCGGGCTGATCGACGGGGTGAGCTGGATCCACGGCCTCGGCTACTTCCCGCATACGGCCCTCTACGAAGATCCCGTGCTCCTGCGGCGGAAGATGGAGGCCCAGGGCGTGCAGTTCTCGCAGGTCGACGCGGCCTATCCGCTCTCGAACAAGGACGCCCCGATGCGCGGCGTGCCCTATGTCATCAAGAGCATTCAATGGGCCGCGCAGATCGGGTGCCCCTGCGTCGATACGACCGACGGCCTCCACGCCCCCCAAGGCGTCCGCGACGCCGACGCCATGGACCAGATGAAACGCAGCTACGAGCAGATCGTGGAGATCGCCGAGGCCCACCGGATCACGCTGAACATCGAGCCGCACGGCTACTTCACGACGAAGCCGGAGTTCATGGGCAGGATGCTTGATTTCTGTAAGAGTCCGTACCTCCGCATGAACATGGACACCGGCAACACGTACATCGCCGGGCAGGACCCGGTCGAGTTCCTCAAGCCTTTCGTCGACCGCGTGAGCCACGTCCACGTGAAGGACGTATCGGAAACGCTCGCGGCGGCCACGCGGGGCAAGCAGGCCGGCATCGCGGTGAGCCACTGCGCCTTAGGCGAGGGCGTGAACGCCGAAAACATCAAGAAATGCCTCGCCCTCCTGCGCGACCACGGCTACCAGGGCGTGCTGAGCATGGAATGCGAAGGCCAGGCCGGCCCGATGATCGAGCGCTCCCTGGCCTGGCTCCGCAAGACGTTGGCCGAGTTGAACATTTCCGTGGCGGGATAGTCCGCGTCATGGTCTCCGAGAATCCTGCAAGGTCGCTTAGCCGGCCTTCCTGGCCGGCTTCTTGTCCTTAAGGACTTCGCCGCCGGTCTCCTCCGTGCCCGGACTGCGGAACCCCTGGGCCGCCGGTTCGCCCAGGTCGAACGGGAAGCGTCGCTGTTTGGAGAGGGTCCGGGCCTTCTGCACGAGGTCGTCTGCTTGGATCAGCTCCTTGCGCGGAAGGGCCATGAGGATCCGGTTGCCCGTGCTGAAGACGTCGATGATGTAGAGATCGTCGAACACGTCCTGGTAGGTCCGGACCATCGACGCGTAGAGGGGATTTGCCCCGCTGCTCCAGACGTTGGCCAGCACGACACCCTTCGGACGCACGGCCGCGCGGACCGCCCGGAGGAACTCCTGCGTGGCCAGGTGGTAGGGGATGCTGTCGCTGCCGAAGGCATCGAGAAGGATCGCGTCGTAGGGTTCGCGGCAGTCCTCGATGAACCGCCGCCCGTCGGCCACGTAGGCCCGAAGGTTGGCGTCCTCGCGGAAGTTGAAGAACTTCTTGGCCGCCTCGACGACGACCGGATCGATGTCGACGACGTCGATCCGGGCCTGCGGGTAGTGCTTGTGGAGGAAGCTCGGGATCGTGCCGCCGCCCAGCCCGACGATCAGGATCCGCTCGGGGGCCTTGACCAGGGCCAGGCCCACCGGCATGACGCGGGCGTAGGCCAGTTCGATGTGGTCCGGGTCGCCGGGCTTCACCACGCTCTGCCGGGCCCCGCCCCGCTCGAACATCAACGTGCGCAGGCCCTGCTCGTCCTCGGTGACCACCACCGTGTTGTACGGCGACTGCTTTTCAAAGAGGACCTTCGGCTCGGCCGCGGCAACGATCTTGGGAGCGAGGACGGCCACAAGTCCGAGGTGGAACAACTGTCGGCGGAGCATAGGGGAATTCTCCAGAAGAATCACGAAAACGCGAAAGAACGAAAACGCCAAACAAACGGCCAGGGCCGGCGGCCAGCCTCGGGACGTTGCCCCTTGGTTTTCGCGCTTTCGCGCTTTCGCGATCCGTTCGTTCCGCTCGTTCCGTTTTCCCAAGAAACCCACGGGCCGCAGCCCGTGGGCTTCTTCTTCGGTTTACTGCGGTTTGTGCGGTTCAGACCTCCGACCATTGGCCCGGGACGGGGACGGGATAGAAGCCGCGGGCGTCGGCCTTCACGGGCGGCGGGCTGTCCGGGGTCATCGTGGAGATGTACGGGCACCACTGGAACTTGGAGTTCATCACCTGGTCCCAGGTGATGATCTGCCCGGAATTCACGGCCGCGCGGCCCATCATGTCGGCAATATTCGACATGGCGGCCCGCTTCGCCTCGTTGTGCTTCTTGTCCTTCCGGATCGCTTCCAGGAGCACGTTCCACTCGGCTTGCCAGGGCGTGTACTTCTCCTTGGGCGCCTTCCAGGCGATGTTGTCCGGCGCGCAGCGCTGGTCCTTGTAGGTGTGGACCGTCCCGGCATGGATGTCGCCGGAGAACTGGGCAGCACACTTCGTGCCGTGGACGAACGTGTCGAACTGGTTGTGGCATTTGCTGATGTAGCGGACCACGTCGTAGGCCTTGGTGCCGTCGGGGAAGGTCCACTCGACGGAGTAGCTGTCGAGGTTCTGGCTGTGGTCGGTGCTGTTGGCCACCCGGCCGCCGATGCCGTGGGCCGTGACCGGCCACATGTCCTTCAGCCAGCAGATCTCGTCAATCTGGTGGATGTCCATTTCGGCCCAGAGGCCGCCCGAGACCCAGTAGAAATAGACGAAGTTGCGGATCTGGAAGAAGAGTTCGTTTTCGTCGGCGGGCTTCGGACCCATGGCGATGGTGCCGTGCATCCGGTAGGCGCGGATCAACTGGATCTGGCCCATCTCCCCGTCGCGGATCCGTTTGATCAGCTCCTGGCGGTTGACGGAGTGGCGGCACATCAGTCCCGCGGCGATCTTCAGGTTCTTCTTCTCGGCCGCCTCGCCGGCCTCGATCACCTTGCGGGCGCCGACCGGATCGCTGGCGAACGATTTCTCCATGAAGACGTTGATCCCCTTCTGCACGGCGTATTCGAGCTGGTAGGGGCGGAAGCCGGCGTAGCCGCAGAGCATGGCGACGTCGCCGGGCCGGAGGCAGTCGATCGCGGCCTTGTAGGCGTCGAAGCCGGTGAACCGGCGCTCGGGCGGGCAGTCGACCTTGTCGGGGTGCTGCTGGCTGAGGATCTTGTGGGAGGTATTCATCCGCTTCTCGAAGATGTCGCCCATCGCCACCAGCTTGACCGGGCCGCCCGTGGCCTCGAAGGCGTTGACCGCCGCCCCGCTCCCGCGCCCGCCGCAGCCGATCAGCGCCAGCCGGATCGTGTTGTCCTCCGCGGCGTGGACGTGCGGGATCGCCATCCCCGCCAACGCGGAACCTGCGGCGACCTTGCCGCCAAGACTCAGAAACTCACGACGCGAGGGTTGCTCCAGCTCCGGACGCGGCGACTGCGACTTGCGCTTCATGGTGCGTTCTCCCTTGCTTGGGAAGGAGGGACTTTCGTGGGGTGTGCCTGGAACCGTTCCAGGTTGGGGACGCTCCAATTGTCTATCGCCGAGAGGAGTGCTGTCAATAACCGCCCCTCGGCCCCGGGGACCACGAAGCAGTCGGGAGTCGTTTTCACTCCGTGACGTTGAGACGAGCGGACCCGTGTAGACCGAACCCCCTGGCTGTGCTACACTCTAGTGTTCTACTCTGGAGATTGGCTTCCAGGGTAGGGAGAAGCGTGTCGAAATGAGGTTTCACAATGCCGGGAGGGCGAGGCTCCTGCCGAGCCTGCGACCATCGCACGTCTTGGCGGGTGCATGACGGCTCGGCAG
>Ga0067045_1029101_pt1 | contig 23874 bp, 22 predicted proteins | sample TerdegcTABiofilm_FD_59184 | JGI IMG/M metagenome (GOLD analysis project Ga0067045, IMG submission 59184) | Combined Assembly of (Gp0054472, Gp0054536) Wastewater bioreactor microbial communities from Singapore -Terephthalate degrading...
ATTCTTTATGATGCTATAGATGCAAGCAGTGGATATTATAAGGGAACTACAGCAGTTGAAGACCGCTCGTTAATGAATGTTACATATAGATTACCAAATGAAGAACTGGAAAAGAAATTTCTTGAGGAAGCAAAGAAAAAAGGTTTTGAAGGATTAAAGGGACATAGAAGTGTGGGCGGAATTCGCGCTTCTATTTATAATGCATTCCCCAAGAAAGGCGTTGAAGAATTGGTTACATTCATGGAAGAATTCAAAAAAAATAATTAGTAATAAGTTGAATGAAAAATAGAATGAGAACTTTTTATGCGGGTCGGATTTATCCGGCCCTTTTTTTAATGCTATTAATTTCTGCATGTTCGGGCAAAGAAGAAAAGCTTGAACTCTTTTCTACAGAAGCATTTACTTACTCTATGGAAGATGGATGGGAATTAAATGCATCTTGCCGTGTTAAAGGATTTACTCAAAAAAAATCCGGTGAAGAATATTTAGCAAAGCTTTCTTATACAGCAGATCTATTAACACCGGAAGGGAAAAAAATAGAAAGTATTAGCGATGGATTGATTGACCAACGATCAAAAGAAAAGTTTGCAGATTTATTAATTGAAACACAGCTACAAATGGATGTTTCCTATAAACCGGGAAAATATAAAATAATATTTAACGTGACCGATGATTTTACTGAAAAAAAGATTAGAATAGAGAAAGAGTTTGAGCTCAGTAAGGAATAGAAATAGTTTATTACCGAGCTCTTTTCTACTTAATAAATTATTCAAGCGAACCGACTTCTTTTTCAACCTCTTCCAATATCTCACAACTCTTAACAACTTCTTTCATTTTGGTGTGATCGGGATATAATGGTCTATCAATATCAAGATGTTCCACGTATTTGCGAACAACCTTATGAGCTTTAGTTACACCCTTGCCATTAGTGAAATTTCTGAAATCGAGGGCTTGTGCGGCAGCAATAAATTCAATTCCTAACACTCCGTATGCATTATCTAATATTTGTGCATTCTTAATTGCAGTATTCATTCCCATCGAAACAAAATCTTCCTGATCAGCAGCTGCGGGTATGGATTGAATTGAAGCCGGCATCGAAAGAATTCTTTGTTCTGCTATCAATGTATCGGCTGTGTATTGGCTTAACATTAGGCCTGAGAACATACCCGCGCCCTTAGTTAAAAATTCCGGTAGTCCTACACTTAATGCCGGGTTGAGAAGTCTGTTAAGTCGTCGCTCTGATAAAACGCTTACCATTGTAACCGCAGCGCCTACCATATCCATCGGTAAGCAAACAGGCGTTCCCTGAAAGTTAGCACCGGTTAATGTTAGTTTGTATTCAGGCATAAAAATGGGGTTGTCGCCAACACCATTCAATTCTATTTCAACCTGTTCTTTTGCCCAGCGAACCGCATCGTGCGCAGCACCAATAACCTGTGGAGTAGAACGCATTGAGTAAGCATCCTGAACTTTAGTTTTCAGTTTGCCGGTTTGTAAATCGCTTCCGGTAATACATTTATAAATTGCTCGCGCACTTCGAACGGCGCCTGAAAATCCGCGCACTTCATGCAATCGCGTATCATAAGGTTTTAGATTTGCGAAGAGAGCTTCAAGAGTCATAGCACATGCAATCTCTGCCTGTTTAAGCCAGCGGTTAATATCATATAAGTGAATTGCACTCATCGCGGTAAGCAGGTTAGAACCGTTAATTGTTCCAAGTCCGTCGCGTGCTTGAAGTCCGGGAATTTTAATTCCCGCTTTTTCAAATGCAACTTTACCCGGTAATCTTTCACCTTTATAATATGCTTCGCCCTCACCCATCATAAGCAAAGCAATTTGACTCATAGGAGCCAGATCTCCCGATGCACCAACAGAACCTTTTTGGCATACAACCGGTGTTACATTTTTGTTTAGCATCTCTACAAGTGTTAGAGTAATTTCCGGACGAATACCGCTCATTCCATGAGCATGGACGTTTATTCTTCCGGCCATTGCACCACGTACATATTCTATTGGAGCCGGGTCGCCAATTCCCGCCGCGTGGTTATAGATTAAATATTTTTGAAATTCTTTAACCTGATCATCATTCAACACAACTTCTGAAAATTCTCCTATTCCGGTATTTACTCCATACATAATTTCGTGCGCATTGATTTTTTCTTCGAGCATTGATCTACAGACTTTAATCCTTTCTAAGGCATCGGGTGCCAATTCAACCTTTTCATTATAGCGTGCAATCGCTATTAGTTTTTCAATTGTGAGGTTAGAACCGTTGAGAATAATGGACATGTGTTTCTCCTTATTTTAAAGAAGTTTCTTTTGAAACTTAGTGATTCATAATCAATAATATCAAAAAAAACATTAGCTTTAGATCAGAAAACTTAAGGGAATCTATATTTGTGAGCCTTTACACAATCGTATTTATTCTTGTAACGTTTCTGATATTAATAGGACTTGCTCTGTTCGGTTTGTTCGTTACCAAGCTTGATAAATGGATAGATAGACGCGAGCGCCTTGGTAGAGAGAGTGTCTATAAAAAGAAAACTAAAATCTCAAAAAACGATAGCGATAACGAAACTAAATCAACTTAACCACCCGTTCTACATTCTTTAATATTTCATTATTAAGAACAAGTTCAAGAATTTTATCCAGATCTTTTTTCAAAAGACGGTCGCGTTTAAGGAACGGAATATTTTTTCTAACTACTTGATATGCTGCATTAGTTCCTGTTCCGCATTTCAAAGGTTTAAGAAAATCAATCCCCTGAGAAGCAAGAAGCATTTCTATAGCAATTACATTTTGAACATTCTTCAATACCTGGAGACATTTTCTCGCAGAGATAGAGCCCATCGAATTAAGATCTTCTTTGCCGGCAGAAGTAGGGATTGAATCCACACTTGCCGGATGAGATAAAACTTTATTTTCCGAAACGAGCGCCGCCGCGGTGTATTGTGCAATCATATAACCGGAATTTAATCCTCCTTCCATAGCAAGAAACTTTGGCAATTTTTCTGATGAGCCGTTTGTTAGACGATCAATTCTTCTTTCGGAAATATCAGCTAACTCAGAAAGAGCAATTGCCATAAAGTCTAAAGGTAACGCCAGCGGTTGCCCATGAAAGTTTCCGCCGCTAATGTAATCTTTGTCTTCAGGGAAAATAATCGGGTTATCGTTTACTGAGTTTAACTCAATTTCAATTCTTGAGCAGACATAATTTATTGCATCGCGGGATGCACCGTGTACCTGTGGAATGCATCGAATTGAATACGAATCCTGAACGCGAGGGTCATCCTGTAAATGTGAATCGCGTATTTCACTCTTCTTAATTAATGCAAGAATATTTTTTGCAGAATCAATTTGTCCGGGATAAGGTCTAAGTTTATGAACGCGTGGATCGAAAGCACGGTCTGTTGCGCGTAATGCTTCATGAGAAAGTGCACCTGAAATATCTGCTAACTTGATTAGTTTTTTGGCTTGAATACAAATGTATGCACCATAAGCAGTCATCATTTGCGTCCCGTTAATCAAAGCTAATCCTTCTTTGGCTGTAAGCTTAACAGGATTTAATCCGAATTTCTTAAGTGCGCGTTGCGATGAAATTACTTTTTCAGTTATTGACTTATTATTAAGGACGTTCTCAATTATCCGAACATTACCTTTTCCAATCATTGCAAGAACAAGATGAGAGAGAGGAGCGAGATCGCCGCTTGCACCAACAGAACCTTGTGAAGGAATAACAGGAATTATGTTGTGGTTAATCATATCAATTAGAAGTTGTAGCGTTTCAAGTCGTATTCCGGAATAACCGCTTGCAAGAGCATTAACACGCAATAACATCATCAGCTTAACAATAAATGGTGGAAGATTTTCTCCAACTCCGGCAGTATGACTAACAATTAAATTTTCCTGAAGTTTTTCAATGTCTTTTACCGGAATAGAAACGCTTGAGAATCCTCCGAATCCGGTTGTTACACCGTAAATTGTTTTACCTTTTTCAACCCACTCATCAATAAGCCGGCGGGATTTTATTACGCGTTTTTTTGATTCACTTGATAACTCAATGATTGGATTATTTTCTAAAAACAACTCGATCTTGTCTAATGTTAAAGATTTTCCATCAACAATTAATTTCATTTTGCTTCCTTGATTAATTCTTCCATCTTTCGGTTTAGGTTGTTTGGTGGTAAAATTATTTAAAGGCAATCCAGCTGCCACCGGCGGCATTTACTTTGGTGTTTCCCCAAACAACAACCTTCAAAACAAATCCGTCTCTTGAAACACCGGTTACATCAACAGCTATCTTAAGTCCGCGCGTTTCAAGTTTTTGATTTACTTTGGAGTTTGCTTCAACTTCCATCACCTCTCCTTGCAAATCAATTAAAGTTAGAGAAGCAAGAACAGTCGGTTTTTCAGAAAAAGGTTTTTCAAAATTTATTTCTACAATAGTTTCTCTTCTGCCTTCGTTTGATCCCAAATTAAATCCTTTGGTAGACTTATCAACAAAGAATGTTCCGCCCTGAACCTGAGCAAAAACATTTGCCGAAACAAATAATAGAAGAACAATAACCGAAGTTAAGTATTTGCGTTTCATATTTACCTCTTTATTTATTAGAAATAAGTTTTTTTATTTGATTGTGGATTGTGCTGTTAGCTCTATAATCAAGTATAACAAAATCATCGTCATATTCTGCATTAATAACTTCGGCGAGCTCATAGATTTTAGAAATTATTTTTGAATTAGCATGTTTAACCTTAACCTGACGAGGTGTAAAATTTTGTTCAAAAATATTGCTTAGAGATTCGATCAGCTTACTTATTCCGATTCCCCGTGCTGCTGAAATAAATATTGAATCGGGATAATGATTCGAAAGAGTTTCGATTATGTGACGGTCTTTAAGAAGATCAATTTTGTTAAATATTTTTATCTGCTTCTTGTTGCTGCTGCTAAGTTCTTTTAGTGTTTCCTCAACAACTTTTATCTGGTCATCATAAAACTCGTGCGAAGCATCAATTACATGAAGAATAATATCTGCATCCTTAACAACATTAAGAGTTGTCTTGAAAGATGCAACAAGGTTATGAGGCAGCTTACGGATAAATCCGACTGTATCACTCAAAAGAACTTTTTTGTTTTTGTCTAATTCGAAAGACCGTGTTGTAGAATCAAGAGTTGCAAATAATTTATCTTCGGCTAAAACACCGGCATTGGTAAGAAGATTTAACAAAGTGGATTTACCGGCGTTTGTATAACCTACAAGAGTGGCATTAACAAAATTTTTACGCGAAGAACTTTTTGTTATCTGTTGAGCTTCAATTCTTTTCAGGTTTTCTTTTAACTTGCTAATTCTGGTGCGAATAATTCTTCTGTCGGTTTCAATTTGTGTTTCGCCCGGACCTTTGGTTCCAATACCGCCATATTGTTTGGATAAGTGCGTCCACGCTCGTGTTAATCGTGGTAACATATACTGTAGTTGTGCTAACTCAACTTGAGTTTTTGCTTCGCGTGTTTTTGCATGAGAAGCAAAAATGTCTAATATCAAACCGCTCCGGTCGAGTACCTTGCGCTCAAACATCTTTTCTAAGTTTCTTACCTGTGTCGGGTTTAAGTCGTCATCAAAAATTACAAGCTGAATATCATTTAGCTCAATTAACTGGGCAATTTCTTCTGCTTTTCCTTTACCAATAAAGAATGCCGGATCTGGATGATTTTTTTCTTGTAAAATCTTGAAAACGGTATCAGCACCGGCGGTATCGGTTAATAATTCCAATTCGTCCAGATGTTCTTCTACCTGATCTCTTGAATAATTACCGGTTGAGAGAGCTATTAGAATAGCGCGTTCTTTAGGCCGGTTTTTTATTTCGATTATAGTTGGTTTCAATTGTGTATAATCTTTCCAGTTTTAGTTTTTAATCTGTTCTATTTCTTTTCTTGAACTTTTTGCAACGAACATTTCAATCAACGCAAAAAATAATGCTGCAATAATAAAATATTTCCACAACTCAGTTCCAAATCTTGAATTATAAATCTGTTTGGTAAAATTCTGACCATCCTCTAAGACAATTATATTTTCTTCCCATCCAATATTTTCTAAATAATTTTCAAGTTCCGAAACAGAATAATATTCAGTGGTTGATTCTCTTGGATCATGATTCACAGAAATATAATCTATTAATTTATTGCCAGAGTAAAACCGATATGTTCCGATAAGTCCTGTATTTGCAAATCTTATGTAACTCTGATTTTGTGAAGCATCCACATTAATCAATTCCACCACCTCATTAGGATAAATAACTTTCAATTGATTGGAAGTCGGTCTGGTTATAAAGACCTCATCACCGCAGAAAATATTTTGTTCTTCCTTGTTTTGTGAAGCAAGATATAATATACTTTTACTTAGAAGAGCCGGAAAAACAGATTTGAGAGGGAATGTACTCCAACTTAGTACCGGCGAAATGTTAAACACAATAACTTTACCGGAACCGGCTCTAAATTCACTAAGGAACGAAGATTTGTCGAACATTGAAATGATGTTTTTGCCTCTTATGCCGGGATTAAATTTCATATAGTAATAGATTTCCGGTGAATCAAGTTTTGTTTTGGATCTATCTTCGAATAAATTGGCAAAGAGCGGATGATTAAAATCAATTTTTTCAAATTGAGCCGGTGATTCAATAGAATTTTGTTTGCCAACAAAACCATCCGGCTTTGGTAATTCTAATCGTTCAAAAAAGTTTTGAATAGAATTTATATTACCGTTTGATGTTGGGAAGACTAATAAACCTCCGCCGTTATCAATAAAACTTTTTATTTGTTGAATAGTATTATCAACAGGATTTGCAGCAATTACAATGGCATCATACTTTTGCAAATTATGCGAAGGCAATTGTAAAATACTTAGCTCGCTTACCTGAAAATTGTTCAATACCTGATTGTTGAGCACCAATCGGACAAATTTCAGATCTTCATAGTTATCATAGAGGAGCAATACTTTTATTTTATCAGGGACATAAAAACTTATAAACTGTTTGTTGTCTGGAATAATATCATCATCTTCCAGCTCCACAGATGCATTTACCAATCCGGTGACGTTTAATGTCGATTCAAAATAAATCTCTTTCGACTCTTTTGAGTTAAGTGTAATACTTTGTTGCGCACTTCTCTTATTGTTGATGAAAAGTGAAACTACTGAACCGACTCCGTTTGCATCGGAATAATTCTTTACAGCTGCTTGAAAATTTATCTGTTTATTCTTCTCAAATATTTGTGTATTTAGTTTTATGCTGTCAACGCCAAGATTAATCGATGATTTCTTGTTCAGATCGATGTAAAACAATTTAGAATCTTTTAGCAGTTCGCTTATCTTAGAGAGTTCACTTTCCTGATTGTAAAGCGAACCCGATTGTAAATCAGTAAGGAGATAAATCTCCTTATTGAAATTTTTTGATTCATATAAAATTTTACCGGCAGTAATTAATGCTTCGTTCAGTGTTTTCCTTGTCGAAGATGTTTGTATCTCTTCAATCAATTTTTGAACAAGGCTAAAATCAGAACTCAGGTTCGTTTGAAAATTGGGATCGGCAACAATTGGAATTACAGCAATTTCGTCACCGCTCTTAAAATTATTTATTAATTCTTTAGCAAGTTGCTTGGACTTGTTAAGATAAGATCCTTCGTTTGTTACAACCGACATACTGATAGTGTTATCAATAATAAACACAGCAGTTGTCTTAGCTGTTGATGAACCGATCCAATTACTTTTAATAGCGGGGCGTGCAAATGCAATTACAAGAGAAATTAGTATTAGTACTCGTAAGAGAAGTAAAAGCCATTGCTTCAATTTTATTTTCCGGATTTTACTCTTCTGAAGTTCTTTAAGAAAAATTAAAGTACTAAACTCAACTTTTTTCAGCTTCTTAAGATTCAGAAAATGAAGAATAATAGGAATAGAAGCGGCAATAAGTCCAAATAATATTGTAGGATTAAGAAATGTCATTTATACTATAAAATCCTTTGTAGCTACAGTCTTTTAATTCAACCAGATTAATTATACTCTCTGTCAGTCGTAAGATTATTATAAATACCAATTAATTTTTTTGCAAAGATTTTTAAGTCGAACATTTCAACGGCACGTTTACGCGAAGCGCTGCTGAATTTAATTCTTAAATTTTCATCTGTTATTAACCTATCGAGTTTTTCCATTAGATCTTTCCAATTCTTTTTTTCGAACAGGAGGGAAGTTTCGTTATCAACTGCGATATCAAGAACTCCGTCAGAATTGGAACAAACGGACGGTTTGCCCATGCTAAGTGCTTCTGCTAATGCTAATCCGAATGCTTCGGCATGAGATGGAAAAACAAATATATCCATTGCGGCCAGAACTTCAGGAGTATCTTTTCGGTAACCGGTAAAAATAATTTTATCTATTATTTCAAAGTTCGATGCAAGTGTTTTAATTTCTGCAGCGTAATTATCCTCCCCCTTGCTCGGCTCGCCAATTATCATAAATCTAATATTGCTATGTCTTTTGGAAAGTTCTTTTGCCGCCATAATAAATTCTTCGTGACCTTTGCCGGGACTAAAACGTGCCATCATTCCAATCAGTAATTCATTCGCATCAATATTAAACTCATTGCGAACCTTGTTTTTGTCCACTACTGCCGGATTAAATTTTTCAGTGTCAATCGAATTATGCAACAACTCAATCTTATCATCTGTAAGCGGGGTAGTATCTACTAAATTTTTAGCAATGACTCTACTGATAGCCAATGCTTTGTTTACTCGTTTATAAATCCATTTATGTAAAATATCTTTTTTAATTATGTAAGAACCCATTTGCTTTGTAAGTAATAGCGGTGCGGAAAGTTTTGATAGTTTTAATGCCGGAACAAGTAACCACAAATCTTTGGATGCCTGGCTGTGAATAATGTCAAAACTTCTTTCTTTCAGCTCTTTGGCTAAATTAAAATACTCGCGCAGTTGAAAGTAATTTTTGAATTGAGAAACAATAACAGGAAAAGTTTCTTTGGTTGCTTCCTTATGAACACGGGAATTTGAATAACATAGAAATTCAGCTTCGATATTATTCTCAATAAGCAGTCTGGTCGTTTGAATAGAATACATTTCCAGACCACCCCAGCTTTGGGATAAACATGTAATCAGAACTTTCATGAATAGATCTTCTGGATTTTAGCACCGCTAAAGTAATGAATAAGGATCTCATCAAACTTATAACCTTTCTCACCCATAACGGCGGCACCAATTTGACAGAGACCAACTCCATGACCCCAGCCGGCACCATTGAAAATAAATTTCTGAGGTATTTTGTTTACAACTTCCTTTTTCTCAACCTGAAAAGCGGAACTGTAAAGATGGGTTGTAGATAAAGTTTTTCTTATTTCTAATTCTTTGCCAATAATAAGTTCTTTTTTATCGCCGATAATTTTTAGTCTAATAATTCTTCCGGAATAACCGCGTTGAAGCGGAACAAGGTCTATAATGTTACCAAAATCAATACCGCTTTTTTCTTTAATAATGTTAGATAATTCTTCTTGAGAATATTCGATGGTCCAGCGGAAAAAATTGTTTGTAGGCCGATCAAAATCTACAAGAATTTGTGATAGTATTTTAGCGTCTGTTGTATTACAATAAGCATGTGGTGAAGTTTTTATCCAGCGTTCGGCAAGTCTGTTGTTTGTTAAGTCGTAATCAACTCCGTCCAATTCAAATTTGTAATCGACTACCGGAGAAAGGTAGTGATGTTTAACCGGCTCCCACACGTATTCAAAGGATTCCGTCATACCTCCGCAACATTTAGAGTAACGCGTATCACATATTTTGTTATCATATACAAGAACTAAACCGCGTGTCTGCTCTACCGCATTCAATGCGTTATCATTAATAATTTTTGTAACACCCTGATATCTCTGGCAATGATCATCTGCACAAAAATCGTAATTAACATGTTCTTCTCTATCATACCATCTTACAATCTCTGTATCAGAAATATTTTCGCTAACCGGTTTTCTTTTTTTAGTCTGATTTCTTTTCTCCAGCTGTGCAATTAACCATCCGCGGGAAACAATTGCGTGTGCTTTTAACAATTCCATAGAACTGTTGGGACTCATTTCCGAAGAAATAACGCTAACCAGATATTCTTCCAGAGGTAAGATATTAATTGCAGTAAGTAAATTTTTCTCTTTTATTATTTTTAGAACACCGCGGAATCTCTGATTTTCTTTTCGTTCCCAGTGGAATTGTTTTCCAATAGTAACATCACGCAGTAGAAAAGATTCTATTTCAATATCATCAGGAGTGAAAATTATTTCATTTGCAGAAATTACTTCTGTGCCGTCCTTTAAAATTTTTACTCTGTCATTCTGAATAGAGGCAGTAAAAATACCACTCTGTTTTTTATTAACAGTTGCAATATTAAAATCACCATATAGCTCAAATTTTATTTCAGAGGCCGATAGAATTCCAATGTTGATATTAGGTTCGTTCATTTTTGGTGCAAAATCCTAATTTTGTTTATAAATATAGTAATGCTTTTTTTAATTAGATAGGAAGAAGATTGCCATTCGAAGCAGAATTCCAAACAATTTTACAGTTTTCAGCAATAAATGGGATTTGTTATCTTTGTTTCCCAAAATTAAAGAAAGATTAAATGGATTACAGAGTTCTGCTTTTTTATAAATATGTAAACTTTGAAAAACCCGAAAAATTCCTTGAGGATCATTTATTGTTTTGCAGCCGAAACAATATTCTGGGAAGAGTCTGGATTTCTAACGAAGGAATTAATGGAACGGTATCGGGTTTAAAAGAAAATATTGAGAAATATAAAGAGGAATTAAAAAGTTATCCTGAATTTTCAGATATCTGGTTTAAAGAAGACGTTTTTGATAAACACGCATTTACCAAAATTCATGTGAGAATTAAAAGAGAAATTGTTAATGCAAGTTTTGGCGATGTTGATCTTAATAAAACCGGAAAACGATTAAAGCCGGAAGAGCTAAATAAATTTTACGAAACAGGAAAAGAATTTATAATTATTGACGCACGTAACGATTATGAGAGTAAAATCGGAAAGTTTAAAAATGCAATTACACCTGATATGGAAACGTTCCGCGATTGGACCAAAGTTGCAGACGAATTAGAATCTTATAAAGATAAAACGGTTGTAACATATTGTACGGGCGGTATTAGATGCGAAAAAGCTTCTGCATATCTTTTAGAAAAAGGCTTTAAGGATGTTTATCAGATGGATGGCGGGATATGGAATTATATAAACCAATTTCCAGATAAATATTGGGAAGGGTCTGTTTTTGTTTTTGATGAAAGAAGAATAGTTACACCAAATACTAAGGAAGAGATCAAACATATAGCACATTGTTACTATTGCGGCAAGCCCTCTTCATATTATATTAATTGTCATAATCAGGATTGCGATAAACTTCTTATTACTTGCGATGACTGCAAAATTAAAAATGACTACTGTTGTTCCGATGAATGTAGAAAATCACCCAATAGAAGAAAGCGGAATCACGGATAAGCAAATGATCTCTCAAAAAATGGTCGTAAATCAGAATTACCTTTTTAGGAGATCCTTAAGTTTATTTTCGATTAGATTTGACTTCTCTTTTTCCAATCTTTCTGTTAATTCTTTTTTCTTAGCTTCAACAAAACCAAGCTGGTCATTAATTAATGTCTGATAATAATTTATTTGATCTTTCACCTCGGTGATTTTGGTGGTGTAGAACTTTTCGAATTCATTTTTCTTCTGACTGATAAACGAATCGAACTTAGACTTAAGTTGATTTTGCAATTTAACTAATTCTTCACCCACTACTTCCTTAAGCCGTATTGCGATTTGATTATCCAGATCCGTTGCTAATGCCATATCAATGTAACCTTTTGTATTCCACATTCTAAGATTTACGCCAAAACTATTAACTCGTTCAAGAACCTGTCGAACAATGCTTTCAAAAATATTTTTGGGCTGAGTTTCAAACTCCATAGCTACATTTTCAAATTTTATATCGATGTTTGAATCAAAAGAATTGCCGGGGAGCGCAAGTTTAATAGAGGAATTCATCAATGCATTTTTAATTGTCGTTGGCAGAAAGTCGCTTTTACCCAACTTGATTTCTGCTGTAGGCACGCCTTGCAATGTTGCAGCATATTCATCTAACGGTACATCTTTTCTTCTATCAATTAACCCACTAATTTTAACCGACCTCTGGTTGGTCAGAGCTCCTTCAACATTAATTGAAATTGGCAAACCGGTTAATGATTGATTGTCGGAAATATTTTTAACCGTTCCTTTGCCAATGAATAAATCTCCATCATTCTTTCCACCCTGAATAATAATTTGTTTTATCCAGAATTTTGGATAAGCTTTTGGAGATGGAAACTTAATATTTTGTCCCTGGAATCGAGGTGGTTTTTCATATTCCGGTTCCGGCTGATATTTCTTAATGCTTTGACGGGCAATATCGGCATAACCTAAATATCCGGTTACGCGCTTATACATTTCATTTCCAATTAGCAGTTGTGCAATACTTGGTGTGTTTATGCTTGGCAATCGAGCCATATCTTTTAGATGCTGAAAATCTCTTTTAACATAATCATCAACAGAATCTACAGATGTTATTATAACACCAATATCATTATTGATAGATTTGTACCGGTTCTCGAATGTTGTTTTTATATCGCCAATAGTTTTGATAGAGTTATCAACGGTTAGAATTGCATTGGTTATGTTTTGTACATTGTTCAGTTGTGCTGGATCAATTGCTTTAATCTTTGTTTCGATTTCTAAAATTTTGCTTTTGCTTGTTTCAAAATCTTTGATAGAAGCATTCCATTGTTGCGAAGCTCTTAATACTTGTTGTTTGATTGAATCGAGTTTAGAAACAGTTGTTATGTCAAGAATTTTTATTAGGCTATCGGGATTAAAATTACCTTTAAGTCTTGCCAGGTCGAAAATCGGCGTGGTTTGTTTTATCTGGTTTATAAAATTGTCGGCTGTCTTTTTAAAAGTCCTTTCCGCAGTAAATAATGTAGAATTTTTTCTTTTACTTTCAGGAAGAGCGCCATCTGTTTTTCTTTTTGTACCGATTCCGAGATCATAAATTTCGATTGTTTCGATAATATATTTTTTACGTAATAACTGGTTAACATCAAGTTCGAACTTAACATTTCCGGTTTCGAAAAGGTTCGTCCAGGTTTTGTAAGGATTTGCAACTTGCAATTTAGACCATTCAATTCCGAGAGGGAAGAAATTCACTTTCAGATTTTCTATTTCAACCTTTGCACCGAATAAAGTTTCACCGGTATCTTCAATTTGTTTTTCAACCCAATTATCAAGAAACAGATAGATCAGTAATGAAATAATAAATAGGGGAACAAGCACATAGAAAATAAAATGTTTTCTCATTGCACACCTCCAAAATCACGGATTTTTGTGTACAATCTTATAATAGAACTCTGTTTAACAATCTTGTAGATTTTCCACTTTTCAACTTTTGAATAAAGATGTTTTCTGTATTGTATGACTAAGAATTTCATTCCAAAGTAAACAGGAAATGCTAATATAATTGCGCAAAGAAAACTTCCCATTACAACAGTATTGTTAAAATTGGTGAGCGGTGCAACCGGTGCATTATAAAGCGAAGTCCAGAATTCTTTTAGCCAATCAATTTGTGTTAATACCTGAAATCCAATCCAATGAAAAAGCGGATCAAAAATAAATGCGACAATACTAAAAAATGTAAGTGCAAGAAACACAGCACCAAGATTCACATTTAACAAAGCGATCAATATCCATATAATTAATCCTTGTAATGTAAAAATAGGTGATAGACCAAGTATTGATCCGAGTGCAAATCCACCGGCAACCTGAGCGGGCGACTGACCTTCCCTGAAAATTTTTAATATGTCCTTCAAAATTTTTAGCCAGAACATTCACATTCTCCATTAAATCTATTTTATAAGTAAATGAAAATTGTCAGCTCATTTATATGCAACCGGATTAGATAACTTGTTTATTCTTAAAGTCTCGAACCATTCAATAGCCCCAACTATGCTTGGTAAAACTGATGTTGAATGTGTACCACCGGGTATCGTAATTAACTCTGCATTAGCTCCTTTCGATCTGAAATAATTGCGCGCATTAATAGAATTAATGTAAGGGACAAATTCATCACTATCGCCATGATAAAACCGAATTGGTGAAGCGGGAGTAAAGTTGAGTAAACTATTCGACTCGAACGCAGAAATTACTACCGACTCGCTTCCACTAAGAAAACCATCTATAAAGTTTTGTCTGAATAACTGTGTTAATGATGAAGTAAGCTGTGCGTTAATTTCTGTTGTTGTTTTTGTTCCATCGAAAAGAATTGGAATTCGCTCACCATACGGTGAATTAAAAATTTGGGTTAACCTGTTCCATCCATAAATATTATCATAAGCAGCGAAGAAAAAAGCAAGGTAAGAGGGTTGTGTGTAACTTTGCCTTTGAATAATAGTCCGTGCTGTTGAAATTAAATCGTATGCACCGGCCATTGGTGCAGAAGCAGCAACGGGCATTTCACCTTTATAATTTTGTTCAATTTCTTTTAATGTAGCCAGAGTAACATATCCGCCTTCTGAATAACCGGCAAGGAAAACCTGTCCGTTTAGTTTCAGATTTTTTGCACGCGCAAACGCTCTGCCGGCTCTTATAAAATCAATAACAGATTCTGCAGAAGATTTTTGATGATGATATGGATGAATAGTATTAGATTCACCCAGACCGAGATAATCCGGAACAAGAGCAAAATAACCAAGAGATGCAGCGATCAAACCGTCAACGGCTGTTAAAGGATTTACCGATGCAACATTATCTCTTTTGGTTTGTGTTCCGTGTTGTAAGCTGATTAATGAAAAAATATCCTTTCCTTTCGGAATATAGACAGCACCCGATGCAACAACTAAATTTCCCTTCCAGTCTTTGGTTCTATAAACAACTTTATAAGTCTCAACATCATATCTTAAAAAATTATTTATTGGCAGGTTGCCGGCTAATGGAGTAATTAAGAACTGAAGAAATGAAGTGCTGTAATTTCCGGTAAGTGTGCTGCTTATAATTTGTCCTCTCGATTCTTCAACAGGTTCAAGAGGTGAATTATCGCGGCAAGAATTATTAAAGATTATTAATGAGAAAAATAAAAATATATATAAATAATTACGGATCTGTTTTATCATTGTTAATTACTTTTGTTTTGTGAATTGATACTTAGCTAAACTTTCGTATAACCAGCCGGGTAAAGATCCTACTAAATTAGTTAAAAGGACCATTTGCCACGGAAATTGAATTACACGCTTTTCTTTTTTTATTCCTTCTAGAATAATTCCGGCAGCTTTTTCGGCCGACATAAGAAACGGCATTTTAAATTTATTACCGCTTGTCATAGGAGTTTCAATAAATCCCGGTCTAATTGTTACAACTTTTACACCGTAATGATAAAGTTCAAGACGCAGACCTTCAAGGTAATTTGTAACGGCGGCTTTGCTTGATGTATAAAAACTGCTTCCGGAATAACCGCGGTTATCGGCAAGACTGGATACTCCGGCAATCGTGCCGCTTTTTCTGTTTAGAAAATCCGGCAATAATTGTTCTATCCAGTAAATCATTCCAAATAAATTTGCACCGTAAATTTTTTCTGCAAATTCGGAGTTATAATTGCGGACGTTCATATAATGACCGGCGCCGGCATTTAGAATTGCGATATCTACATGTTCAAATTTATTTTTGATTTCCTTGTAGGCATCGGCAACATTAATTTTGTTCGAGACATCGCACTGTATTATTAAATGCGAACATTTCTTGATAGCAAGTTCCTTATTAATCTCTTTTAGCAAATCTAATCTACGGGCAACAAGTATAAGATTTACATTTTCACTGGCTAATTTAAGCGCCATGGCTTTGCCTATACCCGAAGAGGCACCTGTAATTAATATTGTTTGCCCGTTTAAGTTCATTATTTATTATAGACTTTTATAGACTAACGCAAATTATTTATTCTTCGTTCTTTCTCCTAATTGGCTATGGCTTTTTTTAAAAGGACAAAAATTTGTATCTTTAACAAAAATTATTCCACGATTTTAAGAATTAGGACTTTGATGGAACCGGAATTTATTGAGCTTGATGATGTTATGGTGAACATGGAGGTAATGGATATTAAATTTACCTGTGATCTTAACAAATGCAAGGGTGCTTGCTGCACAATGGAAAGCGAGTTCGGAGCGCCGATTACTGCCGAGGAAGTTGAAAAAATTAGTGGAATATTGCCGATTGTTAAGGAATATTTACCAAAAGAACATGTGGATGAAATTAATAAGAACGGGTTCTGGATAAATCGGTTTGATCAATTGATGACAAGAAGTTTGAACAACCGTGCTTGTGTTTTTGTTACTTATGATAATGATATAGCAAAATGCGGAATTGAAAAAGCTTATCGCGATGGAAAGGTTGACTTTGTTAAACCGATTTCGTGCCACTTATTCCCTATAAGAATTTCAAAGTTTGGCGGCGATGTTATCCGTTTCGAAAAATATGAAGAATGTTCTCCCGCAATTACAAAGGGAATGAAAACAGGAATAAGAGTAATAGATTTTTGCCGTGAAGCTCTGGAAAGAAATTACGGCGTTGATTGGTATTCAAAAATAAATGATATGGTAAATAAGTAGTTATGTTATCACTTCAACAAAGATTAGCATTACAACAAAAACTTTCGCCGCAGCAAATTCAATATCAGAAATTGCTTCAGCTAAATACGCTCGCTTTGGAACAGAGAATTAAAACCGAGTTAGAGTTAAATCCAATACTTGAAGAAACTCTTGAAGATGAAATTTCCCTCGATCAGCTCGATGAAAATTCCGAAGAGGGCGAAGAAAAATCTACAGATACTGATGACGAAGAAGTTTACAATAGCAAAGATGACGAATTTGAATTAGAAGATTTTATGAATGAAGCGGAGATCGATTATGAGTTTGAAAGAATAAATAGAAGTAATGATGAAGAAAAGATTCACCCGATTGCTCCTCAAAGAAAAAGTTTACGGGATAGCTTAATAGACCAGTTACACATGCTCGACCTGAGCGAAGACCAGATAATTCTTGGTGAAAACATTATAGGTAGTTTAGACCGCGATGGTTATTTCAAAGCTGACCTTGAAAAACTTGTAAATGAAGTAAATATGTTTGAAGGCGCTAATGTTACTATTGCCGATGCCGAGAAAATTCTTGGACTCATTCAAACTTTTGAACCGGTTGGTATTGGCGCCAGAACATTACAGGAATGTTTGTTAATCCAAATCAGAAATTCATCTTTCGATCCTTACTACTCTTTTCTTGCAGAAAAAGTTTTGTCGCTGCACTGGGAGGATTTTGTAAACAAACGTTACGATAATATTCAAAAGTTGATGGACCTGTCTAAAGAAACATTGCGGACAACACTGGATATTATTCAAAAATTAAACCCTAAACCCGGCGAAGGAAATATCGATTCGGAAGAAATGAATCAGGTTACTCCGGATTTTCTGATTGAAAAAGTTGAGGATAATTACATTGTAACTCTTAACGATAGAAGTGTCCCTTCAGTTACAATTAGCAAGACTTACCTTGAAATGATCGATTCGAATAAGCGCAAAAGAAAAATTTCGGATAGGGAGAAGGAAACTCATAAATTCCTTAGAGAAAAGTTTGAATCGGCAAAATGGTTTATTGCATCTTTGCAGCAGAGACGCCATACTTTAATGAAGATTATGAGATCAATCCTCGAGAAACAATATCAATTCTTTGAAAGCGGTCCTAAGTTTCTTAGACCGATGATCTACAAAGATATAGCTGATGAAATCGGAATGGACATCTCAACAATTAGCAGAGTTGTAAACGGTAAATATGTTCAAAGTCCACAGGGTATTCACGAGCTGAAATATTTCTTTAGCGAAGGATTATCGACCGATAGCGGGGATGAAATTTCCAATAAGCATATTAAAGAACTTATCAAAGAAATCTGCGATAACGAACCGAAGAATAATCCCTACAGCGATGATAAAATTGCGAGCATCCTTCAGGATAAAGGAATCCATATTGCAAGAAGAACCGTTGCCAAGTATAGAGAGCAACTTATGATTCCCGTTGCACGTCTTCGAAAACAATTATGATTGTTATTGACGTTATTATTATAGTTTTTCTTTTCGCACTTTTCGCATTTTCGCATACCTGGTTGGCAACACTAAAAATCAAAAAAAACTTTGCCGGCAAAATGGGAAATAAAATCGCATTCTACCGGTTGTTTTACAATTTAACTTCTGTTCTATTTTTTGCTTTCTTCTATTTTGTTTCCCCTAAACCGGATGTAATAGTTTACGACTTACATTATCCGTTCGATATTATTACATTTGCACTCCAGTTTTTGTCGTTTATTGGATTAATATGGGCGGCAAAGCAGACAGATTTGAAAGAATTTATTGGGATTTCTCAGGTAAAAAGATATTTAAATGGTTCTTATATAATAAATGAACTTGATGAGAAACAGATTTTGAGAAAAGATGGTGCATTTAAATTAGTGAGGCATCCAATCTATTTATTCTCAATTCTATTCTTAGGTTTTAGACCTACAATGGATCTGTTTTATTTTGTAATGTTCATTTGTATTGTCGTTTATTTTTATGTTGGATCTATTTACGAAGAGAGGAAATTAATAGAAATATTTGGTGAGGATTACAGAAGGTATCAGCAAAAGGTGCCAAGGATAATCCCATTTATCAAGATGAATAGTAATTGAAGGTTATTTGTCGAAAGTTTTTAAGGAGAATTAAAATGAAGATTAGATCAACAACCATAGTCGGGATAATTAAAGACGGTAAAGCGGCTATAGGCGGTGATGGCCAGGTTACACTCGGTAATACTGTAATGAAACACAACTCAATGAAAATAAGAAAATTATTGAATGGAAAAGTTCTATGCGGTTTTGCCGGATCTACCGCCGATGCATTTACACTTCTTCAACGCTTTGAAGAAAAACTTGAGCAATACAGCGGAAACGTTTCAAGAGCAGTTGTTGAACTTGCCAAGGATTGGCGTACAGATAAATATCTGCGCCGACTTGAAGCAATGCTTGCAATTATTTCCGAAGAAAAAGCTTTTATTGTATCCGGAACCGGCGATGTTATTGAACCGGAAGATAATATTGTTGCAATTGGTAGCGGCGGGATGTATGCACTTGCTGCAGCTAAAATGTTAAAAAAATACAGCAAACTTTCTGCAAAAGAAATTGTTGAAGAATCACTTAAGACAGCGGCAGAGATTTGTATTTACACAAATGACAAAATAACGGTTGAAGAGATTTCTAAATGAGGAAGAAAAAAATGGATAATGGCAGTTTAATGAAAAATTTAACACCGACACAAATTGTAAAAGAGTTGGATAAGTATATCATCGGGCAGAACGATGCTAAACGTGCTGTTGCAATTGCTCTAAGAAACAGGTGGAGACGTCAGCAGGTTGAAGAGGGAATTAAAGAAGAAATAATGCCTAACAATATTATTCTAATTGGACCAACAGGAGTAGGTAAAACAGAAATTTCAAGACGGCTTGCTAAACTTTCCGGGGCTCCGTTCATAAAAGTTGAAGCATCAAAATATACGGAAGTAGGTTACGTGGGACGCGATGTAGAATCTATGATCCGTGATTTAACCGAATTAGCAGTATCGATGGTCCGTTCAGAAAAAACATTATCCGTTCAGGAAAAAGCAGATAGAATGGCGGAAGAGAAAATTCTTGATCAATTAATTCCACCTATAAAAAAATCCTCTGCGGTGGATGAAAACGGAGAAAATGATGAATTACAAAATGAAAAGACCCGTGAGTGGATGAGAGAAAAATTACGTAATGGTGAGCTTGATGATCGAATGATTGAATTTGATATTACATCTCCCGCATTCGGTATGCAGGTGCTCGGACCCATGGGTATGGATGATATGTCTATGAACCTTCAGGAAATGTTCAGCAGTATGATTCCCAAGAAGAAAAAGAAAAGAAAGACAGCAATTAAAGAAGCGCGTAAAATTATTGCTCAGGAAGAAGCAGAAAAATTAATTGATATGGAAGCGGTTCAGAAGGAAGCTATTAAACGTGTTCAGGAATCGGGAATAGTTTTTATAGATGAGATTGATAAAATTGCCGGAGCTAAAAGTCAGCAAGGACCCGATGTATCCCGCGAAGGTGTTCAAAGGGATTTACTTCCGATAGTTGAAGGTTCTACTGTTAACACTAAATATGGACCTGTTAAAACTGATCATATATTGTTCATTGCATCGGGTGCGTTTCATGTATCTAAGCCATCGGATCTTATTCCGGAACTTCAAGGACGTTTTCCAATTCGTGTTGAATTGAAAAGTTTAACGGAAGAAGACTTTATTAAAATTCTTACTCTTCCTCAAAATGCATTGCTTAAGCAATATACCGCTCTTCTTCAAACAGAAGGAGTTGATATTAAATTTACTGATGCAGCAATCAAAGAAGTTGCTAAAACTGCAGCGGCTGTAAATGATCAGGTTGAAAACATTGGTGCACGAAGACTTCATACAATTCTTACTACATTATTAGAAGATATTTTGTTTGAAGTGCCTGACAAAATGCCTGAATCTGAATTGGAGATTTCCGGTGAAATGGTCAATACTAAACTAGATAAGATTGTTAAGAACCGTGATCTGAGTAAATATATTTTATAAGTTTTTTAGAGAGGAATCTGTATTGAAAAGAGAATTTTTTTTGTTATACGTTTTATTCATTGCTTTTTTTGTTGGGTGCTCAAGTAAAGAATCTAATGAGATAATAAATCTTGGAGCTGCAAAGAGAGATGTTCAGAAATATTACGAATCGAGTAATTATGAAAAAGAGTGTAAAGAAATTATTGATATTGCAATTAAACATATGGATGGAGTGAAATTACCGGAAAAACCGATCGTAATTTTTGATATTGATGAAACTTCATTATCGAACTATGAACATATAAAAGAAATTGACTTCGGCTATTATTATGATATATGGCTTGAATGGTTAAAAAAATCCGATGCTATAGCTATACCGCAAACCAAAAGATTTTATGATTATCTAATTTCCCGAAATGTTGGCATTGTTTTTATCTCGGGAAGGAATTGCGATTCTTATGATGCAACATTAAAAAACCTTGTCGATCAGGGTTATGCAAAATTTGATTCCGTGATAGTTAGAAAAGATGATGAGCGGGATTTAACGGCGGCAGAATTCAAGCTTGTGAAACGAAAAGAACTTACACAAAAAGGTTTTAACATAATTGCCAATATTGGAGATCAGTTAAGCGATTTTCATGGCGGCTATTCCGGTTATGTAATTAAACTTCCGAATCATCTCTATTTAATAGATTAGATTTTCTTTTTTAACTTGAACTTTATATTTCAAGTTTTCTAATTGTTGCATTCTTTTAACAATTCATATAACTATGGCAGAACAGAATTTAAAAACTGCAATTGTAATTGGGGCAACCGGACTTATAGGTGGAATCCTTGTTAAAAAATTATTGAACGATCCCCGTTATGGCAAAGTAAAAGTTTTTACAAGACGAACTACCGGAATTTCCAATCCAAAGCTTCAGGAACAAATTGTAAATTTTGATTTAATTGAATTGTGGGGAAATAAAATTACCGGTGACGAATTATTTTCGGCTCTCGGCACAACACGAAAGCAAGCCGGAAGTAAAGAGAAACAATATCTTGTTGATTATACATATCAATACGAAGTAGCGAAAGCTGCAGCAATAAATCAGGTTCATAAATATTTATTGGTCTCTTCCGTCGGCGCCAATAGATTCTCGCCAAATTTCTATTTAAGAATAAAGGGTGCTCTTGATTATGCTGTGTCCGAATTACCATTTAATAGGATCGTGATTTTTCAACCGACCGGACTTGTAGGAGATAGAGAGAAACCCCGAGTGGGAGAAAAGTTTGGTATTGTAATCGCCAATTTTGTTACCGGATTTTTTCCATGGCTTAAGAAATATAAGCCGATTAAAGCCGAAAAAGTAGCCGATGCGATGATTAACGCAGCTAATGATTCTACTCATCAAAAACTTATAATTTATAATTCCGATCAAATACATGTGATTGCCGAATGAAAACAAAAATCCGATGGGGAATTATTGGATGCGGAGACGTAACAGAAGTTAAGAGCGGTCCTGGTTTTCAGAAAGCGGAAAATTCTGAACTTGTTGCAGTAATGCGCCGTAATGGAAAACTTGCTGAGGACTATGCCCGAAGACATAATGTGCCAAAGTGGTATGATGATGCTTATAAATTAATTAATGATCCGGATGTTGATGCGGTTTATATTGCTACCCCTCCTTCAACACATAAAGAATATACATTAGCTGTTGCCTCTGCAAAAAAACCGGTATATGTAGAAAAACCGATGGCGCTTAATTACAACGAGTGTATCGAAATGGTTGATGCTTGTAAAAAATTTAATGTTCCGCTTTTTGTTGCATATTATAGAAGAGCATTACCGAGATTTCTTAAAATAAAATCTTTGCTGCAAGACGGGACGATAGGAAATGTACAAGCTGTAAATATCAGGTTCTTTCAGAAGCCATCGGAAAGTGATATAAATAAAACATACAATTGGCATGTAGATCCTTCTATTGCAGGTTGCGGTTACTTTTGCGATCTCGGTTGTCACATGATTGATCTTATTCAATTCTTTCTTGGAAAAATAACCGAAGCGTCCGGATACAATTCTAACCAATCCAAACTTTATTTAGTAGAAGATACAGTTACTGCAGCGTTCAAATTTGAGAGCGGTATTCTTGGTAGCGGAGTCTGGACATTTGCATCTTATCAGAATCTTGATGAAACCGAAATTGCCGGATCAAAAGGGAAAATAGTCTATTCAACTTTTTCTAACGAACCGGTTAAACTTTTTACCGATAATAAAACAGAAGAAATTATAATTGATCATCCTCCTCATGTTGCACAACCGCTTATCCAGTTAGTGGTAAACGATTTGTCGGGCACAGGTACTTGCCCAAGCACAGGAGAAACAGGAGCGCATACAAGCTTTGTAATGGATAAAATACTTGGTAGGATTTAAAACTTTTTTACTTCACAAATAGAGTGAAATAATTTTTCTATCCTTAAAACTATATGCTATAAATCGATCCCGGTAATTCTATTAACACTACTTGAAAAAAATCTCTTCAATAAAATTTATTAATCAATCTATTTTCTAATCAGAGGAATTCCAATACAAGCACTTGGTGCAGTAATATTTAAGAGATCTGCAATTGTCGCAGCTATATCCACAATATAAACCGGTGTATTTATTGTTTGTTTGGGTATTCGCCAGCCGAAAAATATAATTGGTATATGAGTATCATAAGTATATTCAGAGCCATGGTTAGTGCCTTGCATTAGCATGTTTGTTAAGTAACCCGGTTTCAGTGAATACAGTATGTCGCCGCTTATATTCGGATTAAAGCTATTTAGTGTTGGATTAAGAGGCTCACGCGTTGCATTTGATCCTTCAAAATTATCGCGCGTATAAATTGTTGATATAACCGGAAAATTATCTCTGATGTAATCTCTGGTTTTTTTCTGAAGAAAATTAATATCCAGTCCGGCCTTTTCAATTTCTTCTCTGTTAAAATAGATCTGTTTGTTAGAAATATTTTCAATCAATTTATCGTTGCCAAATGTACTTGATAGGAATGACTGAACACTTTTATTAAAATCGTTTGTTCCTAAACCGCCGGTTGGCAGATTGTTTTTTTCCAAATATCCGGGTGTATCTAATCC
>Ga0067045_1029102_pt1 | contig 23873 bp, 17 predicted proteins | sample TerdegcTABiofilm_FD_59184 | JGI IMG/M metagenome (GOLD analysis project Ga0067045, IMG submission 59184) | Combined Assembly of (Gp0054472, Gp0054536) Wastewater bioreactor microbial communities from Singapore -Terephthalate degrading...
GGCTGATCTTTATCGAGGCGATCTCTGCGCGGCCATACGTCAGAGTGAACAGCCGGGCGCTGTGGGCGAATGCCGTCGCGCTCATGGCCGCACGTCTAGAGCGCCAGATGCCGATCGTTGGGAAGGCCCTTGTAAAATCGAAGGGAAAGGCAGACGGCACAGGTCGCGGTTCGCCATGCTGCAAAAGGTGTGCGGCGAGACCCGCTGCATCTCCGCGACCGCGAGTCCATATGAGATCGGCTGCTGCGACGAAGCGATCATCCGCTCGCGCGAGGTCGGCCATCAGATAGGCCAGCGCCAGCGATCCCGGGATGGGCTTCGTCCCGAGGTCCTGACGGCGCGAGGCTCCCGTCTCGATGGTGCCGTCAGCGTTGAGCATGTGCAGGTTCAGGACGAGGTTGGCGTATGCCGCCTCGAGCGCCGACCGATCATCCCTGAACCTCGAAAGGTGGAGCAGCGACCGATCGCAGATGGCGTCATAGACCCCGGCGCTTCTCTCGATGTAGGCGCCGTCGGCGTTTGCATCGTATCCTTCGGCGACATAGGCGTCTATGACGGGACCGACAGGGATGTCGGAGAAGAGGCGGCCTGCGTAGGCAAGCGCTGCCGCGATCACCCAGCGGTGGTTCGGCGTGTGGAAGCCCCCGTCGAGCATTCCGATCGTCAACCGACGGACGAACGTTTCGACCTCGGCGAGGACACCGTCCCATGTGGCGCTGCGACCTCGGAGCGGTCGGCCCAGCTCGATGAGAGGGCAAAGGGACTGGACTGCGAATCCCGCATCCGGACTCGAATCGTAGTTGCAGTCGCGCAGGTCAATAAGGCCTGACGGGCGCTGGACGGATCGCAGGTAACCCATGGCGAGAGCCATGCGGAACAAGAGATCATCGTCAACGGGGCGGGTCGGCGCAGCATCCGGCCGCATGGCGCGCGCAACATAGAGCATCCCGCAGACGGCGACGAGACCGTAGGTGCCCGTCGGCTCGGCAATGCCCCAGTCGGGCCGCACGACTCCACCTCTGTTCGGGCCGGGCTCGGTGATCTGCCGATCCATGACGGCTTGAGCGCTCTCGGCAAGAGCGCTCAGAACATTATCAAGTGTGATGGGCATGTTGTTGACCAGGAGGTGTGTGGGATCGGGGGCTCAGGCATCCATGTACGGGATTTCATGATAGGACCGCTGCCTATTTCCCGCGCAACGCTTCGCCCATTCGGCGGATGCGGGCGTCGCCCTCGACGAGCGTGGGAACGAGCCAGCCGCCTTCGTCGGTCTCGTTCCACGCGTAGATCAGCGCCGTCTGGGCAGGCGCAGCGGTCGGATTAGCTCTAACCCAATCCCGCAGTTCGCGGGCGGCCTCGGCGAGCTCGTCGGGGGTCGGCTGAGCATACCAAGGGCCATTCGCGTAGAAGCCATAGTTCTGCATGCCGAGGCGCGGGCGGCCATCCCAGCCCGTGTTCAGCAACGGCACGATCGGTCTGCCGGTGGCAGCGATGCGCTCGCGAAAGGCGCGGTTGGCCGTGACAAGATCGGCATACGGACGTTCGCGATGCTCCCCCCAGTCTGAGGCGCTGTAGGCGCCGATGGCGTCGAAACCATAGGCGTCGAGCCACTGCACGCCTGCTTCGGCCGAGAACACCTGTGCGACAATGTACGGATCGCCCGTCTTCTGCCGCCGGCACTCCTCACGGAGCTTCTCGAACGCTGCGCGGCCTGCCTCCCGCGATCCGAACGTGGTTTCGATGGCCTCGCACGTGAACACGTAGAGCAGCGGCCGATTGCGCAAGACGCGGTGATAGTCCCGATGGCGGAGCATCTCGGCGAGCTGGCGAGCGGTCTCTGGCCAGGACTCCTTCTTGCCGAGATGGCCGCCCTGAAGAATGAACGCGTGCTTGAGGCCTCGCTTGTTGCGCGCTGAGCGATACAGGCGGATGCCGTAGTTGTAGCTGTCTGCCCCAGGCCATGACTGCGGGTGATACCAGCAAAACGCCCAGTAGGTCAGGCCTGCCTGAACGGCGAAGGCGATCTCCCGGTCCATGACTTCCTGTCGGTCGGATCGGACCTCCACCCTGCCATCCTTCTCCTCGGCATAGAAGGGCAGGCGATTCCTCCAGGTCTGGTCCTGAAGGTTGCGCTCCCAGACGTTGTCAGCGAACCAGCCATCCCAGCGGATCGCGCCGACAGACGGTCGCGACGGAGGCGGCATCACGCACAGCGCTGCCGCCATACAGAGGGTGAGCATGGGATGGATAGTACCATTCCATGCGACTGATGTCGGCGCTCGAGATCGGCGCCGTTGCCCTGCCCAGGGCCGCCGAACGACTCCGTTGTACGGAGGGTGCGCCGGTGCGCGCACGAACGACACGTTGCGCCGAGCCGGCTTCGAGCTGGCTGTCAGAGCGTCGGAGAGTGTGCGCTAGCGGCGAGCTCCCGCATACATGCGAGCATACATGGGCTCGTCCAAGCGGCTCACCGCCACACCCTTGCGGCTGCTTGAGGCGTGAATGAAGTAGCCGTCGCCAATGTAGATGCCGGTGTGGCTGATGCGCCCATCCTTGCTCTGGAAGTAGACGCGGTCGGCAGGCTGGAGTTGCGCGACGGCCACGGGCATGCCACACTGGATCTGCTCTCTGGCCGTGCGCGGAAGCCTGATGCCGACCGATAGGAAGCACCGCTGAACGTACGCGGAGCAGTCCATCCCGGTGGTCGAGGTCCCGCCATAGCGGTAGGGAACGCCCAGATACTGATACGCGGTCTGCAGAATCGTGCGCTGTCCCGCTGTCAGAAGCGGATTGTTCAGGTTCGGCCCTGACGGACGCGATGGGCCGTTGGGCCCCACGACCTCATAGTCGAGAAGCTTGACGGCATGGGCCGGAATCCACCCCAGCGACCGGTCTGCCATGAGCACCGCCAGCCATCCCGGACGGGAGTCGCAGATCGCCAGATAGGTGCCCGGCTCGACGCGCGCCAGCAGGCGGCCCTGAGTGTTAGGCCGGACATAGATGGGGCCGGCGACCGAGGTTACCCCGAGGCGACCTACCACTCGCTCGGTGCGGACCGCATCGCTCCGGGCGACGGCTCCGCGGCTCGGCAGCGATTCGGTTCGGCGCGATGTGGAGGGTGCGGAGCGTGCCGCTTCGGCAGCTCGGTACTCCTCGGGCGTCGGGAGGTCTAGAACCAGGATCTCATCGGATCGGACGCTGGCAGGCCACAGGACAAACGCCATCGCCCCAAGGACGGGCAGCAGCATTGACGCAGCGGCCTTCCGTAGATATGTGAACGGCATGGGCTGATCTTTACCTCAGTGTCGGTATACCATAGGACGTGCCAGGACTGTATCGGTGACAGCCCCGACACGCGATTCGTATGTTTGGCGAGGCATTCTACCCTGCCATCTGGGGCCGATGACGGCGCCTTAACCAAGGGATTTCTCGATGCGCATTCGATACCCGGCGCTGCGCGAAAAGCTGGCTGATCTGCCAACGAAGCCCGGCTGCTATCTCTTCAAGAACGCGGCCGGAACGGTCATCTACGTGGGCAAGGCTGTCAATCTGCGCAGTCGCGTGCGCTCCTACTTTCAGACGAGCTCGCGGCTGGCGCCGAAGACCCGTCGTCTGGTGGCGGAGGTGCGCGACCTCGACACGGTGCTGACGAACGGCGAGCTTGAGGCTCTGGTGCTGGAATGCAATCTTATCAAGCGCTATCGACCCCGCTTCAACGTTCGTCTTCGAGATGATAAGCACTATCCCTACCTCTGCCTGACAACATCGGAGCCATTTCCGCGGCTTCTGATGACGCGGCGCATCCGCGCAGACTGCAACCGCTACTTTGGCCCCTATACGAGCAATCGGGCTCTGTTCGCGATGATGGACCTCGTGAAGCGCATCTTCCCAATCGTGACATGTGGGCGAAAGTACGACGGCCGGCCTGTTCGCAAACCTTGCCTCTACCATCACATGGGACGGTGCCCGGCGCCGTGCGCAGGCGCGTCCGACGACATGCGCCGCGAGTATCAGCAGTCGGTTAACGGAGTCATTGGCTTTCTCAGCGGTAAGCAGGAGCGCATTCTCACCGACCTGCGCCGCGAGATGGCGGAGGCCGCCGAGGCGCTCCGTTTCGAGCGGGCAGCGCGGCTGCGCGACCAGATCATTGCGGTCGAGCAGGTGCTGGAGCGGCAGAAGGTGATCAGCTCGCGCATGGTCGATCAGGACGTGATCGCCTTCGTGGGCAAGGACGGCGAAGCAGCCGTGCAGATGTTCTACATTCGGGGCGGCAAGCTCATCGGTCAGAACCACTTCGTGCTTGAGGGCACCGAATCGGCCACCGAGCCATGCGAAGCCGTGCAGGAGTTCGTGAAGCAGTACTACCAGAGCGCGGCGGAGGTGCCGCAGGAAGTGCTCCTGCCGTGCGACATTGACGAGGCTTCGATCGTCGAATCGTGGCTGCGAACGCGCCGTGGCAGCAAGGTGGAGATCACCGTGCCTGTCCGGGGCGACAAGCGGCGGCTGGTCGAGATGGCGCAGGAGAACGCGGCGCACGCGCTCGAGCAGATACGGGCGGAGCTGCGGGCGCGGCTGAGCAATGCGGAGCGAGCCCTGCGCGAGCTCGGTGACGCTCTCCGACTTCCGGAACCGCCGATGAGGATCGAGTGCTTCGACATATCCAACTTCCAGTCGGATGCGTTCGTCGGTTCCATGGTGGTCTGCGAGCGCGGCGACATGGCCAAGGCGGAGTATCGGCGGTTTCGCATTCGGATGGATCTGGATCATCCCGACGATCCCCGAATGATCCGCGAGGTAGTGAGCCGGCGTCTGTCTGCGGCCCTGGAGGGCGATGCCAAGTTCGCCACGATGCCCGATCTCATCATGGTGGACGGCGGCAAGACCCAGGTGGACGCCGCTATGCAGGCAATGGAAGAGTTGGGGCTGACCGTGCCCGTGTGCGGTCTGGCCAAGCGTCTGGAAGTGCTGGTAGTTCCCGATGAGCCCGAGCCGGTTGCTCTGCCGCGCGACTCTCAAGCCCTCTATTTGGTGCAGCGCATCCGCGACGAGGCGCACAGGTTCGCCAACGCCTATAGGGCCATCGTGCAAGGCAAGAAGCACACGAGAAGCGCTCTGCACGAGGTCCCGGGAATCGGCCCAAAGCGCGCCCGCGCCCTGATCAAGAGATTCGGCAGCGTCGCGCGCATGCGTGAAGCAGGGGTGGATGAGCTGGCCGCAACCGAAGGTATGACGAGACCCGCCGCTGAAGCTCTGAAGGCGTTCCTGCAGCAGGCTACCGGCTCCTAGCCGATCCATGCTTGAGGTGGTACCATGGTGAACGCGGCGTACAGCAGACAGGCTATACCAGGAACGGGTGGGTGACATTGCAATGATGGCGCATGCGGCGGTGGCCGTTGAACCCTGGCGGGTGGAGTGGCGCGAGATCGCCGTGCCGGATCCGGGCCCCGATGACGTCGTGGTGGCCGTGACGCATTCGTGGATAAGCAACGGAACCGAGGGATCTTTCGTTCGCGGCGAGCGTATCGCGGGCGACACGCCCCGGAGCGAGACAGATCCGTTGCCCTTCCCGCACGTGCCGGGCTATCAGAAGGTCGGTGTCGTCCAATGGGTGGGCGGCAACGTGCGGCATGTGTCGGTGGGCGATGTGGTGTTCGCGACGGTGTCGCGCGTCAGCGGCATGTTCTACGACCATGGCGGCCACGTCTCGCCGGCGGTCACGCATGAATCCCAGGTGTGGAAGCTGCCCGACGGAGCGGAGCCGGTTGCCTGTGCCGGGCTTGTCCTGACGCAGGTTGGCTACAACGTCGGCGTGAGGCCATCCGTATCGGCTGGCGATGCCGCCGTGGTCATCGGCGACGGCATGGTTGGCCACTGGTCGGCGCAGACGCTCCAGAGCCGCGGCGCCCGCGTCATGATGCTGGGCAGGCATGATGAGAGACTATCGCTCTTCGCGCTCAGGGCCGGCGACGCCGTGCTGAACATTTCGGAGGATCCGGACTGGCCTGATCACGTTCGGCGCTGGGCTGCCGACGGCGTTCAGGTGGTTGCCGACACGGTTGGGAGCATCGAAACGATCGAATCCCTGCTGCCGCTGATGCGCCACGAAGGTCACATCTCGTCGGCTGGCTTCTATGGCCATGGCGGCCGCATTGACATTCAGATGCTGCGGAACCGTGAGATCACGCTGCACGCCCCGGCGGGATGGTCCAAAGAGCGCATGGATGCGACGCTCGCCATGGTCAACGATGGAACGCTGCAGACAACGCACTTGATCTCGCACAGGCTTCCGGCTCAGGAAGCCGCGCATGCCTTCGATCTCATCCTTCATCGGCGTGAGCCGGTGCTCGGCGTGGTGCTGGATTGGGTTGCACGATGAGGCGGCGCGGTCCAGATGTAAAGGATGGGAGCGACGAATGAAGATCCTTCAGATCGGTCGGTATCCTGATGTCACGTTGCTCGATGTTCCGGCGCCTGAAGCAGGGCCCGGGCAGGTGGTGATGCGCGTTCTCGGCGTGGCAACGTGTCCCCAGTGGGACCTGCACCTGCGACACGATCAGCCGATGTTCGCCGGTCACAGCTTCGTCTATCCCTATACGCCGGGCCAGCCGGGACACGAGGCGACGGGCACGGTCGCAGCCGTCGGAGAAGGGGTGACGGATCTGAAGGTCGGCGACAGGGTCAGCGCCTGGCGGGATGCCGGACACGACCGATGGGGCTGCTACGCCGAGTATGTCCTCATGGATGCGGCCAACGTGATCCGTGTTCCCGACGGGCTGCCGGTCGAGGCGACGGCATCGGTGGAGCTTGCCATGTGCGTCGGCGCGACTATGCTGCTCCTGCGGACCATGGGGGGCCTCGGGGGGGCGCGCGTCGGCATCAACGGCTTGGGTCCGGCCGGTCTCGTTGCGGCACAGATGGCTCGCGCCGAGGGAGCCTCGCGCGTCGTGGGTTTTGATCCGCATGCGGGGCGGCGTCGCCTTGCGGCGGAGCGCTGGCTGGACGAAGTCTACGATCCCACGAGCGACTTGGACGATACCATTCCCCTGCGGCACGTCCGCCCTGCGCTCGATGTCATCGTGGACTGCGTCGGCGCGAAGCGTTCGGTAGAGTGGGCCATGGATCACGCCGCTTCCCGGGTAGCCCTCTTTGGCGTTCAGCGCGAGGACTACACCTATGCGCCGCGCCACTACGGCGGGCTGTCGCTCATCGGCTATCCCGGTCACTCGCGCGATGCCGCCGCGTACGCTGTTTCTCTGATCGCCGACGGCAGGCTCGATCTCGTGCCCCTTATCACCCATACGATGCCCCTCGCTGATTATCAGAGGGGAATAGACCTCCTCGAGGAACAGCAGGCGATCAAGGTGCTGTTCGTACCATAGGTCGGTACCGAGGTTCCGAGCGCAGGTATACTGCCCACATCATCTAGCCGCGCGCCATCCTCGGGTTGGGCGCTGCGCAGGACGCTCACGTGGCCGGGTTTCAGCTTCGCTCCGATTACACTCTCCAGGGTGATCAGCCGCAGGCGGTCGAGCGCCTGGTGGAGGGGCTCAACGCCGGCCATCGGTTCCAGACGCTGCTCGGCGCAACGGGCACGGGCAAAACGTTTACCGTGGCGCATGTCATTCAGCGCGTGCAGCGGCCTGCCCTGGTGATCGCCCACAACAAGACGCTGGCAGCCCAGCTTTGCGGTGAGTTTCGCGAGTTCTTCCCCGACAATGCCGTCGAGTACTTCGTGTCGTATTACGACTACTATCAGCCCGAAGCCTATATCCCCCAGACGGACACGTACATCGAGAAGGACGCTCAGATCAACGACGAGATTGATCGTCTCCGCCACTCCGCCACGCAGGCTGTTCTGGAGAGGCGCGATGTGATCGTGGTTGCCTCGGTGTCGTGCATCTACGGTCTCGGCTCGCCGGAGGAGTATGCGCGGATCATCTGCAACCTGCGCGTCGGCCAGACCATACGGCGCGAGGATGTGCTCCGCCGTCTCGTGGACATGCAGTTCACGCGGAATAACCTGGAGCTGCAGCGCGGCACTTTCCGTGTGCGAGGCGATGTGCTCGAGATCCAGCCCATTGACGAGGAGATCATCGTTCGCGCCGAGTTCTTCGGCGACGAGATCGAGCGCATCACGATCGTGAATCCCGTCACCGGCGAGATCGTGGGCCGCCGGGACGAGGTGACCGTGTTTCCGGCCAGCCATTTTGTGACCTCGGCGGAGCGTATGGAGCGCGCGTTGGCGCAGATCGAAGAGGAAATGCGCGAACAAGTCGACCGCTTTAACGCCGAAGGCAAGCTGCTGGAGGCGCAGAGGATCGAACAAAGGACCCGGTACGACCTGGAGATGATGCGAGAGCTGGGCTACTGCTCCGGAATCGAAAACTACAGCCGGTACATGGATGGGCGCGAGCCGGGGACGCCTCCCTATACGCTCCTCGATTTCTTCCCCGAGGACTTCGTGGTCTTCGTGGATGAGTCCCATCAGACGATCCCGCAGCTCCGGGGCATGTATGCGGGCGACATGGCCCGCAAAGAGACGCTGGTCGAGTTTGGCTTTCGGCTGCCGTCCGCCAAGGACAACAGGCCGCTGAAGTTCCCAGAGTGGCTCGACCGCGTGAAACAGGTCGTGTTCGTCTCGGCAACGCCAGCCGACTTCGAGCGCCAGAACAGCGCCCAGATCGTGGAGCAGATCATCCGACCCACGGGGCTTGTGGACCCCGAAGTGATCGTGCGACCCACGAAGGGCCAGATAGACGACCTGATCCATGAAATCAGGCTCAGGGCCGAACGCAAAGAGCGCGTGCTGGTCACGACGCTCACGCGGCGAATGGCCGAGGATCTGTCTGCCTATCTCGAGGAGCTTGGGATCAAGGTGAACTACCTCCACTTCGGCGTCAAGACCCTCGATCGTGCAGAGGTGCTTCGCGACCTGCGCGTCGGCGTGCATGACGTGGTGGTGGGCGTCAATCTCCTGCGCGAGGGGCTGGACCTGCCTGAAGTGACCCTCGTAGCCATCCTTGATGCCGACAAGGAGGGCTTTCTGCGCTCGGAGACGTCGCTGGTTCAGACGATCGGGCGCGCGGCGCGGAATGTCAGCGGTCAGGTGATCATGTACGCCGACAACATCACGGGGTCCATGCAGCGGGCCATCGACGAGACCAATCGCCGCCGGGCCATCCAGATGCGCTACAACGAGGAACACGGAATCACGCCGCAGACCGTTCAGAAGGCCGTGCGCGACCTGATCGCGGCCGATCGCATTGGCGAGGAGCGCACGGCCTATCGCGCACATCGCAACCTTGCCGATGTCGAGCGTATGCCGCTGGACCAGATCCATGAGCTTATCGCCCAACTGGAGCGACAGATGAAGGACGCTGCGCGCGCGCTGGAGTTCGAGCGAGCCGCTGAGCTGCGCGACGAGATATCGGAGCTTCGGAAGTTCGCGCCGTCCGAGAGCATCCTGGCCGCTGACAGGCCGTCCCGCCGAAAGGGTCGCCCATGAGCGCTAGAGGACGAGTGCTCGCGCTGGATCCCGGCAGCAAGCGGATCGGCATGGCAGTGTCTGATGAGACGCGCACCATTGCCAGCCCTCTGAGGGTGTTCACGCGCCGGACGGGCGGTCTGCGCGAGGCCGTCGCCGCCGTGCAGCGGGCCATAGCCGAGACAGACGCCGTCGAGGTCGTGGTGGGGTACCCGCTGACGCTCGACGGCGAAGTGGGCACGCAGGCGCGCAATGCAGCCGCCTTCGCCGAGGCGTTGCGTGCCCATGTACAGGTGCCCGTCGTGCTCCACGATGAGCGTCTGTCGAGCTTCGAAGCCGAACAGATGATGGACGAGGCGCGCGTGCGCAAGGCTGATCGCGAGAGCCGGCTCGATGCTGTTGCCGCGAGCCTCATCCTGCGCAGCTACCTTGACGCCGGGGAGGCGGCAGGCTGATGGCATCGCGGCGCAGGATTCGCCGGTGGGTGATCTGGTACGCGCTGGTGGAGGCGCTGGTCATCGTCGCTGGTCTCATTGCATGGTTCTGGTTTCAGAAGCAACTGACGCCCGTGGGGCAGGGGCCCGCGAGGGTCGTCTGGATCGCCCGAGGATCCGAGATACGCGGCGTTTCCAGACGGCTCCGGGCTATGGGACTGATCCGCCATGCCGATGCCTTTCGCTGGTACGCGCGCTGGCGGGGCGACACCGAACGAATCAAAGCCGGACGTTACCGACTGTCGCCGACCATGACGGCCGGTCAGATACTGGACAGGCTGACATCTGGCAAGCAGGACACCGAAGGGCTGGTGGTGATCCCCGAGGGCTTCACGCTCCGTAGGATCGCCGAACGGCTCGTCGCGCGGGGCATCCTCAGGGACGGCAAGGCCTTCCTCGACCTTGCCCGAAACCCGCAAGGGCGCATTCGCACGGGGTTTGCGGCGCCGGCCTCCGGCCTGGAGGGCTATCTGTTCCCGTCATCCTACGACATCGAACCCGGCACGAAGCCGGAGCGGATCATCCAGATGATGGTGGACCAGTTTGAGGATCAGTTCGCCAGGCCCTACGCCGACGAGATCGCACGAAGGGGCCGGAACCTGCACGAGATCGTGACCATCGCCTCGATGATCGAGCGCGAGGCCGAGGTGGAGAAGGACAGACCGCTCATTGCCGGCGTAATCGAGAACCGCCTTCGCAAGGGCATGAGGCTGCAGATAGATGCCACGGTCCTGTATGCTCTGGGACAGCACAAGAGCCGGGTGCTCTACCGGGATCTGCAAGTGGCCTCGCCCTATAACACGTATCGCAATGCCGGACTGCCGCCCGGCCCCATCGCCAGCCCCGGGCTCCCGTCGCTGCTCGCGGCGCTCCGGCCCGCGACGCATGACTATCTGTTCTACGTCGCGCTCGGTGACGGGTCGCACGTGTTCACCCGGACCGAGGCAGAGCACAACCGCGAAGTGGCGCGCTACCGAGCCCGGCAGCGGTCAGGCGGCAACTGACGCAGTGATCAGGCATACCGGACTGCCCAAGCGCGGGCTGCGGCTGTTCTGTCCCGACGTCTACTGCTCCACCGACGTCACCGCCATCTCGCCAGCGGAACTGCGCGAGGCCGGCATCAGAGCCGCGCTGCTCGACCTCGACAACACGCTGGTGGGCTGGCAGCGGAGCGATCTGTCCGATCGTGTGCTGGGCTGGCTCGATGCGCTGCGCGCCGCCGACATCCGGCTCTATCTCGTCAGCAATACCCGGTTCGGTCGTCGGCTTCAGAGGCTGTCCGAAGAGCTCGGGATACCTTTCGTGCGTCGGGCCTGGAAGCCCCGACGGCGCGGTTTCCGGGCCGCGATGGAAGCCATGGAGGTTGTACCGGCCGAGACCGCCATGATCGGCGATCAGATGTTCACCGACGTGCTCGGCGGAAACCGGCTCGGTCTGTTGACCATCATGGTCCGGCCGATGGCGCGGCGGGAGTTCCTGGGAACCAAGATCAGCAGGGCTGCCGAAGCGGTCCTATTGGCGTGGTTTCGGCGCAGGGGATGGATTTGATGCGCAACGTCCTGGCTGCGCACGGAACAAACGCCGGGCTGCCGTCGTCGCGTGTATAAGGTGGAGTCTGTCTCGGTCACGATCTCGGCCCGCACTCGGGCCCTATGCGTCCTCGGCTATCCGGTCGAGCACTCTGTCTCGCCTGAGATGCAGAATGCCGCGCTGCAAGCGGCCAGGTTGCCCTATGTCTACACTGCATACTCCGTCCCGCCCGATCGCCTCGAGCCGGCGTTGATGGGCCTGCAGGCTCTGGGCTTTGCTGGAGCCAACCTCACGATCCCCCACAAGGAACCGGCTGCGAAGCTCGTGAATGAGGTCTCCGAAGAGGCGCGAGCTCTCGGCGCCGTCAACACCGTTCGGTTTCGGGACGACGTGATGGAAGGCCACAACACGGACGTGCATGGGTTTCTGGAGCCGCTCCGGGGTCTGAAGACGGTCATCCAGGGGGCGCAGGCTACGGTCGTGGGAGCCGGAGGAGCGGCACGAGCCGTCGTATATGGCCTGCTTCGGTCCGGCGCTTCGGTCACGATCATAAATCGTACCGAGCAGCGCGCCCGGACGCTCGCGGAGCACATGATGCGAGCGACCGGCGGATCGGCGGTGGCGGCAGTGGCGGTCGGTTCGGATAGGGCCGAGGCCGCCGTGCGTGAATCGTCGATTCTGGTGAACGCCACGTCGGCGGGCATGCATCCCAGGGAAGATGAGTTGCCGGGCATTGAGCCGGAATGGCTCCACTCCGGAATGCTGGTCTACGACCTGATCTACAGGCCGCGACAGACGAAGCTTCTGGCACTCGCGGAACGCGCCGGCTGCCAGACGCTGAACGGACTGCCGATGCTGGTGCATCAGGGCGCCCAGTCGTTGCGTCTCTGGTTGGGCATAGAGCCCGACGTTGAGCGCATGGCGGAAGCTGCGCGTCGCGCGCTGGAAGATTCTTAGCCGTGGCCGCTCTCGGCGTCGCATCCGGTCAGTTGCGGGGCGGCGGCTGGTGTGTTATAATCCGGGCAAGCCATGTCTCGGGCATGGTACCGAACTGCCTGCATGCCGTATGCAGTAAGGACAACAGCCCTGTGCGGGCTGAATGAACTCCATAGGTCAGGGGGCGTCGCAAATGGCCATAGCACGGAAGAGTATGGGCGACTACCTTGTCGAGAAGGGGCTTATCACCCCAGAGCAGCTCCAGCAGGCTCGCGAGGCCCAGAAGCAGTCCCGGGCCGACCTGGGCAAGATACTCATCGAACAAGGGATCGCCTCGGAGCGGGACGTCACGGAAGCGCGTGCTCAGGAACTGAACATCCCGTTTGTTGACCTCAACAAGTTCGCCCCCGAACCCAGCGCTGTGAACGTGGTTCCCGAGCATGTCGCGCGACGCCACAACGTCATCCCCGTCAAGAAGGACCCGGCCACGAACACGCTGATCGTCGCGATGGCCGATGTGAATAACCCCTATGCCGCCGATGACCTCCGGCTTGTCTCGCGATGCACGATCCGTGCGGCGCTGGCTTCGCCGACCGCCATCGAAGACGCCATCGCCCGGTCGTATGGGACAGGCGCCGCGGCTATCGCCCAGGCAGCCTCGGCCCCCAGCGATACGGCCTCGAAGACCCGGTCGCCGGCTCCTGTGAGCGGAATGGCGGATCTGTACGCCGAGATCCGAGAGAACATAGCCAAGAGCGGCTCGGTCGGAGAGACGGCAACCGAAGACGATGAAGATGCCGCTGTGGCCATGGCCGAGGAGGCGCCGGTCATTCGCGTCGCCAATGCTCTCATTCAGCAGGCCATCAAAGAAGACGCATCGGACATTCACATCGAGCCGCAGCGGCGCGGGGTGCGGATCCGCTACCGGGTTGACGGCGTGCTGCACGAGACCATGACGATGCCGAAGTACATCCAGCCGCCGCTGATTTCCCGCTTCAAGATCATGGCTGAGATGAACATCGCCGAGCGGCGCATACCGCAGGACGGCCGCATCCCTATAACCTATGAGAAGAAGGACTACGACCTCCGCGTATCGTGTCTGCCCAATGCCCACGGCGAGAAGATCGTCTGCAGAATCCTCGACAAGAGCAGCGTCCTCCTGGGGCTCAACAAGCTGGGGTTCTCGGCGGAGACGCAGGCTCAGCTCGAAGAGCTCGTCGGTCAGCCGCAGGGAATGGTGCTGTCGACGGGGCCGACCGGTTCCGGAAAGACGACGACGCAGTACTCGGTGCTGCACAAACTGAACTCGGTTGAGGTGAACATCCTCACCATCGAGGACCCGATCGAGTACCAGCTCTCGGGGATCACGCAGGTCCAGGTGAACAAGAAGGCCGGCCTGACTTTCGGCAGCGCGCTGCGGTCGTTCCTCCGGCAAGACCCTGACATCATCATGGTCGGCGAGATGCGCGACCTCGAGACTGCCGAAATCGCCATTGAATCGGCCCTTACAGGCCACCTCGTGCTTTCGACGCTGCATACGAATGACGCTCCGTCCGCCGTCATCCGAATGGTGGACATGGGCGTGGAGCCCTACCTGATCTCGGCGACGGTCATCGGCGTGCTCGCCCAGCGCCTGAGCCGAAAGATCTGCCAGCACTGCAAGGAGCCGTACGAGGAGAACGCAGGCTACCTGCGCAGATTCGGCTTCAAGCCGGAAAGCCCCGACCAGAAGGTTACGCTGTGGCGCGGTCGCGGTTGCGAAGCCTGCCGACAGACGGGGTTCCGCGGCCGACTGGGCATCTATTCGTTGCTCCGGATGAACGACGAGATCGCGGAACTGGTCGTCCGCCGGGCTCCCCTCGCCGACATCCGTGACGCAGCGAAGGCAAACGGAATGCTGGAACTGCGTGAAGACGGCCTCGTCAAAGTCCTTGAGGGGGTCACCACACCTGAAGAAGTCATGCGCGTCGTGTTCACGGCGGGCCACTAAAGAGGAAGTTCGCATTGTCTGAACAAACAATCCCTGTGCCCCAGGCCGGCACTGCAACCGTTGCCGCGCCGGTGCCGCAACCGGCCGCCCAGGCGCGCCCGAAGCCGCTCGAAGAGGCTCACGTTGATGACCTTCTGCGGATCGTTGTCGAGAAAGGCGGCTCGGACCTCCATCTGTCCGTGGGCGTGCCTCCGATCATCCGCGTGGACGGTCAGCTTCTGCCCACCAACTATGAGAAGGTAACGCCGCAGGAGTCGCAGCGCCTGGTGTACGACATCCTGACCGACGATCAGATCCAGCGATTTGAGACCACGTTCGAGCTCGACTTCTCGTACTCGCTGCAGAGACTGTCGCGCTTCCGCGTCAACATCTACCGGGATCGCGGCAACGTGGCCAGCGCATTCCGCGTCATCCCCTCGCGCATCCCGACGCTCCGCGATCTGAGCCTGCCGCCGGTGCTGGAGGAGCTCACGCGATTGCCGCGCGGTCTGATCCTCGTAACAGGTCCGACCGGTTCGGGTAAGTCCACCACGCTCGCTGCCATGATCAACCAGATCAACAACGAGCGGAGCGTGCATATCCTGACGATCGAGGACCCGATCGAGTATCTGCACTCGCATCGGTTCAGCATTATCAACCAGCGCGAGGTTGGGGGCGATACTCTCGCGTTCGCCAATGCGCTGCGAGCCGCTCTTCGCGAAGACCCCGACGTGATCCTCGTGGGTGAAATGCGAGACCTCGAGACGATGCAGATGGCGGTGTCGGCGGCTGAGACCGGCCACCTCGTGTTCGCCACGTTGCACACCAACAGCGCGGCCACCTCGGTCGAGCGCATCGTGGACTCGTTCCCTCCCGGTCAGCAAGAGCAGGTCCGCTTGCAGCTCTCGAACAACCTGCAGGCGATCCTCTGCCAGCAGCTGCTGCCAAGGGCTAACGGGCCCGGTCGAATCTGCGCCATGGAGATCATGACCGCCAGTCCCGCCATACGCAACCTGATCCGCGAGAACAAGGCGCACCAGATTACGTCGATGATCCAGACGAGCGCCAACCTCGGCATGCAGACGATGGACCAGAGCCTGCGCGACCTGTATGTGCGCGGCTTGATTACGTACGAGCTGGCCATGGAGCGGGCCATGAACCCGCCGGAACTGGAGAAGATGATTCGCACGGCGACGATGGTGCCGCCGGGCACGCCCGGCGCATCGCGAGCGGTCTGACGCTCGTATCGTCGGTGACGGTTTTGCAGCGCTGAGGAAGCGCGTGGCAGGCGGGAAGCCTGCCGGAGGGTTGAGATAATGGCGACGTTCAGCTACACAGTGCGCGATGCCGCCGGGCAGACACGCTCGGGAACATCTGAGGCAGAGAACGCCGAGATCCTGCGCCGCAGACTGCAGGAGCAGGGCTTCACGGTTGCCGAGATCACTCAGACCGCTGCAGGCAAGAAGAGAGCTGCCGGCGGAGGATGGGGGCGCGTCAAACTCGGCGACCTCTCGATCTTCTGTCGCCAGTTCTCCACGATGATTGACGCAGGCGTCTCGCTCGTCCGGGCGCTGGACGTTCTGGGCGAGCAGACGCAGAACCCCAAACTGCGACGCATTCTGCTGGATATCCAGCAAGAGGTCGAATCCGGCCAGACGCTGTCGAAGGCCATGTCCAAGTATCCCAAGACCTTCAACAACCTGTTCATCGGTTTGATCCGGGCAGGCGAGGTCGGAGGCGTCCTCGAGGAAGCTCTCCAGAGGCTGTCGGGCTTCCTCGAGAAGGACATGGAGCTGCGGCGCAAGGTCAAAGCGGCCATGACCTACCCGGTCATCGTCGTTGTGGTTGCCGTCGGCATCGTGGTCGGTCTGACCACGTTCATCGTGCCGAAGTTCATCGAGCTGTTCCGCGACCTTGGCGTCAAAGAGCTGCCGTGGATGACGCAGATCCTCGTGGACTTCAGCGACTTCCTGAAGAGCCGGTGGTGGATGGGGCTCATCATCATCGTTGTGACCTACATGGCCCTCAAGTACTTCGGCACGACGAGGGTAGGCCGCAGGGTGATTGACCGGGTCAAGCTCAAAGTGCCGGTGTTCGGCAAGCTGCATCACAAGATCGCGCTGGCCCGCTTCTCACGAACGCTGGGAACGCTGCTCGTCTCGGGCGTGCCGATCCTCCAGGCGCTGGAGACGGTGGCCGGCACGGTAGGCAACGGCATCATCGCCGAGGCGGTGATGCAGGCGCGCGCCCGCATCCGTGAGGGCGACCGGATCAACGATCCTCTCGAGAAGAGCCGGATGTTCCCGCCGATGGTCGTGCACATGATCTCCATCGGCGAGGAGTCTGGAGCTCTGGACTCGATGCTGGGCAAGATCGCCGAGTTCTATGAGCAGGAAGTCGAAGCGACGCTCCAGAGCCTCACGTCGGCCATCGAGCCGGTGCTGATCGTGATCCTGGGGTTCTGCGTGGGCTTCATCGTGATCGCCATGTTCATGCCGTTGATTCAGGTCATCCAGAACCTGACCTCGGGAGCAGGCGACTCCGACAGAGGTGCCGGGCTGGAGTGACCAGCGCCTGGCAAGGGGTGTTCGACAGGGTTCGGCGCTCGGGTGACCGAGCGCCGAACGTCGTGCGTTAGGACGGAAGCGTATGCCGGGACCGCAGGACGGCATCTGGCTGGTGATCGCCTTTGCCGTCGGAGCTGTCGTCGGCAGCTTCCTAAATGTCGTGATCTGGCGGGTGCCGCGGGGCGAATCCGTGGTCTCGCCGGGGTCGCATTGCCCGCACTGCAACAGGGCGCTCGTCTGGTGGGAGAACATCCCGCTGGTCAGCTTCCTTGCGTTGCGGGCGCGATGCAGGACGTGCCGCGGCAAGATACGCTGGCGCTATTTCTGGGTTGAGCTCGCCACGGCGGTCGTTTTCGTCGTGATCATCCGGCGCTTTGGGGCCACGGCGGACGGCATCGCATACAGCCTGTTCGCGGCGGCGCTCATGGCCGCGCTGTTCATTGATCTTGAGCATTACATCATCCCGGATGGGGTGAACACGTTTGCGCTGGCGGTGGGCATCGGGCGCGACATCTGGGGTCTGGCTGCCGGCGAGCCCGGGCATGCTCTGGTGTTAGGTCTGCCTCGTTCGGTGGTGGGCGCCGTCGTCTGCGCCGCGGTGTTCATCGCGATCCAGGCGATGGGGCTGGCGCTGTTTCGGAAGGACGCCATGGGAGACGGCGACGTCAAACTGGCGCGGGCGATTGGAGCCATGTTGCCGCTCTCGCTGGCGCTGGTGTCGTTTCTGTTTGCCGTGGGTGTCGGCGCCGTGGTTGGCGGAGCCGTGGTCCTCGTGCGCGGGATGCGCGAGAGACGCTCCGAGGCGGCGCACGAGCAGGTCGAGGCCGATGACACGTTGCCCGCGGCGACGCCGTGGTCGCTCTTCGCCGTCAGCGCGGCGCTGTATGTGACGTTCGGCGATCTGCTCGTGGATGCTGCGGCGCGTCTTAAGGCGGGATGGGCCATTGCCTTCAACCGTTGGTGGAATGCCCAGCTTCCGCCGGAAGAAGACGAGGAGTTCGTGCCTGCTCCGACGCAGGTGCCGTTCGGACCGTTTATGGTTGTTGGTGCATTCATGGCGCTGTTTCTGGGACAGGCAGCGATGGACTGGTATCTGGCCTGGGCCGGTTTCGGGGCCGCGTTGTAAGCAGGTGCTGCTTGGGCGGCCGAAACTGGCCAACAGGCAGCGATGGAACATAGGTCGGCTGCAGATCGTCGTACCGTGCAGCAGTGTCCGGGTCGGCGGAGCGTGTGTCCGTCGGCCACCAGTGTGCACGCTCGGGAAAAGCCGGCGCGAGGAGTGGGTGAACAGCGATGCAAAAACGTGAAGTCGGTTTCACGCTCATCGAGTTGCTGACCGTGATCGCCATCATTGCGGTGCTGGCCGCGATACTGTTCCCTCTGGCCGGCACGGTCAGGGAACAGGCCCGCGCATCGGACTGTATGACGAAGATGCACCAGCTTTACGTGGCGGCGCGCGTCTACAAGGAAGATGAAGGAGCCTTTCCGCCAGCCCTGTTCGGGTACGTCGAAACGCTCTCAACGGCGCCTGGCTGCACCAGCGACCCGGAGGTTCCCAGGGCGATACCCTATGCGGGCGCAGGGTCGTATGTGGCTCCTGACAAGATCATCAGCGGCTTCCTTTACCGCGAGCAGGTGAAGTCGGCATCGGTGTTCCGCTGTCCCGATGCGCCGGCATCGAGCGCCAACGCCATTACGGTTGCCCGCTATCCCAACACTCAGCCCGGCGACCCGAACGCGCCCGGCTACTGGCCGGCATCCTGGATCGGAGCGATGCTGCAGGCCAAGGGTTGTCCTTCGGATGAGTTTGGAACCGTGGATTGCCACTGGGAGGTCAACCCGGCGGATCCGTGCGTCGGACACCTGTATCTGCAGCCGAAGTACTTCTACGTGGCCGACGCGTATGACATCGGCCCGCGTATCGGTCCCGATGGCCGTGTGGTCACCGGCGCGAGCGGCGAGATCATCTACGATCGGCACTACAGCACGGACTGGACCGGCGTCAAAGGACTCGACGACCTGCCCAACCAGTTGAAGTACGCCGATCCGCCCGCGGACACGACGCTCTTGACGTACTGTACGTGGCACCAGGCCTCGTACAACACAGGCACGGCGATTGCGATTTCCCTGGCCGGCACCGCGCGCAAGATAGACATGAGGCGCATACAGCGGGATGGCCCGAATGTGTTTGCGCGCTGATGTGCGAGGTCCGCTGATTGCGGCGGACCGACGAGGGGGTTGGCAAGTGGGAGCAAGAGAACGAGGCATCTCGCTGATCGAGGTACTGGTCGTGATGGTCATCCTCACGATCGGCATCTTCTCGGTCGTGCGTCTGTTCCCGGCTGGGTTCTACATCAACAAACAGACTGAGGCGCGCACGCTGGCTTCGCGGCTCGCGGCCCAGGAGACCAACCGCTACACGCAGACCGCCGGCAACCTGATGGACGCGATCCTGCCAACCGTCATCGTCGCGGACTCCAACTCGCCGACCGGCTACTACATCCGTGTGGACCTCGACACGACCCCGGACGACCTGTCGGAGCCCAGAACGGTGGCCGCAGGCCTGGATCCCTACTACGTTTCGGGCATCAACCGGATCCGGTGGATACGCGGAGAGACCGTGCCCATACCGAACCCTTCGCCCATCGGCGGCGGACTCCGCGGCTCGATTCACGTCCTCAGCTCGGGACCGGCCTACGACTATCCGGGATTGGATGCCGACAATGTGCCCGTGGACAGCATCGTGATCAGCGGCTCGCCCATGATCCGGCGCGTCCAGCAGGCCGAGGATCCGACGTCGCCCTACCTGAGAAGTCCCGCCGAGTATGCGATTGACTACGACTCCGGGATGATCGCGTTCTATCCGGCTCCGTATGACCGGATGTTCAAGATCAGCTACAGCTACTATGGGCCGGGCGGTGACATCATCTCGATCGCCGCCCAGCAGCTCGGCGTGCCGGCTGGCGCCTTCCCCGTTTGGCAGAACGTGTATGCCCCGGGAGGACGCGACATCGTGCCCGGCAGCGACACAGTCTCGCGGCAGTTCCGCCGCATCGCCTTCCCGCCCAGCTTCTCAGCCGATCCGTATGAATATGCGCTCATGCCCAAGACGGCCAATGTGGCCGACTTCGCGAGCATCGGCGTGATCGTTTTCAATCCGCTGGGCGCAGACTACGTCGAGCGCTCCGTCTACGGCAATGTGCCCCTGACGGCCAAGATAGACTACAACGTGCTGGACTGGCACATCATCCGAGAGGACCGGCCCCTGCCGGGATCGTCGCCCTACACGGTTCGCCTGACGCTCAAGGACATCAAGCGGGTGGGCGAGTACGAGAGCGACCAGCGGAAGTACACGGGCATCTGGCGCGATCCTGCGTCGCCGCATGTGTCCCTGCTGATCTACAACCTGTCCACCGGCGAGGAAGTGCCGGGGAGCGAGTACACGGTCAACTTCCGCGAAGGCGTGGTGACCTTCAGTGACGCGTATGGCGACATGCTCCGCGCGCGCAGCGAGACACCTACGTTCCGGTTCTACTACAAAGCGCACGGCGACTGGGGGGCGCAGATCCAGAAGGCCGCGGCGGCCTACCGCATGTCGCGCAACAACACGGCGAACGTGGGCTATGGCGAGTTCTACCTCGGTGGGGGCGCCTTCGGCGGCAATCCAACGAGGATGTACTTTCCGCTCATGGAGGCGGGCAAGACGATCACCATCCGTGAGCTCTGGTACTACTCGCGGAACACTGTGACGGGCACCGTGTCGCTGCGCAAGTCCGCCAACGAGACCTTCCGCATCAACAACGATCCTGCGCTGTTCCAGGCGTTGGGAGCTGGCTCGCTGACCTGGATTGATCTGCTGGATAACCACAACTCTCCCACAGACGTTGCCGTCGGCTGGGCGCTCGATCAGCCGCTGGAAGTCGCGCAGGGGGTGCGTGGGATCAGTTTCAAGGTTCGCGTCGTCTGGAATGGCGGGGCCAACGTCACGCGAACGGCCGCCGGCAACGTAGCGACGCTAAGGTGGCGGCGCAACGACCTAGACACTTTCTTGACACGAAGCCCGAAGTGAGGCAGGAAGCACGATGATCGCGAGCGAGCTCCGAATGTGCCGTAGCGCCGCCGCCCGGTGCGGCTCGGTGCGTGCAGTGACGCCACGTCGGTCGGGCTTTACGCTGGTCGAGCTGCTCGTGGTCATGGCGATCACCACGATACTGCTCGGTCTGTTGTTCGGACCCATGGTGCAGGGCTTCGACCTGACGAACCGAGCCCGCGTGCAGGTGCAGGCTCAGGACACCGCCCGGCAGATTATGGCCACGCTCGAGCGCGACATCGGCGACGGCGTATTCATCCATGACAACTCGGGCCAGGATATGAACTTCTGGGTCCTCGATCCTGCCGGAGGCCCTGCCCTGCCGGCAAGGCCCGCCATCGTCATGGGGGTTCCGTTCGCCCGTATTGACCTGGTGCCGCCGGCACGTGTCAACGATCAGAATCCTGCCATAGATCCTAACGTGCCCATAGACCCGACCACCGGTCTGCCCGTCGAGGACGAGCGTGGCGATCTGGCCGTGCCTGTCGCCCCCGGGCGTGTGATTCACCGCTACTGGCTCGGCCTCAGGGACAACACCACCATAGCGGACAACCGGTTTGGCACGTCGGGACGCCCTCGTAAGCCCTATGTGAACTTCTACGATAACGCGCAGACCAGAACGCTGACGCTGGCCGATCATAACCCCTTCCTGCTGCTGAGGGCTTCGTTCACGCCGTACACTCTGCGGGGCTTCGTGGATACACGGCTCATGAACCTGGGGCGCTACGGGACCCTCGAAGCAGCGCTGGCCGATCCGAACTTCTACTATGACAACGATGTCGTCCAGCAGCCGCCGGACCCGACGGTTACGTCGCCGGCCATGCCGGGCTGGAAGGACCTGAACGGCGACGGTGAGGTCAACTACAGCGAGAACTGGCGGGCAATCGCCCGGACGCTGGTGCCGACCGACCGCGCGGACATGGTTACGGTGGAGCGCGATGACAACGGCAACCCGATCTATGATGTCGTAGGCGGCTCGGTGCGGATGCGGCTCACGCCTGAGGTGCGCTTCCAGCCGACCTACATCGGCAACGATCCTGGCGTGCCGAGTTCGCGCTCCGACACCGGATCGGAGTCGCCCAACGTGCCTCCGAGCTCGCACGTCGAGACGCACGGACACTGGGCCATACCGTTCAACTCCTTCGTGTACCGCAGCAGCCTCACATCGCCCGTGCTGGAGTACTTCTTCTGGGACGGCACGTCCGGTCGGAATGTCCAGTACGTCACGTTCGATACCGTCAGCGGCACCATTACCAGCGCCGTGGATACGGGCTTCAACCCTCGGAACCCGACGCTTCTGCCGGGGGTCATGACACCGGGCCGCTTCCTGATGTTCACGGTGGACGAGCGACGAGGGGTGCTGAACTTCGCGTTCCCGCACTCGATCACTCAGGGAGGCGCAGCCGAACCGACTCGCATTCGAGCGGCGCAGGCCAACGGCGAGTTCAACTACGTGCGCGGCACTGCAGGCAATGCGCTGAACGCCTATCGCACGGTATCGCTGCTGCCCTACGATGAGACGGAGAACCCGACCGGCATGCTTCCAGGCGACAACCCGGCCGACCCCAATCCGGCCCTGTGGCGGATACCGGACGCGAGGATCGTCCCGGGCTCGGAGACGGTTGTCGGGCCGGACATGCGGCCGGGACCCAACTATGGCCGACCCATCACCTACACACGGGCGCCGCGCAACACGGACCCGCGCGAGCTCGGTCCCAACGAGTACCTGATCAACTACGCGAACATTGCCAACGCCAATCTGGGCGTGACGGATCCCGATCCACGGGTTCAGGCGATGATGCGCACCATTCAGCGCGCGGGAACCATTATCTTCAACAGCGCCGACGATGCTCCCGGGACGCCGAACTCGCTGCCGGAGGCGATCAACAATCTGGGAGATCCGGCGTTCATCGAGGTGACCTACCAGGTTCAGAACAATCGCTCTTCGGATGTCGTCAAGGCGAGTTACCTGACCCGTGAGATGATCACGGCGGCAGTGAGCGTGAGGCTGTATGACTTCCGGTCTCAGCAGCCGCAGTCGGCGACATTGACTCAGAAGATCAAGGTCAGGAATCTGCAGCGATAGGGATGCATGCCCGTCGCGGATCGTCGCCGGCATAGCCGGATGAGCGGCGGCAAGAGCATCATGGAGACGGCAACAAGGACATGCTGGATCAGGACAGGGCAATGATCGTAACCGAAGACAAGCCTGCGCGCAGACGCGCCGAACGTGGCCAGTCGCTCATCGTCGCGGTCATCGCGCTGTTCGTGCTGCTCTTCATAGGCGGCCTGTTTGTCGGTCTGGTCGCGCGCAACCTCTTGGGCGCCGGACGGGCCCGAGAGACAGTTTCGGCCGATGTGTTGGCCGAGGCAGGCATCCGGTATGCGAGCGACTTCCTGGAGAACAGCCCGGAAGGAGCGGATTGGAGGCCAGCGCCTACGCTGCTGACCGATGCCCGCGACCCTGATCGTCGCTGGCTGGAGACGGGCCAGTTCACCCGAGTTCCGCTCACCAACGGACGGGCGCTCATTCGCGTCTCCATGGATCCGAACCCACGCAACCCTATCGGCCGCTACATCCGGATCGAGTCGGTCGGACGCCCCGGATTCCTCGATCCGCAGGACCCGACCACCTTTTCAAACGCGCCGTCGCCGCGGCTCATGCGCCGCCGGGTCGCCCTCAAGGCCATCGGCATCACCGACTACGTTCGCTACGTGACGAACCGCGACAAAGAGTCCAAGTTCGAGGCAGCCATCGGCATGCCGCCTGTCGGGGTGCCGGCCTGGATGCAGCTCGGAGGCC
>Ga0067045_1003658_pt1 | contig 23859 bp, 18 predicted proteins | sample TerdegcTABiofilm_FD_59184 | JGI IMG/M metagenome (GOLD analysis project Ga0067045, IMG submission 59184) | Combined Assembly of (Gp0054472, Gp0054536) Wastewater bioreactor microbial communities from Singapore -Terephthalate degrading...
GAAACGAGTTCAGGATGACGGGGTTCTCCGCCAGAGGACTGAATATATACGCTGGATTTACTATAACCCCAAATTTCTCCTGTCCGGGATTTTTCTATATGACCTCCCATTCTTTCCATTTAAGGAGAAGATTTTCCTTGCATTCCAGAAGAAAATCCATATATTCCTTTTCCACGATATGGGTGGCTTTTTCGATAACCTGGGCAATCTCCTCGGCTTTAGCGTCTTCTATGTTGTGGCGTATCCGCAGAACTTCCTTGTACCTCTCTCCCAGTAAGGGAATATCTCCGGTAGTGTTGATAAATTTTAAAAATGTGATAATGGCGGCCTCGTATGCGGAAGGTTCCACTTTATAATAGGAAGCTACCAATCCCGCACATTTTTTTATGCTTGCCTCATCTTCAACGGTAGAATTGACCAGGACTTCGATCCAGGGATTGTTTTTGGCCACCAGGGATTCGATGCCCATCTCGATGATGTTGTGGGATTTCCAGAGTCCCATTGCAGGTGGTATCCGGCAGGCTTTAACGACTTCTTTTATGAGTCCCTCACCCTTGATGTAACTGTAACCGATGCCCTTATTTCGATAATCGTCGTCGCCGTAGAGATCCAGTCCCGCCGAATCCACCCCGTGAGAAAGAAAACCCAATAAAAAAGACCGGTGGTTTTTTCTCTCCTCCGGCGATAGACTTTTGTAGAAAGGAAGAATATTCTTGTGGGTTTCCGCCCACCGCAAACCGGTAAAGAGGTTGGTATCGGGAAATACCGCTCCGATGCAACTTTCGTGATCTATGGGAAATAGCAGGGAATAAAAATATATATGGGTGCCTGGGAACATCGAAATATTGTCCTTTTTATCTTATGGATTCGGTTCTGAACCGGTAGGGAGGGATATTCTTACTGTATTTTCTACTCGGATTCTCTTTGTCCTCCCCCATCAATTTATCACAGGACTTACGCCATTTTCTACCAAAACCCGGATTCCATGCCGATTGCCAGAGATCCTGAAACGAGTTCAGGATGACCATTTCATGCCGTTTTCCTCGAATTTGAGCGTAACTCCTGTTATCACCTGGAGAACAGATAGATGGATACCACCCGATTTTTTACAAAGCCTACACTCAGTTCGAAAGAGGAATCCTGAAGAGAGTAATTCCAGTGGACAACCCCTTGCAGGGTGGTTTTATTCCGGGGGGAGCCGTAGGCTTTCAGAACCTTTTCGGGAGAGTCTCCGATACCCACTCCTTTTGAGGTGGTGAGGGAAGACAGGTCAACACCGGTGAGAACCTGCTGATCCGAGGATATATATATTTTTTGTGCGAAATTTATATCCATCAGGTGCAAGGATGAGATTCTCCACTTTTTGGGGCCGGTTCTCTCCAGAAAGACTCTCAGACAGACCTTTTTCCCTTTATCGACAAAAAGGTGATAGCCTCCTTCCAGAATAGGCAGGGGCATACTCAACCGGGACAGATTATCTCCGTCCATACCCGGTTCAAACTCACCGATTCCTTCCTCTCCCCACACCGGAGATAAAAGCCATAGACACAGAAGGACAAAAACCAGCATATTAACTTTTTTTTTCAATCCCGCCATTTTGTTTTTCCTATCCGGAACCGGCAGTTATTCCTGTTTTTCTCCATTTGGGGGGCTGGTGGGTTCAATAAACTCCTGGCTTTCCTCCGTCTTTTCCTCTTTTTTCTTTTTGGTCTTGAGAGAAGTCATATATTCCTTCACTTCTTCCGCTTTTTCTCCTTTGGGTGAAAGTTTCAGGTATTTTTTAAAGAACCTGACACTCTCCTTCTCCTTTCCCTGGTCGTGATAAATTTTTCCCGCCCAGTAGCAAGCCATATCATAATGGGGATCCAATTTGTGGCAGAGTAGAAAAGACTGCAGAGCCTCTTTGGGTTTTCCCTCTTCCATGGAGGTGAGTCCCAGGAAATAGTAGGATACCGCCGAATGCTGGTTATTGTTGTCCAGTTTCAGGGCGAAGTCCAGTTTGAACCGGGCTTTTTCCAGCAGGTTCTGTTTTAGGTAGATAATTCCCAGATTGTTGTGAAGGGTGGGATTATCGGGGAAGAATTTCAGCCCGTTAATAGACACCCGCAGAGCTTCCTCGAACTTTTTATTTTCTATATAAAACCACGCCACGTTATTTATGAGATTGATATCCGAGGGGTTTATTTCCAGGGCTTTTTCGAAGAGGAGGGCGGCTTCGTCCATCTTGTCCATTTCTTTATAGAGCCATGCCAGATTGGAGTAGGACTGAGTAAAACTGGGGTTGAGGTGAATCGATTTCTTGTAATGTTCTATGGAGAGATCCTTCTGGTGGAGATTCTCGAAAGCCCACCCCAGGCTGAAGTGGAGATGAGGGGAGTTAGGATTCAATTCCAGAGTTTTATTGAAAAATATGACCGATTTCGCCCATTCTTTTTTCCGGGCATAGAGTCCCCCCATGAGCTCGAAAATTTCCGGATCCTCCGGTTCCACCTCCAGAGAGAGATTACAATACTCCAGAGCCTTATCCCAGTCCCGTTTCTGGGTGTAGGAGAAAGCCAGATTCTTGTAAACGTCGTCATATTTGTTTTTATCCAGTTGAAGCACCCTCTCCAGGGTTTCGATGGCGGATTCGTACATCTCCAACCGGGTTGCCAGCAACCCCTTGTGGTACATGGCGTCTAGGAAGTCGGGGGACAGTTTCAGGGCTTCCTGAAATTCATTGTAGGCATCGTTGTAGGCTTCCTTGGAGAGGAGGGCATGTCCCAGACAATAATGGGCATTGACGGTGTACTGGGTATCCTGGGACAGCTGCAGGGCACGGGAGAGAGCCTTTATGGCGACGTCGTATTCTCCCAGGTGGTAGTAAGCCCAGCCCATTTTCAGGTGAGCGGCGGTATATTCGGGGTAGAGTTCGATGGCTTTTTCAAACTGCTCGATGGCGGTTTCCCACAGACTGTTTTCCATCATGAGGCAGCCCAGACCGTTATAAGGGAAAGGCATGTCAGGATCTAGGTTTATTGCCTCCTCGAAGGCTCTTACCGCCATATCGGTATCTTTCATCTGATAAAAGACCCATCCCAGATTGTTGTAAATGATGGGAACGTGGGGATCCAGTTCGATGGCTTTCTTGTAATGCTCGATGGCGGTTTTGTAGTCGCCGTCTTCCTGACAGGCGTTGGCATAGAAAAAATGGGCGGAACCGGTCTCGTCGTCCAGTTCCACGGCTTTTCTGAAATGTTCCAGAGCCTTTTTGTTCTCGCCCAGGGCTTCATAGACCAGCCCCATATAGTGGTGGGTCTCGGCACCGCCGGGATCCATTTCCAGGGCTTTTTCCAGTTGATTTAGGGCATTTTCCGGCATCTTGAGCCGATAGAAGGCGATGCCGCTTTTAATATATCTCCATAACTGATAGGACTTCTGCTCGCTTTCCTCCAGGTTGGAAGGGAGCTTTTGAAAAGAGAAAGACTTTTCCGCCAGCATCTGTTCCATTTCCTGGGAATTGGCGGTGCGGATCAGGGGATGATTGTATTCCAGAAACCCTTCCATATCCATATCGGATTCTTCCAGGGTGAAATCGGGTTTGTTGTGTTCCTCCAGATATTTGCGGACGTAGGACAATACCTCCTGAACATCGGCGGGACTGCCGAATATCCCTATCCCCAGGGGGTTATCCATATGGGATTGCTTAAAAAGGGGAAAAGCCCTTATTCGGGGGCTGAACTGGGAATTCAGGGAGAGCACCATATCATAAATGCTTTTTTTATTTTTACGGGGTTCGGTACTCATCCGGAAGGTTATTCTGGCACTTTTCAAAATCATCAATCCTTGTTAAAATGGAAATTGGGTTAGGTTCTTTTCCTCCTTTGTCCCCTGTTTCCTTCCGACTCCCATAATTCTTTTCTTCAAAAAAAAAGTTCCAGGCAGGAAAATGATGAGAGGGATTTAAATAATCTCTGGGGGAATCTCTGGTTTAAATAATAAAAGAATTTCTTTTTCCGGAGAGGAACTTATGTATCGCAACGATGACCGGGTCAGTTTCAGCCATACCAACAACCTGCTGATATTTATGATCAACGGGTTATTTCTGGGCTTTTCCTGTTTTGCCTGGTATCTGGTGATGAACTATTACGGCATAAAGGGACTGGCCTGGCTCTGGGCGGGAGGAATTTGGACCATATTAAATGTCATGGTCTCCCTGGCCGAAATGAGACACCGGGGGGAACCCTTTTTCGGCTGCGTTTTCAGCAGTCTGGCGGAAGGCGTCATGCTTTACGTCCTCTCCACGGTATTTATCTATTTTGCAAATTTTGATATAATATATGGGTTAGGATTTTTTTTAATTTACACAACCGTAAAAATGTATTCCTCCACCAATCCCTTCTTTGAAGCCACGGAACAGATGGTCTATAAAAATATGGCTTTTATCCAGGAAATGGAAGAGAGCGGCGAGTGGCTGTCCAGTGAGGTAATCGAGGTGAAGCCCGAACCCATCCAACCTCAGGAAAAACCCCCGGAGCAGGAAAAGACTCCGGCCCAGACCGTAAACAGCGGCGATGACCACCAATTCCACCTGAAAGTTGACAGAGAAAGGGGCACTGTAACCAAAGTGAAAAGATCCGATGCAGAAAAAAGGCAGATGAAACAGGAAGAAGAAATTCTTCGCCAACAGGCTCAACAATTATCGGGAACCGGAAAATCCGACATCCCGGAGGAACTGGAAATCCAATTCCAGAAAATGGAACAGCAGTTCCGACGACGTCCGGGAGAAAAATTCCACATTCCTCTGGACCTTACCCGCAAAGGGCTGGATAAAACCCCCCGGCCCATTAACGTGAAGAATCTGATCCAGATGGACAGCCGGGAAAAAATCCGGGTCATGATGCTCTCGGTCAAAAAAGACATGCTGGAAAGATTCGGCATGAAAATCATGGCACCAACGGTCCTTTCCATAACCTTCCCCTGGGAGATGAGTGCCGCAGACAGAAAGAGAAAGAAACTGTCAGAAAAGCTCAAGGCCAAGGATACATGGATCATAAGCCTCACAGGGGCCCTCAAGGATAATATCACCTACGCCATCCTGCTGGCAAACCTGTCGGATATCTGGTTCGACGAAAACGCTCATCAGGAAACCAGAATATACAAGGAAGGCTTCCATTTCTGGCTGGTCTATAAACTGGCAAAATATAAACAGTATTTCGATGTGGCGGTTAACGCTACCCAACAAAAGCCCGAAGAATTCCATAAAATACGCAAGATCGAAGACCGTATGGGAGAATACGGCGTATTTTATTACATAGTCAATAATAAATATCCCGACTATTCTACCCTCCCGCCCCAGATTGCCCCCCGATACCAAGAACCGGAAATGTTCGAGGATGAATCCGACGACGAAACTCCACCCAAAGAAGACCAACAGGACAAAACCCTCCGGAAAAAGAAGGAACGAATCGATTTTGTCGTCTCCAAAAAAGAAACTCCCAGGGAAAAGAACGCCCAGGATCTGGAACTGGAACGGGAAATGTCCGAGGGGATAACCCGACGGCAAAAAGAAGAAGAAGAGGAACGACGACGGCAGGAAGAACAGATCCGGGCAGAAATCCGACGGCAGGAGGAAGAACGGATCCGGGAAGAACTTCGGAAGGAGACAGAAGAGAAAATCCGGAAGGAAGTCCAGGAACGGGAACGGAAAATTGCAGAAGCCCTCAGGGAAAAGGAGGAAGCCCTGGAAAGATCCCGCAGGGAACAGGAGGAAGCCCTGAAAAAAATTGAAGAACTGAGAAAACAACAGGACCCCTCCAGATTACAGGCTATGGCCATAGAAGATCAGATCCTCCACGAAAAAGAAAAAACCCTCAAGGAAATCCGGGAACGGGAAGAAAGGGAAGCAGAGCAAAAACCGGCCGAGGCCCCTCCAAAAGAGGAAATTAAATCCGAAGAACCGCCGCCTTTCCCCCACAAAGAAGAAGAGGTAAACTTATTCCTGGAACCTCCCGAATTATTCTCCATAGGACACCGGGATGATAACCAGGAGGCAGATGAGGATTTCTTCAAAAAAATGCCCAAAGGGAAAAGCCCTTCCAAAATTGCGGTTGCCAAACCGGTTATAGAAGAGGACGAGGACGATCCCTTCTTCGACACCCCCAGACTCAAACACCGCAAATCGGAAGCGGGTGAACTGAAAACCATAAAAACCGATGATGAACCCATGCAATACAAACCCCCGACCCAGGAACCCGAACCGCCTCCCGTCAAAAAGATTCAAAGGAAAGAAATGGTCATGATCGATTGGGACGCTCCCCAGCCCAAAAAACTGGAACAGGAACCGCCCAAAAAGATCGAAAGACAGGAACCCCCTGCCGAACCCCAAAAAAAGGAAAAAAGACTGGATCTGGATATAAGAAAACCGTGAAGTTAAGCAATGACGGTGAAAACCGACATGATCCGTTCCTCTGCGGTTTCCCCAGCCAACTTCCAACCCCAGAGTGTGTAAAAAAACCAAAAATCGGCGAGAATCTCTGTAGTTCAGACCCTCAGGTCTGTGTTATATCCCTGTTGACAGGACTAAAGTCCTGAACTACAATGTCGTTTTCGTCCTTTTCACATAACCGGTTTCTAACGTCTAGCTTCTGACATCCAACTTCTAAACAGTGAGGTGTGTTACGAAAAAGAATAGTTTAGTTGGTTTATGCAGGTCTGTGTTATATCCCTGTTGACAGGACTAAAGTCCTGAACTACAATGTCGTTTTCGTCCTTTTCACATAACCGGTTTCTAACGTCTAGCTTCTGACATCCAACTTCTAAACAGTGAGGTGTGTTATGAAAAAGAATAGTTTAGTTGGTTTATGGCTAATTTTTTGCCTTTTACTGGGTCTTATGATTATCTCCACATCCTGCAGTCCTCCCGGAGGAACCGGCACTAAACCCTCTCCGTCCCCAAAGGATAAAAAGTCTCCCGAAGTCAAAACGCCATCCCCCACTCCGTCCGACAAGGAAACCCCCGAAAAAGAACCGGAAGAATCCCCCAAAAAAACCGGTGTATCCGACACGGGAGCTATTATTACCGACGGACTTCTGGTCTATTGGAGCCTCGATGAAGGGGAAGGTAACACTATAAAAGACGAGGTAACCGGCCAGACCGCCGAGTTGATGAACTGCCACTGGGTTGACGGAATACGGGGAAAAGCCCTGGAACTGAACGGAACCGACGGCAAACTCCTGTCCGGACTGAAAATCAATCAAGCCGAGGGGACCAACGGCGCCACTTTCTGCCTCTGGGCCAATCCCGCCGCCCGCTCCGAAGGGAGACATCAGGTCATCAGCTTCGACAACGGCGATTACGACTGGTCTATCCTTCAAGAGGACGATTACTGGTGCGTCTTCACCGGCGATAACAGCGAAAATACCGATTGCACCGCCGATATCGACCAATGGCAGTTTATTTGCGGAGTCTTCAATCCAGGCGAAGCAAAGATTCTCTTCTATAAAAATGACCAGGAGAAAGAAATCCCCTTCATTTCCACCGAGGAGGACACCAACACTCTGGGAATCGGCGACAACCCTTCCGACGAATACGAGGAATACTTCGAAGGCAAAATCGACGAGATCCGGATCTATGACCGTCCTCTGACCAAAGACGAAGTTCTTTCAATTTACAACAGAACCAAAAAGTAAAGAAAAATTACTGATATCCCGAAAAAGAACCCACAACCGGGAACCCGGAGGGTTCTTTTTTGGTTTTCCTGTTTATTACAAATTTCACAAGGAGACACTATTATGGAAAAACATGATATTAAAACCGCCGTCCGGGAAAAATATGCCCAGATAGCCCGACAGGAAAAAAAGAGCTGTTGTTCTTCTTCCTCTTCGTCATCATCATGCTGCGGCGGTTCCCCGGTAAAGGAAATCAGTAAAAACATCGGCTATTCCCAGGAAGACACCGACACGGTACCCGAAGGAGCCAATCTGGGACTGGGTTGCGGAAATCCCGTCGCTCTGGCGGAAATGAAAGAAGGAGAAACGGTGCTGGATCTGGGAGCGGGAGGAGGCTTCGACTGTTTTCTGGCATCCCCGAAAGTGGGAGAAAAAGGAAAGGTCATCGGCGTTGACATGACTCCCGAAATGCTGGAGAGAGCCAGAGAAAATGCCCGAAAGGGAAACTATCAAAATGTGGAGTTCCGACTGGGAGAGATCGAAAACATTCCCTGCGGAGACGGTCTGGTGGATGTTATCATCTCCAACTGTGTCATAAACCTTTCTCCTGATAAAAAAAGAGTCTTTCAGGAAGCCCACAGAGTCCTGAAACCGGGAGGAAGGCTGATGGTATCCGATATCGTCCTGGAAGAGGAACTTCCGGAAGATATAAAGAATTCCATTCTGGCTTACGTCGGTTGCGTGGCAGGGGCGGTTCTTAAAAAAGAATATCTTGATCTTATTGAATCCGCCGGTTTTGAAGAGATAAAAATTATAAACGAAACCCCTTTCCCCATGGATTGCGTAACCACCGATCCCATGTTCAAAAATTTTGCCGAAGAATCCCGCTTAACACCGGAGCAGATTCAAGATATGGCTAAATCCGTGTTGAGTATTAAAGTTCGCGCAGTAAAAAAACAGACCAACCGATAAAACAGGCAAAGCCAGGAGTTCCGCTCGAATTATAGCAAACCGGCATGAACCCGTCATCCCGAACTTGTTTCGGGATCTGTATAAATCGGCATAAAATATAGGTTTTAGCAATAAAAAGACTAACTCCTGATTTTAACCTCAGGAGTTACGCTCAAATTCGAGGAAACCGGTATGAACCCGTCATCCCGAACTTGTTTCGGGATCTGTATAAATCGGCATAAAATATAGGTTTTAGCAATAAAAAGACTAACTCCTGATTTTAATGTCAATCCGGTATCAGACCTCTCCCGGAGTTAAACCGTCCTCATCCCGGATGTTTTCATCGGCTCTCTTTTGAATCATGAGTTCCATAAGGGGTAAATCGGAATCCATATTAACATCAAATAAGGGGGGTTGTCCCCACCCATCGGCGATATCGGGATCCGCCCCATAAGAGAGAAGAAACTCCGCCGGTTTCCTGTCCGACAGATACATACACAAGTCCAGAGGAGTGGAACCCAAATTATCCTGAATATTGAGATCCGCTCCCTTTTTAGCCAGAAACTCGATAATATCGCCGTACCCGTAGTCTGAGGCAAGGTGGATGGGAGTCATATTGGCATGTTCAGGATTCTGAATATTTATATTGACTCCCTTTCGCAGAAGGACGGAGATCCGGTCTTTATCCCGTCTGTTGACAGCCTGAAACAGTTCCTCTTCCATATCTCCCAGGGGAGGTTCTTTATTTTCATCCTGTTCCTCGTCATCGGGGTTTTCAGAAGGTTCTTTATTTCCATCCGCTTCTTCCACTACAGGGTTTGGAGGGAGATTTTCATCCATATCCTCCCCCAGAGGGTTTGGTAATCTATGTTTTTCATTTATAAAATCCATTGTTTTATTTCCTCTCATTCATTCAGTGGTTTTTATATGGATCTCCGAGGGAATATCAAAATTTTATTTCATGCTCTTTTATGGAATGGAAATCGACTTCTGAAGAGGGAGAAAAGAAAAACAGGAACAAAACCAAAATCACAAAAATTATTATATTATTTAATTTAAACCGGTTCCCTGATTTAATAGGGCTATCGCTATTCTTCCCATCCATCAAAACCATCTCCTCAGCCCTAAAATATTTCCTTTAATTAAAATACCATATTCTTGTTCTATTGTCTATCCCAAACCACAGGAAGAGGAGAGGAATTAAACGAGGAGAATAGAATCTATTGTTATTCCAGGAAAATGGCAGTTTTATAATATGAATGAAAAAGAAAATAAAATAAATGATTATAAAAAGGGCTTTATCGGTATAGATATAGGCGGAACTTTTACCGATGGGGTCTTAATATTAGGAAATCAACTGCATATATACAAAGGATTAACTACCCCACAGGATCCCTCTATCGGGGTTTTGTCGGTGGTTGAGAAACTAATCGCCCTTTACAGAAAGTCCAAAACAGAAGAAAAGGGGCTTATCGGAGTTGAGGAAAAGGGAGTTGATATTGAGACTAAAAAAGAGGGGGTTAATATCGGGGTTGAGGGAAAGGGGATTAGCAAAGAGATTGAGGAAGAAACTCTTTATAAAGGGATTGAAAAAGAATATAATAAAATAATCCTCTCTGAGCCGGAATCCCCTATTCCCTTCATCCTCACTCACGGTTCCACTTTAGCCACCAATGCGGTTCTGGAGAGGAAAGGGGCTAAAACGGTATTTTTGACTACTAAAGGATTTAAGGATCTCCTGCATATAGCCCGTCAGGACAGGAAGGATCTGTATAGTTTCGATGTCCCTTCGAGAGAGTCTCTGGTGCCGGAAGAACTCTGTTTTGAAATTGATGAAAGGCTTGATTTCAGAGGAAATATATTAAAAGCCCTTAACAAAGATGAAATAAAAGAAATAGTCAGTCAAATAAAAGAAGCGGATAACGGAATAGAATCTCTGGCGGTATGTCTTTTATTTTCATTTAAAAACGATAAACACGAAAGAGAGATAAAAGAGGAAATAAAGAGACTGACGGGGGACTCCATGCCTTTTATTTCACTATCTTCCCAGGTTCTGCCCGAATATCGGGAATACGAGAGAGGCTCAACCACCGTTCTCAACGCTTATGTCTCTCCAATTCTAAATAAATATATAGATAAACTTAATATTAAATTAAAAGAAAAAGGCTGTGAAGATTTTAAAATTATGGAGTCGGGCGGAGGGCTTCTGCCGGCGGTGGAAACGGGAAAATGGGGAGTCAGAACCATTCTGTCGGGTCCCGCGGGAGGGGTGGCGGGAGCCTTTCACATCGCCAAAAAGAAGGGGATTGATCGAATTATCACACTGGACATGGGCGGAACCTCTACCGATGTTTGTTTGTGCGACGGATTCATCGGAGAGACCAGAGAAGGAGAGATCGAGGGCTTTCCGCTGAGGATTCCCATGGTTGATATAGTAACCATCGGAGCGGGCGGCGGTTCCATCGCTTATGTCGATGAGGGGGGGATTCTGAAGGTGGGTCCCCGTTCCGCAGGGTCGGATCCCGGTCCCGCCTGTTTCGGCAGAGGGAAAGAACCTACCGTAACCGATGCCCACATAGTTCTGGGGACTCTTTCTCCCGATGATTTTCTTGCAGGGGATCTCAGGGTGGATCCCGCTAATTCATTTAAAGCAATTAGAGGTATATCAGATAAATTATCATTATCACCGGAGGAGACCGCCAGAGGAATAATTCAGATCGCTATATCTCACATGGAAAGGGCATTGAGGGTGGTGAGTCTTCAGCGGGGGCATGATCCTTCGCTCTTCACCCTTATTCCCTTCGGCGGAGCGGGTTCCCTTCATGCCCCTTATTTGGCGGAATATACAGGCATAAAGGAAATTCTGATTCCCCGTTATCCCGGCGTCCTTTCCGCTCTGGGGATGTTGCTCTGTGATTTTCGAATGGATTTCAGCCGCTCCCTCCTAATCCCGCTGCATGACCTCAGCGATGACATCTACAGCCAAACCATAAAATCGCTATACGAAAGAGCAAATGAATTTCTGAATAAGAATTACTTCTTTAAAGCGACCATTGAGTTTGTTTTTGATATGAGGTATAAGGGACAATCTTTTGAATTGAATATATTTTATAATAGTAAAGAATGTACTATTAATGAAAAAGCCAGATTCCGACTACCCGAAATTCCTTCTCCCGATCCGGTTCTGTTGGAGGAGGCTTTTCATACTCAACATCAGAAGCGGTATTCCTTCTGCCGACGGGATCAGGAAATAGAAATAGTAAATATAAGAATAAATCTTGTCGGTAAGGGTAACCGGCAAGAAATCCCTCAAAAACCCATAAATGAAGGAAACCCGGCTCCCAAACCCATAGGCAAAAGGAAGATACTCTTACCCTACGGAGGAAATCATCAATTTAATATATACAAAAGAGAAGAACTGCAAACAGGGATGATTATTCCCCCTTTATCCCTGATTACCCAATACGACACCACCATCCTGATCCCCCCTCATTGGCAGGGATTTGTGGATGAATATGAAAATATACTGCTTAAAAAGAAAAAGGAATGACGAAAATCCTGTTTCCAATCCCTTTATGTAAACGCGAAAGTCCTTCGCTACCGGTTATAATTTCCTTTTCATCCCTTCCGGCTTTGGTTTCCCGCTTCTAACCTCCAACTTCTATCCTCTAATTTCTTTATCCCAGATATTCCTTGAGGATTTCGATGGATGATTTGCCTGGAGTCCGCAATTGTTTGAAGTACTCGAACCATTTGCGGATCATGACCCATTCCAGTTCCGTCATAAGTCCTACCTGGGTAGCGACCTTGCCGGGGGGATTGATGTAGCGTTCATGGAATTCCAGCAGGATGTCTCTCATTTTGTCCCTGGGTTCCTGGGGATGAACGAAGGTATATATGAGATAAGAAATAATTTCGCCCTGTTTTTTAAAAAGATTCACATTATAATTGGCGTATCCCAGCCCCTGGGGGAGATAAAATACCGGCGAAACCGCTTTGGGGTTGGGATTTCCGGCTTTGTCCAGGGGATTTTCCACCCGCACCATATAATCCTTAGGCAGGAGGGGAGGGGCTATCTTTTCCATGTGGAGGTAGAACTTTCCCGCTGACGTGATAATCCGGCTGGCGGAACCGTATTTGGATGCCAAAAGATGCAATCGGGCGGCCTCGATGAAGCGGTTCCCCATGACCAGATAAGGCAGGTGATCCCCTTCCGGTATGGTAAAGTTCTGAACTTCTTCCTCTTGGGTGGCGGTCAGTTCAACGGAAAAGGCGAATTTAAAATGTTCATATATATCCGCGATCTTGAGTTTAAAAACGTCATCGGTAATTTCTATTTTTTTGGATTCCACCGCGTCAAAAAGAAAAGAGGCTCTGGGAGTTTCTCTTAAAACCCAGTCAATAAAATAGAGAGCCACGAAATCGGCGGTTTCGGAATAATTCCGGGATTTGTCGGAAAAATACTTGAAACTCCGTTCAAGGAATTTCAGTCCCCTTTCTTCCTTTCCCAGAAATATAAGAGCCAGCCCTTTTTCCAGGAGGTTGAGGGCAAAAAAACCCACTTCATTCCATAATCCTACAAAGTTGTAACGTTCCTCGCCGGGACTTATTCCTTCCGCCACCCGCTGCCAGTAGGCTCTATTCTTCACCTTTTTACCTCTTCTTCCGCTAAAAAGGGGTTCTATGATAATAGCAAAATATTACAGGATAATTTTTTTTCCGTCAACCCATACGGTAAAACAGATCTATGTGATTTTTTTGTAAGAAAGTATAAGTTGCTATTCTATATCAACAAATTGCGCCGCTCCCGTTTTTGAAATATTGAATTCTATTCTTTGGAATTTTACCGGTTCATCGTCATTTAAATATTTGATCAATTTCAGAAATGATTTTTTAATTTTAGTCGATTTTGATCTATTTTCGGTTTTGTTTTTATTCTCATCAAGATAATTCCGGAGATTTTCCGGTAATTTTACTTTTTTACCCAGTACACAACATGTAGATAATCTCGATATTTTCTTTATCATAGATTCTTTAATACTATTAAAAGGAGATAATCCCGATATTTTAATTTCATCAATAGTATTCTCCCATAATGAAGATCCGCAAAGGACAAGTTTTACATCGTCTTTTTTGATCTTATGATTATAAATTTGATCAAAAACCCCTATTAAATAGTGTTTATTATTGATTAATTCTTTTGTAATTGGATTTTTTGTATTAATATACTTTTTAGCATACCCTTGAACATAAGCGCATAGTTTATGAACACTATTCGCGCCAAATCTCCAGAAATACTTGATATTATAATTATCTAACAAAAAAGGTAAACCTCTTGAATGATCATCATGAGGATGAGTCCAGCAAACAAATAATAAATCTGAAATATTTTTTTGTTTTAAAAACTTGCAAAGTAAATTTCCGTCAATACTATTCAGAGTGTCAGAGTAACAATCAACCACACCATACTTACCGTCGGGTAATCGGATTAATATGGATTCACCGTTCCCATCGCAAAAAACATTGATATTAATAGTTTCCATCATATATCAGGGCCCAGAAGGTCTTCCATTTCCTTTAGTTCTGCTTCAATTTCTTCTCTGGTAATTTCAATTTCCGGTATTTCTTCAAACCAATAGCTAGTCTTATTTCCCTGTTGTATAATGTTTAAAGTTATATTCTGATCTTTTCGGATATTCTTGATATTGACCTTATCTTTCTTTACTTTTATTGTTTGTTGATAACTATTATCATCAACCAATAAAAATTTAATATGTTTATCCAATACTTCCGTTACATAACCGGAAAGAGACTCTCTTGTTATACCTTGAGATCTCTCTATTTTTTCAGCCTTATCGGGATCTATCAGTTGAAATTTTTCTTCATCCTTTTTTATTCTTTTTGACCAACGGCTGATTAGTTTATCAACCGTCTGATGTAGATCTTTATCAAATTTCGCTCTACCGTCGGAAGATAAACTATCTTTTATATAAGATATATCTTTTTGTTGTTCTATCGAGATAAACTGATCTTTTTCTGCCAATCCATCTTCCACTGCAGAGGTTTCCCTTTTCATCTTGGGCTTATTCAGAGTAGCTCCTTCAATATAATAATCGCCGTATTCTCTGAATCCCTCGATGGTGGCTTTTGACAGATAGTTTGCAGGAACAGACTTGATTCTCTCGTTTAAATCAGAAGAATCCCCCAGACCAAAAGGTTTAGTTTCAATTATACCTGTTTTATCAAGAACTTCATAACGAGTATCAATATTAGATGCGGAACAATCATCTATTTTAAGAATATCCATAATTTAATCTCCTGCTTCAGGTTTTTGGAATATAATCAGTATGCTTTTTTTTACATTTTTATATGATTCTTTCATTAATCTTATTCCTAAATCAGGATAAAAAAATGCTTCAATATAGTCAATAACAACCGGTCTTTTTAATTCGGTTTTCTTATCTATATTGTCCCCTCCCAACTCTATAACGGGTTGAGTTGATATTTTTATCGTTTTTTCAGATTTTCCTGCCCTGCCCTGCCCTTCAGGAGCGATTATTAAAGTAAAGAAATAAATTTTATCTTCCTTTCTGCAAAATGTATCTATTAACTGCTCACTCAAAAATGTACTTTGTTGTATATTTCTGATATGCTCCTGTTCAAATTTTACTGCAAATACGAAACGAATGCCTATTCTTACCGGTTCTATATCAACAGATTTTTCTTTTTTACTTTTAAACTTAAATATTTTCTTTTCAATTAGCCAATCAATATGCTTTTTAGTTTCTATAAGTTCTATATTAAATTTTTCAAGATCAACATTACTATCATAGTATGTTTTAATTACCCTGAAAGTCTTATAAGATATATTAATGGTAAAATCGCCTTTTTTCAGATGAATAGCCTCAATATTTCCTTTGGCTTTATCATTTATGATTTCTATACTATCATAATGACCTTTCAAACTATCTGCCAGGTATCCCAGGTTTTCCCTGATCTGGAAGATGGGTTTATAATCCACATCATAGATTGCCTGACAGAGGACTATATCTCCCCGTTCATACAACTCTTCTATTCTGACTTCTGTTTCGCTCATTTTCTATACCTCAAAAACAAACTCTAACCCCACGTAGTATATCTTACCACATTTCGGTTTCAATCTACAATCTGGTTTTCGGTGTTTTTCTCTAACCTCTAACTTCCGACGTTCATCTTATTTACAGCCATGAGATGAGTCCCTGTTTTTCGTCGGTATCAGTGATCTTGCTCTTGTCCATGCTTCCTTCCAGCATCATTCGCAGTTCGGTGGAATAGTCGGAATTGTGCATGGCGTCGTCGTAGGTGATGAGTCCCTTGCTGAAGAGTTCCACCAGGGACTGGTTCAGTGTCTGCATCCCCTCGGTAGCCCCGTCAGCCACATACTGATAGATCTCGTCTATGCGATCCTCCACGATGAGGCTGGCGATGGTGGGAGTTACCATCATGATCTCCACGGCGGGAACCCGTCCCTGTCCGTCGGGGCGGGCCAGAAGCCGCTGGGATATGACTCCTCTCAGTGCGGAGGCCAGTAGGAACCGCAGTTGTTTCTGGTTTTCTCCGGTGAATATGTCCAGGATTCTTTTAAGGGACAGGACGGCATTGGAGGTGTGCAGGGTGGACATGACCAGGTGTCCCGTTTCGGCGGCCTGACAGGCGGTGATTATGGTTTCCGGGTCTCTCATTTCTCCGATGAGGATGACGTCGGGATCCTGTCGCAGGCAGTACTTCAGGGCGGTGGCGAAGTCGTCGGTATCGGAGCCGATCTCCCTCTGGGTTACGATGGATTTGCCGTGCTGGTGGATATATTCGATGGGGTCTTCAATGGTTATGATATGTCGGGTGAAATTTTTATTTATAAAATCAACCATGGTGGCCAGGGTGGTGGATTTACCCGAACCGGCGGGTCCTGTAACCAGGATCAGTCCGTTGGCGAATTTGACCAGTTCCACGATCTGGGAGGGGAGGTTGATGCCCGATATGGTGGGGATCCGGGTCTTGATAAGGCGGAAGGCGGCACTGATACACGATTTCTGCAGATATACGTTGACCCTGTACCGGTGGGTTCCGTCGGAGTAGGCAAAATCCAGTTCTTTCCCCGTTTCGATCTGTTTTTTCTGTTTTTCCGTACAGATGGAAAAAACCAGATATTTGGTATGAACGGGAGTGAGGCGGTTTTTACCTACGGGGAACAGTTCGCCGTGAATCCGTACCATGGGGGGGGAACCGGCTTTTATATGAAGATCCGACGCCTCGTGTTGTTTCATGACGCCCAGCAGATCCGACAGTGAAAACTCCAGTTCCACAGGAGCGCCGAAGGTTGCCCTGGATGCTTCCATAATCTTCTGGAGCCGCTTGGTATGTGCAAATTCCACTTCCTCGGTCTTTAAAAGGTTTTCCAGGCTTACCGTTGCCTGACGTTCCAGTTCATCAAAATCAACCATATACACACCTCTCTGTTTAGAAGTTGGAAGTTAGAAGTTAGAGGTCAGACCGTGTAAAAAAGGGTAAAACCCTGGAGCGAAGGACTTTAGTCCTTCTTAAAACCACCCTATTAGTAGGACGAGGTTCTGTTTTAAGGGTTTTCACACACTCTGAAGTCGGATTGGGAGGAAAAAAAACGGATAACAAGGGCAAAGGGCTTCAGCCTCTTTAAAAAACCGCAGTATCCTCTATTCTTTTCCTTCCCCGCTCGACCTCCCCGGTTTAAATCCAGTTAATCAGGCTGTCTTCCTGAATGGCCAGGCCGGCGGAACCGGAGGAATGTCCCTCGATGGCCAACCGCAGTTCCGTGGGATGATCCGCGTGGAAGAGGATTTCTTCCTTGCTGACCATGCCCACTTCCCAGAGTTTCTGCAGGGATTGGGTAAAGGTCTGCATACCGTCGGTTTCTCCCTGGGTGATAAAGGGATAAATTTCTCCAATCTTGTCTTCCCTGATAAGGCTGGCGATGGTGGGAGTTAAGACCATGACCTCCACTGCCGGGATCCTCCCTTTGCCGTCGAGTCGGGTCAACAATCGCTGGGAGATAATTCCCCGCAGGGTGGTGGAGAGGATTAGTCGGAACTGTCGCTGGATGTCTCCGCTGAAGACGTCCACCATACGGCTGATGGCCTGGACGGTATTCTGGGTGTGGAGGGTGGCAAAGACCAGGTGTCCCGTTTCGGCGGCCAGGGCGGCGGTCATGATGGTTTCGGGGTCTCTCAGTTCTCCCAGGAGGATCACGTTGGGATCCTGTCGCAGGGTCTGTTTTAATGCCATGGTGAAGGATTCGGTATCGGTTCCCACTTCCCGCTGGGTTACGATGCTCTGCTTATCGAAGTGAATGAATTCGATGGGATCTTCCACGGTGATAATATGAAGTTTCTGGGTATCATTGATATAGTTAATCATGGCAGCGAGAGTCGTGGATTTTCCTGAGCCTGTGGGGCCGGTAACCAGGACCAGACCGTTATTATAGGAACAGAGTTTTTTTACCACGATGGGGAGTCTCAGATCATCTACGGTGGGAATTTTTGTCCATAGAAGACGAAAAGCCGCTCCCACGGTCTGTCGTTGTAGGAAGGCGTTAACCCGGAACCGGGCGTCGGGAATGGCATAGGCAAAATCCACTTCTTTTTTGTGGGCCAGTTTGGTTCTCTGGGGAATGGTCATGATGGAGAAGATGAGACGTTTGCATTCTTCTTCAGTTAAAGATTTCTTTCCCACAGCCACCAGATCATTTTTGATCCTCACCGTAGGAGGAGCTCCCGCGTTAATATGAAGATCAGAAGCTTCATGTTTTACCATGACCGCCAGCAGGTCGTCCAGTTCGAACTCCAGCCCCGATGTATCGGGTTCATGGATTATGTCCTCGAGGGGAAAGACCAGTTCCTCTTCTATTTTTTCCGGGGTTTTTATTTCATACTGGTTATCGGGTACTATTCTTTCCAAATTATCACACCCTTTCTGGAGGTCGGACGTCAGCAGTCAGAAGTCAGAAAATCCCCATCTCCGACTTCCGACTTCTAACTTCTAACTTCTAACTTCTAACTTCTAACTTCTGATTATAGCCAGCTCATGAGGCTGTCGTCCTGGATGGTGGAACTGCCTGTGGAGTGTCCCTCGATGGCGAGGCGGAACTCCGTGGGTTGATCCGCATGGAACATGGCTTCTTCCCTGGTGATGATGCCCCGTTCGAAGAGTCGGGTCAGGGACTGGGTGAAGGTCTGCATACCTTCGGTGCCGCCCTGGGACATGTGGGTATAGATATCGTGGATCTTGTTTTCCGCTATGAGGCTGGCGATGGTGGGGGTTACCACCAGCACTTCCACTGCGGGGATCCGTCCCGATTCATCGCTGCGGGTGAGGAGTTTTTGAGAAACCACTCCCCGGAGGGTGGTGGAGAGGAGCATTCGGAACTGTTTCTGGGCATTGCCCGTAAAGACGTCGATCATCCGGTTGATGGCCTGGATGGTGTTGACGGTATGCAGGGTGGAAAGTACCAGGTGTCCCGTTTCGGCGGCGATGGAGGCACCCATGATGGTTTCGGGATCTCTCATCTCTCCGATGAGGATGACGTTGGGATCCTGTCGTACCGCCTGTTTGAGGGCCATGGAGAAGGAATCGGTATCGGTGCCCACTTCTCTCTGGGTGATGATGCTCATCTTATCCTTGTGGATAAATTCGATGGGATCCTCGATGGTAATAATATGGAGTTTTTTGTTCTCGTTGACATAGTTGATCATGGAGGCCAGGGTGGTGGATTTACCCGAACCCGCAGGGCCGGTAACCAGGACCAGTCCGTGGTTGTAGTCGCAGAGTTTTTTCACCACTTCCGGCAGATGAAGTTCGGAAATGGTGGGAATATCGGACCACAACAGGCGGAAGGCGGCGCTGACGGACTGTTTCTGTAAGAAGGCGTTGACCCGGAACCGGGCTTCGGGGATGGAGTAGGCGAAATCGATCTCCTGTCGCTTTGCCAGTTTCATTCTCTGCTGGGGGGTTAGGGCGGAGAAGATGAGTTTCTTACAGGCGTCCTCGGTCAGGATCTGGCTGCCTACGGGAACCAGTTCTCCTTCCAGTCGGACTGTGGGCGGGGAACCGGCTTTCAGGTGGAGATCCGATGCGTCATGTTTTATCATGACGTTCAGCAGATCCACCAGATCGAACCCCAGATCCGAAAGATCGGGATTCTTCTTGATCTCCTCGATATTGAAGGCCAGTTCCTCTTCCGATATGCCTCCTCCGACTACTATCGGAGCTCCTGCTACGGTTACGGGAGTGGTTGCCATCATCTGGGCTGTGGGGACTTTCAGGTTCCGGATCCGTTCCCGGGCTTCGTCGATGAGTTTGATAGTCAGGTTAATCTTTTCCAGGTTGGAGTCCACTTTTATGGCGTTTTCCTTGATGGTCCCTATCATGCTTTGAACCCGGTTTACCGCTTCCTGGATTTCTCCTTCCATCCGGGCCATATCCTGTTTGCTTTTCTGGGCGATATTCAGGGCTCCCTCGGAATCGGAGATGGCCTTGTCCAGTTTTTGCCAGGAGTCTTTTACCTTGTCCAGTTCACCGTCGATTTTCACCCTCAGTTTGGCCACTTCATTCCGGAGGGGTTCCATTTTGGAATCCACTTCCCCTTCCAGTTCGGTGATGCGGGTTTCCATGGGTTCCAGCCTGTTCAGGACTTCGGTCTCTATCTTGCCGGAGATCTCGCCAATCTTTTCCTCGATCTTCGCCGTTTTCCCTTCCACCAGGGCTTCCAGTTTGTCGCTCAGTTCCTGATGTCGGACGATCTGCCTGGCGAATTTCTTATCGGTTTCCTCTCCCAGATTGTCGATTTCCTTGGACAATTCTTTCAGCCGGGGTTCCAGGGTTTTCAGGTTTTCCCTGATCTGCTCCCCGACATCGGTTCCCGATTCCGCTTTATTCCTGAATTCCTTGAGGGAAGCCAGATCCGAGGTAATTTCCCGGTTCAGTTTCTCCAGTTTGGCGATATCCCTGTGGGTATCTTCCACCAGAACTTCCATTTCCAGGGAGAGGTTATCTTTGGTGGTATTAATCATCCGCTCCGATTCATCCAGTTGTTTTTTCAGTCCGGCGGTTTTCTCCTCGATTTCTTTCACCAGTTTTTCCTGAATCGATTCCATTTTGACTTCCAGGGTGGCGATGAGTTCGATCTGTTGATCCGAGGAAACCTTGAAGTTCCGGACGGCTTTATCTATTTCCTCCACTTTGTCCGAAGAGAGTCCTTTAAGTTCGGATATTTTCTTTTCGAAATCTTCGATTTTACCCTCTATATTTCCCCCGGCTTTCTCCGCCACCTTGTCGGCCACTTTTTCCAGGGATTCTTTAAATTCCTCCTTGAAGCCCTTGAGTTGTTCCTCCATATTCTGGAGATTGACCAGCAGGAGTCCTTTCAGATTTTCCGTCATATCCTCGGAACTTTTGATTTTCTCTTCAAACCGACTCTTGAAAGAGGAGATATGTTTTTCTATCTCTTCCGGGGATATTCCGGCGGGAGCGGAGGATGTTTCCTTGATGTCCTCCAGTTTTACTTCCATCTCGGCGATATTATCCACGGCGAAGGAGAGTTTTTCCCGCAGGTCTTTTTCCAGGGAGGAGAGTCGTTCGCTGAGTTCTTCCTGATTCAGTTCGCCTTCCGCCAGTTTTTCGGTGAAGGTTTTGCTCAGGGCGTCGATTTCCGCATCGATATTGAAGGCGCCTTTCAGTTCTTCAAATTGCCGGCCGATCTCTTTCTTGAGGGTGTCTTCCAGTTCCGCCAGTTTTTCCTGGAGCATACCCATTTCAAGAAAATTGTCTTCCAGTTCCTTGAATTTTTTCTGTTGGGTTTCTTCCAGTCTGGTTACCGATTCGGCGGTTTTTTCCTTGAAGGATTTCAGGTCGGTTATTACCGCTTCCATGGATTCCTCGAAGGAGTCCACTTTGGAGAAAGCGTCCATGCCGGAGCGCATCTCTTCCCGGAAACTTTCCAGTTTGTCCTCTATGCCGGAGATAAATTCCTCGGTATCGCCTTTAATCTTTTTAAAATCCTTGGCGGTTTTGTCAACGGTTTTCATTGCCAGTTGGGAGTCTCCTATGGCCATGGAGATCCGTCGGAAGACTTCTTCCTGTTCCTCGGCCAGATCCGCTAGCTTTTCGTTCATTTCCTTGAACTTGTTCTCCAGATCCTTTAATTTGCCGTCTTCATTTTCCTTGCCGTTGGTCATGCCTATTTTCTTCAGATCCACTTCAAGGGTTTTCTTTTCATCCTCGGGATCTTTCTTGAACTTGTCTTTTTTGCTCATGGGGGAACCTCCGTTTTCTTTTAAACTTGTATGTTTACAGATAAAACCCCGGTGGATCCAAAATTTCTCTACAGGAATCCGATTCCACCTGTGGCAGACAAAAATAATTTACATATTCAGGTTACAATCAGTAATTTTTTCTTCAACCTCTTTAATAAATCCTTCCTTTCTTATAAGAAGAACTGTCTTTTCTATATCTTTATAAAGGGGCCGATCTTTTTCCAGGGGTGGAATCTGATGCCGGACCATCTTATATGCCGTTCCGGTTCCCACACCCGGTTTTCTGGGTTTATGGTGTTCCAGGGCTTCGCAGGCCGTCAGTATTTCTATCCCTAAAATCGTCCAGGTGTGTTCCAGTATTTTCAGCAATTTCAATCCCGATATGCTCCCCATACTCACATGGTCTTCCTGTCCTCCCGATGTGGGGATGGTATCGCAGCAGGCGGGGTGGCATAGCACTTTATTTTCCGAGCAGAGGGCTGCCGCCGAGTAGTGGGCGATCATGAGTCCCGAATTGAGTCCTCCGTCTCTGGCCAGGAAGGGGGGGAGTCCGTTACTGTAGTGGCGGTTCACCATGCGATCAATCCTTCTCTCGGAGATATTGCACAGCATACTCAGCCCCACCGCCAGGGATTCCAGCACCAGGGCTACGGGAGCGCCGTGAAAATTCCCTCCCGACAACACCATCTCTTCATCCGCGAATACCAGGGGGTTGTCCACAGATGAATTAATTTCAATAGAAATCACTCCTCTGGCGAATTCCAGAGACTCCCTGCAGGCTCCATGCACTGAGGGGATACACCGGAGAGAATAGGCATCCTGAACCCTTCCGCAATCCCGATGAGATAAAACGATCTCACTCCCTCTCAGATACCTCATAAGATTCTCCGCAGATTTCTTTTGTCCCAGGTGGGGGCGGGCGTCCTGAATCAGAGGAAGAAAAGCCTGATCCGTTCCCAATAAAGCCTCCACCGACAACGCCCCGCAGAGATCGGCCATATCCAGCAACCGTTCCATTTCCGCCAGCACCAGACTCCCGCAGGCGGTCATCAGCTGGGTTCCGTTGATGAGGGCGAGGCCTTCCTTCTCTTTCAGTTCCAGGGGGGGGAGTCCTTCTTCTTCGAGAGCCTGTCGGGATTCCACAATCCTTCCCTTGTATTCGACCTCTCCCTCTCCGATAAGGGATAAGGCTATATGGGAGAGAGGGGCAAGATCTCCGCTGGCGCCGACGGATCCGCGAGAGGGAACCACAGGATGGATTCCCCGGTTCAGCATGTCCAGAATTCTCTCGATAACAACTCTTCGTACTCCCGAATTCCCCCGGCACAGGGCGTTGGCTCTCAGCAGCATCATGGCTCTCACCACCGGGGTTGAAAGTTTCTCTCCCACACCCGATGAATGGCTTCTCACCAGGTTTATCTGTAGTTGTTTCAGATCCTCTTCTTTTATCCTTATTCTCTCAAAGTCGCCGAATCCGGTGTTAATGCCGTAGTGGGCATGACCGTCTTTCAGAATCTTCTCCACATATTCCCTGGAGTCATCTATCTTCTCCCAGGCGGAGGGATCAATTTCAACCCTTATATCGGCTGCACTATTTATTTCATGGGGCTTTTCGGCGATTGCCAGGGCTACCCGTTCCACATCTTGGAAGGTCAACCGATCTCCGTCAATTCTCAGAATATCCAAACCTTTCATCCTTTCTTGCCAGACACAACAGAATCCGCTCTTTGTATTCATGAAGAACTTTCAATCCGATGTCAACAAAAAGAGCAGCTAAAAAAACGAATAAACAGGTGAATATTCGAAGAAAACCCTTTTTTCCCTCCCCTTATATTCAAAAACCGTATTCATTCAGTCCCCCTGTCATTCCGAACCCGTGAAACAAGTTCAGGGCAGGCTTGTTTCGGAATCTGAGGCACAAGATATTGTATAGATC
>Ga0067045_1029103_pt1 | contig 23846 bp, 21 predicted proteins | sample TerdegcTABiofilm_FD_59184 | JGI IMG/M metagenome (GOLD analysis project Ga0067045, IMG submission 59184) | Combined Assembly of (Gp0054472, Gp0054536) Wastewater bioreactor microbial communities from Singapore -Terephthalate degrading...
TACTTGCGGCTATGGGAATTCCGCAGTATTTCAAAGCTGTGGAAAGATCAAGAGTTTCTGAAGCGACAAATATATTTTCAAATATAAAAAATGCTCAGGAAAGATTTTACTCAAGAAAACTTAACTATACAAACAACTGGGACGATGTGGATATAACGGTTAAAAACGCAAGCGGTACTGACTGTACTGGTACCGGTGCCTGTACACTTAAATATTTCAACGTTCAAATAGTTTCCAACTCAAACGCTAACTTCTTAATAAATGCTACAAGGCTTGCTACAACTCAAAGGTATGGCGCCTATGTTATAAACTATTTAGGCCCGAGCGGAACTATGGGTTGTAATAATACTTATTGTACTTCCGAGCTTATAGACTAATTAAAATCTTATATAAAGCTAAATCTTTAAGGGAGCGGTTAAACCGCTCCCTTATTTTTTATATGAGTATATTTTTATTTTAAAATTTTTATAAAATATAGAAAGGTATTTGAATAAGGAGAATGATATGAAAAAAATTTTAACCGCTAAAGATGTTGTGGAACAGGTTAAAGAGGGTTCTTCCATAATGGTCGGCGGATTTATGGTATGCGGCCATCCATTTACGTTAATGGAAGAGCTTTTGAAAAAAAACGTTAAAAATCTTACTATTATATCCAACGACGCGGGTTTTCCGGATAAAGGAGTCGGTAAATTAATAGTAAACGGTCAGGTTTCTCACCTTATAGCTTCTCATATAGGTTTAAATCCTGTGGCAGGTCAAAAAATGAATAGCGGAGAGATGAAGATAGATCTTGTGCCTCAGGGAACATTAGCTGAAAGGATAAGGGCAAAAGGTGCTGGGCTTGGTGGTATATTAACTCCTACTGGTGTTGGAACTGCGGTAGAAAATGGAAAAGAGAAAAAAAACATAAATGGTAGAGATTATCTTTTGGAATTACCTTTGGGAGCCGATTTCGCTTTTATAAAAGCGACCATCGCGGATAAAAACGGCAATTGTTTCATATCCAAATCCGCAAAAAATTTTAATATTGTTATGGCTATGGCCGCGGATTATGTGGTAGCGGAAGCCGAAAAGATAGTAGAAGTGGGGGATCTTGATCCCGATATGGTAACGGTGCCTTCGGTTTTTGTAAAAGCCATAGTTAAAGCGGAAATTAACGGTTAAAAAGGAGAAGTTATGGACGATAAAGAATTAAAAAGAATAAGAATAGCAAAAAGAATAGCTAAAGAGTTTAAAGACGGCTCCATAGTTAATCTGGGAATAGGTATGCCTACACTTGTAGCAAATTATATACCTTCCGATAAACAGGTTTTATTCCACTCCGAAAACGGTTTTATAGGGCTTGGTCCCGAACCGGATAAAAATTCTATAGACAAAGATATAGTAAACGCCGGCGGAAAACCGGTAACTATCGTAAAAGGCGGATGCTTTTTCGATTCTTCAATGTCTTTTTCTATAATAAGAGGTGGGCATTTAGATTATACGGTTTTGGGGGCACTGGAGGTGGATGAGGAAGGGAATTTAGCCAATTATATGATACCAGGAAAAATGGTTCCGGGAATGGGTGGAGCGATGGACTTGGTCGCCGGGGCCAGAAACGTGATAATAGCCATGGAACATACGAATAAAAACGGTGAACCAAAGATTTTAAAAAAATGCTCGTTGCCTCTTACGGCGAAAGGAGAGGTCGATATGATAGTTACGGAATTGGCTTTTATAAGGGTAACGAAAAAAGGGCTTGTTCTTGAAGAAATAGCAGAGGATACTACTGTTGAAGAGGTTATAAAAAATACTCAGGCTAAGCTTGAAGTTGCTGGTAATTTAAAGAAGTTTTAGGAGTTTTTATGGATAAAGTAATAATAACTTGCGCGGTTTGCGGCGCCGAGACCACAAAAGAAAAATGCCCCAATCTCCCAATAACTCCGAAGGAGATAGCCGATTCCACTTATGAGGCGTATCTTGCCGGAGCAAGCATAGTTCATCTGCATGTAAGAAATAACGATGGAACTCCGACTCAAAGCGTGTCGGTTTTTAAAGAAGCTATAAATCTTATAAGAAAAAAATGCGATATAGTAATAGAGATAACCACCGGAGGAGCCGTCGGTATGAGCCCCGAAGAAAGGATAGCGCCGGTTAAATTAGAGCCGGATATGGCTTCCCTGGACTGCGGTACGGTTAATTTTGGAAACGATTATATAGTAAATACTCTTCCGATAATGAGAAGTTTTGCGCAAGAGATGAGTAAATATAAGGTTAAACCAACTCTCGAATGCTTCGATTTATCTCATATACTTTCGTCTCATATACTTATAAAAGAAAACCTTATAAAACCGCCTTATCATTACGGATTTGTAATGAATGTTCCCGGAGCTTTGGGATTTAATTCTAAGCAGCTTTCCATTATGATAGACCATATACCTTTGGAAAGCGAATTTACGGTTATGGGTATAGGTAAAGCTCATATACCGGCGGTTTATTCCGCCATAGCTTTCGGCGGTCATATAAGAGTCGGTTATGAGGATAACATATATTATTCTAAAGGAGTTGTGGCCAAATCCAATGCGGAATTTGTGGAAAGAGCCGTAAGGCTTGTAAAAGAAGCTCAGAAGGAAGTAGCAAAACCGCAGGATGTCAGAAAGTTTTTTAAACTAAGAGATTAACGGGAGGATTTATGGCGGTTAATGAAAAATCTAACGGTTGTCCGTTTGGAACCCATAGAGTTATGGAACCTAAAAACGTTTTGCCCCAGCCGGCTTTAAAAATAGACAACAATATGGATTATATGTGGGATAACGAGATAATGGTCAACGTAATGACCTTAAACATAGACTCGGCAAGTTTCACTCAGATAAAAGAAGAACAGAAAGGGAATGAAGAGAATATAAAGAGAAGAATATTGGAAATAGTGAATCAAAAGGGTAAGATGCAAAACCCGGTTACGGGCTCTGGAGGTATGTTTATAGGAAAAGTTTTTAAAATAGGCTCCAAACTTAAAGGAAAAATAGATTTAAAGGAAGGCGATAAGATAGCAAGTCTCGTTTCTCTCTCTTTAACTCCTCTTAAAATAAATAAGATACTCGGAATTAAAAAAGGAACCGAACAGGTTAATGTCGAGGCCAGAGCAGTTCTTTTTGAAAGCGGAATATACGCGAAAATTCCAAACGACATACCGGAAAAATTGGCTCTTGCGGTTTTAGATGTGGCTGGAGCTCCGGCTCAGACGGATAGGCTTGTAAAACCGGGCGATACGGTTGTGATAATAGGAGGAGGAGGTAAATCCGGAATATTATGCTCTTATTCGGCCAGAAACAGAGCCGGAGTTACCGGAAAGGTTATAGGAATAGAGTACTCGGATGCCGGGGTAGAAAAAATTAAAAAAATGGGTTTTTGCGATTTTGCTTTAAAATTAGACGCAACAAACGCCGTTTCTTGTTATAAAGAAATTTATAAAATAACCGGCGGAAAAATGGCTGATGTGGTCATTAACTGCGTGAATGTTCCAAATACCGAAATGTCGAGCATACTTATGACGAGAGAAAGAGGAACGGTTTATTTCTTTTCCATGGCCACCAGTTTCACAAAAGCGGCTTTAGGTGCTGAGGGTGTAGGGAAAGATATAGATATGATAATAGGCAATGGTTATATGAAGGGGCATGCTGAGATTTCACTAGATATATTAAGGAAAAGCAAGATTATAAGGAAAGAATACGAAAAACACTACGCTTAGGAGGAAGGATGAAAAAAGAATTTAAAAAAGTGGAGTGGAAAGATATTCCTTTATGGAAAAATATAACTGAAGAGCAGTGGTACGATTATAAATGGCAGTTATCTAATACCATAAAAGACATAGAAACATTGAAAAAAGTGGCGTATATAGATAAAGAAGAGGAAGAGGATTTGAAAAATGTTTTAAAAAAATTTAGGATGTCCATAACCCCTTATTATGCGGCGTTAATGGATAAAAAAGATAAAAAATGCCCGGTAAGAATGCTTGCGGTTCCTTCGCATAAAGAGCTTATAGACGCTCCCGAAGATTTATCCGACCCGCTTCACGAAGACGTAGATTCTCCGGCGCCTGGTCTTACTCACAGATATCCCGATAGAGTTTTGTTTTTGGTTACCAACATTTGTTCTATGAACTGTAGACATTGCACGCGAAGAAGGCTTGTTGGGTTTGAAGACGTTCATATGTCCTGGGAAAACATATCTAAAGCCATAGAATATATAAAAAACGCGAAAGAAGTAAGAGATGTTTTAATATCCGGAGGAGATCCTTTCGTTTTAGCCGACGATATGCTTGAAAAAATAATAAGCGAGATAAGAAAAATAGAACATGTGGAAATAATAAGAATAGGAACAAGAACCCCGGTGGTTATGCCTATGAGAATAACCGATAATCTTGTTAATATGCTGAAAAAATATCATCCTATTTACGTAAATACCCATTTTAATCATCCTAAAGAAATAACCTTGGACTCAAAAATAGCCTGCGAAAAATTGGCTAATGCCGGAATACAATTGGGCAATCAAAGCGTTCTTTTAAGAGATTTAAACGATTGTCCTCAGACTATGAAAAGATTGGTTCACGAACTTTTGATGATAAGAGTAAAGCCTTATTATATATACCAATGCGATCTTTCCATGGGTATAAGCCATTTCAGAACGTCGGTATCTAAAGGCATAGAAATAATAGAAAATTTGAGAGGCCATACCACCGGCATGGCGGTTCCCACATTTGTAGTCGACGCTCCCGGAGGAGGAGGGAAAATACCGGTTATGCCCAATTACCTTATATCCATGTCCGATAAAAGAGCGGTTTTGAGAAATTATGAAGGGGTTATAACGACTTATACCCAGCCCTCGGATTATAAAACCAAAGAATGCGATTGCGAATATTGTAAAGACGAAAATTATAAACCGATGGACGGCGTGGCGAAGCTTTTAAACGGAGAAAAGCTTACATTAGAACCTGCAAATCTGATAAGAACCAAAAGACATAAAAAATAAATATCGTATTCTTATTTTATGGAGTTGTCTAAAAAAGTCACTTTTATTACCGGTTTTGAGAAAAACTGCGGTAAAACCACTTTTTTAAATTATCTTCTTTCAAAATACGATTCCAACAAAAAAATAATGTGTCTTACGGTAGGTCTGGATTACGACGGTAAGGGTATTTTAGACGACGATTACAAGCCCAAGGTATCTGTTAAAAAAAACTGGAAGGCTTTGACCAATACTTCTTTTTTAAAGTCGTTTAATTTTTCTTACGAGATAAACGATGTTTACGACACGGATGTTATGGGGGGAAAACCGATCGTCATAACCCCTAAATACGATTCTTATATCAAGCTTTCATCCCCGGGGCCCGACCTTTTAAAAATACTCGATTCTCAAAAATTTCATGTCGAAAGATTTTTTATAGACGGAGCTTTCGATAGAATAACCCAGATATCGAGGTTGGAGGGTTCGGAGTTTTACTATGTTTTTAAAGTAAACGCTTCCAATATGGAAACTGTATCCGATAAAATAAAACTTCTTAACTCTTTTATGACCGCCGAAATAAAAAGGCAAAATATGGATTTTTTAAACGAAACTAAAAAAGATTTTGAAGTTTTCGTCGATACCCTTTATTTAAAAGGAGCCCTTACTTACTCTAAAATAAAAGGCTTTCCGTCAAATATAAAGAACATCGTAATTTCGGATTTTACGAAGGTTTTTTTGGGTTATAACGATTGGGTTTCTTTTAGCCAAAAATATAAAGTCTTATTCTCTTATTCTTTTAAATTTTGCGGATATGTCATAAATTTATATGATATTAGTATAAAAGATTTCGAGTCGAGGTTTGATAAAAAAATAACCTCAAAGTTTATTTATAACCCTTATGAGCATAGAAAAATATTGTGAATTCGATTATATAAAAAAAGAGTTTAAACCGTCGACAAGTTACGGGAAAATATATAAGGAAAATCTTAAAATAATTTCGTCTCCAAAAGAATTGGAAAAAAAATACGACGCTATAGAAAAGGCGCTTGAAATAAGGAAAAAAAAGAGATTTAATTACGATAAAATAAAATATCATCTGAAAAACGTTCCTCATATAGATATCGAAAAAGAGTTTTCGGATATATCGGATATTTTTATTTGCAAAAAATTTATAAATAACTATACGGCGATATGCGGGTTGTTAAATAAAAAAGAGAAAGATTTTTTCGGTTTCTGTTTCGATTTTAAAGAGCTTTACGATATTTTGAATATCGACGGTTTTAGCGATAGTTTTTATTTAAGCGATAAATACGATAAAAGACTTGAGGAGGTTAGAAACGAAATATCCGAAATTTCGAAAAAAATAGAACACACCAAAAAAGAATTTTTAGAAAAAATAAAAAAAGATACGGGAATTTCTCCGGTCGAGGATTTCGCTGTCGTAGAATCTCTGGATATCAAGAAAAATTTTGCCGACTATTTCAATATAGAAATATACGATTCTTCTAAGTTTGTTTTAAAACCCAAGTATCCCATAGAATACATTGAACTTATCCAAAAAAGGGAAAAAATTTTATCGGAAGAAAAGAAGATAGAAGCGGAAGTTATTAGAAAACTGATAGAAAAAATAAATCGTTTTAAAAACGAAATTTACAGATCCATTTCCGCCGTCCTTAATCTGGATATAGCCGTTTATTCGGCGGAACTTGCCGTTAAATATTCTCTTAAAAGACCGCAATTCGGATTTAAGTCCATCAAAATAACCGAAGGTTTTTTTATTCCTCTTAAAGAAGAACTGAGTAAAATAGGTGTAAATTACGTTCCGCTTAGTTTTACGTTCGATAATAGGATAAATATAATTCAGGGTTCAAATATGGGAGGGAAAAGCGTGGTTTTAAAAACCGTCGGAGTTTTGCAATTAATGGCCCAATGCGGTTTTTTTGTTCCGGCGAAGGAGTTTAAGACGCAGGTTTTCGATTCTTTATACGCTTTGACTCAGGATGAGATAACAAAGGGTCTATCCAATTTCGCTATGGAGATATACGATTTTATAAGGGTTTATAAAAATATAGAAGAAAAGAAAGTATTAATTTTGGCGGATGAGTTCGCCAAAACCACCAACGTATCCGAAGCGGTCTCCTTGATAAATTCCATAGTCGCCGATTTTTCCCAAAGAAAAAATGTTTTCTTTTTCCTGGCGACCCACTTTTCCGGCATATCCGATTTTAATAACCTGGATTTTTTAAGGATGAAAGGGTTTAATAAAAATAAATATCAAAATTTTTCGGATGAGAGAAAAGAAATGGATATTTCGGATAAAATAAAAATAATAAATAAGTTTATGGATTACGAGATAATAAGGATAAAAAACTCTTCATCAAATCTAAGCGACGCGCTTGAGATATCCAAAATAATAGGTTTGGATAAAAAATTATACGAAAACGCGTTGAAATTCTTGGAGGGAAAGTATGAAAACTCGAAAAGCGAAAAGAAATCTTAAAAAAACCGAAATACTCGGACTTGAATTTAAAAAAATAGAAAAAGCTCGCAAATTGAGCGACGGAATAACCGCAAATGTTCAAAAATATATAAACCTTCATACCACCGCCACTATAGAAAGAGCGACATTAAGGCTTTTGGGAGCCGACGGGGCCGATAAAAACGGAGTTCCGGTTCCGAATATTATAGTGGATAAGATGAAAGACAAAATATCGGAGGGGGTTAGCAAGTATTATTTGAACGCTTTAGTAAAATCGGGCAAAACCCCGGGAGAGTTAAACAACGAAATAGCAAACGGCTTAGACATATCTAAAATAGAGTTGGGGGATGAGTCTAAAATAAAATCCAAGGCAAAAGAGATGGTTGAAGCTTTGGACAAACGACTTAGCGAAAACGTTAAGTTTAGAAATCAAAAAATAAAAGAGTATTCCTCCAACGAAAAGAAGCCGTGGATATATGTAATAGTCGCCACCGGAAATATTTACGAAGACGTAAAACAGGCTCAAGCCGCGGCGATGGAAGGAGCGGATATAATAGCGGTTATAAGAACCACGGCTCAAAGCCTTCTGGATTATGTCCCTTACGGAGCCACAACCGAGGGTTTCGGCGGAACCTATGCGACTCAGGAAAATTTTAGAATAATGAGAAAGGCTTTGGACGAGGTCGGAGATAAATTGAAGAGGTATATAAGGCTTGTTAATTACTGTTCGGGGCTTTGTATGCCGGAAATCGCGGCTATGGGCGCCATGGAAAGATTGGATATGATGTTGAACGATTCTATGTATGGAATTTTATTTAGAGACATAAATATGTATAGAACTTTTACCGACCAGTTTTTTTCGAGAATGATAAACGCTTCGGTAGAAATAATAATAAACACGGGGGAGGACAATTACCTTACCACCTCCGACGCGGTGGAAAAAGCCCATACGGTTTTAACCTCTCAGTTTATAAACGAGAGTTTCGCAAAAAGGGCGGGTATGAAAGAAGAGCTTATAGGCCTGGGTCACGCTTTTGAGATGAATCCCGATATTAAAAACGGATTTTTGTTGGAGTTTTCTCAGGCTTTGATGGCCAGAGAAATTTTTCCGCTACATCCTTTAAAGTATATGCCGCCTACCAAGTTTATGACCGGCGATATATTTAAAGGATACGCGATGAACACAATGTTTAATTTCGTCGCTAAAGCGACGGATCAGACAATACAGCTTTTAGGTATGCTTACCGAGGCCATTCACACTCCGTATCTTCAGGATAGATTTTTGGCTATAGAAAACGCAAAGTACGTACATAATAATATAGCCGATTTTTTGGGCGAAGTTTCTTTTAAAAAGGACGGCATAATAGTTAAAAGGGCGAAACAAGTTTTGGACGAATCGGTTAAGATGCTTGAAGAAGTAAACAAGATAGGTCTTTTCGACGCCATAGAAAAAGGGATGTTTGCGGATGTAAAAAGGCCTAAGGACGGCGGGAAAGGTTTTGAGGGGGTTTTTGAAAAATCCGAAGATTATTTTAATCCCATAGAGGATTATTTAAAAAACAAATTAAAAATACGTTAAGGAGGTTTTATGAATCTCGTTAAACCCTACGGCGATACTTTAAACGACGGAGCCATGCAGATTTCTTTCACCCTGCCCGTTCCTTTCGGAGGCAAAGCAAAAGAATGCGCAAAACTTTATCTTGAAAAATTGGGTTTTAAAAAAGCGGATATCGTCCATATGGCCGAGTTAAGCGAGAGTTTCAGTTTCTTCGTGGCTTATGTAAAAACCGATGTGTCGATAGATTACGACAGCGTGGAATTCACCCCGGCTATAGATAAAGCCATGAGCATGGACGAGGTCAACGCTTTTATTAAAGAAAAGATAAAAAGAAAAGTTGTCGTTGTCGGAGCGGCCACCGGTTTCGACGCTCATACGGTAGGCATAGACGCCATAATGAATATGAAAGGATATAATCATCATTTCGGTCTTGAAAGATACCCAATGATAGAGGCGATGAATATGGGGGCTCAGGTTCCAAACGAAAAACTCATAGAAACCGCCAAAAAATTAAACGCTGACGCCATACTCGTATCTCAAATAGTTACCCAGAAAGATACTCATATAAAAAATCTCACAAACTTCATAGAGCTTATAGAGGCCGAAAAACTGAGAGACAAATTTGTGCTCATAGTCGGAGGCCCGAGGATAAACAATAAGTTGGCTTTGGAGCTGGGATTCGACGCGGGATTCGGGCCCGGAACTTACGCCGAAGACGTCGCCACATTCATAGTAAAAAAGTTATACGAGAAAAAAGTTAAGTAATTTCTATAATATAATTTCCGATTAAAAATAAAATCCCTATAGAATTCGTTTATTATTTTATTTTTAAAAAAATTTGTTAAAATACTTTTAGGAGGAGCAATGACCGCTCAAAAACTAAATCTTGAAAATTCGTTTAAATTATACGAGGAAGCCCAAAAATTGATTCCCGGCGGAATGGCGGGTATAAGAAGACCTTATAATTTTGTCCCGGGGGAGTATCCCATATTTTTCGAGGAAGCCAAAGGCGGAAAAGTTAAAGACGCAGATGGAAACTGGTATATAGATATGTTATGCGCTTACGGTCCCATAATAATAGGGCATAGGGAAAAAGAAATAGATAAAGCGGTTATAGAGCAGATAAATAAGAAAGGTTTTTGTATGTCTCTGGTTCAGCCAGTGCAAAATATCTTAGCTAAAAAAATAACCGAAATAATTCCATGCGCCGAAAAGGTGGTTTTTGTAAAAACGGGTTCGGACGCAACGACCCTGGCCACCAGAATAGCGAGAGGTTTTACCGGTAAAAATAAGATTTTGAGATGCGGATATCACGGATGGCACGATTGGTGCGTGGAGGTTAAAGGGGGAATACCTAAAAAGTTATACGAAGACGTTTTTGAGTTTCATTATAACGACATAGACGGGCTTGAAAAATTGGCAAGCGAACATAAAGACGACCTTGCGGCGATAATAATAACACCGGTTGGGCATCCCCTTGCTCATCCCGTAGAGATGCCAAAAAAAAGGTATCTTGAAACGGTTAAAGAGATAGCCAAAAAATATAACGCGGTTTTGATATTTGACGAGATAAGGACTGGTTTTAGGTTTTCTATCGGCGGGGCTCAGAAGCATTTCGGAGTAACTCCGGATTTGGCATGCTTTGGAAAAGCGATGGCGAACGGTTATGAGATAAGTATGGTTTGCGGAAAAAACGAAATTATGGATGTGGTTACTCCGCCCAATAAAGTATTTGTTTCTTCCACATATTTCCCAAACAGCACCGCTATGGTCGCGGCGTTAAAAACCATAGAAATTATGGAGAGAGACAATATACTCGATGAGGTCAGAAGAAAAGGAGAAATATTTTCTTCAAAGGTGGAAAAATATATAAACAAGAGAGGTTTACCGGTTCAGTTTTCCGGCGGGCCTCTTATGCCTTATATAACTTTCAATAAAGACGATAAGGATATGTATAAAAAATATAGAACCGAGTTTTACACTCAGCTTATAAGAAGAGGCGTGTTCTTGCAACCTTATCATCACGGATATGTTTGTTACAGGCATAAGGATAAGGAAATAAAACATGCCGCGGATATGGTAATAGAGTCGCTGGAAGAAGTTTTTAAATAAAGGAGGAGATATGCATAGCGAAGTTTATATAATAGACGGTTTAAGAACTCCCATAGGAAGTTTCGGCGGAAGTTTGAAAGATTTTTCGGCCGCGAAATTGGGTGAGATAGTGGTAAAAAAACTTATAGAAAAAAATAAAATAAATCCTAAAGATATAAACGAGGTGATAATGGGGAACGTTTTGCAGGCGGGAAATGGAATGAACGTGGCAAGGCAGGTTCAGTTGGGCTCAGGCATACCGGTACAAAATACCGCAATGACGGTTAATATGGTATGCGGTTCCGGGCTTAGAAGCGTCGCGATAGCCTCTTCGCTTATTAAATCTCACGAAGCTGATATGATTATAGCCGGCGGAACGGAGTCTATGTCTATGGCTCCTTATCTTTTAAAAAACGCAAGATGGGGTTTTAGAATGGGCAACTCCGAAGCCGTAGATTGTATGATATACGACGGTCTTACCGACATTTTTAACAACTGCCATATGGGAATAACCGCCGAAAAGATTGCTGAAACTTACGGTATAACAAGAAAAGAACAGGACGAGTTTGCGGTAAACTCTCAAAACAAAGCGGAAAAGGCGATAAAAGAAGGAAAATTTAAAGAGGAGATAACGGAAGTTTTAATACCTCAGAAAAAAGGAGATCCCATAAAATTCGATACCGACGAGTATCCCAGGTTTGGAACCACTATTGAAAAGATATCTTCTTTAAAACCTGCTTTTAAAAAAGACGGAACAGTTACCGCGGCAAACGCAAGCGGAATAAACGACGGAGCGGCGGCCGTGATTTTAGCCAACGAAGAAACCATTAAAAAGTACGATTTTAAACCTTCTTTTAAAATCGTATCTTACGGTTATTACGGAGTAGATCCGATGGTTATGGGAATAGGTCCTGTGGAGGCCGTGAAATTGGCTTTAAGAAAAGCGAACTGGAAAATTAACGAGGTTGAGTTGTGGGAATTAAACGAGGCTTTTGCGGTTCAGTCCTTAGCGGTTATGAAGGATTTAGGTCTTAGCGGAGAAAATGTAAACGTAAACGGCGGAGCCATAGCTCTTGGACATCCGATAGGAGCAAGCGGAGCGAGAATACTTGTTACTCTTATGTACGAGATGAAAAGAATAAACGCGAAAAAAGGAGTCGCCGGGCTTTGCATAGGCGGAGGAATGGGAATTGCGATTTGTATAGAAAAAATATAAAATAAAATTGAGAGCCAAGGAGGTCTAAATGCCAAAAACCGGAAAAATGGAAGTGGATGAAACGAGATGCAAAGGATGTTATCTATGCGTTTCGGTATGCCCTAAAAAATGCATAGAGAGGTCGGATAAGTTTTCAAAAACTGGATATTATCCGGCTAAGTATAAAGGTAGCGATTGTATAGCATGTTTGAGTTGCGTTAAGATATGTCCCGACCTTGCTATAAAAATATACGAAATATAAGGAGTGACGAATATGAAGATATTAATGAAAGGAAATGAAGCGTTATCCGAAGGAGCGGTTAGATCGGGTTGTAGATTTTTTGCCGGATACCCCATAACCCCTCAAAATGAAGTTCCCGAATATATGTCGTGGAGACTTCCCGAAGTCGGCGGAGCTTTTGTCCAGGCGGAATCCGAAGTTAGCGCGATTAATATGATATATGGAGCGGCTTCCACCGGAGTGAGATCGATGACGAGTTCTTCAAGCCCCGGAATAAGCTTAAAACAGGAAGGAATATCTTACTGCGCCGGAGCCGATATACCGTTTCTTATAGCAAACGTTATGAGAGGAGGTCCGGGACTCGGAAATATCGCTGGCGCTCAGGGAGATTATTTTCAATCCACAAGAGGCGGAGGACATGGAGATTATAGGCTTTTTGTCATGGCGCCTCAGGGAGTTCAGGAGATGGCGGATTTCCCTTATTACTGCTATGAAGTCGCCTACAAATATAGAATTCCCGCTATGATACTTGCCGACGGGGTAATAGGACAGATGATGGAGTCCATAGAATGGAAAACTCCGGAAATAGACCCTAAATCTTTAAAAGAGCCCGGTTGGGCGATAGGCGTAAATAACGGCAGAGAAAAGAGAAGAATAACATCTTACGATTTAAGAGAAGGAATGCTTGAAAAGATGGTGCTTGAGAGAGTTAAAAGATACAAGGAAATAGAAGAAAAAGAAGTGAGGTGGGAAGAAAGAATGACGGAGGACGCGGAGATTGTTCTTGTCGCTTACGGTACAAGCGCCAGAGTAAGCGCAAGCGCCGTTAAGATGGCGAGAGAAAAAGGGATAAAAGCGGGGTTGTTTAGGCCGATAACTTTATGGCCTTTTCCGAAGAAACAACTTGCCAATCTGGCTAACAGAGTAAAAAATATACTTACGGTGGAGATGAGCTTAGGCCAGATGGTGGAGGATGTGAGATTGAGCGTAGAAGGCAGATCCAATGTCCATCTTCACGCCAAACCGGGAGGATCTTTAATAGCCCCGGAAGAGGTTTTGGATTCGATAATTAAAATAACTAAAGAAGGAGTGAAAAATTATGCAACTATTAAATGAAAAACCTAAATCTTTGCTTGATGTTAAAATGCATTACTGTCCGGGATGTGGACATGGAATAGTTCACAGACTGGTGGCCGAGGTTATGGACGAGCTTAATATAAGAGAAAAAACCATATGCGTAGCGCCAGTAGGGTGTTCGGTTTTTGCCGATCAGTATTTTAACTGCGATGCCACGCAGGGTCCTCACGGTAGAGGGCCAGCGATAGCGAGCGGAATTAAAAGAGCAAAACCAGATACTATAGTTTTTTCATACCAGGGAGATGGAGATTTAGCTTCCATAGGTATGGCAGAGATAATACATGCCGCGGCAAGAAACGAAAACATAACCATAATTTTTATAAATAATGCCATATATGGAATGACCGGCGGACAGATGGCTCCCACAACCTTGATAGGGCAAAAATCTACTACTTCCGTTTACGGAAGAGATCCGAAGGTTAACGGATACCCCATAAGGGTTTGTGAGTTGTTATCGGCTCTTGAAGGAACAAGATACGCCGAAAGAACCACCGTTCATAACGTCGCCGGAGTGATAAAGACAAAAAATGCGATTAAGAAAGCTTTTAAAAACCAGGTGGACGGAGTCGGTTTTTCCATAGTTGAAGTTCTATCAATGTGTCCGACTAACTGGGGAACAAGACTGGATAATCCTTCGGAAGCGACAAAATATATCGACGAGCAGATGATAAAGATATTTCCGCTCGGAGTTTATAAAGACGTGAAATAAGGAGGATTTTATGTATTTAGGCGCAAGATTAAGTGGTTTTGGAGGTCAGGGTGTAATATCCGCCGGAGTATTGTTGGCTTATGCCGGAATGATAGATAACAAAAACGTAAGTTTTTTCCCGGCCTATGGTGCGGAGATGAGAGGCGGAACGGCAAATTGTTCGGTAGTGATATCGGACGACGAGGTTGCAAGTCCAGTAGTTACCGCTCCGGATGTAGCGGTTGTTTTTAATGAACCGTCGTTTGAAAAATTTGAGCCTATGGTAAAAAAAGGCGGAATTCTTATAATAAATTCCTCTCTCGTAAATTCAAAATCCAAAAGAACCGACATAAAAATAATAGAAATTCCGTTAAACCAGATAGCGGACAAAATAGGAAATTCCAAGGTTATAAATATGATAGCTTTAGGAGCCCTTTCAAAAGCCACCGGTGCGGTATCTAAAAAATCCTTAACCGAAGCTTTGCCTAAGGTTTATAAAAAATTAAAACCGGAGCTTATAAACCTTAACGTAAAAGCCGTAGAGGAAGGATACAACAGCGTAAATTAAGTTATCTTACATTCCTATAGCGACAGTTTATGAGGGAGGGGCAAACCCTCCCTCAACATTTATGTTTTATGATATCCGAATCTTTAGAAGAAACACCGTTAAAAGAAAAAATAAATTACTCTAAGGGAGTAAAAGTATTATATTCGTTTGCCAGAAAATATAAAAAAAATTTTTTAAAAGCTATAATTCTTTTCATAATTACCACGATTATAAGATTATCCGGTCCTCTTTTTATAAAACAAATTATAGACGTAGCGATTAAAAATAAGGATATTAAGTATCTTTTTATAATGACATTCGGGTATTTGGGAATAAACATCGTTTATTTTACTCTTAACTACTCCTCTTTGATTCTTTTAATTAAAAACGGTCAAAATTTGATATACGATTTGAAAAATAAAATTTACTCTCATATTCTGTCTCTGGATATAGATTATTTTTCATACAATAATCCTGGGAAATTGGCGGCGAGGGTTCAAAGCGATACCACTTCCGTTTATGATATATTTACAGAAATTTCCATAACCATATTTGTCGATATAATAATTTTTATAACCGTATTTTCGATAATGGCTTATCATAATTTGGAGCTTACGCTTTTATTAATTCCCGTTATAATCTCGATAGTTATTTTGATTACGATTTTTATTAAAAAAAGCCAGAAGCTTTTTATAGACGTAAGAAAAAAAATAGCCGAGCTTACGTCCTTTTTGTCCGAAAATCTTAATTTTATGAGCAGTATAAGAGTTTTTTCGATAGAAGATAAAATAAATGAAAAGCTGGAGCTTGCAAACCGTGAAAAATTTTTGAAAACTGTTGCGGCGGAATATATGGCCATATTGTTTTTTTTAACCATAATGCTTTTCGATCCTATTTCCAAATCGGTAATATTTTCTTACGGCGGAGTTAAGGTCTTAAATTCTTATATGACGATAGGAACGGTGGTAATGTTTGTTTTGTATGTGGGCCAGCTTTTTGAGCCTCTTTTTAGATTTTCCGAGTATGTTTCTACTCTTCAAAAATCTTTTGCGGCGGTGGAAAGAGTTAATCAGATACTTTCGCTAAAGACAAACTTAATCGACGGAAAAAAATATCTGGATAAATTCGACAGCGAAATAAGATTTTCGGATGTGTGGATGAAATATCCATCCTCGGATTGGATTTTAAAAGGAATCAGTTTTTCTCTCCCCAAAGGAAAAACCATAGCAATAGTCGGAAGGACCGGAGGGGGAAAGACGACAATAGCAAACCTAATATTTAGGTTTTATGATTATCAAAAAGGGAAAATAATGATAGACGGAACAGATATAAAAGAAATAAATATCAAATCTTTGAGAAAAAAAATCGGGCTTGTACAACAGGATATGTACCTTTTCCCGGCAAGTTTAAAAGATAACTTAAGATTGATGGATTTAAGCATAGACGAAGATAAAATTAATTACGCGATAAAAACTCTGGAACTCGAAGAATTTTATAAAAAACATAAACTGGATTTTTTTATAATGGAAAAGGGGGCGAATCTTTCAGTCGGAGAAAAACAGATAATATCTATTACAAGGACATTGGTTTTGGATCAAGAAATAATAATACTGGACGAGGCCACATCCAATGTAGACCCTTATACCGAAAGAATTATAACTAACGCCGTAAAAAATGTGATGAAACATAAAACTATGATTGTAATAGCTCACAGACTTTCTACCATAGAAAAAGCTGATTTTATAGCATTCTTAAACGAAGGTAAAATAGTAGAGTTTGGAAATCATAAAGAGCTTATGGAACTAAAGGGATACTATTATAATTTTTACAGGCTTCAATTATGAAATATACCATTAAATGGCTCTTGCCTTACTGGAAAAAGCATAAATACAGAATGTTTTTGATAGTGCTTTTAGGTATTTTAAGCGCTTTTTTGCAGGCCGCGATACCTTTTTACGTTAAGAAAATAATAAACGGTTTTGAAAATAATCTTACGTTAAACTATCTAAAATTAAACGTGGCCGTTATGCTTTTTTTGGGCATAGCTCATTTTCTCGTAAATCTTTTCGCTCAAAGAAACAGGGCTTATATGAATTATAGAACAGAATATGAGATAAGAAATAAACTTTTTTCTCATATTTTATCTCTGGATGAATTTTTGTTTTTCAAATACTCTGTAGGCGAGGTTCTGACGAGACTTGTGGACGATATATCCGAAAAAATAGCGTGGTTTTCTTGTTCCGGAGTTTTTAGATTTATTCAGGCGATTTTTACTTTTTTATCAATAGTTTCGGTAATGTTATATTTAAACGTTAAGTTAACTTTGATTTCTCTTATCCCTTTGCCTTTTATGGTGTTATTTGTCATAAAAATGGGAAAGATACTAAATAAAAAATACGAGGAGCTTCAAAAAGCGATTTCCAACGTTTACGATTATATCGAAACGAGTTTTTCCGGTATAAAGGTTATTAAAGCCAATTTAAAGGAAAAAAATTTCGAGGATAAGTTTTTGGAAATCACTTCGGCTCAAATGGAAAAAGCCGTAAATGTAGAAAAAAAACAGATACTTACTCATTTCGTTTTTTTCTTCACCGCTTTTCTTTCGGTTTTTTTGGTTTATCTTTTCGGAGGAGTGGAGGTAATAAACGGTAATTTGAGCGTGGGTACACTGGTTTCGTTTCAGATTTATACTTTTATGCTGATATGGCCCTGTTCGGATATAAGCCAGTTTTTCATATCTTTAAATAGAGCCGGGGTCAGCATAAGAAGAGTGGATGAAATTTTAAACTTCAAATCCAGAATAACCTCTCCCAAAAAACCGGCGAAACTTGCCCAAATAGGAGATATAAAAATTAAAAATTTATCTTTTTCTCTGGGAGATAAAAAAATATTAAACGATATAGATTTATATATTAAAAAAGGGGAGAAATTGGCGGTTGTGGGAAGGATAGGAAGCTCCAAATCTACCCTTCTTAAAGTCATAGCCAGAATACTTCCTTACGACGGCGGAGAGTTTAAAATTTCCGAAACCGACATAAACGAGTTCGATATAAAAGATTATCAGTCTAAGATATCTTACGTAAGCCAGGAGGCTCAGATAATAAGCGATACCGTTCTAAACAATATAACGATGTATAAAAAATACAGCGAAGAGCAGATAAATAGAATATTGAAAATAGCTCAGCTTGAGAAAGATATATCGGATATGCCTCATAAATTGAATACCGTGGTCGGAAATAAGGGTGTCACTCTATCGGGAGGACAAAAACAAAGAATTTCTTTGGCCCGGGCTTTGATTAGAAATCCGGAGCTTCTTATTATGGACGATTCCACCAACCAGATGGACGCTCATACCGAACATAGATTCTGGACCGAGTTTGAAAATCATTTTTCAAATACTACGGTAATATTCGTAACCCACAGAACCTCCACCATAGAAAAAGCGGATAATGTGGCGGTAATGGACGGCGGGAAAATAGTGGAATACGGAAGTCATTTAAAGCTTATAAACAAAAACGGATTGTATAAAAAAATATACGATAAATATAAAATAGAAAACGGATAATTCATAATTTTTTATTAAAATTATAAAATATAAATATGGAACTTATTAACTCTATATTTTTAAACCCCATATTCTCCACTCTTTTTGCGATATCCGCATGCGGAGTCATAGGCCTTTATATAGGAAGCATAAAGTTATTTAAGATAAACATAGGAATAACCGGAGTATTGTTTGCCGGGATAGTTCTTTCTTATTTGGGCATTAAATTCGACGAAAATTTAATACATTTTATAAGAGAGTTCGGGCTTGTTCTTTTCGTATATGCGGTAGGTATGCAGGTCGGAGGCGGTTTTTTTTCCGCATTCAAAAAAAACGGTTTAAGGTTTAATATATTCGCTTTAACGGTAATCGCTCTTAACGTAATTATAGTTCTTTTGATAAAGTATTTCGCAAATATCGATCCTTCTTTAATTACCGGGCTTTACTGCGGAGCCGTTACAAATACCCCGGCTCTCGCAAGCGCTCAGGCTACAGCAAGTTCCTTAGGTAAAAATTTCATTCTGGATAATATATCTTCTTCTTACGCCATAGCTTACCCCGGAGCTATATTTTCGCTCGTCATATCAATGATTATATTGAAAACCGTTTTCAAAAAAGATTATGAAGAGGATATGAATAAAACCGTCGTTTTAGACAGGCCTAAGATATTAAACGTAACGGTATCGGTCGAAAATAAAAATATAAACAACATAAAAATAAAAGACATACCGGCGATAGACGATTTAAAAATAGTTGTAACCAGAGTCAAAAGAGGGGGAGATGTCTTTCTGGCCCATCCCGATACCGAAATTAAATTAGACGACCTGATTTTGGCGGTAGGTGAAGAGAAAAATATAGAAGAGTTTATAAAAATAGTAGGTTCTAAATCGGATGTGGATTTGAAATCGCAGTCTCAAAAAATAATTCATACAAGAGCGGTCGTAACCAATAAATCCATAATAGGCAAAAAAATATACGAAACGAAAATCCCTTCTTACGGAGTTATAATAACGAGAGCTTCCAGAGCCGATGTGGAGTTTATAGTTTCGGACGATTATACCATACAATTCGGCGATAACATAGTGATAGTGGGAGACGAAGAGAATGTAAAAAAAGCGGTCAATTTCATAGGAAACTCTCCGAAAGATTTAAATCACCCCGAACTTGTTCCGATATTTATAGGTATGATAGTCGGAATAATAATAGGAATAATACCCATACATCTTCCTTTTGTAAACGGAACTTTAAAGCTGGGACTGGCCGGCGGACAGCTTATAAGCGCCATAATATTCGCGAATTTGGGAAACATCGGAAGAATATCCTGGTACATACCTCCGGCAAGCAACCTTATGTTAAGGGAGCTTGGAATAATAATGTTTTTGGCCGCAGTCGGGCTTAAATCGGGACACAGTTTCTTCGATACTATAATAAACGGTAACGGCCTTGTACTTGTTTTTTACGGTTTATTGGTTTCTTTTATTCCGGTTTTTCTGGTCGGTTATGTATTAAAAAAGATATATAAAATACATTACCTTACCATATGCGGTCTTTTAAGCGGTTCTATGACCGACCCGCCGGCTTTGGCTTTTGCAAATTCCATTTCGGATTCCAATCTCCCGTCTATTTCTTACGCTACGGTTTATCCTCTTACCATGTTTTTAAGAATAATATCCGCTCAGATTTTAATATTGTTTTTCTATGGATAAATCCGTAATTTTAATATTTTCCATAATAGGTTTCGGATATTTTTTCGCGCATAAAACAACCGAAAGAAACGAACTCGAAAAGGGACTTAACAAATATCTTTATTATATCGCTCTTCCTTTTACGATATTTTTAAAAACCGCGGGCTTAAAAACGGAAATCGTTTCTTTAAACTTTACTTTAATAAATTCAGTTCCGATACTGTTTGTTTATTTTTTAATTTATATTTTATGGAAAACAAAAATTTTCGGTTCGAATTTTTCAAGAACTCTCGCCGTAACGTCCACTCTGGGAAATCTTGTTTACTTGGGCCTTTCTGTAATATCTTTTACCCAGGGCGAAGAATTTATTGGGACGGGGGCGGTGATAGCCGTAATACAAAATCTGGTAATATTTACAGCCGGCGTCTTTCTTCTTAATATAATATGCGACGACGGTTCTTGTTTAAAAATATTCTTTTCTAAAATTATAAAAAACCCGCTTTTTGCTTCTTCCATTCTGGGCATTTTATGGTCTTACTTCTCATTCCCGGTTCCCGATTTTGTAATACGATTTTTAACCGAATTTTCAAAATCCGTAACATCCATAGCTCTATTTACGGTAGGCATCGGGCTTTACGGCAAAAAAATAACTATTTTAAATATCAATAAAATACTTATAATTTCATTCTTTAAACTCGTCTTTTTGCCGCTGGTCGTTTTCGCTTGGATTTATTTTACTGGGGAGTCGGATATAAACTATAAAATAGTTTTTATTCAATATACCATGCCGGTTGCTGTGGCCTGTTATGTCCTTGCTTACGAGTTTAATCTGGAATACGATGTCGTGGCTCAGTCCATATTGTTTACTACGATTTTGTATTTCTTTTTTTATCCCTTTTATAACGCTTTGATATCTTTGCTTTTTTGATATAATTAAACTAAGGAGAAGATATGAAAACTAACGTTAATCCGTGGTTTTATGTCCCGACGACATATTTTGCTGAAGGTTTGCCTTATGTAACCGTTAACACCATAGTTGTGATTTTATATAAAAAATTGAATGTTCCAAACGAAATAATAGCTTTTTTAACCAGCTGGCTTTTTCTTCCTTGGACCGTAAAATTTTTATGGGGTCCGGTGGTGGATACGGTATCCACTAAACGAAAATGGATAATATATACTCAGCTCCTAATTTCTTTAGTTTCTTTGTTATCGGCTTTTTTTCTTTCATCCTCTTATTTTCTTTATATTACTTTATCTTTGTTTATGCTAATGGCTTTTATGTCCGCAACTCACGATATTGCGGTTGACGGTTTTTATATGCTTAGTATGGACGAGAAAAAGCAGGCTTTTTTTGTGGGCATAAGAGCTTTTTTTTATCGATTGGCGATGCTTTTTTCATCCAGCGTTCTTTTGATTTATGTGGGAAAACTTGAAAAAAATACCGGGAATATAGTGGGCTCCTGGCAGATATGTTTGGGGATAGTTGCGATTATTATGGCGGTTTTATTTTTGTATCATACCGTAATTCTTCCTTTTCCGGAATCCGATTCCCCAAAAAAAATTAACTGGTCAGAGTTTGCCGACGCTTTTGTAAGTTATTTTAAAATAGAAAAAATATGGCTTGCGATAGCTTTCATAATACTTTACAGATTCGGCGAAGCAATGCTTTTAAAAATATCGCCTTTATTTATGTTAGACCCTATTGAAAAAGGCGGGCTTGGACTCGATACGGACATATACGGCAGAGTTTATGGGATATTTGGGCTTATATCGCTGATACTTGGAAATATACTCGGAGGTATCGCCATATCCAGATGGGGGCTTAAAAAATGTATATGGCCTATGGCTTTAATGTTAAATATTCCCGACCTTGTTTACGTATATATGGCTTACCATAATACTTTACCGCTTAAATTCGTATATGTATTGGTTTCTATGGAACAGTTCGGCTACGGGCTTGGTACAACGGCTTTTATGTTTTATTTGATACAAATTACGGGCGAGAAATATAAAACCGCTCATTTTGCGATATCAACAAGCATTATGGCTATGGGTCTTATGATACCCGGTATGTTTAGCGGTAAACTGCAGGTTGCCGTTGGATATCCCGTATTTTTTATAATCGTTTGTATAGCCACAATACCCGGTATGATTTTAATACCTTTTTTAAAATATAAATGACGATATACTCATTATTTTCGGCCTTTTTGTTTGCTCTATCCATACCTTTTAGCAAGATTTTATTAAACGATATTCCGGCTTTTCAACTAAGTTCCATATTATATTTTTCTTCTTTTGTTTTTTTGTTTGTTTTAAAAACTTTCAAAAAAAATTTAGAGCCGAATCTTAAAAGAAAAGATATTCCATACCTCATAGGCAGTATAATATTCGGCGGATTTTTGGGTCCGGTTTTTATGATTTTTGCGCTTAAATATATATCGGCATCCGCGGTGTCTTTATTCGCAAACTTCGAGATGATATTTACCGTAACAATAGCGATTATTTTTTTGGGAGAAAGCAAGGATTTTAAATTTTTTTTAGGATTTTCCTTTATTTTTATCGGAGTCGTAATATTGAATTTTAACTTTAATCTTATGGAGTTAAACTTAAACAGGGGAGTTTTATTCGTTTTGTTGTCCTCTTTTTTTTGGGCTTTAGATAATAACTTTACCGCAAAAATTTCTATTTCCGACCCCATAACGATAACTATGTTTAAAGGTCTGGGAGGGGGGATATTAAGTTTTACCGCGGGTTATTTAAGCGGGAATATCGTTTCATTTTCGCTTGCTTCTTTTATCGGCGGTGTAATAACCGGTATTTTAAGTTACGCTTTAAGTCTTGTCTTTTTGATATATTCTATAAGATATAGCGGAGTTTCTCATACATTCGCCATATTCAACTCATATCCGCTTTTTGCGTTTATATTGTCCATGATAATTTTTAAAGAAAGCTTGACCTTTCAGGTTGTCTCCGCTTTTGCGCTTGTAGCCGCGGGAATGTGGTTTGTAATATTTTCAAAACATAAACACGCGCATACTCATATTATAGAACACGAACATTTTCATTCCCATAACGACGGCCATCACGACCACGACCATAATTCGGATATAAAACATTCTCATACTCACGCTCATAACATTACCCACTCCCATCCTCATTATAACGATATCCACCACACTCATCATTAAATGATTTTTATAAAAAAATTGTATAACTTTCCCCTGACCACTTATACAAACGATCGTCTCTAAAAGTGGTTCGCTAAAAAAAACAAATTATTAAATTAATGGTAATGAATAATATTTTTAGTATTTAGTCTGGTTATAAAATATTACTATCATAATTTCAGAAACTTTATCATACATAACCCAAATCATACAACCTCTTGACAAAGTTTTTTTTTTTTTTGCTACAACATAATAGATGTGGAAAATATTATTATTAATTTATTTAATAGTGACATTAAATGCTAACATTTTTAGCGCCGAAAAACCAAACCCTATAGACGAACAAATAAAACTTATTCAAACTGAGCTAAACCGTATAGAGGAAGTAACGAAATCAAGCGTCTGCTCTGGAGGGATAAACGAAATATTAAGTAATAAGAAAACGGAATACCAAAGACGCATAGAATTTTTAAACAAAACGAAAACGAAGCGAAACGAATCGATTAATATAAATAGAACAAACATAAA
>Ga0067045_1003303_pt1 | contig 23835 bp, 19 predicted proteins | sample TerdegcTABiofilm_FD_59184 | JGI IMG/M metagenome (GOLD analysis project Ga0067045, IMG submission 59184) | Combined Assembly of (Gp0054472, Gp0054536) Wastewater bioreactor microbial communities from Singapore -Terephthalate degrading...
GATAAGCATTGGATTTAATTGAAAACCCAACGCCTACAGATTTAATTCAAACCAGGAGGGAGGTATATATGTCCACAATATATGATGTATATGCAAGGGAGGTTCTTGACAGCAGGGGTAACCCGACCATTGAGGTAGACGTAATGCTCGAGAGCGGTTATATGGGCAGGGCAATTGTCCCGTCAGGGGCATCAACCGGCGAGAGGGAGGCTCTGGAATTAAGGGATGGTGATGTAAAAAGATACAGGGGAAAGGGTGTAAAAAAGGCGATAGATAATGTAAATGATATCATAGGACCTAAGATTGAGGGTCTTGATGTCTTGGAACAGGTATACATTGACAATTATCTCATAGAGCTTGACGGAACAGAGAATAAAAGCAATCTCGGTGCAAATGCGACCCTTGGTGTCTCCATGGCAGTGGCAAGGGCAGCAGCAGAGTATCTCTCCCTACCCCTATATCGCTATCTTGGTGGCGTTCATGCAAGGGAACTTCCTGTCCCCATGATGAATGTAATAAACGGCGGTGCCCATGCCCAGAATTCCCTTGATGCCCAGGAGTTCATGGTAGTCCCTGCTGGCGCAGACTGCTTTAAAGAGGCAATAAGAATGGGTGTAGAGGTCTTCCATGCCCTCAAAGATGTTTTAAAGGATAAGGGTTTTGCCACAGGCGTGGGGGATGAGGGCGGTTTTGCCCCACAACTAAAGAATACCAGAGAGGCATTGGATATGCTTATGGTTGCCATAGAAAAGGCCGGTTATAAGCCAGGAGAGGATGTATGGATTGCCCTTGACACTGCTGCAAGCGAATTTTACAAAAAAGGCAGGTATCATTTAGATGGTAATAAGTGGACAAGCGATAAGCTAATAGATTTCTATGAATCCATAATAAATGATTATCCCATCATATCCATAGAAGATGGTCTTGCCCAGAATGACTGGGGAGGCTGGAAAAAGCTTACTGAACGGTGCGCCTCAAGGATACAGATCGTAGGTGATGATATCTTTGTGACAAACCCAAGGATATTTGCAGAGGGCATAGAAAAAGGTATAGCAAACAGTATACTTATTAAACTAAATCAGATAGGCACAGTAACAGAGACACTTACAACCATCGAGATGGCAAAGAGGGCAGGTTATACCTGTGTAATATCACACCGATCAGGGGAGACAGAGGATACATTTATAGCAGACCTTGCTGTGGCAACAAATACAGGGCAGATAAAGACAGGTTCTGCATCAAGAAGCGAGAGGATAGCCAAATACAATCAGCTTATGAGGATTGAGGAAGAGCTTGGCGATGCCGCAATTTTTGGTGGAAAAATGGTATTCTACAGTATAAAATGAGGACGTATTCCCTCAAATACGGAAAAACAATGCAGTCCTTTGGGCTACCATCCCACTGGGATGCAAGGATGCTGCATTATAGAGAACCAGGGCCTCTTAATCCCAAAGAGGCCCTCCTATCATCCTTGAAGGACCCTATAGATGCAAAGCCCCTGGATAGATGGCTTAAGGATCTTAAGAGGATCCTCGTAATATGCCCTGATATAACAAGATACTCAGGGCTTGACTATCTTCTGCCTTTAATATACGAAGACTATCTCAAGGAAAAGGACATAAGGATAATCTTTGCCCTGGGCAACCATAGAAAACAGACCGATGAGGAAAGGGCAGGTATTATCTCAGAGGAACTCTTCAGGGTTATCCCCTCTTTTGACCATGATTGTTTCAACAGGGGTGCCCTTAAATTTTTTGGCAAAACATCATCAGGTCTTGATGTGCTTTTGAATAGTGCCCTTGTTGAGGTAGATGGGGCTATTGTAACAGGCTCTATAAACTTTCATTATCTTGCCGGCTTTGGTGGTGGCAGGAAGTCCATCTTCCCTGGGATTGCTGGATACGAGACCATACTGGGGATTCATAGCAGGGTATTTAATCCAGATATGCCAGGGAAACATGAAAGGGCAAGATCAGGGATATTAAAAGGCAACCCCATGCATGAAGAGATTATGGAGGGTATTGCACTGATAGAGACGCCCATGTTTCTCATAAACACTGTCTTGGATGACAAAAAAAATCTTTTAAATATCTTTTCAGGTAATATAGAGACCGCCCATGAGACAGGATGCGCATGGTATATTGAACACTTTGGTATAAAGGTTCAGGATAAGGCTGATGTTGTCATTGTCAGCGCAGGGGGGTATCCTAAGGATATCAATTTTATCCAGACACACAAGGCAATCGAACATGCCTTAAATGCGGTAAAAAGGGATGGTTACATGATTGTTTTAGGCAGATGTGGGGATGGTCTTGGGAATGCAGATTTTTTGAGATGGTTTGAATACCCCACCATTGAGGATATGGAGTCTCATGTGAGAAAAAGCGATAAGGTATATGCCCAGACAGCATATGCAACAAGACTGAAGGCACAATACTGCCATATAATACTCGTCTCTGATTTAGAGGGGGATGTGGTGAAAAAGATGGGTATAACACCGGCGAAGACAATCGAGGATGCCATATCCACTATAGGGTTTAAAAATAGGCCCTTATGCTATATAATACCTAATGGCTCTAATATGTTGGTTCAATAAGGGAGGTAATATTTTATGGAATGCACAGTGGAAAAGAATAAGACAGAATGCACATGCACTTATGAACCCTGTAGTAGAAAAGGGAGATGCTGTGAGTGCGTGGTATACCACAGAGGCAAAAAAGAGCTACCAGGGTGTTTCTTTACAAAAGAAGGCGAACGTACCTATGACCGCTCTTATAGAAGGTTTATGATGGAAAACCAATAGCAATAGTAAGCATAGTAAAATTGGCAAGGATATGGTCTACCAGGTTTTTATTAGGGCTCAATTAGAGCCCATTCAGGATCTCATCTGCCCTTTCCCTTACATCAGAGGATCTATCAGCCATCCTTATAATAGACAGTTTTCTTTTAACATCATCCTTTTGTCGACTGGTTAGACCTTCAAAGATACTGCCCAGTTTGATCATTGCCCCATTTACATATTCTGGGCTACCAGAGTCAAGGATAATTAAAAGGGTTGAGACATCATCAGGCATGCCGTATTTGTCTATATAGGCCTTTATATTTGGGATAAATGAGCCAGTTTTATAGGATTTATGGATCTTGTTAAGCAACCTGTCATGCTCCAGCGTTCCTTTTTCACCCCTGAACAGCCTATCGAGGGCATCTTTTCTTCTACCCATCTCCCACCGGTTAGCATTGGGTCTTTGCCCTGTCTGATGTATCTCCTCAGGGCGGCCATAGTGTCTGCTTTTATCTTTCTTGCGGTCTATCTCGCGCCAATCAGGCCTATCGTTGTAGTCAGACATAGATACCTCTAATAAAACATAAAAAGATTTTACATTATGCTATCTGGGTTGATGATGGGCCAACCCTATCTTATAGACGTCCAGAAGGTCTCCACAAGTCCTGTCTTCCAAACGCCCCTCTCCTTAAACATCTGGAGTATTGCAGGTCTCTCTGACTTTCTGTAGTGGATTACAATCTCTGCATAATTACCCTCAATCTTGCCTATCTTCCATTCGCTCTGTTCAAGGACAGTCTTGGGGTCAAAATTTTCAAGAAATGCCTCCCAATATTCCCTTGCTATCCTGCCAACCGTTTCAAAATCATTCAAGATATCTTTTTTGGAGGGGGTAGGGATATTCTCTTTTTTTGCCAGTTTCAGATAAGATTTATACGTATCATCGACTATCCTCTGTTTAGATTTCTCAGTAAGGCAATCCCAGATACCCTTTAGATCCCTTGACTGCATCATCTTGAAGGTATTCTCAGCAGTGATAAGTATCTTATCCTCTTCTGGGCCTATCTTTTGGGCAGAGACATGGATTGCCCAGAAAAAAAGCAAAAAAAATACAATACTGTAATAGAGAATTTTTTTCATTTTTAGGGGATAAAAGCTGGAGGGATAGATACCCTCCAGCTTTTATTTAAGAATCATACTCTTAGTGATGATGTGTTGTAACTACTGCGTTGCCGCCACTTGAGCCTGCTGCTGCTGATACACCAGCTGCAACTGCTGCTGCGCCAACAACACCGGCTGCTATTGTCCCAGCCCCTACACCTGCTGCCACGCCTGTTCCTGCTGCTGCGCCAGCACCTGCGCCAGCACCTGCGCCTGCACCAGCCCCAGCACCTGCGTCAGCAGCGCCAGCTGTGCCACCTGCAGCCTGGGCAAATACCATAGATGGAACGACAAGGCTAACAAGAAACATTACTGCTACTAGTACACCAAAAACTTTCTTCATTACCTATACCTCCTTTTTATTATAATTATCAATTATTCCCCTCTTCGTGTTATTTATAAATCATAGGCCTATCCTTGTCAAGGAATATTTTTGTATTTCTGCCAAAAAAATCAAATAGGGTGCTGTAGTGGTATATATCCTGTGCCACGTCCCTTGTCCAGGGCGAGATGGCATAACCATATGTGGTCTTTGTATCATAGCCGGTAAATAGCCTTAGAGGCAGTGTAATGGCGACCCCCTTGTCATGATAACCCTGGTTGTATCGGTCTTTAAATACACCTGTCGTATTTGTCCAGGTATACCATGCAGACAGAACAATACCGTTTATGAATTTTGATATGGTAAGCCTTGTCCCTTTATCGCCTGCAAGAAATCTGCCTGTCTTGAAATCAAAGGACATCTCTATCTCCGGGACATTAAAACGGGTATTTAAAAATGTTGTCTTATACCAATGTGTATAGGTTGAGTGTAGTTTAAAGGGGTTATCCATATCCCTTTTTCTCACAAGGCTTCCACTTATGCCCATATAGACCCTTCCATTGAAAAATGGTCTTGCGATCTCGCCATCGAACCCGGCATACTGTATCTCGAGGAGACCACCTGCCAGCCTTGTGTAGATCTCTTCATCTGTCTTCAGCATCTGATCGAACATTAACCTACCAAGGCTTCCACTTTTTTTCATGTAAAGCCACGCATCTGTCCTTATAGGGTCAGAGGAGGGCTCAACAGATGATTTAATATTATTTAATGGGTAGCTTTCAAGACCACCTGTTATTGTCCCTCCCCTCCAGGGAAAATAGCTTGCCCATGCATACGCGCCTGCCCTATATTTATAAAAGCCCGAGGGGTCATTTAAAAACTGCTGAAAGGCAGGGTTTATGCCATAATCAAAGTATTTTTTATGTTTTAATGTAACATCAGGTGTCCAGCTTACATCGGTTTTAAGCTTTGATAGGTATGCGAATTCACCTGGTTTTAGTTTTTCTGCATAGAACTCATCTATATCAAGTTTTGTGGTGGTGTATTTCAATATGGGGATGCCATTGCTGGTAAGTATTATATCCACCCTACCTGTTCTCTCTGGGGCTATATCATTTAAAATCTTGAGTATCACACCTATTGCCCTTGTAGTGTAGAAATATTTATCATTCTGGGCCACTATGATAACATCCCTGCCCTCAATGCTTATGCCGATGTTGCTAAAGCCTGATTCATACAGTGCCTTTTCGAGTCTTTCAGAAAGGGGGTTTTCCTTGTCCTTTTTCTTCTCTTTATAAGGGGGATCATATACAGGAAGCAGGGTCTGCCCCATGTCAAATGCAACGGATAAATTAAGGCCAATCTGCTCGCCCCTCTGATAGCTCATGATAATATTAGTCCATTTGTATGGTGACCACCGAAAGGCATAATTAAACTTCGATGGTACCTGCCCCCTAAAGTACTTTCGCTGGGCAGGGTCGCTAACCTGTTTTTCATATCTTATAGGACTATATTCTGCCATTATGGCATATTTATCTGATATGCTGAACTGGATACCGCCAAAGAATTGACCATCGTTCATCCATGCCTTGGGATTACTGAATAGCTCTGCCTTGAAACCCTCATCAGAAGACGGCAAGGGCACCTTGCCGAATCTGCCATTTCCAAAGCCAAGGGTAAAATCAAAGGGATATATCTGTTTGCTTGCCACAAGATACTGGGATGGATAAAGCCTTGTGCCCTGGGGGTCATTTATTGCTACAGCTATGGCAGGCATATACATCCCCTCTGAGATGAACTGGTATTTAAAATCCATTGCCTTGTCCTTATAATTGCCATAAGAGGTGGTTAGGGCTGGGATGCCCCTTATCTCTGTAATCCTGCCCTCCATCTCAAGTCCTTTTACAGGGCTTATAACAAGATAATACCAGTTATATGGATGCGCCAAGCCAATACCTGCCCTGAAGCTGTTTTCCTTCATCACCCTTGCGGTAGGTATCTCTATGAGCCCTGTTGTCCCCCAGTTCGTAGGATTAACAAAAGGCTCATCCGCTGCATAGGCAACCGAAGGAAATACAGGATGTATAAGCCATGATGTATAAGGGGCAAAAGCTTGGTTCATATTCCATAATAATAACAGTAATAACAGTAAAAAAAGTAGTCTAAGCCCATTGCAGATCTTCTTTTGCACTAATTTTTGTCACTCCAAGAGGATGATTTTGACACTGAATTTTAATAGAGTGCCTTAACAATACCTACAACCTGAGCCATATTTGCAAGGATCTGTGTTATATCCTTTAAGTTCCTGAGCCATGCCACGCGGTCTATCTTCTCAGGAACAACAATGGTGTCACCTGGCTCTATGTATTTTACCTGCTCAGTAAAACCTGCCATCTCCCACCTTGACCTTGAGGAGCTCCATGAAAACCAGCCTCCCTGAGTCTTTACAGCACTTCCATCTACCTTAAGGATATAGGTGCTATCCCTATCTGCATAGGTATTATAACCCCCTGCCATCTCTACATAGTCATTAAAATTAAGTTTTTCATTAAATACAAAGCTACCCTCAGACAAAACTGAGCCTGCCACATTTACAACCTCATTTATAACAGGGATATAAAGATTATCGCCATCCTCAAGCTCTATGTCATATTCACTACCCTTTAATAACCGAAGGTGGGCAAGCCTTATGGTCATCCTCCCCTTTGCCTTCATCTTTTTTAATGTATCGATAAACCTCTGTTTCTGCTCCATCTCGCCCTTTTTTGCCATAAGCTCCTCTGTTGATGTTGAGGTTGCTATCTGTGCGGAACTGGCTGAAAAGAGCTCCCTTTCAAGCCTTGATATCATATCCTCAAGGTTCTTCTGCTGAAGCTCCCTTACCCTCTCCCTTATAAACACAGCGCCCCTGAGATATGCCTTACTTGTATATCCGCCTGCCCTTTCAATCAGGGATGAGAGCCTCTCCCCCTTTCGAATAGCATACTGACCAGGGAACATAACCTCTCCCTGAACAGTTACCACCTCTTGCTGCTTCCATTCAGGCACAGACCTGACAAAGAGGTAATCATCCTCCTTTAAGGGTATGTCATGCACAGGATTCCCCTTAATAGCCTCCTCAAGGTTTATCGATATCTTTTCTGTTTTGGGTCCTGCATCTGTTACATAGAGCCTTGTAAGCTCTGCCTCTTTCCTGTATGCATAATATTTCAGCCCCCCTGCCATATTGATGAGGTCCTTTACGGTCATACCAAGCTTGAATCCAAATTCACCCTCCCTGAATACAGCCCCGGTAAGCTTGATTGTCCTCTTATCAGGGGCTATCTGAAAGATCTTTAGTGTATCCCCTGACTGAAGCGTCAGGTCCTTATCAGATGACAGATTCAGGTCAGATTCGAAGATAACCTTTCTATTATTATCAACTATCCTCTCTATCTGCACCCTGCCCTTAAAGGCTATAGCACTCAATCCCCCTGCCATCTCTATGAGTTGCGATATGGTTGTCTCGTCTTTAAGCTCATAGATTCCAGGGTTATTGACACTGCCAGCAATGGCAACCACTGAACCTATGGGTGGGATGAATATCACATCCTCGGGCATAAGCCTCACATCCTTGGATTTATCGCCCTTTAGAAGGAAGTCATACATGTCAAAATTAACGATTGTCTTACCGTTTCTTTTTAGCTGTATATTTCTCATAGAACCGGTCTTATTTGGACCCCCTGCCTCAAAAAGGGCATTTACAAGGGTAGATAGAGAGGATATGGAATAGCTACCCGGTCTCTCTGCATTGCCCACCACATAGACCCTTATTGTCCGCAGTAGACCCATGCTCACATTCATCTGAAACCCTGTATAATATTTAGAAAACTCCCTCTGGAGGACCTCCTTTAGTTCCTTAAATGTCAACCCTGCTACGCCAAGCACCCCAACCTTCGGCAGGTTGATATGCCCATCCCTGTCCACTACAACACTAAAATTGCCCTCTATGTTACCCCATAGTGTTATCCTCAATTCATCACCAGGCCCAATAACATATTCAGGCCCTACCGGCACCTTATCCACTGGGGGAATAAAGCTGGAGGGCTGCTGTCTGAAGAGTTCATAGCCAAATTGCTTTACCTCTGTAGATACATAGAATGGATTTTTTATACCCACTATCTTAGATGCCGCAATCAGCGCATCTTTTGTCCCTACCAGAAAACCTGCATCGATAATAATGGGCTTTTCTACAAGCTCAATTTCTTTTATTGTTCTCTCTTGAGCCCTTCCATACCCCATTGATTCCTCCGGTTTTTTCTCACCTTCCATTCCCGTTTTTGTGATCTTTATAACCCTTACAGGCACTGCCACACTCCCTTTTATCAACCCCTTTGAAGAATGCTTGAATTCTATACCGTCAAGTCTCTTTAATATGTCAAGCTGAAACTCATTAATCTCTATGATTGTCTCAGCAACATACTGCTCGAACTCAGAGAGCCTTTCCTCTACAGGCTTCTGTGGTATCGGCTGGCGTTGCTGTAATTCCTGTTGCTGGGGTTGTTGTATCTGGGGAAGCACAATGGGTTGCCCAGGTGTAGATGGCTGGAGAAGGGGCGATTGGACCCCCTGTGGTGGAGTTAGATATGGCTGCTGAGAAGATACCTGGTTAGCCGTGAAAAACATAACAGCACAAAATAATAAGGATAAAAATCTTTTAAACCATTTATTATAGGACATAACACTACCTCGGTTTTATTTTTAATTTAAATCTATCAGTTTATTGGGCTATTTATTTTTAGCCCTATATTATATTTTTAGCTATAGTTCAGAATAAAGCATTTAAAAAAAATCTATTGATTTTATACCTATTTCCCCATTGATTTCCACAAAAAATTAAACATTCCATTCATCACAGAGGGATCTTGCACCATCTTCGCTAAAAAACACCCTGCTGGCACAGAATCATTGTTTATATTCGAGGAGAAATTCCCTCAAGGCGTATGGCCAGCTCCTCAATGGCTCAAGCCTTGTATTTATAAGGATACTATACCTCGGACGTTTTGCAGCCCTCGGAAATTCATCCGGTGGAATAGGGGTTATATCAACATCTTTCACGCCAGCGAGATCAAACAGGATCTTTGCAGCGCTATACCATGTAACAGGTGCACCCTCGTTTGTTATGTGATATATACCAAAGGGCATATCGGACTCTATCAGGTATTTGGTTCTCTTTGCGAGATCCGGGGCATAGGTGAAATTCGCCAGCTCATCGTCCACAACCCTCAGGGTGCCCTGTTTTTTTGCCAGGGACAGCATGGTCTCAAAAAAACTCCTTTTTGCACTGGGATTGGTGGAGGGCATACCAAATAACTTCTGCAGACGTATTATATAATACCTCTGGGCACCCTCCTGAACCTTTACCTCGCCGAGATACTTGGATTCGCCGTATCTTGATATGGGCGATGGCATATCTGTCTCTTTATATCCCTCTCTTTTTGTTCCATCAAATACATAATCAGTGCTGTAATGGACAAACAGGGCACCTAATTTATCTGCCATCCTTGCTATATAGCCAGGACCATACCCATTTATCCTCTTTGCCAGTTCAAAACCCTCTGGCTCCTCTGCCTTATCCACAGCATTATATGCTGCTGCATTTATTATAATATCTGGTCTGAGGGGGGGGATCTTCTCCTGGATAGAGCCCTCATCGCCTATGTCAATATCAGGCACATCCCATCCTGTAACCTCATAATCTCTATCAGCCATAAAAACCCTTACCAGCTCAGGGCCAAGAAGACCCCTCACACCAAGTATAAGTATTTTTTTCATATGTATCCCGTTTATTATTTTACTCGCCCAAATTATATATTAAAATATCAGACGAAACAATCCTCAATATGAAAATTGCCTGCATTACCTGACACTGCAACACACTGGATGAACAGGGAATCAGTGCGCAAGAGATAACGGGGCACCCCTTTACAGACCATGACAGACCCCATGCAGGAGTTATATGTTTGGAAAAATCCTATATATAGGTTATAATGGCTCCAAGCGTAAATTAGATATAATATAAATCCTTTAAAGTAAAGAAAGGATTGAATCACTCTAAGGCGAAGAAGAGGTAGGGGACTATGTGGAACTGGAAGATGATCCATGAGGATAATGACCTTGTCTACTATATAGATATAGAAAACATAGTAGACTCCACGGCAGATGAGGATGGATTCTATAGCTCTGTCAACTGCTATCATTCCGTATCAGATAGGGTTGTTGTGTGGGTAATGTTTTTTATTAAAAACAGGGATATTATTAAAAAATACAAGGAATATCTCAAAGAAAAGGGTATTGCGTCTAAAGGATACATAGGCTACAATAGTAGCCTATGCCTTATAGAGTTTGATGCAGAAAAGGGGCTATTCAGGGCAATCCCTGCCCTGGATTATGATAGCCAGGGGAGTGAGCTTGGTGTATCAAAGGTAATAACAGAAGGGGGGGGATCCTTTATAAAAGGCATAAAGGGTGACTGGTCACCCATAAGATCCAGAGACACAAACAAGGCTATCCCTATCATCTTCAGGTTTCTGTATAGCCAAGAATCTTAATCCGTATAGCTTTTAGACCTTAAAGTCGGTTTTATGTCTTACCACTCATTGCGCACCCTTAAACCTCTCCCACTCCCCCCTCTCCTTAAGAACCTCCCTGTAAACCTCCAATGCCTTATTTACCAATGGCATGCCCCCATATGGAGCCAGCTGGAAGAACACCTCTGCCAGTTTTTTAGGGTCACACCCTACATTAAGGGCTGCATTTACATGAAGTCTAAGCTCCTCAGAGGCGCCAAGGGCTGCAAGCATGGCGCAGGCAACCATCTGTCTCTCAGGCAGGGTTAGAACTGTCCTGGAATATAGATTACCGGTTATAAACATGGAGAGGTCATTGGCAAGCTCCCTGTCAAATTCCTTCCATGTTAGATAGGGTGGGTCCATCTTTATACCCCTGCCGAACAGCCTCTTTGCTGTCTCCTGTGTCTTTTTCCTTATCTCATTGTTATCCATCTTTTTCTCCCTTCGCTGAATTTTTTGAAGTTTTAACATGCCCTTATCCTATGGTCAATAACAAGATAGGGTTGAGGAGGATTTAAAAATATTGTATAGTTGGTAATAGCGATGAAGCGAATCATTATAGGCACGGCAGGCCACATTGACCACGGCAAGACCTCACTTATCAAGGCGCTCACAGGCATAGATTGTGACAGGTTAAAAGAGGAGAAGGAGAGGGGCATAACAACAGAACTGGGGTTTGCCCATTACAGGTTCAGCGATGACCTTGTTGTGGGCATTGTGGATGTCCCGGGTCATGAACGATTTGTAAGACACATGGTTGCAGGTTCATGGGGGATAGACGTAGTCCTTCTTGTTGTGGCTGCAGATGAGGGTGTGATGCCACAGACAAGGGAACATATAGATATATGCTCTATGCTGGGTTTAAAAAAGGCAATAGTGGCTATAACAAAGAAAGACCTTGTGGATAATGAGATGCTTGAGCTTGTCAAGGAGGATATAGATGATTTCTTAAAGGGCACTGTCTTTGCTGATGCACCACAGATACCTGTCTCATCCATAAGCGGTGAAAACATTGGGTCTCTAAAGGAGGTAATAAGGGATGTTGCCATGTCCACCCAGGAGAGGTCAAGGGCTGGGATATTCAGACTCCCTGTTGATAGGGTCTTCACCATTAGAGGTCTCGGCACAATCATTACGGGGACATGTATATCAGGGTATATAGAGGCAGGTGAGGAGATAGAGGTATTTCCCTCCAATAAAAGGGCAAGGATAAGAAATATACAGGCGTATCACGAAGATACAAGGGAGGCGTCGGCAGGACAGAGGGTTGCCCTGAATCTCCAGGGCATAGACAGACAGGATATAGAGAGGGGCACTATAATAGGAAGACCGGATACGCTCTTGCCTACAGATAGGATTGACGCCTCATTCAGGTATCTGAGCCTGCCCTTCAAGGGGATAAAAAATGATACACACCTTAGATTTCATGTAGCCACCATGCTTGAGGAGGCAAGGCTCGTGCTTCTGGACAGGGATGTTATCGAGCCCGGTGAGGAGGCATACGCCCAGTTTGTTTTCCGTAAACCAGTTGTTGCACTGCCTGGTGACAGGTTTATCTTGAGGGGCTCATATCAGATACAGACTATAGGGGGTGGGATAATATTAGATATTGCCCCCCGCAGACACAAAAGGATATCCCCTGAGGTATCTGCCTCATACAAAACCCTCCACGAGGGGAGTGCCTTTGGGAAGACCTTATACCATATAAGAAAGGGTGGATATGGGGGGATGGACAGGGATATGCTTGCTATCCTCCTTGGTGTTGACCAGAAAACAGTTGCCCATATTACAGAGGAGCTCAAAAACAAAAAACTGGTGCGGGAGATAGGCAGGTTTATTGTGGATATGGGGCTATTCAGGGAATATAAAGGACATCTAAAGGGACATGTCCTTGAATTTCACGAAAAAAATCCCCTTAAGATAGGTATCTCTAAGGAGGAGTTAAGGACAAGGCTGCCAAGGATAGAGACGGTTATATTCCAGACTGCCCTTGAGGAGTCCATTGGGGAGGGTTCAATCAAGGTTGAACAGGACAAGGTGATAGGTGTAACCACCACGACATCATCAAACAATGTGCTGGACTCCCTTGAGGAGGAGGTCCTGGGGCTATTGGAGGGATATGGGCTTACCCCTCCTAATCCCAAAGAGTTTGCCCAGGAGATAAAAAAAACCGAGAAGCAGACAAAGGATATACTTGAGAGGCTTGTCCATAAGAAAAAGGCAGTAAGGGTCAAGGCAGACCTCTATCTCCACGGTAATGTCGTGAATAGATTAAAGGAGACCGTGATAGATTATCTCAAGGAAAAAAAGGAGATGAACCCCGGGGATTTTAGGACACTTTTTAATATCTCAAGAAAATACACGATACCAATCCTTGAATATCTTGATGAGATAAAGCTTACCATCAGGGTGGGAGACAAGAGGGTGCTCAGGTCCCAGAGATCTGTCTGACCCCTTCAGGTCAGACAGATCTCTATTGCCTCATCCATCCTCTCAATAAACTTGAAATCCATATTCTCCTTTATACTCTCTGGGACCTCCTCAAGGTCCTTCTCGTTGAGTTTAGGAAGTATTACGGTCTTTATGCCTGCCCTCTTTGCAGCCAGCACCTTCTGTTTTATGCCACCTACTGGGAGGACAAGACCCCTTAATGTGATCTCACCTGTCATGGCCACATCATTACGGACAAGCCTGTCAGTAAGAAGGGATACAAGGGATACAAGCATGGTTACCCCTGCCGAGGGGCCGTCTTTTGGGATTGCGCCCTGGGGCACATGGATATGGATGTCGTTCTTTTCAAAGAAATCCTCCGGTATATTGAACTCTGATGCCTTGCTCCTTATATAGCTTAATGCTGCCTGGGCAGACTCCTTCATGACATCCCCTAGCTGACCTGTAAGGGTTAGATTTCCCTTACCCCTCATCTTTGTTGATTCTATAAAAAGTATATCCCCCCCTGTTGGTGTCCATGCAAGACCTGTTGCCACACCTGCGTATTTTGTCCTCTCTGCCACCTCTGAGAAGTGTTTTATAGGACCCAGATAGCCGTGGATACTCTCGGCGGTTATTATCTTCTTTTCAATCTTACCCTCTGCCACATCCTTTGCCACAGCCCTGCAGATAGCAGCGATCTCCCTTTCCAGGTTCCTCACCCCTGATTCCCTTGTATATGAACGGATAATCACCCTTAACGCCTCATCCTCAAACTCTATGAGATCCTCATTAAGACCGTGTTCAAAACGTTCCTTTGGGATTAGAAACTGCCTTGCTATCATGAGCTTTTCCTCCTCAGTGTAACCAGGCAGCTCCAGAACCTCCATCCTGTCTTTGAGGGCCGGTGGTATAGGGTCAAGCATATTTGCTGTGGCAATAAACATGACCTTTGAAAGATCAAAGGGCACCTCAAGATAGTGGTCGCTAAAGGAGTAGTTCTGCTCAGGGTCTAGGACCTCAAGGAGTGCGCTCGATGGGTCTCCCCTGAAATCCATGCCTATCTTATCTACCTCATCCAGCATAAACACTGGGTTATTAGAGCCAGCCTTTTTTATGCCCTGTATAATCCTGCCAGGTAGTGCGCCTACATAGGTTCTCCTGTGTCCCCTAATCTCTGCCTCATCCCTTATGCCGCCCAGGGATATCCTCATAAATTTTCTCCCCAGTGCCCTTGCAATGGACTTTCCAAGAGAGGTCTTTCCAACCCCTGGCGGGCCAACAAAACAAAGGATAGGGCCCTTCATATCCGGCTTTAGCTTTCTCACGGCAAGGTATTCCAGTATCCTCTTTTTTACCTTCTCCAGGTCATAGTGGTCTTCGTTGAGGATGGTGCTTGCCTCCTCTATATTTAGGTTATCTTCTGTCTGTTTTGACCAGGGAAGATCTATAAGCCAGTCAAGGTATGTCCTTGACACTGTATATTCAGCAGACATGGTGCTCATCTTGGAGAGTCTATCAAGCTCCTTTTCCGCTACCTTCTGGACATCAGGGGGCATCTCTGCCTCAGCAATCTTCTTTCTTATCTCCTCTATCTCAGTAAATTTATCCTCTGACTCCCCAAGCTCCTTCTGGATTGCCTTTAGTTGTTCCCTGAGGTAGTATTCCCTCTGTGTCTTGTCTATGCCCTCTTTCACATGGGTCTGGATGCGACTACTCAGCTCAAGGGTCTCTACCTCCCTGTTGAGGAGTATGGTTACCTTTTTTAATCTCTCTTTTAGGTCAATGGTCTCCAGTATCTCCTGTTTTTCAGAGACACCTATATTTATTGTAGATGCAATGAGATCTGAGAGATTGCCTGGGTTTTCTACCTTTGATGCAATCTGGGCAAGCTCTGATGAAAGATATGGTGCCATCTCCACAGCCTTCTTATAGAGATTCTTGAGGTTCAGATACATGGCATCAATCTCTATATCCCGCTGATACTCCTCGAAGATGGGGAGTATCTTTGCCTTCAGGCTATATTCCCTGTCTGTAAACTCTACAAGCTTGAATCTGCATATGCCCTGGACAACAATCCTCTGGCTGCCGTCCACCATCTTCACCATCTTCATTATAGTGGCAACAGTGCCTATGGTATATAGATCCTCTATATCTGGGTCCTCTATATCAGGATTTTTCTGTGTTATTATGCCTATCATCCTATCCTTTGCCATGGCATCATCAATAAGCCTTATAGATTTTTCCCTGCCCACTATAAGGGGCATAACAAGGTCAGGATAGGCAACTGTCCCACGGAGCGGTAGTATTGGTAGCTCCGCAGGTATAAATAGCTTGTCTTTTACGCCTTTATCATTTTTAAAACCTATTACCATTAAATCCCCCTATTTCTTCACGTCCTCAAACTCCGCATCCACTACATCATCATCACCCTTGCGGCCTCCTCCCTGATACTGTTGCTGATACTGCTGCTGGTCACCTGGTCCGCCTGCTGCCTGCCCTGCTGTCTTTTTGTATAGGACCTCAGCAATCTTATGGGATACCTGGGTAACCTCATCTATAGACCTCTTTATCCTGTCTATATCACCACTCTTAAGGGATTCTTTTGCAGTGTTTATAGCATCCTCAAGGGGTTTTGTATCATCACTGGTCAGTTTATCCCTGTTCTCCCTGAGGGTCTTCTCTGAATTATATATGAGGTTATCAAGCTGGTTCTTTGTGTCAATCTCCTGTTTTCTCTTTCTATCCTCATCAGCATGCATCTCCGCATCCCTTACCATCTTTTTTATCTCGTCCTCACTGAGACCGGTTGATGCAGTAATCCTTATATTCTGCTCCTTACCTGTTGCCAGATCCTTTGCAGAGACATGAAGTATACCATTGGCATCTATATCAAAGGTTACCTCTATCTGGGGGATACCCCGTGGTGCTGCCGGTATGCCCATGAGATGGAACCGGCCAAGGGTTCTGTTGTCCCTGGCAAGCTCCCTTTCACCCTGGAGCACATGGATCTCCACGCTTGTCTGGTTATCCTCTGCAGTGGTGAATATCTGACTCTTTTTTGTGGGTATGGTGGTATTTCTCTCTATAATCTTTGTCATTACACCACCCAATGTCTCTATGCCCAGGGAAAGAGGGGTAACATCGAGGAGAAGGACATCCTTTACCTCACCAGCTAAGACACCGCCCTGGACTGCAGCACCCAAGGCAACCACCTCATCAGGGTTTACACCCCTGTGGGGTTCCTTACCAAAAAAGTTTTTAACAACCTCCTGAACCTTTGGTATCCTTGTGGAGCCACCTACAAGGACAACCTCATCGATCTTGGAAGAGGTGAGCCTTGCATCCTCCATAGCCCTCCTGCAGGGCTCTATAGTCCTCTGGATTATATCATCCGCAAGCCTCTCAAGCTCAGACCTTCTCAACCTCATATTCAGATGTTTTGGTCCAGAGCTGTCAGCAGTTATAAAGGGGAGATTTATCTCTGTCTCCATAGTAGTGGAGAGCTCTATCTTTGCCCTTTCTGCTGCCTCTTTCAATCTCTGGAGTGCCATTCTGTCCTTTGAAAGGTCTATGCCCTGGTCTTTTTTGAATTCAGACACAATCCACTCTATAACCCTCTGGTCTATATCATCGCCGCCCAGATGGGTGTCTCCATTGGTTGATTTTACCTCCACCACATTATCACCCACCTCAAGGATGGATATATCGAATGTGCCACCGCCAAAATCATATACCGCAATGGTCTCATCCTTTTTCTTGTCCAATCCGTATGCAAGGGCTGATGCAGTGGGCTCATTTATTATCCTTAATACATTAAGCCCTGCTATCCTACCTGCATCCTTTGTTGCCTGTCTCTGCGAGTCATTGAAATATGCCGGCACTGTGATAACAGCATCCTCGATGGTCTGGCCAAGATATGCCTCTGCAGATTTTTTAAGCTTCTGGAGGACAAATGCAGATATCTCCTGAGGTGTATACTGTTTTCCCCTTATCTCTACACGGACATTGCCCTCCTGGTCACTTACCACCTTGTAGGGCACTGTCTTTATCTCCTCCTGAACCTCACTGAATCTCCTCCCCATGAATCGCTTGATAGAAAATACGGTGTTTTCAGGATTCGTTATGGCCTGCCTCTTTGCAGTCTGACCTACAAGTATCTCGCCATCCTTTGTAAATGCCACCACACTTGGTGTAAGCCTACTTCCTTCCTCGTTTATTATAACCTTTGGTTCGCCACCCTCCATAATGGCAACGACAGAGTTGGTTGTCCCAAGGTCAATACCTATTACCTTCTTTGCCATATTATCATCCTCCTCTTTTTTAGGTTTAACTAAATATAATGCCCTACCGGAGGGTTGTCAATATAGTGGAAATAAAAAAAGAATTTATCTCTTGGATGTCAAAAAAAGCAGAATCTGTATAATCTTAATCAACAGGCATATCTTTGATTACTGCCTTTACCTGGTCATACATTACAGAATCATATTGAAAAAGAGTCATATTATTCGAATTCCTCTGACTCTTCTGCTGGATAAAAGAGATATAGGTCTTTATGGTTTATTTCATCATGGGGGGTGGCCATAAGATACCCCTCCTCTTCCTTTCTGAAAAAGATGGCCTTCTGCTTTAGTCTATCCAGTTCATCAAGCACGCCGTTTTCTTTCAGTAATCTCTGCGCCTCTTCAAAAAGTTTTTTATTGCCAGCGATGTATCTCCCCTCCTGGAGGATCTTGCAGGCAACCATATGTTTAAATGTGTCAAAACGTGCCTGTTCACGAACACGTCCTATTCTCTTTACGACATAGTCAATCTCTTCATTGAAAGAGGGGGAGACAAGGACCCTGTATTTTTCCTGATAGATTGTTTCGTCAAGCAGTTTCATAAAACTATCCGTTGTACTGTCTTGGAGCACAACAATAAGGTCTATATCAGAACCCCTTACAAGCTTGCCGGTGCTACGTTCTGGTCTTGGGACATCATGGGCCATATTATAAACAATGTCACCTGCAAGGATAAAACATGCCTGCTCTCCTAAGGGGTTACCCTCGTATTGAGATTGAATCTTATCCACAAAGGTTTGTGCAAGCTCCAGCTTGAGACGATTCACATTATTGATGTGAGAGATAATCTGGGAGGCTCTTCTAAAAAGGGATTGTGGCTTTTTAGAGAGTCCAACCACTGAGTAGGTGAGAAATTCCCTTAAGATTGAAGGCGAGAGACGGGCATAACCCTTCACCTGCCTGTCGAGCCTCAGATACCTTATACCTATTGTTTTTACCCTCAATTCCTTTGATTTTTTGCATGTCTGCCACAGAAGGAGACTATCCGCATTTGTTAATGCCTTGATCTCTGCGCCCGTGAGGGGCCCCTTCGATTCTATGAGTTCTATTAACCTTTTTTCCATGGATTTACATGAGAATGGATGCCTTACAGGGGTACCCTATTTATACAACCTTCTATACAACCTTAATATCTATGTTCTTCCTGTAGAGGGCATCCATATTTGCAAGGAGTTGGCGTGCAGCAATACGGTCTATCACATAGATAAGAACCCCTCCCTTATTCGAATATATCTGACCATATGAGATGGGCACCTCTGTGGTTACCTCTCCCAGAAGTGATGCCGCTATAGGCTCAACCTTCCTTTCGCCATTTGCAAGCAGGACTACAATCTTTGCCCGATACACAAGCTCTGCACCCATACTAACTGCATACTGTGGTGCCTCTCTTATCGATGAAAAATGACCATCTGCAACAGCATTGCGTACTGTATTGTCATCAAGTCTTACCAGAAGCATCTTGCTATTCCTAAAGGGGATACCTGATTCATGAAAGGCCACATGACCTTTTCCACCAACACCAATAATCTGTATATCAATACCGCCTGCATTTTTAATCTTTCTTGCATAACCATTAAGGATGGTCTTTTTTATCCAGGCAAGGTAGGGAGATGAGGCATTGTCTCTTATGACAATTGAACGGCCCGCATCCATACCAAGCTCCTTCCAGTCTTGAGGGTGAGCTTTTAGTTCCTTTATAAGCTGTTTTTGCTCAATAAGCGAACCATAGGGAAGGGTCGTCTCATTAAACTTTTTTTGAAGGAGGCTGAAAAACTCCTGAATCATGAAATAACAGTAGCTCTCCCTGTGCATTACCCGTTGTTGTGCATTTTCTCCAGGAAGACCCACATACTCATCGAGATTAAAACTCCTTATCCGTGCGCTATCAAACTCTCCAGCATTTGCTGCCCTTGCCAAATGTTTATAGAGACCTGTTGGGGAATTACCTGTTGCCAGGCCGACAACAACCTCCCCTTTTTCCTTCTGTATGCGGACTATATAATTTTTTACAATATCAGCAGCCACCTCGCTCATGTGAACAAAATCGTTTGTAACAAAGACCGTAGCCGACATATGTCTCCTATCCTCACCTGTTTCAGCTGATTAGCCGATCGCCTCCTGAATGACCTCAGCAATCTGTTTGCAGTATCTTTCCGTAATCTCCCCTGTAGGCCCCTCTACCATTACACGGCACATGTTCTGTGTCCCTGAGTAACGTACAAGCACCCTTCCATCATCACCCAATGCCTTCTCCACCTCTTTGATGGCATCCACTACTTGAGGCAATGTAGAGAGCTCTGGCTTATCCCTTACCGTGATATTGATAAGTTTTTGTGGATATACCTCCATCATGGCCGCAAGCTCTGAAAGGGTTTTGCCGGTTTCCATCATGGCTGCTATAAGCTGCATGGCTGTGATAATCCCGTCCCCTGTGGTATGATGTTCGAGGAAGATCATATGACCCGATTCCTCACCGCCCAGGACTGCCCCCCGGCGAATCATATCCTCAAGCACATATCGGTCACCGACCTTTGATGCATGGTGTCTAAAGCCGTATCTTTTGCATGCCACTGTCACCCCAAGATTGCTCATCACAGTGCTTACGATTAGATTGTTTTTTAGCCGACCCTTATCCTTTAACATCTTTGCGCAGATAATAAGGATCTGGTCACCCGTGATCTCCCTTCCCTTCTCATCAACAGCTATGAGTCTGTCTCCATCACCATCAAAGGCGAGCCCTATCTGCGCCCCTGTCTCCACAACACGCCTCCTTAAGTCCTGTGTATGCTGTGAGCCACACATATCATTAATATTGATACCACTGGGGGCATTGTGGATAACATCAATCTTAGCGCCCAATTCAAAGAACGCCTCAGGGGCAACTCGATAGGTGGCACCATTCGCTGTATCAATAACTATCTTCATCCCCTCCATGGACAGCTCCCTTGGAAAGGTGTTTTTGAGAAATACGATGTAACGGCCATTTACATCATCTATCCGGTATGCCTGTCCCATATCCTTTGGAGGTGGAACCATGCTGGATAACGTGTTATCAAAGATGAGCCCTTCAATGGTCTCCTCCTGTTCATCGGAAAGCTTAAATCCATTACCAGAAAATATCTTAATCCCATTATCCTGATAGGGATTGTGAGATGCGGATATGACAATACCTGCATCAGCCCTCATGCTCTGTGTTATAAATGCAATACCTGGTGTGGGAAGTACCCCTACAAGATAGGGATTCCCACCCATGGAGGAGATACCAGATTCCAGCGAGCTTTCGAGCATATACCCTGATATGCGCGTATCCTTACCGATGATGATTCGAACACGGTGATTGGGTTTCCTAAGCAGATACGCAAGTGCCTGACCAACAGAAAATGCAGTATGGGCGTCCATGGGATATCTGTTTGCCTCACCCCTTATCCCATCGGTTCCAAATAATCTACCCATAAAAGTCTCCTTTAATCATTAAGATTATAACAATGCTTTTTAAACATATTTAATGCAGGAAATTCCTGTGCAATCCTCCTGCAGAATGCCTTCACCACACTATCAAGCCACCTTGTTCCATCCTTAGAGACAGAAGAGGGAAGGTTCTGTATGATTTCAATATAATTGTCACCATACTGTTCTTTATTTTTCGTAAGGATATCCAGGAATCGTTCCTGCTCTTTTGCCCCTTCATGAGCAATAGTTTTATTTTTTAATACCTCTTCAATAAGACCTATTTTCTCACAGAATTCCTTTTTTGCTGAATCTATCCAGCCTTCCTGTTTTTCAGAGGTCTGTTTGATCTTTGCTGCCATGTCTTTAAGCCTTTTGATGCGTTCGTCTTTTGCCATCTGAAGTTTTTCAAGCAACCCTGCATGGATAAGCATGCCAAATTCCCTGCCCTCGAAAAACATCCTCCTCACATGGATATACCACTGCTCTAAGGCAAGAAGATTTCCAATATACAACACATTGTTTTCTATTATACGAACCAGGTTCGGGTATGCCACGGGTATACGGTCAAGGATTGCCCCATGATGACCCTTGCCAACAACAAGCTTATTCTCTACGTCTAGGTCCTTACGGAGTATTGAGCCCGCTGCTATGACATTACCATATCCAATCCGGATGGGTCCAACCATACCGCCCTGCCCGCCAAGAAAGATAGGCGGTTTGTTGAGCATTACACCTTGAGGGACATCCCCTATCAAAGATGCGGTAGCCTTATCCCCTTCTGGGGTAAAGTTAAAGTGGATGTAAGAACTTCCCACCTCGCTATGCGCCTTACGACTCGTTCCACCTGCCATAAGACAGTCACAAAAATTGATAAGACTTCCAAGGGTAACAAAAGGAAAGAGGATCGTCTGTTTTAAACCAACACAGTGGGCACCACCTGCCTGTTCCTCAAGGATGCACGCCTCACGAACCTGTGCACCAGAGCCCATGTTAGATTTTTCAAGAAAGACAGATTGGGTAAAATAGCCTCCCTTTAATTCGACCATTTGCCCGAGCTGACAGTTATCAACTGTGACAGGTGCCTCATAGCCAAGTTTTACCCCGGCAGAGATTACTGTTTTCTCCCCATAGATACGGCAGCCCGGGTAGAGCGTAACATCATGGGAAGAGATATTCTCTAAATTTACCTCATCACCCAGATGGATTGTAAGGGGATTCGGTATATTCACACCCCTTTTTATGAGCCCTATTATTTTGTTATATCCTGATGGCTCTAGCTCCATTCTCTCCTTAAAGATTTTATAAAAATTATCAGCTTTAAGGAGGGGTGTCAATAAGAAATTATTCCCTTATTCCTCCTTACTCGCACCCAGGCGGCTAAGATTATTGACCTCTTTGTAAAGGGAGGTCTGTCTTTTTTTGTCAAAATCGAGAAGGGTATCCACAAAGGCAGAGGGGTATCCCTGCTGTTTCAAGACTGACAGGATACTGTCAGACATGAGGAATATTGTCACATCAGGGTCATGTATCGTATTGGTCATCTCAATAAGGCTGTCATACCTTTTGGAGAGCCTTCCCGATAAAAAGCTGGAGGTGAAGCCAAGGACATCAAAAAAACTTATATAGGCATCTTCGATCATATTGGTTATCTTCTCTTTCAGTTGCGGCTATTATACCTCTAAACATAGAAATATAAAAGAGGGGTTGGGAAGGGAATATCTAACTATGCCTTCATTGCAGATTAAAAACAGGCATTCATGATATTCTGTTAGAAATAGGTTGCCCCCACTATAAGAAAAAAGGTTAAGCAGTTCGCCTAACCTCTTGATTTCATTGGTTGCGGGGACTGGATTTGAACCAGTGACCTTCGGGTTATGAGCCCGACGAGCTACCAAACTGCTCCACCCCGCTGTTGATATTTAATAATAATTGAAAATTCTGTCAAAGTCAATATCTATAATAATCTTTCTTTTTATTAAAAATTTTTAATTTTTTTCTTGACACATATGTTCTGTATTGCTATAAGATGATATATATTAAAAATTTTTAATGAAAGGGGGTGTAGTTAAATCAGCAATATTTTAAAAAAACTAAAAAAGGAGGAGGTAGTAGATGAAAAAGTATCTGGTAATTTTGCTTGCTCTTTTTCTTGCAGTTCCTGCTGTATCATATGCAGGCAGTGTAACGAGCAGGTATGATGTAACAATCGGCGGTTATATTAAATTCGATGTAGCCTATACAGACCAGAACGCAACCTATGACTACAGGACACCATCCCGTGATAGTAGAGGCTATGGTAGAGAAACCCTTAACGATGAGTATGATGCAGTCACATGGGCAGGCGGCGAGACAAGGCTNAANCTTGCCATTAAGGGTCCTGATGGATGGGGCGCAAAGACAAGCGCCTTCATAGAAGGTGACTTCAGGGGCGGCACAGGNGGAGGCCAGGGTGCGNCAAGCTATGGTTATTTCACACTAAGGCATGCATTTATGACCCTGGACTGGGGTCAGACAAAACTCCTTGTCGGTCACACATGGCAGGCATGGGGACTTCTTCCCACATTCAATGTCCTGGGATTCTCTGAGAACCACTTCATGAAGGGTGCAACAAGGGTTCCCCAGATAAGACTCACCCAGAGCCTCACAAAGGAGCTCAGCATGGTGGTTGGACTTGCCTCACCTGAGAATACATTCGGCAATACCCAGCCAAGTGACAGAAGCAGGGCACTATACCCT
>Ga0067045_1003305_pt1 | contig 23827 bp, 24 predicted proteins | sample TerdegcTABiofilm_FD_59184 | JGI IMG/M metagenome (GOLD analysis project Ga0067045, IMG submission 59184) | Combined Assembly of (Gp0054472, Gp0054536) Wastewater bioreactor microbial communities from Singapore -Terephthalate degrading...
CCGCGCCCGCCGGCTCCGCGCCGGCGGGCGTTTCCCGTGCACGGGCACCGTCCCGGATCCGAACCTGAACTCTGGAGCCCCCCATGACCGAACGGACCATGACGAAGGCCGACCTCGTCACCTCGATACTGCTGATCGTTTTCGCCGCAGCCGTATTCCTGATTTCCGTTTCCATGCCGACCATGGCGGAGCAGAACCGGAACCCCCTGGCGGCCCCGGGGATCGTTCCGGGCTTCATCGGCGTCGTGCTCTTCCTGCTCGGACTGGCCATGCTGATCCGGTCCCTGCGCCGGGGCGCCCCGGCGTTCTTCGCCCAGGACCGGGGTAAGCCGGCGGGGGTGGACCGGGCCTCCTGGGGGCGGATCGCACTCACCGTGGGCCTCTGCCTGGTGTACGCCCTCCTCCTCGGAAGGGTGTGGTTCCCCCTGCTGACCTTCCTGTTCGTCTTCGTGTTCGTGACGGCCTTCGAGTACGACCGGAAGGCGCCGATCGCGGGGCAGTGGAAGATCCCGCTCTTCGCGGCGATCCTGGCGGCCTGCACCGCCGCGTCGGTCTTCCTCGTGTTCCAGTACCTCTTCCTCGTCAATCTGCCCTAAGGAGTCCGGGATGTTCGAAGGATTGCAGCTTTTCGGTCAGGCGATCGTCTCGACGTTCACGCTGAGGGCTCTGTTCGACGCCCTCTGGTCGACCCAGCTCGGCATCATCATCGGAATGCTCCCCGGTCTCACGGCCACCATGGGCGTGGCCCTCCTGACGACCCTGACCTTCCACATGGCGCCCAACAACGCCATCCTCATCCTCATCTGCATGTACATCGGGGCGATCTACGGGGGGAGCCGCAGCGCCATCCTCCTCAACATTCCGGGAACCCCCGCCAACGCGGCCACCACCGTGGACGGCTACCCCCTGGCCCTCCAGGGACGGGCCGGGAAGGCCATCGGCATCGCCACCACGGGTTCCTTCCTGGGATCCATCATCGGCATGCTGGCGATGGTGATCTTCACGCCCCTCATCGGAAACGTGGCCCTGAGCTTCCAGTCCTTCGAGTTCGTGTGGTTCTCCATCTTCGGGATCATCATCTGCGGGAACCTCACGGCGCCGAAGGATCCCCTGAAGGGCTGGATCGCGGGCTTTCTGGGCCTCTTCGTGGCCATGATCGGCATGGAGGGCATCCACGCCTACGTGCGCTTCTCCTTCGGGAGCACGAACCTCTCCGGGGGCATCTCCCTGATCCCCGCCATGGTGGGAGCCTTCGGCTTCGCGGAGATCATCTCGGTCATGCGGGTGGAGCGCTACGAGGTCGTGAAGACCACGATCGACCGTGTCATTCCCAAGCTGTCCGAGGTGTTCCGGTACTGGAAGACCATCATCCGGTCCGGGGTCATCGGCACCTTCATCGGGGCCATCCCCGGCGTCGGGGAGGATATCGCGGCCTGGGTTTCCTACGACGTTGCCAAGCGGGGTGCGAAGCCGGAGGAGCGGGAGAAATTCGGCAAGGGCTCCATCGAGGGGCTCCTGGCCTCGGAGACCGGGAACAACGCCTGCGTCCCCGGCGCCATCATCCCCGTGCTGACCCTGGCCATCCCGGGTTCCGCCCCCGCGGCGGTCCTCCTGGGGGCCATGCTGATCCACGGCGTGCGACCGGGCCCTCTCATCATGATCGAGTTCCCGAGCTTCATCTATGAAGTCGTGGCCATGGTCCTCCTGGCCACCTTCATGATGTTCGTCCTGGGGCTCTCCATGGTCCGCCCCCTGGTCAAGGTCCTGCAGGTCCCCCGGCAGAAACTCATGCCGGTAATCTTCATCCTCTGCGTGGTGGGCTCCTTCGCCCTCCAGGCCCGCCTCTTCGACGTGGGCGTGATGATGGTGTTCGGTATCCTGGGCTACGTCCTCCGGGAGATGGACTATCCCATGGCCCCCCTGGTCCTGGGCATCATCCTGGGGGACATCCTGGACAAGAACCTCCGGCGCGCCCTGATCCTCTCGGACGGGAGCATCGCGCCCTTCTTCACCCGGCCCATCTGCCTGACCCTCTTCCTGTTGACGATGTTCATCGTCCTGAGCCGGGCCAAGTGGTTCCGGGCCCTGCTGGCGAAGATTTTCCGGAAGAAAGCGGCTGTTTGAATTTCTGGACTCACCACGGAGGTCACGCGAGCCGGACGTTCGTCCGGCTCGCGGCGACGAAGCCCTTCGGTCTTCGTCGATTACGTCTCAAATAGATCGCCGAAGCTCGCTTCGGCGCTGTCCGGATGGCGCAGCCATCCGGACGCGTTCTCCGTGCGCTCCGTGGTTAATTCCTGAGAGGGTTTTCCGGTTAATCGGACAGCCATTCCGGAAGGTGCGCGGCCACGAATTCGTCGTCCGTGAGGTGGGGGTAGGACCGGCATACGCGGTCGATCTCCCCGGCCTGGCCGGGAGACAGGACCTCCTCCGGGTTCAGGCACCAGGTTCCCGCGAGCAGGCCCTGGCGCCGGAGCACCTCGTGGATGCCGGGGATGCAGCCCGCGAACCCGTGGGCGGCGTCGAAGACCGCGGCGTTCGCGTCCGTCACCTCCTGGGCCCGGGTCAGCAGGGCCTGGGATATCGGCGCCCCCGCCTCCGACAGGTCCCGGGCCTCCCGCAACAGCTCCACGGCCCGGCGGGTCCAGACGCTCCAGTGGCCCAGGAGGCCCCCGACGACGCGGAGGCCCCGGGTCCCGCCGCTCGTGCGGATCGAGTATTCCGTGAGCAGGTCGACCACGATGTTGTCGTCGTTCCCCGTGTAGAGGGCGATTTCCCCCTCCCGGCCGGATTCCGCCACGGCCCGGACCACGTCGAAGGTCCGGTATCGGTTGAAGGGAGCCATCTTGACGGCGAGTACGTTCTCGATTTCGCAGAGGCCCCGCCAGAACTCGTAGGAGAGTATCCGCCCCCCCACGGCGGGCTGGAGGTAGAACCCGATGACAGGGATGACCCGGGCCACCTTGCGGACGTGGGCCAGGAGCTCCTCGTTCGAGTCGTCGTTGTGGCCCGCCAGGCTCAGGAGCCCCGCGTGGTATCCCGCGGAAACCAGGAAGTCCGCCTCCTCGAGGGCCTGGGCGGTGGGACCGCAGACCCCGCCCACCTTCAGGACCGGCCGTCCCCGCCGGGCGCACCACCCGTCGATCGCCGCGGAGACCTCGGTCAGCACGGGGCGGAAGAGTCCGTGCCGGGGATCCCGGATCTCGAACTGGGTCGTGTGGACCCCCGCGGCGATCCCGCCCGCCCCGGCGTCGATGTAGTACCGCACCAGGGCCCGTTGGCGCCGGGGATCGAAGCGCCGGTCCGCGTCCAGGGCCAGGGGAATGGCGGGGATCGCCGTTCCCTTCCGCAGGGTTTCCAGGAGTCCCGCCGGGATTTCCGATCTATGCATGCCGCGTCCCTCCGTCCTAGTAGGTTCCGTCGGTGGTCTCGAAATGGGTCGGCTTTCCCAGGGAAGCTCCCCCCGAGGCGATCCAGTCCGCCTGCATGCGGATCATCTCGGCCAGGGGCACCCGGGGATAGCCGAAGAGCCGGAAGGAGAGGGACGCGTCGTTCAGGTAGGCCCGGCCGCCCTCTCCGCTCCCCCGGAAGCCCGGTTCCTTTCCAAGAAGGCGGCCGAACTCCGCGGCGGTCCTGCGCACCGAAGCCGTCTCCGGACCCGTCAGGTTCAGGACGAGGGCCGGACTGGCCGCGAGCCGGAAGGAAAGCAGGGTGCGCTCCAGCACGTCCCCCTGCCAGATGCAGTTGAAGTTCTCCACCGAGAGGTCCACGGGCTCCCCCGAGGCGACCTTACGGGCTATGTCGTGGAGGACCCCGTACCGGGGATCGATGGCGTAGTTCAGCCGGAGAATGCAGACCCGGGTGCCCTCGGCCACGGCGAAGTGCTGGAAGACCCGTTCCCGCCCCAGGGCGGACTGGGCGTAATCCCCCACGGGCCTGGGAGGGTCGGATTCCGCGGAACCCCCCGAGTAGGGGGTCACGAAGTCGTACACGCAGCCCGTGGAAAAGGCCACGATCCTTGAGGAACGGTACCGTTCTGCGACGTAGGCGGGAACCACGGTGTTCATGGCCCAGGTCGTCTCCTCGGATCCGGAGGTGCCGAACTTCCTGCCCGCCATGAAGACGACCCGGGGGGCGTCCGGCAGACGCTCCACGGCGTTCCGGTCCAATAGGTCGCAGGTCAGGCATTCCACCCCGGCCTGTTCCAGGCGGGCCCGGGCCGCCTTGTCGGAAAAGCGGGAGACCCCGAGGATCCGGGACTGGGTTCCCGCGGCGTCCCGGGCCCGGGCGGCCATCATGCCCAGGGTTATCCCGATCTTGCCGCCGATCCCCAGGATGGCCAGGTCTCCGGGGTGTTCCCGGAACTCCTCCACTACCCGGGCCGTCGGCTCGGACATGTACGTTTCGAGCTCTTCCTCGGTCTTGAAGGTCGGCAGGTTCCAGGTTTCCATGGCGTTCTCCATATCCGGGTCATCCTACGGCGGCTCCGTAGGCCGGCCGGGCCGTCCGTCCGCGGGAGAGGACCAAACGGGTCTCGAATTCGGGGCTCAGGGTCACGATGTCCGCGTCCTTGCCCGGCGCCAGGCTGCCCTTCCGCCCCTCCGCGCCGATCGCCCGGGCGGGCGCGAGGGTCCACATGGACGCGGCCTCCGCTAGGGGGAATCCGGCGTCCCGGACCGCCGTCGCGAACAGCCGCTCCGCGGTGGCCACGCTCCCCGCGAAGGCCGTGCCGTCGGGAATCCACGCCACTCCCTCCCGAACGACCGCGGACTGGCCCCCGTCCTTGGCTCCCAGGGGGTAGGTGCCGTCCGGAAGGCCCGCGGCCCGCATGGCGTCGGTGACCAGGCAGCAGCGGTCGGGCCCCTTGATCTTCCGGGCCAGCCGGAGCAGGGAAGGCGGCAGGTGTCGCCCGTCCGCGATCAGCTCCACGTACAGGCCGTCCAGCAGCCAGGCCGCCTCCAGGACGCCGGGGACACGGTATCCTCCCACGCGTTTGACCGTGGACATGGCGGAGTACAGGTGAGTGACCAGGGTGAAACCCGCGTCGAAGGCCCGGAAGGTCTCTTCCAGGGTCGCGTCGCTGTGGCCGATGGAAGGAAGGATCCCCCTTCGCACGAGTTCGGCCGCCATGTCCAGGGCTCCGGGAAGCTCCGGCGCCAGGGTCCACCGGGCGATGTCGTCCGAGGAGTCCAGGATGGACAGGTATTCGGCGGGATCGGGATCCCGGATATGCGCCGGGTCCTGGGCGCCCCGCTGGGCTTGGGAGAAATAGGGGCCCTCCAGATGGAGACCCAGGAAGTCCGGACAGCCCGGCTCGCCCTTGGCCCTGCGGAAGGCGGACAGGCAGGCGTCCAGGGCCGGGCGGGAGCTTGCCAGGGTTGTGGGCAGGATCGAGGTGGTTCCGTGTTCCAAGTGGGACCGGGCGGCTCCCACCACGCTCTCGGGGTCCCCGTCCATGAAGTCGAAGCCGCCCCCGCCGTGGCAGTGGAGGTCCAGGAAGCCGGGCAGGACGTAGTCCCCCCGGGCGTCCAGGATTTCCGAAGCGCCGGGACGGGCTTCCACCCAGGCCCGGGTCTCCCGTTCGTCCGTAAAGACGGCGGCTATCCGGGAATCCTCCACAAGGACGGCGCCTCCCGGCAGGACCAGGCTGGGGGTGACGAGAATACCGCCGCGGATCAGGACGCGTCGGGGGCCGCTCACGGCAGGGCTCCCGCCGAATCGGTGTCCAGGTACAGGACGCAGGCCGGGTGCCTCCGCAGGGCCGAGGCCGGACAGTCGGGGGATACCGGGCCCGTGAGCATTCGGTTCACGGCACGGGCCTTGGCGGGGCCCGGGACCGCGCAGAACAGACGTCCTCCGGATAGGAGGGCCGGGACGGTGAGGGTCAGGGCGATCCGGGGGACCTCGTCCAGGGAGGAAAAGCAAGCGTCGTGGACCTGCTGGGCCCTGCAGGCGGGATCCAGCTCCGCCTCCTTCACCGTCCGGGGATCCGAGAAGTCCGCGACACCCGGATCGTTGAAGGCGATGTGGCCGTTCTCCCCGACCCCCAGGCAGACCAGGTCTACGGGAGCCTCGGACAGGAGGGCGGCGTACCGGTCGGCCTCCCGCCGGAGGTCGGGGCCTGCGAGGACGGGCACGGGAGCCAGGTATTCGACCCGGCCCAGGGGTACCCGGGAAAAGAGGGCTTCCCGCAGGAAGAAGCCGAAGCGCCGGGAGTCCCCGGCGGGAAGACCGGGGTACTCGTCCATGTGGAAGGCCTCCACCCGGGGCCAGTCGATCCCTTCCGCCTCCCGGAGCCCGGATAACACCTCGTTCTGGGAAGGGGCCGCGGCGAAGACCATCCGGCATCGCGGCCGGGCCGAAAGGACCTCCCGCATCGCCCGGGCGCAATCCGCGGCGGCCGCCGCCCCCAGGGCCCTCCGGTCGGGGTAGACCCGGACTTCCAGACGGTCCACGGAAAAGACCCGAAGGGGAGGGTCGAGCCGGGCCTTCATCGCCCGCCGCCGGGAGTCCGGGCTTCGCCGTCCCGGACCTCCAGCCCCAGACCGGAGAGCAACGCCTCCAGACGGCGTCCGTACTCGAGGTACACCGCTTCCCGGGCCGCTTCGGGAGAGCTGACCGAGGGGTCGTGGTAGACGACGGCCATGTGGGGCTCTATGGATAGCCAGCCCGACCAGCCCCGGGCCGCGCAGTCCGCCAGGATGTCCCGGACCCGGGCCGGTCCTTCGCCGGGGTAGACGTAGGTCTCCTTGTCCGTGGCGGGGTCCCGCCACCCGTCCTTGACGTGTATGTGGACCACATGGTCCCGCAGGGCCGTCCAGGAAGCCCAGGAGTCCTGGTTGGGCCGAGGCCTGGGCTTGGAGAAGTCCGGGGTCAGGGCGGGGTTCCCCGTGTCGAAGACGAGCTTGAGCCCGGGAACCTCGGCGAGCAGCTCCAGGGTGTTCCCCACCCCCATGCCCCCGTAGTTGAAGCAGTTCTCATGGACCGGAATCATGCCCCGTTCCGTGAACACCCCGCAGAGCTCCCGGAGCCGTTCGAAGCGTCGGCCCTTTTTTTGATTCCCGAGGGGGTTGCCCTCCGAATCGACCAGGACCGCGTAGCTCATGATCCGCACCAGCCGGGTGCCCAGGGCTTCCATCCGGTCCGCGGCCCGGCGGGCGGTCGCCAGGGACTCTGCGAAGTCCTCGTCCACGCTTCGTCCCCAGTTGGCGATGCTCGAGCCCAGGCAGCAGACTCCGATCCCGGCGGCCTCCAGGGAGGCCCGGAAGGCCTCGAAGTCCCGGTCCGGAAGATCATGGACGTTGACCCCCCCCACGTTCCGGGCCTCGATCCATTTCCACCCGAGCGCCCGGGTGACCCGGACCTGCCCTTCCGCCGTGTCCGCGGCCTCGTCCGCAAACCCCGAAAGACGCATCGAACACACTTCCATCTGGTCCTGCCTTTCCCGGGCTCTCAAGCCGGATCCGCGGGAACCGCGGGACGCCCGGTTTCCGCGCTCTCGTAGACGGCTTGGATCAAGGCCACCGCCCGGGTAGCCTCGATCCCGTCCACCGAGGGCCTGCGGCCCTCCCGGATCGCACCCAGGACGTCCTCGATCTGGAGGCGATGCCCCCGATGGCCGATGGCCGAGGGGTCCGAGGCCCCGCCTCCTGTGGAGGTGCTCGAGGCGAAGCAAGCCCGGGTCTCCTCGTCCGCAGGGACCTCCCGGACGAAGCGCCAGAAGGCCAGGCTCTCTTCCTCCAGGATGGCGCTCCCCTCGGTGCCCAGTACCTCGACTCGTTTTAGGAAACCCGGCCAGACGGCGGTGGAGCCCTGGACGGCTCCCAGGGCTCCGCACTCGAACTCCAGGGCCGCGGTCGCGTTGTCTTCGATCTCCAGCCCCGTATGCCCGGCCACGCCCGTGAAGGCGCTGACCCGCTTGACCTTGCCCATGTACCAGAGTAGGAGGTCGACGGCGTGGATGGACTGGTTCATCAAGGCACCGCCTCCGTCCATCGCCTTGGTGCCCTTCCACCCGCTTCCGGAGTAGTAGGACTGCTCCCGCCACCATTTTACGTAGGCGCTGCCCATGGTGAGCTTACCGAACCGGCCCGAGTCCAGCGCTTCCTTGACCGTCCGGGCTGCTTCGAAAAAGCGGGAGGGGAAGATCCCGGAGAGAACCACCCTCGCCCGATCCGCGGCCTCGACGATCCGCATGCAGCGTTCCACGGTGATTTCCAGGGGTTTCTCCACGATCAGGTGCCTGCCCGATTCCGCCGCGGGGATCGCCGATTCCAGGTGGGCTCCCGAGGGGGAGCAGACGTTTACGATCTCGATCTCCGGGTCGGCCAGGAAGGACGAGAGGTCCCCGTACGCCCGGCACCCGTGCTTGGCCCCGAAGGTTCGGGCCCTCTCGGGAACCGCGTCCAGGCACGCGACGATGGTCGCCCCCGGGATCTCCCCGATCGCCCGGGCGTGGAACTCCGCGATCAAGCCCGTGCCGACTATTCCGAACTTCATCGGGATCCCTCCTCTTCCAGCCGCTTGAACAGGTCCATCGAGCCGCGGAGCGTCGCCCCGGGATCCGCCGGAACCTCGAAGATCTCCACGCTCACCCAGCCCCGGTATCCTCGCGAAAGGAGGATCCGGAAGGCCGGCAGGTAGTCGGAAGTCCCGGTACCCGGAGCCCGGCCGTCGATCTCGTTGGCGTGGACATGACGGATGTCCCCGAAATGCCGGTCCAGGAGGACCTCCCAGGTCTCGGCTTCGCAGGACAGGTTGCGGAAATCGAACATGGAGCTCACCGCGGGGCTCCCCGCGGCCCGGGCGCGCCGGACGGCTTCCGCCAGGGTGTTGACCACGTCGGTCTGTTCGGGGGACAGGGACTCCAGGAGCAGGGAGCACCCCGCGGCCCCGACCGAGGGTCCCGCCTCCCGCAGCGCCTCATCCAGGGCTGCCTCCGCCTCGGCCTTGGATACGCCGGGAAGACTCCCCCGCTGGCGCGGGGAGCCCAGGATAAGGGGGCCTCCGCCGAGCTCTCCGGCGCAGTCCGCCAGGAACTTGAGGTGGTCCACGCTCCGCCTGCGGACCCCGGGATCCGGAGAGGCCAGGTGGAGTCCCTCGGGCTTGGCCAGGAGCCAGTGAAAGCCCGCGAAGGAAAGACCCTCTCCGTCCAGGACCGTCCGGGCTTGCGCGAGTCCGTGCCGGACCGCAGCGGAGGAGAAATCCCCGAAGATCGTATAGGGCGCGAACTCGATGCCCGAGTACCCGGATTCCCGGATGACCCGGGCCGCCCGGGGAAGGGGCAGGTCCCCGAAGAGCTCATTGCAGACGGAATACGTCAGCTTCATGGGATTTCACTCTAGGTTCCGCCCGGCGGCCTGTCAAGGAAAAGAAGCGGTCCCGGAACAGAAACGTCCCGGTACGCCGGCCCGGGTCTTCGCCTTATTCCACCGAGACTATGGTTACCGTCGATTCCCCTTCGGGCAGCACGACGGCGACGGCCTCCCCCGGGGCCTTCCCCATCAGGGCCCGGGCCAGGGGGGCGGTCCAACCGACCAGGCCCGCGTCGGGATCGGATTCGTCCACCCCCACGATCCGGAAGGTCGAGAGGGCTCCGGAGCCGTCCCGAAGGGTGACCCGGGCTCCGAACCTCACCCGATCGTAGCCCGAAGGGGGGCGGTGCACCACCTCCGCGAGGCCGGCCATGCGGGAAAGGTACTCGATCCGGCGCTCGACCCTGGCCAGACGGCGCCGGGCCGTGGCCAAGGCGTCCGAGTTTGCGGGGTCCCGGGAAAGCCGCAGGATTTCCGCGGCCAGGGAAGGACGCTCCCCGGCTTCCAGGTCCCGGAGCTCCGACCGGAGGCGGTCGGCGCCCTCGGGGGTCACGTAGTTGCGGGCCCCCGGGGGCAGGGGGAACTTGTACTCCGGGGCGTCCTCGTCCCGGGAGTCCGAGGATGCTTCATCCACGAAGGCGCGGCTCACGCGGCTCTCCTGGGTACCCGCCTAGGGCAGGGGAGCGGGGATGCGCAGCAGGCGCACCGCCGTATCCCGGCGCTCCGCCGTCAGGTCGGACCAGGAGATCGCGAGCCTGTTCTGGGGATCGTAGGCGCGGATCCCGAAGATCCCATCGGGCCCGAAGCCCGGTGCAAGAAGCACCCTGCGGGAACCGGAGCCGTCCTGGAGGAAGGCCGCGAAGAGGTCATCGGGATGCTTTAGGGATTGGTCGTGGACGAGGGCGGCCGCGGCGGAGGCGGGCAGACCCTTGCCGGGCTCGTAGCGGGGGAAGGCCTTGTACGCGGCGGTCTTTAGGGGATCCCGGTCGTCCGCGAAGGGCAGGGCGGGTACCGCGGAGAGCTCCGTCGCCCCCAGGACCCTGCCGGAACCGGAAAGGAATTCCTCCACCGTATCCGCGTAGGCCAGGCTGGAAACCAGGCGGTATCCGGGTCCTCCCGGGGTCAGCCGTCCCGAGTCCAGGGCCTGCCAGAACCGGATCGCAGCGGAGGACGGGGAGCCGGGGGCCCGGAAGAAGACGCTCCAGTCGAAGGACCCGCCCCCGGCGGCGAGGGTTTTCCCGACATGGTCCCGGAGCTGGTAATAGAAGATCTGGTTCAATAGAAGGTTTTGCCCGACCACCGCACCGAACAGGATGAAGTCCGCCCGGGTTCGTTCCGCCTGGGGATAGAGGCGGACATAGCAGGAAGGGTCGTCGGCCAGGAAGATCTTGGCTTGGATCAGGTCCCCGTTTCTCTGGTAGTTGCGCTGAACGATCGTGTTTCCCGGGGACGCCAGGGGGAAGAGCCCCTCCCGTTCGCGCAGGAACCGGACGTAGAAGAAGTCGTCCTGGCGCTCCACGGAGACCTGCACCCTTCCGCCCGGGACGGACATATACGTTTCCGGAAAGCGGACCGCGCTGTTCCAGTTGGCCGTTACGACCGAGGTCAGGTACCGGGCCCGGGCTTCCTGGGTATCCGGAAGGGAGGATACATCGGCACCGGCCGGGGTCTGCCCGAAGGAGAACGCGGAAGAGAGGGCAAGGAGGCAAAGCGCGGCACGGGCTGACTTCATCAGGCTGCTCCGATATAGGTAGTCCTAGGAGTATACTATACGACCGAGGACGCGGATAGACGGTCCGCCGCGCAGGGGGAAGGCCGAGGGCGAGCCGGGCGAGGGCCCCGGCGGCGCTTATCATTCCTCCGTCGTCCATGGTACTCTATCGCACCATGTTCGAGGAATCCAGCGCCGCCGGGGCGGCGCATATCGAGGCCGATACGGCGGTACTCGCCGAAATCGCCCGGCTGAAGCGCGAGCGCCGGGCCTTGATCCTTGCCCATACGTACCAGCTTCCGGAGGTCCAGTCCGCGGCTGACCTCGTGGGGGACTCCCTGGAACTCTCCCGGGCCGCCGCCCGTACGGACGCGCGGGTCATCGTGTTCTGCGGTGTCCGGTTCATGGCGGAGACGGCCAAGATCCTTGCCCCGGACCGGACGGTCCTCTTGCCCGCGGAGAGCGCGGGTTGTCCCATGGCGGATTCTATCACCGCCGAGGACCTGCGGGCCTTCAAGGCCCGGTATCCCGGGAGACCCGTGGTCGCGTACGTCAACTCCACCGCGGAGGTGAAGGCCGAGAGCGACTGGTGCTGCACCAGCGCGAACGCCGTGAAGGTGATCGAGGCGGTGGATTCTCCGGAGATTCTGTGTGTCCCGGACCGAAACCTGGCCCGGTGGTGCCAACGGAACACCTCCAAGAAGCTGATCTGGTGGGACGGATTCTGCCTGGTCCATGTGCGCATCTCCGCCGAGGATGCCCGGTCCGCGAAGGCCCAGTACCCCGACGCCCTCCTCCTGGCCCACCCTGAATGCGAGCCCGAGGTCCTGGACCTGGCGGACCATGTCCTATCCACCAGCCAGATGCTCTCCTTCGTCGCCGGATCCCCGGCCCGGCGCTTCCTGATCGCCACCGAGGCGGAAGTGGTCTGGAGACTGCGCAAGGACCACCCGGAACGGGAATTCTACACCGTCGGGCCGGCTCGGCACTGCGCCAACATGAAGAAAACCCGGCTTGCCGACGTGGCGAGAGCCCTGGAAACCGGGAAACCCTCCATCGAGCTGGACCCGGACCTCATGGACCGCGCTCGGGCGCCCATCGAGCGCATGCTGACCCTGTCCTAGGAGACGCGGCCATGGGCGGAAAACCGAGCGTAGCCGTGGGGCTTTCGGGAGGTGTCGATTCTTCCGTCGCCGCGGCCCTTCTCGTCGAGGCGGGCTATCAGGTGTCGGGGCTTACCATGCGCATCTGGGACGGCCCGGAGACCGGCCAGACGGACTGCCGGCAAGGCTGTTACGGACCCGGGGAAGAGGAGGACATAGCCGCCTGCGAGGCCCTCTGTTCCCGCTTGGGCATACCCTACAAGGTCGTGGACCTCTCGAGGGAGTACGAAGCGACCGTGCTCGAGTATTTCCGAGCCGAGTATCTCCGCGGCAGGACACCCAACCCCTGCGTGCTCTGCAACCACGTCATGAAATTCGGGTTCCTCCTGGACCGGGCCCGGCTGGAGGGGTTTCGGTTCGACTTCTTCGCCACGGGGCATTACGCCCGCATCCAGGACAGGGCCGGACGTCCCTGCCTGCGGTCCGCGGCGGATGCCTCCAAGGACCAGAGCTATTTTCTTCACCGACTGGGCCCCGAGGTGCTGGAACGAGTCCTATTCCCCCTGGGGGAAAAGACCAAGGCCGAGGTCCGGGACATAGCGCGGTCCCTGGGCCTCGAGGTGTCGGAAAAGCCCGAGAGCCAGGATTTCGTGTCCGGCGGGGACTACTCGGCGGTGTTCAAGGGCCGGGAAAGCCCCCCCGGGGACATCGTGGACACCGAGGGGCGGGTGCTCGGACGGCATCGGGGCATCCACCATTACACGATCGGACAGAGACGGGGCCTCGGGGTCAGCGTCGGCCCCGATCCCCTGTACGTCCTGCGGCTGGACGCGGATACGAACCAAGTCGTGGTAGGTCCCGGAGAGGGACTCTTCGCCGAAGGGCTGGCTGCGGAGGACGTGATCCTTTCGGATCCCTCCCTAGGGGACGGGCCCTTCGAGTGCCGGGTCCGGATACGGCAGAACCATGTCCCCGCGGAGGCCCGAGTCACGGTCCGGGGCTCTTCCGGCCGAGTGGAGTTCCGTACTCCCCAACGGGCGGTCGCCCCCGGCCAGTCCGCGGTCTTCTACGACGAATACGGCTTCGTCCTGGGCGGCGGGGTGATCGAGAGGGCCCTGCCCGCGGCGGATTGAATCCGGAGGCGCGGAGCCTTCGCTTCGGGCTACCCGGATCGCCCCGAGCTCGACCATCCCGAGCTCGACCGTCCCGAGCTTGACCGTCCCGAGCTTGACACCTTCCGGCCGTTCCGGGTATATATTCCCTCGCGTCCCGAGACGCGCTTGGCGGCGTAGCTCAGACGGTAGAGCAAACGGCTCATATCCGTTGTGTCGAGGGTTCGAGTCCCCCCGCCGCTATCCTGCCCGCGCCCGGAGCCCTCGAGGCTCCGGGCGTTTTTTTATGCGAACCCTAGATGTTCCCGGCACGGGCTTGGGTTCCGGCGGGGCTTCGGATCAGCCCAATATAGGACCGACTTCCAATACGCGGCGGCCTTCGGTATAATCCCCTCCACCTGCCGCCGGAGAGCGGCCGTTCGGAGGCTGGATGCCGCTGTCGGACTGGAAAGAGCGTAAATTCGATGCGGTCTACCGCGCCTGTTTGGCAGGCCTGGAGCGCCAACGGCGAAAGGATCCCTCCCTTACCCCAGAATCCGTCCGAGGGGTACTCGAGCATCTCTACATCCAGGAAGGCAACGACTGGACGGGCCGCGGTGAAGTCCAGGATATCCAGATAGAAGCGTCCATAGCCGCCTACGAGCGCTTTCTTTCCGACTGGGAGTCGGAGTCCTCAACCCGAGAGTAAGGAGTATCTATGTCCGTAGAAGTGAGGCTCGTGAACAGCGCGAAGGATCTTCGGACGTTCATCAAGGTGCCCTTCTCGATCTACAAGGACAGTCCGTACTGGGTGCCTCCCCTGGTCTTCGACGAGCTCAACTCCCTTCGGAAGGATCGGAACCCCGCCTTCGAGTTCAGCGAGGCGGAGTACTGGATAGCCTATAAGGACGGAGCCCCCGTAGGCCGCATCGCGGGACTCGTCAACCGCAAGGCGAACGAGAAATGGGGCACCCGGCACGCGCGGTTCGGGTGGATCGATTTTGTCGAGGATTTCGAGGTCGCCAAGTACTTGATCGAGACCGTGGAAGCCTGGGCGCGCGGAAAGGGCATGGACGGCCTTGTGGGACCCATGGGGTTCACGGACCTGGATCGGGAGGGGATGCTCGTGGAGGGATTCCGGGAGCTCGGAACCATGGCCACGATCTACAATCACCCGTACTATCCGGAGTACCTGGCCCGGCTCGGATACGAGAAGGAAGTGGATTGGGTGGAGTTCGAGGTGAAGACCCCCAAGACGATCCCGGAAAAGGCCCTTCGGGTTCAGGAGCTGATCCGAAAACGCAACGGGATCCGGCTCTACGATTGGAAATCCAAGAAGGAGCTCATCCGTCTGTACGCCCGGCCCATCTTCGAGCTCATCAACGAGGCCTATGCCAAGCTGTACGGTACCTTCACCCTGACGGATCGTCAGATCCAGGCCTATATAGACCAGTATCTGGGATTCGTGGATCCCCGGTTCCTCAAGATCGTGGTGGACGCCGCGGACAACCTCGTCTGCTTCGCGATCTGCATGCCCAGCCTATCCCGGGCGCTCCAGAGGGCCCGGGGATCCCTGCTTCCCTTCGGGTGGTACCACCTGTTGCGGGCGCTGCGGAATCCCCGAACCGTGGATATGTACTTGGTCGCCGTCAAGCCCGAGTGGGTGAACCGCGGCGTGATCGCCTTCCTGATGACCTCCCTGGCCGAGAGCTGCATCAAGGCCGGGGTGGAAACCAACGAGACGAACCCCGAACTCGAGACCAACGTCGAAGTCCAGAGCATCTGGAAGGACTTCGACCGGCGCCAGCACAAGCGCCGCCGGGTCTTCCGGAAAGCGCTATAGCGGGGAATTCCGGCGCGAGTTTTCACGACTCACCACGGAGGACACTGAGCTCACGGAGAGATCAAGGAAATAGCTATCCGGAGAGATTTGACAGGATCTACAGGATAAGAAACGGATCCACAGGATGAAGATATGGCAATATGCCACCCTCGATTCATCCTGTTCATCCGATTTCAATATTGTCTATCTTGTCTTTCCTATGGCTCGCGGTTTCTTTCTCCGTGCCCTCCGTGAGCTCCGTGGTGAATCCAGAAATCCTTATCCCTAGTCTTTAGCGGTCTCGGCGTCGCTCTTCCGGACGTACAGGGGGCCGCATTCGGGGTGCGCGGGACCCTCGGCACGATAGGTTTCCACGGCCAGATCCAGCAAGGCCCGGGCCGGTGAGCGTCGGCCGCCGCGGGCGATCCTCAGGCCCGGCCTGCCTTCCTCGGACCCAGCCAGAAGGTCCGAGGCCGGTCCCACGAACAAGACCTCGGGAAAGGCGTCCGCGTACCCCAGCAGCTCCGTGAGGGGCAGGTCCATGTAGCCTGAGATGCGCCGTCCCCGCTCGTAGACGGCCGCGTAAAAGCGGCCCCGCTGGGCGTCCAGGACCGGTATGATCACCGGACAGGCGTCTTCCCATTCCGCGGCCAGACAGTCCGGCGTGGGGACCGTAACGAAGGGAAGGCCCAGGGCGGACGAAAGACCCTTGACCGTGGAGAGGGCTATCCGAAGCCCCGTAAAGGACCCGGGGCCGGCGGCGCAGGCCAGAAGGTCCAGGTCCCGGACGTCGAGGCCGGCCTCGTTCAGGCAGAGCCTCACGGCCGGAAGGATCCGCTGGGCGTGCCTCAATCCGACGTCGATCTCCAGGATGATCGTCCCGTCCCGGGTTTCATGGCCCCGGGCTTCCCGGAAGGGGTGCTTCGGCGGATCCTGCTTGAGGGAAACCGAATCCGAGCGGCGAACCGCCGCGCACAGGGTATCCGCGGAGCAGTCCAGACCGAGAACGTTCATGAAAGAATTCCTTCCAGCGTGGAACCCGTGATCTCGATGACCCTATCCTCCGGGCCTTCCCCCCCCAGGAACTCCACGATCTGCGCTTCCGGGGGAAGGGCGGCAGCCACGTTTTCGCTCCACTCGATCAGGCAGAGGCCGTCCGGGGCCATGAGCTCGGAAGCGCCGATCTCCTCGAATTCCGCCGCCGAGGCCAGCCTGTAGGCGTCGACGTGCCGCAGGGGCAGGCGCCCCGAGTATTCGAAGACCAGGGTATAGGTGGGGCTGGTGACCTCGTCCTGGATCCCCAGACCTTGGGCTATTCCCTTGGCCAATGTGGTTTTCCCCGCCCCCAGGCCGCCCCGGAAGGCTATGACCGTTCCCGGGGGCACGGATCGGCCGATTCTCTCACCCAGGGCCCGCGTGTCTTGGGGGGAAGAACTATGGTATCGTTTCAGGGAAGAACACCCTTCTTGTCCAGGTCCGCGATGTAGGTCTTGAGCTCCCGCACCATGGGGATCAAGGGATAATCGAGGTTCTCGACCCGGTCCACCTGAATATCCACCCCCCCTACGGGCAGGTGTTCGACCGTGAACTGAACGTCCTTCTCCGCCCGCCCCCGGGGTGACTCGAAGACGGCCTGGGCCGTGTACACCCGGCGGTAGAAGATGGGAGTTTCCTTTCGGGAGATGTTGAGCAGTTCCACGATCCGCATGATGGAAAAGTGTACGGCACCCGCGCGGGGCCCGTCAAGGTTGGCGCCGGTTCCCGATCCCTGCTCGTCCGGCCGCACTCGTCAGTCGGTGTAGCCGTACACATAGGACAGGACGGAGTTCAGGGCTTTTCGGGAAATCTTGACCCAGCGGACATGCATGACTCCGCCGCCCCGCAGCCGGTTGGTCCGCACCACGATCCCGAAGGCGGAGAAATTGCCCTCTCCGACGTCAAAATCGATCTTGAGGTATTCCTGGGCGTCCAGGGGGTTCGCGGTCTGGATGGAGATCCCTCCCGCGGAGATATCAACCGCCGTTCCCGGAAAGGGCAGGTTCTCCACGAAGACATCCTTCAGGGTCTTGCCCCGCTCCTTCCGGACTTCCACACGGACCCTCCGGAAGGTGCAGGGCTCCTTCAGGTCCCGGCGCTGATGCTTTCGGGAGGGGAGGGGAGTTATGGAGTCGCTGTGCTTGAGGACCAGGACCAGCTTGCCCCGAAGCTCCTCGTAACCCCGAACCCGGGTTCGGAAGTTGTATCCCTGGTGGCCGCTGCCGTAGAAATAGACCGTTAGCTTGGTTCCCCGTCGAAAATGCACGGGCCGCCCCAGGGCGTCCGGCGGAGGTTCCACCGCCAGGCCGCCCGCTTCTACCGCCACGACGACGGAGGGGTAATTGGTCTCGTCGGAGGAGATGAAGGAGAGGGTCGTCCGGGGTCGGAGCTGGCGGGTCGAACTGACCCGGGGACCCAGGGTCCGACGGACTTCCAGGGACTCCCGGATCCTGAGAAGGTGCGCCCGGCGGTCCTCCGCGGCGGTTTCCGCCTCCGCGGTCTTGTCGATGTGGCGAAGGGCGTCCCGGAAAAAGGCATCCATGCGATCCGGACTCTTGAACACGAACTCGGGGTTGGACGCCCGGGAGGCCCGGGCGAATTCCTCCATAAAGTGGGCGTCCGCGTCCGACAGGCCGGCCTCCGCGGCGGCCTTGCGGAAGGCGCTCCGAGAGAACGACGGAACTCCCCCCGTCAGGGAGGAGCGACGGGAACCGGGCTTGCCCTTGTTCAAGAGCGAGGAAACGACCGCCAACAGGATCAAAGCCCCGAGCACCCCGAAGACGATTATGTTCTGGGTCGGATCCTCTTGTTTCCAGTAGGGCTGGAGGACGGGGAGAAGTTGGTTCATGTGTCCAGGGCTCCAGTCATGGCTTCGAAGAAGGCGTTCATCCGGGGAACGATCTCGTACTCCGCCAGATCCCCGATCATCACGGCGTCCTTCGCTTCGAAGGCCTGCATCAGCTGTCGCAGGACGTCGTTGAAGGACTCATAGAATTCCGGAACGGGCTTGCCGTCGATCCGGAGATTCGCGGTGTCCGCTCCCGACCGGACAAGCTCCGGGAGGATGCGGTTCGCCTTGTGGAAAATTTCCACGAACAGAAGGATGCTCCGCATCGCCTCCGCGTCCTTGCCGGTCTGTAGTCGCACCGAGACGTCCGCGAGGTTCTGCCGCTCCGCCTCGTAGAGCCGGGAAGCGGAGCGCATCGCGGCGACGGGGTCGCGGATCTCCTCCAGGCGCTCCCGAAAGATCGGCTCCAGGTTGTCCGCGTGCCGGACAAGGCGCCGCCTATAGTCGGCGCCCGAATCGGCGGACGCCAGATCCCGGTCCAGGAGGTCCAGGAAGGAGTGCTCGTCGGCGGAGAGGAGCCCGGAATACGCGCGGCCGTAGGCGTCCCAGGCTTCCCGGAGAGGTTCGGACGGGCCCGTGCCGGCGGACCATTCCCGGAGGGCTCCCAGGAATTCCAGGAGGCTCCCGTAGGCCCGGCCTCGCAGCTCCGATGCCGGGACGCTTTCTATCTCCAATCGGCGGAACTCCGAAGCCGGCCGATCCTGGAGGCCCGGCAGGTCATCGGCCTCGACGGTCGTCCCGTCCAGTCGCAGCCCAAGGATCACCGCCCCCGTCTTCTCCACCAGATCGTCCGCGTTCGCGAGGACATCTCCCAGGGAGGCGCCGTCCGTATCCAGATTCAACTCGATGCCGTTCACCGTTATCGTCATGACCTCTCCTGGTCGGGGATCCGTGGATAGTGAACAGGGGACGGTGAAGACCGTTTCCCTTCCGTCCACTGTCCACCGTCCACTTTAATTATCGTTCTGCTTCATGAAATTGCCTATATCCTGGGAAGACCGCTCCATGCTCTGTAGGGCGCCTTCCATCATCCCGTACTTCCTGCGGAGCTCCGCCTCCTTGGCGATCAACTGGCGGTCCAGGGTTTCTATCCGGGTTTTCTGGCTGGCGATCTGGGTGTCGAAGGTCCGCGTCTTGACCGCCAGGATGCCGCCGGTTTCCACGTAAGGCCGGAAGAGGGCATCCAGTCCATAGGCGACCCCGGAGTCCACGAGCAGGTCGCCGTCCGTGTCGTACCCGAACAGGCGTCGCACGGTCTCAAAGTCGTCCCGCAGGGCGCGGCCCAGGGCCTCCTCGTCGATCTCCAGGTAGCCCCGGAGCCTCGCCGCGTCGTAGCCTCCGGCTCCGCCCCGGTTGGCGTTCGTGGAAACTCCGATCTGTCCTAGGACGGCGCTGGTCTCCCCGATCGGATAGGGGCTGGTGACGATCCTCTGCATGGAGGTCCTGAGGAGGTTCAGGGTGGAATCGCCCTGCAAGAGCCCCAGCCGTTCGGTCGCCGTCTTCCGTTCCTCGTCGGTGTAGTAGGTGATCTCCTGGACCAGGCGCTCGTCGTTGCGGGACAGGATGTTGATGTCCGCCATCAGCCGGTTGTAGTTGCCGACCAGTTCGATGATGGCTTCCTTGGATTTCTCCCGGTCCGGTTCCACCTTCAGCCGGATCTTTTTGTCCGAGGCATCCTGGAGGTTGAGGGTCACCCCGGGGATCAAGTCCGAGACGGAGTTGCCGTCCCGGATCACCTCGACCCCCTCCAGGGAGACGATCGCATCCCGGGCGGTGTCCACGGGGTTCCGGGGCTTCAGCCCGCCCGTCTCCGTCGGGTCATAGACCCGAACGTTCCGGACTTCCACGTCCCTCAGGGTGTTGCGGTTGCGGATTCCCAGGCCCGAGAGGTCGGAAAGATAGTCCGAAAGGGGGATCGAGATTCTGCGGAATTCCTCGGAGTCGGGCTGGGGGGGCAGGGGAACGGCGCTGCCGGACCCGTCCACCAGGAAGAGCACGACCGGGTCGTCCACCCGGACGGGCGCCGGCGGCGGGGTCCAGTCGGGGATACGGGGGTCCGAGGGATCCGCGGTGATCGTGATCCCCTCGTAGGTGATGGAACCCGGCGGAGACAGGGACGGGCCCGGGGGCGGTCCTTCCGGAGCCGGGGGCTCGACCCGGCGGCTCACCCGGACTTCCAGCTCCAGGACCAGACCCTTGGCCGGAAGGGAAGGGGAAAGTGGGAGCTTGGCTTCCCCCCCGGGCCCGACAGCCAACGAACCCGGTTCCGCGCGGAGGAGGCTTCGATCCAGGGATTTTTCGAAGGGCTGGGGGGCCGAGGTAGGAAGGTCCCTGCGGCTGGATCGGGCTTCCTCCACGAGGCCCGCGGCCAGGGCCCAGTCCTTGGCCGCTCCCTGGAACCCCAGTCGGTTCTTGGAGCCGGTCTTCAAGGACTCGAGTACAAGGGACTGTTCCGATTTGGACACGGGAACCACCCGGGCGCGGAGGATGTCCCCGCCCTTGCGCGTCAGGGCCTCCGCGAACTCCTTTAAGGTCCCTCCCGCGAATTTCAGGCTTACGGTCCTGTCCCCTACCGTGAAGGAAAAGTCCCCGGCGGGAACTTTATAGTCCGTCGGGAGCCTGTCGGAAAGGAAACGGTCGGCCTTGGCCGTCTGCTTCACCACGAGGGAGTGCTCGCCCTCCAGGGCTTCCCGGGTGGCCGTGGCGGTCAGAACGCCCTCGTCCGAGGACTTCGCGATCCGCTCGTTGAAAGGATTCTGGAAGGAGAAGAGGGCGCGGGAGCTTTCCCGGGCCCGGGATATGCTGCGGTTGACATCCAACCAGGCGGTCTTCTGAAGCTGGAGGGCCTTGAGCTGTTCTTCCGCACGATCCTTCGGAATGCGTTCGACCTTCATCAGGTCTTCGATGAGTTTTTTTGTGTCGTACTTGCTTGTGACTCCGGGGATCGTTATGTCCGACATGGCGGACGGGCCTTCCTTCCCGATCGGATTGCCGGAGCCGCTTCGTCCGGGGCTCTCGGCGGGTTCGTCACGCCCGCTCGTCGAACAGGATGCCGATCACCTCGCGGATTCTCTCGTGGACGTGCTGGAGCTCGACGGGCGGGATCTCCTTGATGATCTTATCGGTTTCCGAATCGATCACCTTGACCACCACCTGGTCGAGCTTTTCGTTCAGGGCGAAGGACAGGCGGCGATTGAAGGCCTGGCTGACCTGCTGGAGCTCGTTCAGGACCAGCTCCATATTGACCGGTTCCTGGGGGGCGGGGGAGGGGGCGGTCCGTGCCGCGGCTTCCCGCACCAGGGCTTCCCTCAAGATCTCCGCTTGGGGCAAGCCGTGTTGAATGACGGAAACATCCATGTCTTCCTCCTCGAACGGGAAGAAAAGAACGGGAGAGGGGCGCGATCCCCTCCCGTCCAGGGTTTGCCGCGGGCGGCGGCGGAAAGAAGACGTCCAGAAATCTCTCCGACGCGTAGGCCCGCAAAACGGTTTCCTAGGCTAGGATCTGCATCACCGACTGGGAGCGCGTGTTGGCCTGGGCGAGCATGGCTCCGCCGGCCTGGCTCAGGATCTGGTTCTTGACGTAGTCCACCATCTGGGAAGCCATGTCCGTGTCCCGGATCCGGCTCTCGGCGGCCTGCAGGTTTTCCGCGGCGATGGCGACGCCCTTGGCGGCCATCTCGAAGCGGTTCTGGTAGGCGCCCAAGTCGGCCCGCTGCTTGGACACGATGCGCAGAGCGGCGTCCACGGTTCCGATCGCGGCGTTGGCCTTGGTCGGGTCATCGATGGAGATCTGCTCCGCGGATCCCTGGGCTCCCTGAAGTCCGAGAGCCTGGGCGGTCATGGTGCCGATGAAGACGCGCTCGTTCTGATCCATGTTCGCGCCCACCTGGAACTGCATGACCTGGGCGCCATCCTTGGCGAAGCGTCCCGTCAGGATATTCATGCCGTTGAACTGGGCGTGGCTGGCGATCCGGTTGATCTCGTCCACCAGCTGGGAGACCTCGACCTGGATCTGCATACGGTCTTCATTGCTGTAGATGCCGTTGGCAGACTGTACGGCGAGCTCCCGGATCCGGTGCAGGATGTCCTGCGATTCCTGCAGGTACCCTTCCGTGGTCTGGATGAACGAAACCCCGTTCTCGATGTTCTTTGTGGCCTGGTTGAGCCCGCGAACCTGGCTGCGCAGCTTTTCGGACACCGCGAGCCCGGAAGCGTCGTCCCCGGCGCGGTTGATCCGCAGGCCGGAGCTGAGCTTCTCGATGTTCTTGTTGAGCTCGAGCTGAGTCACGCCGAGAGAACGGTTGGCGTACATCGCGCTCATGTTGTGGTTGATGATCATATAACCCTCCTTGAAGGCCTTGGGCGGCCGTCCTGGCCGCTCATCCCGCGCACATGGCCGTGGGGCCGGAAAACTATAGGTCCGCGCCGTTTCCCGTCCGTCTTACCCCGTGCGGCGGGAGCTCGGCCCTTCCGTAGGCCGAAATCCCGCCTCATGTACGCATAGGAGAGTGTTTTTCAAAGACCGATCGAAACCTTGAACGATATGCCTGCGTATTCCGCGATGCCGATGCGGCTGAAAGGCGCCCCGGGACCGTCCCGGGGCGACCTTCGCCTTTTATAGTATACTACGCTACTGGAGCAGCTGCAAGACCGTGGCCGTTTTCTGGTTGGCCTGGGCCAGCATGGCCCCCGCGGCCTGGACCAGGATCCGGTTCTTGGTGTACTCAACCATTTCGTTGGCCATATCCGCGTCCCGGATTCGGCTCTCGGCGGCCTGCAGGTTCTCGGCTCCGATGTCGATGCCGCGGACCGCGTGCTCCAGGCGGTTCTGGTAGGCGCCCAGGTCAGCGCGCTGCTTGTTGACCGTCTTGAGGGCGGCGTCCAGGATACCGATAGAGCGGTTGGCGCTGTCCGGGCCGGACATGGTGATGATCGCGTCGCTCCCCGGGTCCTTGACGCCCAGGGCCTTGGCGGTCATGGTGCCGATATAGACCCGCTCGCGCTGGTCCATGTTGGCGCCGATGTGGAACCACATGGAGCTGGTGGGGATGTTCTCCCCCGTCTCCCGGGCGAAGCGGCCGGTCAGCAGGTTCATGCCGTTGAACTGGGCGTGGCTGGCGATGCGGTCGATCTCGTCCACCAGCTGGGAGACCTCCACCTGGATCTGCATCCGGTCCTCGGAGCTGTAGATGCCGTTCGAGGCCTGGACGGCCAGTTCCCGGAGCCGCTGGATAATGTCCTGGGATTCCTGGAGGTATCCTTCCGTGGTCTGGATGAAGGAGATGCCGTTGGCGGCGTTCTTGCTGGCCTGGTTCAGGCCGCGGATCTGGGAGCGCATCTTCTCGGAAACGGCCAGACCGGAAGCGTCGTCCCCGGCGCGGTTGATCCGCATGCCCGACGACAGCTTCTCAATGTTCTTGTCGATGAAGGTGCCGTTCACCCGCAGGTTGCGGTCCGCGAACATGGCGCTCAGGTTGTGGTTGATGATCATCGAGTTCCTCCTTGAATGATTCACGCGAAGCATCCTTGCCTCGCGGTTCGATCCCCAGGCGCCGTTTCGGCCGTACGCCGAGGCGCCCCATCCGCCTCCTTTCCCGGCTCGCCTGGCGTACCCTCCCGGGTCCCCGACGGCGATATTCCGGCTTTTCTTCGGGGAAGGGGTGCCCGACAGCCGCAGGTGACGTCCGGGCGCACCTTCTCCGTTCAGAAGTATCGGCTGGAAGGGTATAAAAGATAAGTGAAAAGTGATTAGTGTTACGAAGCTTGTCCTGACGCAAGCAAATATTGAGAAATAGAGCGGTATNGAACCGGGAGAGATTCACACTCCCGGGAGGTACCTATGGATCTGTATCCCTTTTGCCCCAATCCTGCATGTAGACTCCATGGAGAACANCCCAGGCCC
>Ga0067045_1003306_pt1 | contig 23817 bp, 19 predicted proteins | sample TerdegcTABiofilm_FD_59184 | JGI IMG/M metagenome (GOLD analysis project Ga0067045, IMG submission 59184) | Combined Assembly of (Gp0054472, Gp0054536) Wastewater bioreactor microbial communities from Singapore -Terephthalate degrading...
GGTGAGCAGGTCCGTGATCTGGCTCTCCGCCGCGGCGATCTCCGCGGCGCTTTTCGCCTGAATGGTCATGTCCTGGATCTTGCCGGGAAAGCGGGCGCCGAAGAGACGCTTCATGGCGGTGGTCACGGGAACGAGCACCATGTCGTCCTGGTCGGAGCCGGCGGCGGAACTTCCCTTCGCCGCCAGAAGTCCCACAACGGTCATGGGGATCTTGTTCACCCGGACGATTTTCCCCAGGGGGTCCTCGCCGCCGAAAAGCTCCGCCGCAACGGTGGCGCCGAGAATGCACACCTTTGCGGCGCTCCGCTGGTCCGACTCGGTGAAATTCCTTCCGCTTTCGAGCGTCCAGTTCCGGATGGAGAGCAGTGACGCCGTGGAGCCCACGGTGCTGGTGGACCAGTTGGCGTTGCCGTAGACCACCTGGGTCCGTCCCGACACGCGGGGCGCCACGTCCGCCACGGCGGGGCACTCCCGGAGGATCGCCTCGGCGTCCTCCAGCGTCAGGGTGGGAAGTGTGCCTCCGCCGCCCCGGACACCGCCGCTCCGGCTCGACCCGGGAAAGACGACGAGCAGATTGCTCCCCATGCTGGCGAATCGTTCCGTGATCCGCACCTGAGCCCCCGTTCCCACGGCGAACATGGCGATCACCGCCGCCACGCCGATGATCATGCCCAACACGGTGAGAAGGGAGCGNATCTTGTTCGTNCGCANCGCCCGAAGGGCGGTGAGGAGAATTTCTTCCGGCGCGATCATGAGGCGAANCTCCTTTCCCTGGCCTTGGCCTCGTCGGAGACCACCAGNCCNTCCCGGATGGTGACGATGCGCTCCACGTAGCGGGCCATCTCCGGCTCGTGGGTGACCAGGATCACCGTGATGCCCGCCGTCTCGTTCAAATGCGAAAAAAGCTCCATGACCTCCTCGCTGGTCCGGGTATCCAGATTTCCCGTGGGCTCGTCCGCGAGGATGAGGGGGGCGCCGTTCACGAGGCTCCGGGCGATGGCCACTCGTTGCTGTTGTCCTCCCGAGAGCTGGTGCGGCTGATGGTGCTCTCGCCCCGAAAGGCCCACCAGTGCCAGCGCCTCCAGAGCGCGCTGCCGCCGCTCCTTTCTCGGAACGCCCGCGTAGAGGAGCGGAAGTTCCACGTTTTCCACGGCGGAAGTCCGGGCCAGGAGATTGAAACCCTGAAAGACGAAACCGATCCGATTGTTCCGAATCCGGGCGAGATCGTCTCCGCCGAGGCCGCTCACGTCCTTTCCGTCCAGGAGATAGCGTCCCTCCGTGGGTGTGTCGAGGCATCCAAGAATGTGCATGAGGGTGGATTTTCCCGAGCCGGAAGTCCCCATGATGGCCAGATATTCCCCTTTGCGGACGGAGAGCGTCACCCCCCGGAGGGCGTGGACCTGCACTTCCCCAAGGTCGTAGATCTTGTGGATGTTTTCGAGTTCGAGCAGTGCCATGGCTCTAGAAGAAGCGAGGCAGAGGAGGCTGAGTGCTCTGCCTCGTTCCCGCACTGTTTGAGGATGCGCCCGAGGAACCGCCCGAGGTGGTTCCTATAACGACCTGCTGTCCTTCCCGAAGGTCACCGAAGACGACGGTTTTCGACCCGTCGGAGAGCCCCGTCCTTACGGGGACGGCTTTCAGAGAAGGACGGTTTCCGGAGGTCTCCTCGAGAATCCAGAGGACTCGGCCTCCGGCCCTGTCTGCATTTTTGCCAGAACCAGAGCCGGCTCCCTTGCCGCTTCCGGTTCCGCCGCTGGATCGCCTGTTTTTTTCCGATGCCGTTCCGGTTTCGGTCGCTCTGGATGAAGCCGGAGAAGCCGCGGCACCGGCGGCTCCTTCGGGGTGGAGGAATGCCTCAGGAGGCGTGAAGCGCAGTGCCGCCGCGGGAACCGTCAGGACGTTCCGGGCCGCGGCGGTCTCGATGGAGACGTTGGCGGTCATCCCCGGTTTGAGCTTCAGATGGGGGTTGTCCACCCGAAGTACCACCGGATAGGTGACCACGTTCTCCACGGTGGTGGCGAGGAAGCGGACCTGGTGGACCTTCGCATGGAAAATCTCGTCGGGAAAGGCGTCCACCGTAAACGTGGCCTCCATGCCCTCAGTGATGGCGCCGATGTCCGCCTCGTCCACATCGGCTTGAACCTCCATCTTGGTCAGGTCCTCCGCGATGGTGAAGAGCGTCGGCGTCTGGTAGCTCGCCGCGACGGTCTGTCCCTCGCTCACGTCCTTGCCGATCACCACGCCGTCCACGGGGGAGAGAATGCGGGTGTTGTCAAGATTTGCCTTTGCGTACTTCAGCGATGCCTGTGCCTGTTCCACCTGAGCTCTGGCGGAGCTGAGCTTTGCCTCGGCGACGTCCACGGCGCTTTGAGCACTGTCGAGGTCGCTCTCGGCGATGTACTGGAGGGCGTACAGCTTTTTCTGTCGCTCCAGAGTGCGTTTCGCGTCTGCAAGCGTTGCCTGACTCTCCCGAACCGCCGCTTGTGCAGCACTCAGAGCCGCTTCCTTCTGGGCTACCTCGGCCTGAATGAGCACGGGGTCGATGAGGGCGATGACATCACCCTTCTTGACGTGGGAGTTGTAGTCCGCCAGGATCTTTTGAATGGTGCCGGACACCTGGGTTCCCACAGTGACGGTGTTCACTGCCTCAACGGTGCCCGTGGCGGAGACAACAGTTGTCACATCGCCGCGGACTATAGGTGCTGTGATGAAACGAAGTTCTTCCGGGCGCTCTCGGAGGAAGCCAAGATACACGCCTCCTCCGACGAGGCAGAGAAGAAACAGAAACAGAAGTTTTTTCATGGTCATAACCTCCTGAATAGGCCTAAGCTCGTTTTCGCAGGAAACAGATGACAAATGTGTCACGTCGGACGAATCCGCCCCGTTCCTTTCCTGTCGGCTATTTGGGACGGGCTGCGTTCGTGCTTTCGATGGCGGCGACGCCGGAAACTCCCATGGCCTTGAGAAGGGCCGCTTCGGCGGAGAGACGGTCGCACCGGGCCTGAACGAGAGACTTTCGGGCGTCACTGTAGCTCGCTGCGGCATCGCTCACTTCAAGAGAGCTTCCCACCCCGACCTGGTAGCGTCCCTCCGCGAGATCGAGATTCTCCTTTGCCTGGCGCACCACCACCGTCGCTGTTTTCAACTTCTCCTCCGCCTCACCGATGGCGAGCCATGCCTTGCGCACCTCAAGAAGCACGGTCTGGCGCAGGCGCTCCTCTTCTGCGCGCACTGCGTCGAGCTTTGCCTCCGCGACGGTGATGTTCGCGGCGGTGAGTCCTCCGTCGGCGAGAGGGACGCTCAGGGTGAGCCCAGCCTCCCACTCGCTGTCGCTGGTGCCTCCGGAGCTCCAGGAATAGCCCCCGTAGGCAGAAAGGGACGGAGCCATCCCCTTGCGGCTGAGCCGCAGCGTCTCCTCCGCCTCGGCGACGCGGAAGGCCTTGGCGCGGAGATCCGGATGCGCTGCAAGGGCCTTTTGCACGGCCTCTTCGAGGGAAAGGGTTTGTCCGTTGGGAAGCGGGGGTTCCTCGACGGCATACTCCGGCGCTGCACCGTCGCTGCGGAGTCCCATGGCGTTTTCCAGCGCCGCCGCGGCCCGTGCCGCCGCGGCCCGTGCCGCGGCGAGGTCGAGTCTGGATTGGCTCAGGTCCACTTCGGCGGCGGTAACGTCTGATTTTGGGGAGGCTCCGGCGGCGAGGAGGGCCTTTGCCTTGTCCAGGTGTTTTTCGTAGAGGGACACCATTTCCAGGGCAACCTGCAGTTCCTGTCTGGCCCGGACGAGTTCGTAGTAGGCGGTGCGTACCTCGTAGGCCAGCGCGTTTCGAAGGCTCTCCAGGTCCGAGGCTGCCGCATCCTCGCTCCGCTGGGCTGCTCGCACGGCGGCGGAAGTTTTGCCTCCGTCGGAGAGAAGTTGTTGCACTTTCAAAGAGGCACTCTGGCTGTTCTCTCGTTCCCAAGAGGTGTGGGAAGCGCTTGCCGAAAGAGACGGTCTCGTCCCCGCTCTTTCCTGTGCCACCGATCCGGCGGCGCTTCGCAATGCCGCCTCGCCCCCGGCAAGATCCGGGTGGGACGCGAAGGCGAGCTTCAGTGCTTGTTCCAGGGTGAGGATCTCCGTCTGTGTCTGTTCCGCCGGGACGGCGCCAGTCCAGGCAGGGAAGAGGAGCAGCACCGGCAAAAACACCGACAGGAACAGAAAGAACAGAAACGGTAGCGGAAGAAAACTTTTTTTCATGAACTCTCGCCTCCTGAGGGAAAAACTATGGAATCTTTGAATGAGGCTACGTCAATGCCGCGGGTCTCCTTGCAAAACTCGATGCGATCCAAGCCAAGCCAAGGGAAAAGAAAAAGCCTTTCTTCAGGGGTTTTCTCTCATGCGTGTTCCACCCTGTGTGCATCTTGTTCCATCGAGGGCAAGCGGGACAGGCCGGGGCAAACGCTTCTCTGTTTGGATTTGGCGTCGGAGTGTGCCTACTTCGCAGGGTGTGGAGAAAACGCATTTTTTCCTCCGGACGGGAGGATTCTAGCGCGCTTCGGGTAAACATGCCTTTTTTCTCTGTGAAGATTTGTGAGGATACGTAAAGATTCCTTGGCACAACCGAACAGTTCTTGACTGGGCAAGGAAGACAAGTCGGGATAGAGTGGAGGAGAAGACGGACTTCGGGCGGAAAAAGGCCGGAATGTCGGGAGGCGGAAGAAATGGAACGCATTCTCGTGGTGGACGACGATCAGGAATTGTGTTCCCTGTTGGCGGAATATCTAGAGACCGAGGGATTCGCCGTGGAAGCTCTTTTCGACGGACGCAGGGTGCGGGAGAAACTTCTCGCCGGACGTTTTGCCCTGGTGGTGCTCGATGTGATGCTGCCGGGCAGGAGTGGCTTCGACGTGCTGCGGGAGCTTCGTTCCGAGTCGGACGTTCCGGTGCTCATGCTCACCGCTCGGGGCGACGACGTGGATCGCATCGTCGGGCTCGAAATGGGCGCCGACGACTACCTGCCGAAACCCTTCAACCCCAGGGAGCTGGTGGCGCGCATCCGGGCGATTCTTCGCCGCCGCCGCAGCGAGAGCGGAAGGAGCACGCCGGGACTTCTCGCCGTGGGCGATCTGGAGCTCGACCAGGGAGGCCGGTCGGTGCGCCTTGCGGGAATGCTGCTCGACTTGACCACTGTGGAATTTTCCCTGCTGGAGGAACTGCTCCGCGCCGCCGGACAGCCTCTTTCCAGGGAGAAGCTCGTGCTCTCGGTTCTGAAACGTCCCTATTCCCCCTTCGACCGCAGCATCGACGTGCATGTGAGCAACCTCCGGAAAAAGCTTGGCCGCTATGGCGACGGATCGGAGCGGATCAAGACGCTTCGCGGTGAGGGCTATCTCTACGCACTGCCCCCCGAGGGGAGTTCCTCGTGAGCGGCAAAAGCCTCTTCCTCAAGATTTTCCTCTGGTTTCTCGGCGTGCTCCTTCTCATGGCGACGGTGAGCGTCGTCCTCACCCAGGTCATGATCTCCCAGGGCATTCTCCTCTCGGGGCGGGAGAGCATTCTCACCAACGCCGTGCGGAACCACGGTGCGACTTGTCTGGAGATCTACGAGGTGCGAGGGACCGATGCCCTCGCGGAGGCGACGGCGAAGATTCGAAATGAAACGGCCCTGGGGCTGCATTTTTTCCGCGAGGATGGGACCTCCCTCGTTCCCTTTCCTGGAGATGAGCGGATTCGGGAGAGCGCCTTTGCCGCCCTGAAGAGGGGGGATAGCTTCGCGAATCGCCAGGGGCTGTCCCTGGTCTTCCAGAGGATCGTTTCTTCCCGGGGCAATGCCTACATTGTGGTTGGTCTTCTGCCGAAACGTCCTCTTTTTCCCCTCATCGGGCCGAACCGTCGGGTTCTTCCGGTCTACCTGGCTGGGCTTGCCTGCACGGCCGGTTTGCTTTGTTTCTGGCTCGCCCGGCATATCGCTCGCCCCGTGAGGCGCCTCAACGAGGTGACCCAGGCCATGGCCAGAGGGGAGTTTTCCGTTCGGGTGGAGAAGGATCTGAAGAACCGTGGAGACGAGATCGGTCAACTCGGACGGAGCTTCGACGACATGGCGCGTCACGTGGAAGCCCTTTTGGAAGCGCAGCAGCGCCTTCTCCGGGATATTTCCCACGAACTGCGTTCACCTCTGGCACGGCTCAATGTGGCCCTCGCCCTCGCCAGACAACGGGCGGGCGCGGAAGTCCAGGGGGCACTCGCCCGCATCGAGAAGGAGGCGGAGGCACTGAACGAACTCATCGGCCAACTTCTCTCCCTGGCCAGGGTGGAGGCGGATCTGGGGAGGATCCTCACTGCCCCGGAGGATCTCGTTGCTCTGGTGCGCGAAGTGGTAGCAGACGCGGACTTTGAGGCCCGCGCCAGGGGCTGTACGGTGCGCTTCGAGGCGGCCGAGGCTCTTCCGCCGCTGTTGCTCAACGCGGACCTGGTGCGAAGCGCCGTGGAGAATGTGGTGCGCAATGCTTTGCACCATACCGCGCCGGAAACGGAGGTCGAGGTGTCGGTCCTGTCTCTCGTTGAAAACGGCGGGAGATGTGGTCTGGTGCGCATCCGCGACCACGGGCCGGGTGTCCCCGAGGAGGAGCTGGAGAACCTCTTCCGCCCCTTCTACCGCCTTGACGCCTCCAGGGGGCGGGAGAGCGGCGGCGTCGGGCTCGGGCTCGCCATCGCCCGGAGGGCGGTGCAGCTCCACGGAGGACGGATCGATGCGACGAACGTCCGGGGAGGAGGGCTCTGCGTGGAGCTGCGTTTTCCCGAGGGATCCGAGGGGTTGGACGGGACCCCCTCCGGGCAGACTGACGAATGACGAGGTTGCGGATTTTCTTCGGGAGACCGGATCAGCTCGATGTCCCTGAAAGGGCCGAAAGTGTGCTTGCTAGCCATTCCGCCTGCTGGTTGAGCTGAGAGAGAATGGTCTCCATTTGGGAGAACCGGTCGTTGAGGCCTCTTTCCTTGATGGAAAGCTGCTCCTCGAAGGCAGCAATCCGGTCGTCGATGGTACTGATCTGTGTGTTGAGATAGCTGATCTGGCTCGCGATGCGTCCCTTGATGGTCACGGTTGATCCCACCGAAACTTGGGACGAATCCACCATATTGCTGCAGAAATCATCCAGTTTGGTCATCAAGGTCGTGACGAGATCGCCCACGTAGGAGGAAGTGTCCTGCACGTGGTGCGTCGCATCGTCGGGGTTCGCGATGTCGATTCCCAGGGCGAGCAGGACGCCGTCGGGGTCTGTGAAGCTGAGGCTCTCCTCCAGGTCGGTGCTGGCGACGGAGAGGGTGTTGTTCACGATGGAACTGCGGAGTGTCAGGGCGTTTCCCGAGCTGTCCCGGGCGGCGGCGATCTTGGTGCTCACGTCCGCCAGCGTGTCCGTGGCGTTGACAGTGATGGTGGCGGTTCTTCCACCCACGGAGATGGAAAAAGTTCCTCCCGCGAAGCCCGTTTTCAGTTTGTTCAGGGGAGTGGCTGAATCGGAAAATGCGTTGGTCATCCACTGGTCGAAGAACGAGAGAGAGCCCGGCGTGGCGGCCTGCATGAAAACCGATGAATCGAACTCCAGCTTTCCGCTCTTGCCATAATCGGTGCTCTCGGTGGTGATGCCGATTTGGGAGAGCTGTTTCAATGGTCCGAGGATGTTTTGAGGATCGGCGATCAGTCTTCTGAGTTGGTTCTTCGTTTGCCAAAGAAGGGAATCTCCGTGAAGAAGGCCGAACTTCTTGTCGAAATCCGTCTCCGCATCCTCGTCGGATTCCTCGGAAAGGCGGACGTTGATCCAATCCATGGCGTCGTTGTAGGCATCCACGAAATTCTGGATTGCCGTCACCGCCTGCTCCATGTCGGTTGTGATGTCCAGCAGCACCTTGCCGGGACCCTGCAGTTTGAGCGTAACGCCTCCGATGAGATCGTCGATCTCATTGCTGCTCCGGGTAACCTGTACGCCGTCCACAATAAGGATCGCATCCTGGGCGGCGATGTAGTGTTCGTCATCGTTGACATTGAGCCCAAGGGAGCTGAGGATGTCGTCCCCTGTTCCTGCTTCGAGGGAAAAGGTGTTGGTGTTCCAGGTGTATTCGGCGTCGAAGGTGATGGTGTACTCCGAATCTGTCTCGGGATGGGCACCGCCGGAGAGCCAGGTGATGGTCCCCGTGCTTTGATCGTAGGTGTAGTCCGTGCCCTCCGTGTAGGTGGTCGTGCCGGAGGTGATTTGGGTGATGACAGGATACGTTCCTCCCTCGCCAGGAAGGGGAAGATAGTCCGAGCCGCCGGTACCCGTCCAGGATCCACGGATTACCGTTGCGTCGCTTCCTGTGCTGCTGCCGAGACCACTGAAGGCGCTGGTGATCACGAGGCGGTTATCGATGAGCTTGCTCGTGATGTTCAGAGAATTTCCGTGGTCGTCCACGGCCTGAGAGAGCTTGAGGTTGATGTCCCGAAGGCTGTCGGAGCTTGCTACCTCGATGGCCACCCGTTGCGAACCCGACCGGACAAAAAAGGTTCCGGAGAGCCCCAGTGCCTTGGATGAACTGGAAAAACGGTTCCCGATGCGCTGTTCCGTGGTTGCCTTCTGGAGCACCTCGATATCCCACTGGTCGATGTAGGCCTCTGTGGACGCCGTGGCAGTGAGAATGGCATTTCCTGCGAGACCGGAGGAGAGCGAGGTGACCTCCGCCGCCTTTGTCTTGAAGGTGGAGGCAAGCTTAAGCGTTGTCAAGGTGGATTGCATGTTTTTTATAACGGCGGAAAACTCTTCGTAGAGTCCGACCTTGAGTTCCAGCGTGTCCTGCTCCGCCTCCCAGGTTTCGATGGGTTTTCGGGCCGCTTCCATGATCGTGTCGATCATGTCACCCCATTCGATGCCGCTGGTCACGCCGGTGAATTGAAACATCGGAGTTGAATAATCTGCCATGGTCCTTCCTCCTCAGGAAAACGAAAAACTCCGCCTCTTTCCCCGAAGGGCACGGGAAAAAAGAGGCGGGACGGGCCTTCGCGAAGACAGCCGGACCGCGGAGGCCCGTCAGAAAACGCAGCGGAAGACGCACCGTTCCGGAAGGAAAATCCTGGAAAGCCTCCCAGTGTTGCAGGGTGTGACGCGTTTCGGGTCGCTCTTTCACTCAGGAGGCGAGTTCCTCGTCGAGTTCGTCCGACAGAGCCGCGAAAAGGGCGCTCAAAGTCTGGAAGGCCCTCTCGTCCTCCGTGCCGCCGTTCATGACGACTTTGCCGTTTTCCACGCCGTAGGTGCCGCCCTGAGGTCTTCCCTGGGGCGGTTTGGGGCGCATGGAGGAGAGGTCCCCCGTCTCGCTCGCCTTGAGCAGATCCGACGCGAAGGCAGAGAGCATCTCGCCCTCGGTGCCGCCCAGTTCATCCGCCGTAGCCTGCATCTTCTCCGCCATCTCCTTGGCGACCGTCTGGAAGCGCTCCGGATCCTCCTCCTGAAGTTTTCTGAGTTTGGCCAGAAGTTCTCCGGGGCCCGAAACGGTCAGCTCGTCCTCCTCTTCGAAGGATTGCTGCGAGGACTGAGCGCTCTGGAGCGCCAGGCGGAGCATTTCACTGATGCTCGATGTGTCGCTGTTGCCCGTGACGCCGTTCACATACATGAACATTCCCCCCATGGTGTAACGATTCTGTTGTGCCATACCTCTGGAAACAACCGTTGACGAGAAGACGCACCGTTCCGGAAGCGACATTCCGCTTACCTTTGTTCTCGGGAACAGACGAGAACGACCTCGTCAAGAAAAACAACGTCGGCGTTAAGAATTGCAAAGATGTGCGAAGGCTCGGAATGTCGTTCTTTTCGTTGCTACAATGGCGTCGGACAGGAAAGGAGAACGTGTGTTTTTCGGAGGTGAACACTGCATGGACCGAGCCGATCGAAAGACAACCAAGGAGGAAGGACCATGAAGCGCATTCTCGTCGTGGACGACGACATGGAGCTCTGCGAACTTCTCGAGGCCTATTTCGAGCGGGAGGGATTTGCCTTCCGGCATGTGCACGACGGCATCGCGGGTATTCGGGAGGCCCTTTCGGGAAAGTACGACGTGATGGTTCTGGATGTGATGCTTCCCGGATGCGACGGGTTCGAGGTGCTTCGGGAGGTCCGGAACAGGACGGATCTGCCCGTGCTGCTCCTCACGGCGAGGACGGATCACGTGGACCGCATCGTCGGATTCGAACTGGGGGCGGACGATTATATCCCCAAACCCTTTCACACCCGAGAGCTCGCGGCGCGGATCCGGGCCGTTCTGCGCCGGACGGAGCGGCGGAACGAAGACGTGCCGGGGGTGCTTCGCGGTCGCGAGGAGGAACTGCTTGTCGTGGGCGATCTCGAATGTCGTCCCGGCGCACGCTCCGTGAAGGTCGGCGGTGTTCCCGTGGCGCTTACGGGAACGGAATTCCGTCTTCTGGAGACCCTTCTCGTCTCGGCGGGAAGATTGGTTTCCCTGGAGCGCCTTTCCCGGGACGTGCTCGGAAGGCGCCATTCTCCCTTTGACCGTAGCCTTGGCGTGCACATGAGCCGTCTCCGGAAAAAACTTGGTCCCTACAGTGACGGAACCGAGCGGATCCACACCGTGCGGAGTGAAGGATACGTGTACGCTTTTCCCGGAGAGGACGGTTGTTCCGGAAAGGCGGATGCATCGTGAGAGGATTTCCTCTTTTCTGGAAGCTCTATCTGGGTGTGTTAGCGGTAGTATTCTTCCCCGTGGTGGTCTTCGAGATATCCTCCCTGTTGTATCGCCCGGCGGAGCGCGTGGGCATTCCTCCCCACATAGAGCGCCACATGGAATGGGTGGCTCTCTCGGTCGCGCGGACCGCGGCGCACCTGCTCCGGAGCGGAGATCTGGCGGCCCTGTCGTCCTATCTGGACGAGGCGGAGGAGGCGAACAGTGCGGAGTTCCACCTCCCTGCGGAGGAAGGATTCCGCCCACCTCTGCCGGAACAGGTGCGGCTCCAGCTTGAGGCGGCTTCCTCCCAGGGCGTGCAGCACCTGGACCGGGGCTCTTTTTTCGTGACCGTTCCCTTTGGGGAGAGGGCGTCCAATGGGAAGAGACAACACCTCGTCGCGGTGTTCCATCCCTTCGGAAAACCCCCCCGCTTTCCCGGCCCGTCCAGAATGCTTTTGCTCTCCATGGCTGCGGGAGCGCTCCTCTGTTTCGTCTTCGTTCGGCACATCACTGTTCCCATCCGGGAGCTCGAGCGCACCACCCACCGCCTTGCCGAAGGGGATTTTGCCGCACGGGCTCCGGAGATCGTTCTGGAGGGGGGTGGTGAGATCGCACGTCTCGGATTGGCCTTCAATGGCATGGCGGAACACATCGAAGCCCTTCTCACCTCCCAGCGCCGTCTTTTGGGGGATATCTCCCACGAGCTTCGCTCGCCGCTTCAGCGCCTCGACGTGGCGCTCACCCTCGCCAGAAACGGCGCGACCCCCGAGGTAAACCTGTTCCTCGATCGGGTGGAGCTCGAGGCGGCGCGCATGAACGACATGATCGGCCATCTCCTGGCCCTGTTCCGGGCGGAGGAGATGAACAGCGACGAACCGCATGCTCCCGTGGATCTTTCCCTTCTGGTGGAACGCGTCGCCGGAGACGCTTCCTTCGAGGCGGAAAACGAGGGAAAGCGCGTCCTCGTGGGAGATCTGCCCATTGATCTGGTCATCTCCGGAGACGAGGCGCTTCTGGCGAGCGCGCTGGAAAATGTGGTGCGCAACGCCCTGCGCCACACCGCGCCGGGGACCGCCGTGGAGGTCGAGCTCAAAGAGACGGGATCCCGCATCGTCCTGTCCGTCCGGGACCACGGTCCGGGCGTGGAGGAACAGGAGCTGCAACGCATCTTCCAACCCTTCTACCGGAGCGATGCCGCCCGGGACCGGCGGAGCGGCGGCGTGGGCCTTGGCCTCGCCATCGCCAAGCGCGCCGTGGAACGGCACGGAGGTTCCATCCGGGCTTCCCTCGCTTCCGGAGGCGGTTTGCTCGTGGAAATCGTCCTTCCGAGAGAGGTGCGGCGCGACGCGGAACGTCGCGCCTGAGACACCTCGGGCCGTTTTGCGGCATCCCCTCCGAGGCAGGCTGGCGCGCCCGATACGGGGGTGGCCACGTGTTCCGCCGAGGACTGCCGGGCTATTTCTGAAGCGGGGCGTGCGCAAGGGCGCCCCGCTTCGTTTTGTCCGCCCCTGCCTCTTGCTTGTCCTCTTCGGCTCCGAGTCGTTGTCCCTTGTCTCTGTCCCGGTCCCTGTCCGCCCATGGAGGCGACCGCACGGTCTCCATGGGCACGCACATCGCTATAGGGAACCTGTTCCTCCCTCGGAGATGGCACGGCCTCTATAGGCATGAGCATCGTCATTGGAGACCGTGTCCTTCCTCAGGAGCGGTACCACACGGATTTCCTTTTCTCAGGCAGCGGCATGTTTCGGTGTTGCGCTTCTTCCGTTCTCGCTCTGCTTTGGTGGTTCGCAGAGAACGCGCTTCTTTCTGCTTTATGGATGGGCCAAAATTATCATGCATCGACGCTTGACAATCGCTTTAGCGAAAAATACGATCAATCGCATATTCTTTCGCGGAACGGCGGAGCAATCCTCCCTTCATGCTTCCTTTGTCGCCAGCCCTTCCTTGGTGGCGATGCAGCGCGGAGACCGGCGGTGTTTTCCGCTTTTTCCGGGCGGTGCCGCTGGAATGATTGGAGCGAGGACGATCCTCCTGCGCCGGCGTGCCGCAAGGAGCGAATCCGACCACGTCGAGGAGGGAGTTTGATGAGGAAAAGCGTTTTCGAAGTGCTGCGCCGAGAGGGGTTGACCCATCTCAAGATTGCCTATGACTGGAGGAAGGACCACTTTTCGCTCTTTTCCGCCCGGGAATGGGACAGAGACACGCCCTTTCGGGAGTACAACCGCTCCTTCACGCTCCTCACGCTCTGTCCCACCGAGGGGGTATACCGGAATTCCGGGGAGACCCGGGCGCTCTTCGCAAAGCACGGCCTGGAGGAACACCTCCGGCAGATCATGGAACTCATGCGCAAGGGACGGCACATTCTTCTCGACTGCTACTACCACGAGGAGATGGACATCCGCTTCGTCAACCACATTCACAGCGACAAACGCGGCGTGAACAATCTCCATTCCAGCCTGTTCATGGGAGGAATCCGGCGCCACGAGCCCGGAGAGGACGAGATCGACGTCTTCATCGACGGCATGAACCTCGGACGGGGAATGACGTTCAAGAACGTCGCCGCCCGTCTTCCCATGGGGGGATGCAAGGTGACGGTGCAGATGGAGCCCGTGGATCTGGAGAATCTGGATCAGGTTGGGTTCCTCGCCTATGCCAACGACCGGACGCGAAACACCACCGGGCCGGACATGCGCTTTCCTCCGGAGCTCGCGGACGTGATGAAGGCGCATTTCTCCCTCCACATCACCGGCGGGCCGAAGGGGCCGCTGGGGCCCACGGGCACGCCCACGGCGCACGGTGCCCACATGGCGGTGAAGCAGGGAGCCCGTTTCCTCTGGGGCTCCGAGAGCCTGAAGGACAAGACCGTCGCCGTGCAGGGACTCGGTGCCGTGGGATTTCCTCTGGCGGAGGATTTTCTCGCCGACGGCGCCAGACTCGTCGTCTGCGACCGGGACCCGGAGGCGGTGCGGAAACTCGTCGCCGCGTCTCCCGAGGGGGCCGTCCGGGTGGTGGAGCCCGAGGCCATCCTGGGGGTCGAGGCGGACATCTTCGCCCCCGCCGCGGTGGGGGGGATCCTTGACGAGCACAACATTCCGGAGCTGAAGTTCCGAATGATCATGGGTCCCGCGAACAACGTCCTCAAGGCGTCCAGCCAGGAAGAGGAATACGCCTTGGCGGCCCGGATCGCGGAGCGGGGCATTCTCTATCAGGTGGAGTGGGTGCACAACATCGCGGGAGTGATGGCGGGATACGAGGAATATGTCCACCAGGAGAGGTCGAGCCGGGAGCGGCTCATGGAGAACGTGGGAAAGCTCTGCACGGAACAGACCTGGGAGAACCTGAACGGCGCACGCCGCGAGGGCGTCACTCCCACGGAGCACGCCTACCGCTCGGTGGAGCGCGAGGTCTACGGCGAGTGAGAGCGAGAGGCCGCATTCCCGAGGCGGCGTGCGGCGGCATGGAGCGATTTCCGGAGAGGGTAAAGGAGAGATGAGCATGGCAGAGCGGGAACGGTTTTCCTCGAAACTCGGATTTTTTCTTTCCGCCATTGGGTTCGCCATCGGCATCGGCAGCCTGTGGCGCTTTCCCTATCTCGTGGGGAAGTACGGCGGCGGCGTTTTTCTTCTCTTCTACGTGGCAGTGATCTTTCTCCTCGCCATTCCGCTCTTCATTCTGGAACTGAGCCTGGGAAGCGCCTCCCAGAGAAACCCCGTCGGCGCCTACCGCATTCTGGGCAAGAGGAAGGGATGGACGCTGAACGGGTACATGAACGTCTTCGCCATGCAGCTTTTGCTGGGATACACCATGCCCGTGGCGGGATGGGTCACGGCGTACATCTTCAAGACCGGCGCGGGCACCTTCCGGAACATGGCTCCCGCCGAGATCGGCGAGTACTTCGGCGCCTTCATCGGCAACACGCCGGAGGTGATCGCCTGGATGGCCGTCACGGTGGTCCTCGTGGTCCTCATCATCACCAGGGGATTGAACAAGGGGCTCGAACGGGCGAATGCCTTCTGCATGCCCGCCCTCTTCGTCCTGCTGCTCCTGCTGATCCTCCGCTCCGTCACGCTTCCCGGAGCCGGAGCGGGGCTGGCCTACTACCTGAAACCGGATTTCGCCAATTTCACCGCCCAGGCGTTTTACGACTGCATCGGCCAGGCCTTTTTCGCCATCGGCGTCGCCATGGCGGCGGGAATCGTCTTCGGAAGCTACCTCCGGCAGGAGGAAAAAAGCCTGGTCCGGCAGGGGATCCACATCGGTGCGGCGCTCACGCTGGCGGGATTTCTCGCGGGTCTGGTCATCTTCCCCGCGGTCTTCTCCTTCGGCCTTGAGCCCGCGGGCGGGCCCGGGCTGACCTTCGTCACTATGCCGAACGTCTTCAACAAGATGCCCTACGGCACGCTCTTCGGCGTTCTCTTCTACGTGCTCTTCTATCTGGCGGCGCTCTCCTCCTGGCTCGGAGGCGCGGAGGCGGTGGTGGCGGCCTACATGGAGGAGTTCGGCATGTCCCGGCGGAAAGCGGTGTACCTGGTGGGGGCGGTCATGTTCGCCATCGGTTCCGTGGCGGCCTGGTCCATGCCCTTCTTCGAGGCGGCGGACACGCTCCTGAACAATCTGCTCATTCTCGGGGGACTCCTCCTCTCCCTTTTCGTGGGGTGGTCCTGGGGGCTTCCCCGCTTTTTCGCCGAGGCGAACGTCCTCTCCCCGGGGCTGCGCACCTACATCACCATCCTGGTGAAGTATCTGGCTCCCGCGACGATTCTTCTGTTGGGGTTGCGCATGCACGGAATTCTTTGACGAAAGCGCTGTTTTTGTGTGGAAGGCTCTGCGGAAGATCCGATTTGCCGCTCCTCTTGCGGCGTGGTATAGTCGTGCCGCGGCGTTGTTTCATGGAAAAAGCATGTTTTGCCGTGATGAGTGATGGTCCGTCTATTGTGCATGCCATGCGTGGGACCTGACAGGCGACGGCAAGAGACGAGATCGGCAGCGTTGACGCGGCGGAGTGGTGGTGCGGATGGTGTGGGTGTTGTGGATGAAGACCGAAGGAGCGTGATGACATGAGGAAGACGAACAACCCGTTTCTCGTCCTGTGTACGCTGGTGGCACTGCTTTTGGGCTGCGCCCTGCCCGTCTTCGCGGAGGAGGCGGTGTACCGCATCGGTTATCCCAACGAGACGGACAGCCTGAGTCCTCTTGCGGCCTATTCGGCCTACGCGGGAGATCTGTTCAAGCTGATCTACGATCCGCTCATCGGCGTCGCGGACGATCTTTCCGCCGTCGGCAAGGCCGCCGAGAGCTGGAAGATCTCCGAGGACGGCCTGACCTGGACCTTCACGATCCGGAAGGGCATCACCTGGTCCGACGGCAAACCGCTCACCGCGGAGGACGTGAAGTTCAGCTACGAACTCTACCTGAGCGCCGGCCTGGGCTATTCGTCCCAGCTCGCGGGCATCAAGGAGGTCCGCCTTGTCGACGCGGACACGGTGGAGATGCTCACCGAGGCCCCCAAGGCGAACATGCTCCAGATCTCCGCGCCCATTCTTCCCAAGCACGTGTGGGAGACGCTCTCCAAGGAGGAGCTCGCCACGTTCCCGAACAAGACTCCCGTGGGAAGCGGCCCCTTCGTCGTGGAGGAGTGGAAGGAAAAGGACAGCCTCGTCCTCAGGGCCAACAAGAACTACTACGGCGGGGCGCCGAAGATCGACAAACTCATCTTCATCCTCTTCGCCAACAAGGACGCCATGGTGCAGGCCATCAAGACCGGTGAGATCGACGCCGCCCTGGACATCAATCCCAACCAGGTGGAGACCCTTCGGAACGATCCGAACATCGAGGTTCTCCATTCGGACGAGCGGAGCTTCACCGAGCTGGGCTTCAACTGCTGGCAGTCCGAGAAGTCGAAGGGCAACAAGCTGCTTCTGGACAAGCGGATCCGCCAGGCCATGGACTACGCCCTGGACAAGAAAAAACTGGTGAACTTCTCCAAGATGGGCTCCGCGAGCCCCGGCACGACGCTCATTCCCCCCTCCCAGCCGGACTGGCACTACGAGGTTCCCGAGTCGGCCCTCCGGGCCTTCTCCCCCGAAAAGGCCAAGGCGCTCCTCGAGGAGGCGGGCTATGCCGTCGGCAAGGACGGCATCCGGCAGGACAAGGACGGCAACCGTCTGAGTTTCCGTTTCGCCATCCTCTCCAACTACGACCACTACGTCAAATCCAGCCAGCTCATGAAGAAGATGTTCGCCGACGTGGGCATCGAGGTGAACATCGAGATCATGGACGAGGGCGTGCTCATCGATCTCATGGGCGGAGGCAGCGCCGACTTCGATCTCTTCATTTGGGGTTGGACCTCCAATCTCGACCCCAGCTACATCCTCAGCGTCATGCTCACCAGCGAGATCGGCAACATGAGCGACTGCTTCTACAGCAACCCCGAGTACGACGCACTCTACGAAAAACAGGCCACCGCGGTGGATCTGGCGGAACGGAAGCGGATCGTGGACCAGATGCAGGCCATTCTCTACGAGGATGCTCCCTACGTGATCATGTACTACAACAAGGTCTACGAGGCGTACCGCACGGACAAGTACACCAACTTCGTCCGGGTTCCCGCGGAGAACGGTCCCCTCTTCTACTTCGCCCAGAATGCCACGAGCCTCGTGAAGCTCGAACCGAAGAAGTAGGCGGAGGCGGGCGAACAACAGTGAAAAAAGGGCGGCGCGCTCGTCGCGCCGCCCTCCCTGCGCCTGCGGGGATTGCAGCGGCTCCGGAGAGTGGANCGGTGCCGNCCCCGGCCGGGCTNGCNCCGGATGAAGGCGCTTACCGTCGGGAGGAACGCGCATGAATTCCGAATACCTGCTCCGAAAGATTTTNCACAGCGCCATCACGNTGTTCATCGTCCTGATCATCAATTATTTCCTTTTCCGCATCATGCCGGGCGACCCCGTCTCCATGATCATGCGGAATCCCAACGCCAATCCCTCCATGCTGGCCCAGGTGAAGAGCCTCTACGGATTCGACAAACCCCAGCTCGTGCAGTTCGCCGTGTACCTGCGGGAACTGGTGAAGGGGAACTTCGGCATGTCCTTCTTCTATCGGCAGCCCGTGATCGACGTCATCGGCTCCCGGCTCTTCGCCACGCTGGTGCTCGCCTTCGCCGCGGAGATCGTGGCCATCTTTCTGGGCATCCTCCTGGGCAAGATCGCCGCGGTGCGCCGGGGCGAGCCCGTGGATGCGGCCATTCTGGGCTTTTCCCTCGTGACCTACGCGATGCCGACCTTCTGGCTCGGCATCGTCTTCATCGCCTTCTTCTGTGTCCACCTCGGGCTGTTTCCCACGGTGGGCATGTACACCTCGGGGGTCACCTTCGCGGGGTTCGCCGATAAAGCCGTGGATCTGGCGAAGCACCTCTTCCTGCCGGCGGTCACCCTGGCGGTGGTCATCGTGGGAGGATACTCCATGATCATGCGGAGTTCCCTCCTGGACGTGCTCAGCGAGGACTACATCACCACCGCCCGGGCGAAGGGGCTCAGCCGGCGGGACGTGATCAACCGGCACGCCGTGCCCAACGCGAGGCTTCCCATCATCACCATCATCGCCATCAACCTGGGCTTCATGATCGCCGGGGCGCTCCAGGTGGAAACGGTCTTTTCCTGGCCCGGCATCGGGCGTCTCATGTACGAGGCGCTCAAGGCGAGGGATTACCCCCTGCTCCAGGGCATTTTTCTCATTGTAAGCTTCTGCGTCATTCTGGCGAATTTCGCCGCGGACATCATGTACGGCTATCTGGATCCCCGGATCCGGTACTGAGGCGGGATATCCATGGAAAACGCGAAAAAACTCGCTCTGCACAGAAAACGGAAGCAATTCGTCGAGGCCCTGTTCCGCAACAAGATGAGCCTCGTTGGTCTGGCCATCCTGGTCTTCTTCGTCCTCCTGGCCTTTGTCGGTCCGCTGCTGTACGACTACGACCACCAGGAATACGGCGCCGGGGAAATGCTGGAGCCCCCGTCGAAGGCGTTTCTCCTGGGCACGGACGATCTGGGACGGGACGTGCTGGGAGAGCTGATCCACGGGGCAAAGACCTCGCTCATCGTGGGGGTGCTCGCCACGCTCATCTCCATGGTGATCGGCACGGTCGTCGGCATCAGCTCGGGCTACTTCGGCGGAAGGACCGACGCCTTCCTCATGCGTGTCACCGACGCCTTTCTGGTGCTTCCCTGGCTGCCTCTCATGCTCGTGCTGGCGGCCCTTCTGGGGTCGAGCCTGTGGAACATCGTCGTCGTCATCGGCGTCACGAGCTGGGCGGGAACGGCCCGCCTCGCCCGTGCCCAGACTCTCTCCGTGAAGGAGCGGCAGTTCGTGGAGCGGGCCCGCTCCATCGGGGCGGGGCACGTGTACATCATGCGGAAGAAGATTCTTCCGAACGTCTTTCCTCTGATCTTCTCCAACACGGTGCTCGTCTCCGCGGTGGCCATTCTCTCCGAGACGACCCTGAGCTTTCTCGGCATGGGGGATGTGCTGCGGCCGAGCTGGGGCATGATGCTCCACTACGCCTTCGAGGCGGGGGCGGTCAGCGTCGGCGCCTACTGGTTCTTCGTTCCGCCCGGAGTGTGCATCATTCTGCTGGTCCTGGGATTCGCCTTCCTCGGGCACTCCTTCGACGAGATCCTCAATCCGGCGTTGCGGAGGAGATGACCATGAAACTGCTGGAAGTACGCAACCTCAAGACCTATTTCGACACCCGGGAGGGCGTCGTCCGCGCGGTGGACGACGTGAGCTTTTCCCTCGAAAAGGGCGAGGCCATCGGCCTGGTGGGAGAGTCGGGGTGCGGCAAGACCACCACTGCGCTGTCGGTGCTGCAACTGCTGCCCAAGGAAGGGCGGATCGCCGGAGGCGAGATCCTTCTGAACGGGGAGGACTTCGCCGCGAAGAGCGAGGAGGAGCTGCGGAAGCACCGGTGGCGGGACGTGTCCATCGTCTTCCAGGGAGCCATGAACGCCCTCAATCCGGTGATGAAAGTGAGCCGCCAGATTGCGGAGGCCCTGCTCCTCCACGAGGAGCTTACCGAGGAAGAGGCCCGGCGGCGAGTGCTCGCCCTCTTCGACCTGGTGGAGATCTCCTCCAGCCTCGTGGACTGTTATCCCCACGAGTTCAGCGGCGGCATGCGCCAGCGGGCCATGATCGCCATGGCCCTCGCCTGCGGGCCGAAGCTCATTGTGGGCGACGAGCCGACCACGGCGCTGGACGTGATGGTCCAGGCCCAGATCCTGGCCCTTCTCGGAAAGCTCCGCCGCGAGTTCGGCATGGCCATGATCCTCATCACGCACGATCTCTCCATCGTGGGAGCCAATTGCGACCAGGTGGCGGTCATGTACGGCGGCAAGATCGCGGAGATCGGCCCTGTGGGAAAGGTGCTGCGCAACCCCTGCCATCCCTACACGCAGCGGCTCCTGAAGGCATTCCCCGACATCCGGGGAGAGCGGGAGATGGTGCAGTCCATTCCGGGCTTTCCGCCCAATCTCGTCACCCCTCCGCCGGGGTGTCGTTTCTCCCCCCGGTGCGATGCCGCCGGGGAGATCTGTTTTTCCCGGGAGCCCGCCATGCGATGTGTGGAACCCGGACACGAGGCGGCCTGTCATTTCGCGGAGGAACGATCATGGAACAGGTGAGGGAAGGCATGACGGAACACATTGTGGACGTGCGGGACCTGAAGGTCCATTTCGAGATCCGGAGGAGTTTTCTGGATACCCTCCTCGGCAGGAACAAGGCCACCGTCAAGGCCGTGGACGGAGTGACCTTTTCCCTGCGCCGCGGAGAGATCCTTTCCCTTGTGGGGGAGAGCGGCAGCGGCAAGACCACCACGGGGCGGGCCATTCTGAACCTCGTCGCCAAAAGCGGCGGCGAGGCGCTCTTCGACGGCGTGTCCGTGTCGAACCGGGACAGGGAATGGAACAGGATGTTCCGCAGGAAGGCCCAGATGATCTTCCAGGATCCCTACCAGTCCCTGAATCCCAAGGACATGATCGTGGACATCGTGTCCGAGCCGCTTCGCATCGACGGCGACCGCCACGACCAGGAGGAGCTGCTCGCCCGGACGGTGGAGGCCCTGGAGTTCGCCGGGCTCAAGCCGGCGGAGACCTACCTGTACAAATATCCCAACGAACTGAGCGGCGGCCAGCGTCAGCGGGTCGCCATCGCCGCAGCGTTCATCCTCTCGCCGGACTTCATCGTCGCGGACGAGCCCGTCTCCATGCTGGACGCCTCCGTGCGGGCGGACATCCTGAACCTCATGGTGAAGATGCGGGAGACGAAGAACACCTCCTACCTCTTCATCACCCACGATCTCTCTCTGGCGTGGCTCATCTCCGACCGGGTGGCCATCATGTATCTGGGAAAGATCATGGAGATCGGCAGCCATCGTATCGTCGCCGGAAGCTGCGTGCATCCCTATTCGCGGGCGCTCGTGGACGCCCTGCCCACCATGGAGGAAAAACCCCGGGATCGGGCGCTGCTCAAAGGGGAGACCCCCTCGCCGGTGAAACTGCCGCCGGGGTGCCGCTTCTCTCCCCGCTGCTCTCATGTGCGTCCACAGTGCACCCGGGAGGAGCCGGAACTCCGGTGCGTCGAAGAAGGACACTGGGCGGCGTGCCATTTCGCCGAGGAATTTCTGTCGAAGAGAGGAGCGGGCGACCCCGTTCCGCTGCAGGGAGAGGAGAACCCGTCATGCGCACAGTGACACTTGAGGAACGCATCCGTGCGGAGGTCCACAATTTCAGCGGCCTGCTCGGACTCTACGCGGACGATCTCCGGGGCAACGTGATCGCCCTGAACGCGGACGAACCCTTTGAATCCGCGAGCTGCATCAAGGTCTTCATTCTCGCCGAGCTGTACCGGCGCATCGCCGAGGGGAGCGTCGCCCCCGACCAGCTTCTTGCCTGCGGCGAGGAGCACTTCGTCGTGGGGAGCGGCATCCTGCGGTGTCTGGACAAAGGCGTGACCCTCAGGGTGAAGGACTTCGCGACCCTCATGATCGTGGTGAGCGACAACATTGCCACCAATCTGCTCATCGACTTCCTGGGGATCGACGCCATCAACGCCACCTGCAGGGCCCTCGGCTTTCCGAACACGGTGCTACACAACCGCATCGACTTCGCCCGGTTCGACAAACTGGGAACCACCACGCCCCGGGAGTACGGCGAGTTCTTCGGGAAGATCGCCCGGAACGAACTCTGGAGCGCCGAGGCCTGCGAGGACATGCGCGGCATGTTCAAGGACCAGAAGTACAACACCCTGCTCACCAAGGGGCTGCCCCAGTACTTTCTCGACGCGGAGAACACCGGGGACGAGGAACTCTTCTTCGTCTCCTCCAAGAGCGGCAGCATGGACGCCTGCAGAAACGACGGAGGCATCGTCTCCACCCCTTACGGGAACTACGTGGTGGCCATCTTCACCAAAGATTTCAAGGACTCCCTGTACTACCAGGATCACGAGTCCTTCCGCTTCGGCTCTCGGGTGAGCCGCCTTCTCTTCGATCAGTACCTCACCCTGGAGGGACGGTTCCGGTAGCTCTTTTTCCCTCTGTTGCGACGGATTCTGTCGGGGCGATGGCGGAGTGTTCCGCCGTCGCCCCGACGTTTTTGTGTCGAGACGTGTCGAGGTGAGGATAAGTAGATGTTTCTAGTATATGTTTGACAAAAAAGAGATGATGCGCGATACTGTCCGCATTATGACAAGCTCACTTATTTCCCAGCTCGAGCGCGCATCCCTTGAGGACCTCGTGTGCGGCCATATCCGGGAAACCGCTCCCGAGGCCTATGTCTGCCTGTTCTGCGGCAAGAGATTCGAGGAAGGAGTGGTCTATCCCTTCGGAACGACGCTCTTCACGGCCTCCGGAGCGGTCCGCCGCCACGTGGCGGAGGTGCACGGCGATCCCTTCGACGCGCTGCTGCGTCTCGGAAAGGAGCATACGGGCATCTCGGAGCTGCAGGAGGCGGTGCTCCGCCACACCCACGCGGGCGCCGGCGACAGAGAAACGGCGGCGTTTCTCGGGGGCAAGTCCCCCTCGACGGTGCGGAATCACCGTTTTCAGCTCCGGAAACGGCGCCGGGAGGCAAAGCTCTTTCTCGCCATCATGGAACTCCTCGACCGGAAGGAAGCGAATCAGGGCTACCTGACCTTCAACGCGGCGCTGCCCGTCGCGGACGACCGGGTGAAGGTCACCGACGAGGAGGCCCGGAAAATTCTGAAGAAGCATTTCAGTTCCGAGGATCCTCTGGTTCTCGCGTCGTTTCCGAAGAAACAGAAGGCGAAGCTGGTAGTGCTCAACCGGATGGTGGAACTCTTCGTCCGGGGACGCCGGTACTCGGAAAGAGAGGTCAACGAACTTCTCGCCGGGGCCTTTGACGACTACGTCACCATTCGGCGCTATCTCATCGACTACGGTTTTCTGGACCGGAAGGCCGACGGAAGCGCCTATTGGAGGACGAACCCGCCTCGTCTGCCCGAGGCGGGAAGTGCGGAAAATCCCTGAGTGTCCACTCCGAAGAGAGTGCGCTCCCTCCGGAGTACGTGTGTCGGGGCGCGCCGGGCAACTGCTCCGCCCGTAAGAGAACGATGCCGCGCCCTTCGTACCGAACACGGGAGGGACTTAGAACCGCGCCGTCCGTCGAAGAGAACTTCCTCCGGCGGACGGCGCCTGCAATGCCTGCTAAACCGCCTTCCGGCGAAGGAAACGTGAGCGGAAACGGGGGACTCCGCCCCTTCCACCGTTGTCGTCTCCCCTTTCACAACCCTGTCCAGGGTCGTCACTTTTTCCGTTTTCTGCAGGCTCAAGAAAACATCGCTCTTCATCATCCGTAGAGAATGACAGATGACATTTTCCCTGTCCCCTCACAGCTCCGGGCGGTTTCCTCTTGACCCGTTTCACCGGAAACGAGTATGATCCGAGGCGGTTCATCCATTCCACCTTCGGGAGACTCGACGAATGCGCCTCTTCTGACGAGCGGGACACGCACCGGCAGCTACGCATGTTTTTCCGGCCCCTCCGGGCCGTCTTTTCGTGTCCCCTCCTCCTCGCCTTTCAAGGCGGCTCCGCCGCCACATCTCCGTTTCGCCTTCCCGGGTTTCGTTCGCTCGTGCTC
>Ga0067045_1029104_pt1 | contig 23817 bp, 23 predicted proteins | sample TerdegcTABiofilm_FD_59184 | JGI IMG/M metagenome (GOLD analysis project Ga0067045, IMG submission 59184) | Combined Assembly of (Gp0054472, Gp0054536) Wastewater bioreactor microbial communities from Singapore -Terephthalate degrading...
CGGAAAGCCTATAAATTTTAGAACAGACTGTCCGATATGGAACTAGCCAATATTATAACTGCAGATTTACATGCTTTTTGCAATCTTTGAACAGTAAATTCAGCATCTCAGCAAACATTCAGGAGAGGCAGATGTCGAAGACCGAGGAATTTGTTAACCTCAATCGAGAGTGTGTTTTCAATACATATGGAAGGGCGCCCATTATGTTGGTTGAGGGTAAAGGAGCCCGAGTGACAGACAGCAATGGGAAGACATATCTGGATTTTATTGCAGGAATAGCTGCATGCCCCCTAGGACATGGGCATGATGGGCTTGCAGATGCCATCTATTTCCAGGCTAAAAAATTAATTCACGTGTCGAACCTTTTTCATATCGAGCCGCAAATAAAGTTAGCCAAGATTCTGACGGAAAATTCATTTGCCGATAAGGTTTTCTTTTGCAACTCAGGGGCTGAAGCCAACGAGGGCGCCATAAAGCTTGCTCGAAAATATTTTCACGACCGAGGTGAAACGAGTCGATACCATATCATCACAATGGAAAATTCCTTTCATGGAAGGACACTAGCCACTCTTGCTGCGACCGGGCAGACGAAATACCGAAAAGGTTTTGAACCAACGGTGGAAGGTTTTTCTCAGGTTCCGTTTGGTGATTTTGAGATGTTAAAAAACGCCATAAATCGGTCTGTCGCCGGTGTTCTGATTGAACCTATCCAAGGAGAGGGCGGTGTAAAGATACCGTCTGAAGGATATCTGCAGAATGTCAGGAAGCTATGCTCTGATACAGGGACTTTGTTGATTTTTGACGAGGTTCAAACTGGAATGGGAAGAACTGGAAAGCTTTTCGCCTACGAAAATTATGGAATTACTCCTGATGTGATGACTCTAGCCAAAGGAATTGCGGGGGGGGTCCCTATGGGAGCGCTTTTGGCGACAAACCAGGTAGCAGAAACTTTTTGTCCTGGAAATCACGCGTCAACATTTGGGGGAAATCCGCTAGCCAGTGCGGCAGGTCTGTTCGTGATAAACGAAATTCTTTCTGAGGGTTTCCTGGATCATGTAATCGAAATGGGAAATTACCTAAAACATAGACTAATTCAGCTCAAAACTAAACATAATCTGATTAAAGAAATCAGAGGACTGGGTCTGATCCAGGGGATTGATTTATCGGTTCCGTGCGGAGACATTGTGACAATCATGAGAGAATCGGGAGTTCTGATTAATTGCACAGCTGACACTGTTTTGCGGTTTATTCCTCCATTGGTAATTTCCAAATCAGAAATTGATGAGATGATAACGATTTTGGAGGATGCTTTAGACAAGATAGGAGGCTCAATGAAATGAAGGAAATAAGGCACTTCTTAAGCCTCGATGATTATTCCAAGGAAGAAATAATCCAGCTTATGGATCGAGCTTCCGAATTAAAACATGGGCTTAAAACACGTTCAAACGACAAGCCATTGGAAGGCAAGAGTGTAGGGATAATATTTGAGAAGCCATCTACTAGGACCAGGGTTTCTTTTCACGTTGGAGTCTTGCAGCTCGGTGGTCATGCAATACTAATGAACTCGAAAGATATACAACTTGGAAGAGGCGAGCCGATTAAAGATACTGCCAGGGTATTGTCCCGGTACTTGGATGCAATAGTTATCAGGACCTTTGGTCACGAAAAACTGGAAGAATTCGCAAAATGGTCAACTGTTCCAATTATAAATGGGCTATCGGATTTTCTTCATCCTTGTCAAATTCTCAGTGACGTACTGACAGCTAGAGAGGCCGGCCTTGATATATTTGTTATGAATGCCGCTTGGATAGGTGATGGCAATAATGTCGCCAATTCATGGATTAATGCTGCCAAGAAAATAGGCTTTTCTCTCAAACTCGCATGTCCGGAGGGGTATGACCCAGGGGCGCCGTTTGAGTCAGAGAACATAACTCTTCTAAGAGACCCTAAAGAAGCCGCTAAAGGAGCGAATCTAATATCCACTGACGTTTGGTCTTCAATGGGTCAGGAAGATGAGACAGAAATTCGCCAGAAACGTTTCAAGGGTTTTCAGGTCAACAGAGAAATAATGTCTGTAGCGGGCAATCCGTGTTATGTGCTTCATTGTTTGCCTGCCCATCGGGGAGAAGAGATAACAGATGAGGTCATAGAGTCATCTCAATCCTTGGTTTGGGAACAGGCAGAGAATAGGCTTCATGTGCAAAAAGCCATCTTGGAATTTCTTATAGGTTGATGAAAGGCGGGACAGGAATCAGGAACTCACTAATTTAAGGTCGTAATTGTTTTTCGACAATATTTATTAGCATTTACTGATACGGAGTTCTAAAAAAACAAATTTAGGTTATCAAACGATATTTAACACAATGGCAACTCGGATTAGCCTGAGGAGGATACGTGGGAAAAAAAGGTGTTGAAAAGATAGTTCTTGCTTATTCTGGAGGTTTGGATACGTCTGTAATTCTCAGATGGTTGATTGATCATTACGAATGCCCTGTAGTTGCTTTTGCCGCTGATTTGGGGCAGGGTGAGGAACTCGAGCCACTTCATGAGAAAGCAAAAGCAACTGGCGCAGAGTCTCTGAAAATATTGGACCTTCGGGAAGAATTCGTCCGCGATTTTGTTTTTCCGATGTTTAGGGCTAACGCAGTGTATGAGGGGTCCTACCTTTTAGGCACATCCATAGCAAGGCCATGCATTGCGAAAGCTCAGATGGAGATAGCAAAGCAGGAAAACGCAAATGCGGTTAGCCATGGAGCTACGGGCAAAGGAAATGATCAAGTAAGATTCGAGTTAACCTATTTAACTATGGATCCGGACATCAAGATAATTGCGCCATGGCGGATTTGGGACATGAAATCCAGGTCCGATCTAGTTGCCTATGCTCAGAAACGTGGAATTCCGGTTACATCTACTGCAGCCAAACCATACAGTATGGATCGCAACATACTTCATTTAAGCTTTGAAGGGGGCATTCTCGAAGACCCATGGTCTGAGCCGCCGGAAGACATGTTCATTTTGACCGTTGATCCATCTAAAGCCCCTGATAAGAAAACGGAAATCGTGCTGACCTTCCGTAACGGTGATCCTGTTGCAATTGACGGACAAACCATGTCGCCCGCAACCCTGTTGGACAGACTCAACCGTATCGCCGGAGAAAATGGTATTGGAAGGGTAGATCTTGTAGAGAACAGATACGTTGGCATGAAAAGTCGCGGAGTCTACGAAACACCAGGTGGCACAGTGATTCATACCGCCAGGAAAGCCCTCGAATCAATTACTCTCGATAGAGAAGTTATCCGTCTTAAGGATGAATGGATTTCAAGGTATGCTTCACTTGTTTACAATGGTTATTGGTTTGCGCCGGAACGGTTAATGTTGCAGGGGCCGATAGATGAAGCAGCTAAGGCGGTAAACGGAGATGTTCGGCTCAAGTTATACAAGGGTTCATTGACGGTCACGGGCAGAAGATCTGACAATTCTCTTTATGATTGCAGGTTTGCAACTTTTGAAGAGGATGAGGTATATTCGCAAGCCGACGCTGAGGGGTTCATAAAATTGAACGCTCTAAGGCTTAGAATTAGGGCTATGGTCAGCTCGAACAAGTGTTTTCCAACTAATTTTTGAAAGTGTTTAGCGAAGGCTCCACGGTCACCAGGATGAAACCAAAATCACCCACAAACGAATCAGTATCACAAGGCATACGTAAAGGACGTTTTGAAACGGGCATGAATCCGTTTTTTGCAAAATTTAACGCATCGATACATTTTGACAAGCAGTTGTTTGTCGAAGATATCGAAGGCAGTGTGGCCCATGCGACCATGTTAGGGGCAATGAAGATAATACCGGAGAGTGACGCCAACTTAATAAAAGAAGGGCTGATTGAAGTTCTCAAAGATTTCAGCACTGGTAGATTGCAGTTGCGAGAAGATCTGGAAGATGTTCATATAAACATTGAGGAGGCTCTAAAACAGAAAATTGGCGTGGTGGCTGGAAAATTACACACGGCTCGAAGCCGAAATGATCAAGTGGCGCTTGACCTGAGATTGTATCTGAAAAAGAAGTCCTTAGTGACATTGAAGGCTCTTTGGGAGCTAATGTCTGCCCTATCGGATAAGGCGGATGCTAACATTGATTTGATCATGCCAGGATACACTCACTTGCAACGGGCTCAACCAGTTAGACTCTCCCATCACCTGATGGCTTATTTCCAAATGTTCAAGAGAGATTTCCAAAGATTTTCTGATGGACTCGATCGGATCGATGAAATGCCTTTGGGATCAGCGGCGCTTGCTGGATCGACGTATCAGACGGATCCTCAAATGGTAGCAAGTCTACTGGGTTTTTCGAAAATTAGCGCAAACTCCATGGATGCAGTTTCAGATAGGGATTTTGCAGTAGAATTTGTTTTCGATGCGTCTTTAACGATGGCTCATTTGTCTCGGTTTGCAGAAGAGCTGATAACATGGTCTTCTTCAGAGTTCAAATTTTGTGAGCTTCCAGATTCATTCTGTTCCGGGTCCAGTATCATGCCCCAGAAGAAGAATCCGGACGCCTGTGAATTAACTAGGGGGAAAACAGGTAGAGTTTACGGCAACTTAATATCTTTGTTGACCATCTTGAAGGGTCTTCCTCTAACGTATAACAAGGATCTTCAAGAGGATAAAGAACCTGTTTTTGACACGATTGAAACCTTGATAGGATGTCTCAATATAATGGGGGCCGTTGTATCTGGAACTATTTTTAACGAAGCAAGAATGTTGAAAGCTGTTTCGGAGCCGTTTTTAGCCGCAACGGACTTGGCTGACGATCTTGTGAGGCAAGGCCTGCCTTTCAGAGAAGCGCATGAGAGTGTAGGTGAGTTTATTCGCCAACATGAGAAATCTGATATGACATCTACGGAAACAATTTTGCCTTCGCCGGAACAAATGGTAGAGGCAAGAAGGCAACCAGGAGCAACTGCTAGGGGAAGTGTCATTAAACAGATATCTGATGGTAAAAGATTTCTCACACGGGTTCTAGAAATTTTAGAATCAGAAAATCCGTATGAGGTATGTAAGAGGATTAATTGAATCGAACGGGGTTGATAATCTGGCCCGTCGTACTGATTCTCGGTTTCTCTGGGTGTGGCTACAAAACTAATCCTAGACCTGCTACCGCAACTACCCCAGGAGAGATCATCTTAGTGAATGCCTATGCATTCCCTGATAGGATCATGCTCAAGTGGAGCGTGCCTGCTTTCAACAACGATGGTAGTCCGTTTGATGATGTTTCTGGATTCAAAATTTACAGATTTTCAAGTCCAATCGCTGAAGACTGCGAAACCTGTGCTGGCAAGAAAAGTCTTTTTGCAAATGTCGATTTTCAAACTCCGACAAATGCCACAATAAAAAATGGGGAAGTAGTTTATAGCGACAAATCAGTGCAGCCGGGAAACGTATATTACTATGCAGTAAGTTCCTATAATCTGAAAGGACGTGAGGCCAAACTAAGTCCCGACATAAAGATAGCCTTTGATGAAATCCCTGCAGTTCCCAAATCCTTGACGGCAGAGCCTCATGGAGATAGCGTGAGGCTTACCTGGAGTAGTCCTGCGGGAAAATCTCAAGACATAGCCTACAGAATATACCGTGGTGTTTCACCGGATGCAGAGAGTATGAAGCCTGTTGGAGGCTCAGAAAAGGGGGAAAACACCTTCCTGGACAGGTCTGTGGAGAGATCGAACAGTTATTATTACCTTGTAAGATCGGTAAGAATGAATCAGGGAGTGTCGATAGAATCGAATCCCTCAGATGTGGTCCATGTAATGGTTCCGTCAGTAACTTGGGGAGCTCCTGAAAATGTCAACACGGCTTCCACTCGAGAAGGGGTGAGGATATACTGGAGTCCAGTAAAAATCGAAAATGAGGAAACTAGATACAATATATACAGATCTGATCAAGGCGGAATTTTCAAAAAGATCAATTCCGAACCGATTAGAAACGCTTGGTTCTTAGACCAGAAGGTTAGGAATGGAATGTCGTACCGTTACGCTGTGACGGCTTTTCCTAAAGATAGGCCTCTAGAAGAGTCAAATCGTTCTGGTTCCGAATCCATTAAATATAATCAGTGAGTGTGATTTTTCATGCATTTTTTCGAATATCAGAATAACGAACTTTTTTGTGAAAATGTGCCTCTAACGGCAATTTGTAAAGCTGTCGGTACTCCTGTTTTTGTCTATAGTCGAAAAACATTGAAGCGACATTTTCGAGCTTTTCAGGAACCGTTTGCAAATGTTGATCATCTCATTTGCTATTCAATGAAAGCTTGCTCTAACATTGGAATTTTGAACATATTTTCCAAATTAGGAAGCGGAGTTGACATAGTTTCTGGAGGGGAACTTTATCGAGCGATCAAAGCTGGAATTGATCCTCGGAAGATCGTGTATTCGGGAGTTGGCAAGACTGAATCTGAAATTGATGAGGCTTTAGAAGCTGACATCCTGATGTTTAATGTTGAATCTGAGGATGAGCTGGAAGCTATCAATCAGAGGGCTTTTTCGAGGAACAGGAAAGCTAGAATAGCTTTAAGGGTAAATCCGGATGTTGACCCGAAAACGCATCCGTACATATCGACAGGATTAAGAACCAACAAATTTGGGATAGATATATCGCGATCGCTAGAGCTTTACAAACTTGCTCGGACAATGAAGGGGATTGAACCAATTGGTATAGATTGTCATATAGGAAGTCAATTGACTGAACTTGCCCCATTCAAAGAAACTGTTTCTATCCTGAAAGAACTCTTAAAAACGCTTCGTCAAGAAGGTATTAATATAAAATATCTCGATGTCGGAGGAGGTCTAGGTATCCCGTACGATCAGGAGACACCTCCGCCGCCGTCTGCCTACGGATCAACAATATTGGAAGCGTTGCGAGATATGGACGTAAAAATAATCCTGGAACCTGGAAGGGTGATGGTGGGCAACGCAGGAATATTGCTGACCAAGGTTCTGTATAAGAAACGCACCGCCGAGAAGAACTTTGTGATTGTTGACGCTGCAATGAACGACTTGGTCAGGCCTAGCCTTTATAAAGCATATCACGCAATAATTCCGGTGAACAAAAAGTCCGAAAACTTGAAATCCGAGGTCTTACTTGCTGACATTGTTGGTCCGATTTGTGAGTCCGGTGACTTTCTAGCTCGATCACGAGAAATAAACACTCCGGAAAATGGGGATTATTTGGCGGTTATGAGTGCTGGAGCATACGGTTTTTCAATGTCATCCAATTACAATTCAAGGCCAAGAGCATGTGAGGCGCTTGTGGACGATGACAAGTTTCATGTCATTCGGGATAGAGAAACTTACGCAGATTTAACTCGTGGAGAGCGAATCCCCGGGGATAACATTTAATTAAAGGAGCTCACATAATGTTTTCAGGAACATTTACCGCGGTCGTCACCCCTTTTAAAAATGGATCAGTTGATGAAGCGGCGTTGAAAAGATTGATCAGATTTGGAATTGACGGAGGAGTGTCCGGGTTTGTTCCTTGCGGGACTACAGGTGAATCACCAACGCTATCTCACGAGGAGCACAATAGGGTAATTGAAATAACCGTGAAGGAAGTCTCTGGGCAAGTCCAGGTGATGGCGGGCGCCGGTTCGAACAGCACTGAGGAAGCTACAAACCTTACTCGTCACGCCAAAAAAGTGGGAGCTGATGGTGTTCTTTTAGTTTCTCCCTATTACAACAAACCGACACAGGAAGGTTTGTACAGACATTTCAGCACAATTGCCCAAAAGGTTGATATTCCGATCGTGCTGTACAACATTCAAGGAAGAACCGGTGTCAACATTGAAAACGCCACAGTTGAAAGACTGTCCAAAATACCTAATATAGTTGGTGTCAAAGAAGCTTCCGGTTCTATTCTTCAAATGAGCGAAGTCATACGACTTTGTGGTCGGGATTTCGATGTGATGTCGGGTGATGACCAAATGACATTTCCACTTATGGCCCTTGGAGGGACAGGCGTGATTTCAGTCATTACTAACATCATTCCGGACAAGATGTCAGCTCTGGTAAGGCACATGCAAAATGGAGAAATTGATAAAGCCCGATCGATTCATTTCGAAATCTATGAACTATGTCAGGTTGCGTTTGTCGAGACTAATCCAATTCCTGTGAAGGTAGCTCTAGGACTCATGGGTAAAATCACACCTGAGTTCAGACTGCCTTTATGCGAGCCTTCTCCTCCGAATTTGGAGAAGATCAAAACAGTGCTCCAAAAATATGATCTAATTTAATCGGGAGTATCTTGTATGAAAATAGCGGTTAGTGGAGCAGCAGGACGAATGGGACGCCGGATAATTGCCTTGGCGTATGATAATCATGACATCGAGATTTCGGCAGCCTTGGAAACGGATTCAAATCCCTTGATCGGACAGGATGTGGGGAGCGTAGCGGGAATCGGTAGCATCGGCATCCCAATTTCTAATAATGTTGACGATGTCGTTTCTAATTCAGATGTGCTCATTGATTTTTCCTCCCCTGAGGCCACCATAGAGCATCTTCGAGTGGTGAACAAGGCCGGTAAGGCAATTGTCATCGGAACTACAGGGCTTTCCGAGGAACAAAGACTTGAAGTTACGCATCTTGCGAGAACGACCAAATGTTTGATGGCTCCAAACATGAGTTTAGGAGTCAATCTTTTGTTCAATCTGGTTGAAAAAGTGGCTAAGGCATTAGGTGACAATTATGATGTGGAGATAGTGGAATCACACCATAACCAGAAGAAGGACGCTCCGAGTGGGACAGCGAATAAGCTGGCTGAAATCATAGCCAGTAGTTTGAACAGAGATTTAAATCAAGTGGGTGTTTATGGTAGGCATGGCATAATCGGAGCGCGAAAACCTTCAGAGATCGGAGTGATGGCTCTTCGCGGTGGTGACATTGTTGGGGAACACACGGTAATGTTTGTCACTGGAGGGGAGCGACTTGAACTCATCCATAGGGCCCACAGTAGAGACTCATTTGCAAAGGGAGCTATTCAAGCGGCCTTATGGATATATGATAAGCCGGCCGGACTCTACGATATGAGAGATGTTCTCGGTTTAAGGGACTAGTGATGAAATTAGTTAGATTTGAGGCAGATGGAGCAAAATTTACCGGACAGCTTGACGACAATATAATCAGGCCAGCCGGCACAGGGAAAGCGTCCAGAGATTATGATCTTTCTTCGGCGAGACTTCTTGCCCCTTGTGAACCCACGAAAATAGTTGCGGTAGGGCTTAATTACAAGGACCATATAATTGAAATGGGTCATGAATTGCCTGATGAACCCGTAATTTTTCTGAAACCATCGACCTCGGTTATCGGCCCTGAGGAGTTCATCGTGTTGCCTCCACAGAGCAATCGGGTTGACCACGAGTCAGAATTGGGCATAGTTATTGGTAAGACCGCTTCACATGTTGCCAGAAAAAACGCCAAAGATTTCATACTTGGGTATACCTGTCTGAATGACGTCACAGCTCGAGATTTGCAATCCAAGGATGGTCAGTGGACCCGCGCAAAAGGTTTTGACACCTTTTGTCCAATAGGACCATGGATTGAGACTCAATTGGATCCAAATGACTTAAGTGTGGAATTACATCTAAATGGTGACATTCGTCAGCGATCAAGAACTTCCAACCTACTATTCGATCCATATTTTTTGGTGGAATTTATTTCGGGAGTCATGAGATTGAACCCAGGGGATGTCATAGCGACAGGAACCCCATCGGGCGTGGGTCCTATTGCTGAAGGCGACAGGGTGGAAGTCAGGATCGAAGGAATTGGAACGCTGACCAATTTTGTGAAAAAACCTAAAAAATGATGGAGATTGCTTACATAGGCTTCGGAGCTAACCTTGGTGATCCACCAAGAAAGTTCTTGGAAGCCGTAGATGAACTTCAACACCTCGAAGGTCTGAGAGTAGTTAAGTTGTCGAGCCTCTACGAGACTGAACCGATAGGGTTAGTTGACGATGGGCCTAATTTTGTGAATGCAGTAATAGCGCTTGTCACAGATATAGCGCCGGAAGATCTCATTGAGAAGCTAAGATCAGTTGAGAAAAAATTAGGAAAATCTGTCGATCACAAAAGTGACCTATCTCGTTTGATAGATTTGGATCTGCTGTTTTATGGATCTAGAATAGTTAATACGGAAGATCTAATAATCCCGCATCCGCGTCTCACCGATAGAGCGTTTGTGCTAGGACCCATGGCTGAAATAGCGCCAGATCTCGAACATCCAGTTGAGAAGAAATCAATCAGCGCCTTGCTAGGGCTGCTTTCTCCCGGGCAACTCCAAATGATTAAAGTCATTAAATCCAACTAGTGTTTTTCACGAGTTTGCCAGAATGCTTCGACTGATTTTATATGCGTTCTTGCTTTTCATAGGTTACAGGGTTTGTAAATGGGCGTTGAACTCATTTAAAACCGAAGATTTAGAGAGACTGCTTCATCGGAACAACGAAAATGTAACCGTAGATGATCTTGTCAAGGACCCTGTCTGTGGCGTTTATGTGCCTGTGAAAAGCGCATTTTCTGCAAACAAGGATGGAAAGAAAGTTTATTTCTGTTCGGAAAATTGTAGAGATAGATACTTGAATGAATAGAGGCTCTCGTTTATGAGGACAGTACAAGCGAGTCCCAAGATCCTGATTGCAGAGGATTCCACGATACTCAATCACATGCTTAGGGATGTGTTCGAGGAGAACGGTTTTGAGGTATTTCAAGTATTCAATGGATCAGATTGCAAGACCATTTTCGTTAAGGAGAAGCCAGATCTAGTATTAATAGACGTTCATATGCCCAGAACAGATGGCATAGAGGCCTTGGAGTTTATTAAAGAGCGTTCTCCTCGAACACTTGCAATTTTGATGTCTGGAGCAGGCAATGCAGAAGTAGCTGTCAAAGCAATGAAAAGTGGCGCCGATGATTTTCTAAACAAGCCCTTTTCATCCGAGGAGGTTGTGAGGTTAGCTCAAAAGTTACTTGAAAATAGGAGATTTGGTGAAGAAAACGTCAAGCTCAAGAAAAAGATAAGAGAAAGCGAAAAATATGTAGCTCATCTCACCAACATTATTAACGAAGCAATCATAACCACTGATCCCGCCGGAAAAATCAAATTTGCGAATCGTGCGGCTTCTATCATTTGGGGTTATAGCGCTGAGGAACTTAGATCAAAAGATATTCACTTGCTTATACGTGGCGAGGCTAGGTCCACGCTATCCCGAGATCTGGTCAAAGATACCCTTCGGGACGGCAAAATTGAAGGAGATTTTTTTCTCAGGCGCAAGGACAACAGTACATTTCCTGGATATTTGTCCACATCAGTAATTAAAGAGAATAACCGTATAACTGGCATCGTGGTGGTAGTGGCTGACCTGACCAGGCAGCATGAGGTGGAAAGACGACTAAAGCAATCAGAAAAATTGGCATCCCTTGGAAAAGTAGTAGAAGGGGTAGCGCACGAAGTCCGAAACAGTTTAACCTCTCTTGGTGGTTTTGCTCTCCGATTGAAAAATCTTACCTCTGACAATCCTACCTATTCAAAATATACCCAAATAATATTAGATGATGTGTCAAGATTGGAAAATATGGTAAGAGACATAGAAGATTTTGTTAAGTTTTCCAGGAATTACGCCTTTGAATTTCAAAGTATAGATTTAATCGCCCTGATTGAAAGGGCTAGAGACCGAGTCCTAAATGTTGTTTCTGAGTTTCAACAAAATTCTGTCAAATTTGTTATTCAAGCAGACAAGAATATTCCTCATGTTTTGTGTGATCCAGCTGCTATAGAAGATGTATTCTTCAACCTAATAATTAACGCGTATGAGGCAATGCCTAGTGGAGGAAAGTTAAGGGTAAAGCTCAGGAATCTTCGTACCGCTGTAAGCATTTTGTTCAGTGACACAGGGGTAGGTATCCATAAAGAGGATTTGTTGGATATTTTTAATCCGTTTTTTACATCCAAGACAGTTGGCGCCGGTATGGGTTTAAGCAAAGCCCACCTGTTGGTCGAAGAACACAGGGGAGCTATTAAAGTGGAATCTGAGCCTGGAAAAGGATCAGTTTTTGAGGTATTTTTACCTACCGAGAGGCTGATTACCGGAGCTTATCCATGGGAAACTATCTCATGAAGCTTTAAAAATGTTTTTTGAAGAAAAAAATTAATATCTCTGTAATAAAGTTCCCGGGGCTGATCACGACAAATTATGAAAAAGTATCTTCCAAACGTCTTAACATTGGGACGCCTCGCTTTAGTCCCTCCGATCATCCTATTACTTTTTTTCCCAGGTAAGGCTCCTTCTGCAATTGCTGCCTTCATATTTTTGATTGCTTCACTGACAGACTTCTTTGATGGTTTCATAGCCAGACGGTTCAAGGTCGAGTCATCTTTTGGTCGTTTCTTAGATCCTATTGCCGACAAGGTCTTGGTGACATCGGCTCTAATCATGCTCATCGCATTGGACCGCGTAGAGGCCTGGATAGTGATGCTGATAATTTCAAGGGAGGTAGCAGTAAGCGCTCTTAGAGCAACATCAAAAACCTGGGACACAACCCTAAAACCAAGTCGTACGGGTAAGTGGAAGGCTTTTTTCCAATTTACCGCCATAATTTTTCTAATAATACATTACGAATATACTATTATAATTCCGATTGATTTTCATGAAGTTGGCACAGTTCTGATTTATTGTGCTTTAGTGCTGACACTGTGGTCTGGAGTAGATTATTTCGTCAAATTCTACAGGGAGTACACCAGGCGTCTGAATTGCAAAAATGGAGAAGAGCTCTAGCCTTAAAGACCTCGGTAGGTCACAGTGATTTCGAAGCAGAGTAAGACGGAATTGAACCAGGAATTCTGCAAGAACTAACTGTTATTTTGGTGGGCTGAAAAGTCACGTTTCTTCATGCGCACGATTTACTATCGAACCAGTCAAAGGAACAGTCCGCTGGGCCTGACGTTTGAGATTCGTGCCAGACTTGCATACCGTAGGGCTCCGTCGTTATGCAGGAAATCTGCAACCGTGTATATCGATTCTCAAGAGTCTTGATCGAATGAAACCAAAGTTAAAGATAGTTCACTTCTGAACAGCTATTTCAGGAGGAGACCAGTTTGAATGGCCGATATATGCGCTAGCGTCTGCTTAGGTATGCCGGGCGCGATTCGGCAACCCTCATTCATAGATTCCCTTTTCAAGAGGAAACGCATACTAGATCGTTGGCACAATTCATGTTTACTGTGGAGAACTGATATGAACGTTGTTCCCTGTGAGAGACGGTGGCCTCATTATCGCGTCCAGGCGGTAAAGAAACTCAGCAGTATACGTGTCAAATATGGTCTCTCGGTCACAATGAGCCGACAATCCGCAAGGAGAGGTTTACCAGCCTTTTTAACGGAATTGTCTTATATCGTAATTAACAGGTGGTTTTATCCAGTGCAATTGCCAACAACAGGAGGGTTTCATGAATAACGAATCAGATGAAAAGAACGGTGGTTCATCAGGAGGGGTAACTCGCCGAGGTTTCTTTGCTTCCGTTGGCGCTGGAGCAGTGGTCGCAGCAACTGCCGGGCACGCAGTCGCCCAAAAGACTGCCGAAGAAATCATTAAACCGGAGGACATGGGCAAGATCACGCTGCTGGTAAACGGTAGGAAACACAAGCTTCTCGTGGAGCCTCGGTGGTCCTTACTGTTCGTGTTGCGCGAAAAGCTGGGTCTTAATGGCACTAAGGTCGGATGTGAGCGAGGAGAGTGTGGAGCGTGTACCGTGCTCGTGGATGGCGCGCCTCAATACGCTTGCATGATCCTGGCCGTGGAGGCCGAGGGATGTTCAATAACAACCCTTGAGGGTCTTATGAACGGCGAGGAGTTGGGCCCCGTGCAGCAGGCATTTGTGGAACATGACGCATTCCAATGCGGATATTGTACTCCAGGTCAGGTAGTTGCAGTCGAGGGCTTGCTACGAAAAAATCCTAACCCCACGGACGAGGAGATTCGTAGGGGCGTGAGCGGCAACCTGTGTCGATGCGGTTCATACATGCACATATTCAAGGCTGCTCATCGAGCTGCAGATCTGAAACGCGGAAAGGGAGGCGCATCATGAAAGACCAGGACGAAAGCCTCTACTACGTGGGGGATTTTCCTGTTCCCGAGAGCCCTGAGCCGGGACAGGAACCGAAACCATGGGGAAAAACACGTGTCATAGGCAAACCGATACCCCGTGTCGATGCTTACGAGCGGGTGAGTGGGGCCGCGGTTTATACGTCAGACGTAACATTTTCAGATATCCTCTATGGGGTAGTATTGGGCAGCCCGTATGCAAACGCCAAGGTCCGAAGCATCGATGTAGCTTCTGCCCTGAAAATGCCCGGCGTACATGCAATTCTCACTGGATCTACCAAAGGCGCAGATCTGGTTTGGCCCTATGTGTGGGGCAAGGACAAGGCGAAGCTCTTCGATCCGCACTGCAGGTACGAGGGAGATCTGATTGCTGGAGTATGCGTAGAAACTCCCTATCAGGCATGGGACTCTGCCCGGGCGATAAAGGTTGATTACGAGGTGTTGCCGTTTGTCTCAGATGAACGCAAGGCCCTCGATCCTAAATCCAAGGCCGTTGAGGCTCCTGACAAACGAGTCGCAAAGACTGAAAAGTACGAGCGAGGGAATTTAGAAAAGGGGTTTGCAGAAGCTGATATTGTTCTTGAAACCGAGTATCGGACGGAATGTCAGATCCAAACGCCGATTGAACCACATGGGTGCGTGGCAAAATGGGATGGCGACCACTTGACATTGTGGCATTCTACTCAAGGGGTCTTCTACATTCAGCAGCAAGTCGCAGAGGTGCTCGGAATACCTCTCTCCAAGGTCAGAGTCATTGGCCGATACATGGGCGGTGGTTTTGGGTCCAAGCTCGAAGCTGGCAAATACACCATTGTTGCCGCACTCCTCGCAAAAATGACGGGGAGACCCGTAAAGCTCTTACTTTCGAGGGAAGAGACGTTCCTTGTTACTGGAAACCGCCCTCCGAGCAACATGAAGCTGAAGGCCGGTGTCAAAAAAGACGGAACGCTTACAGCGCTCCATTTCACCGTTTTGGGAACCGGTGGGGCTTATGAGTCAGGTGGAATTAGTCTGACAGACTGGTTGGTGAGAGACCTGTACACCTGTCCGAATGTTATGTGTGAATCCACGGAGGTCTTGATTAACGCTGGCCTGACATGTCCCTTTCGAGCTCCGGGTCATCCTCAGGGGGCATGGGCGCTGGAACAGATGATGGACTCGCTCTCGGAAAAGATCGGTATGGATCCAGTAGAATTTCGTCTCAAGAATATCCCATCATTTAGCCAAGCTCGGCAAGGCAATCCTCCCTACACCACCACTGGCCTCAAGGAATGTCTTGAGCAAGGAGCTAAAGCCTTTGGCTGGGAGGAGGCGCGCAAGAAGACGGCCCAACAAGATAAAGATAACCCTGTGCGATCGGGTGTAGGAATGGGGGCCTGTCTTTGGTTCGTAGGAGGCGGCGGTCCGCCTTCCACAATTGTGCTAAAACTGTTCGCCGATGGAAGCGCAAATCTCAACATGGGAGCAAGCGACCTAGGAACGGGCACCAAGACCATAATGGCAATGGTGGTTTCTGAAGAACTCGGGATTAAGCCTGACAAAATTCAGGTCGAGAATGCTGATACCGGCTCAACCCAATTCGCCACCCGGAGCGGTGGTAGCAAGACCATTCCAACTGAGTCCCCAGCGGTTAGGGCTGCAGCAATAGATGTGAAGCGGCAACTGTTCCAAATAGCCGCCGAAGAGCTGAAAGTTCCTGCATCCAACCTAGCCCTTCAGAATGGCGAAATCATTCCAAACGCAGATCAGTCGAAAAAGGTGAAGCTCAACAAACTTGAAGCGCTCAAGAAACGGGGGGTAATCATCGGGATAGGCTATCGCGGTCCGAATCCCGAGAAGAAATGGGTAAACCCCTTTGCTGCCCAGTTCTGCGAAGTCAAGGTTGATACCCGGACCGGTGAAGTCCGTATTGTGAGGTTCTTCGCCGCACATGACAGCGGTCGTGTCATGAATCGACTCACGTACGATAACCAGGTAATTGGAGGCATCACAATGGGCATTGGGCTGGCCATGACGGAAATGAGAGTCCTTGACCACAATGAGACGGGAAAAGTGGTCAGTAGGAACTGGCACGATTACAAACTGCCTACAGCTCTGGACGTTCCATGGGAGATAGTGTCCATTGCCATAGATCCGAACGACACCGAAGCAAATACTACCGGAGCCAAGGGTCTCGGTGAGCCGGTCACCATACCTACGGCAGCTGCAATCGCTAACGCAGTATACAACGCTACAGGTATCCGAATTACTAATACGCCGATAAATCCGCTTCAATTGAGCCGCCTAATGGCGGAGCACAAGACAAGGAGGTGAACCATGCTACCCAACTTCAGCTACATTCGGGTGAAGTCTCTGCAGGAAGCCGTCGAGGCCTCCCAAGGTGGAGGAACACACATTTTGGCGGGTGGCACTGACCTCTTGGGATGTTTGCGGGACCAAATTTTTTCTGCGGATCAAATCGTGAGTATTACCCGATTGTCCGCCCTGAAGGGTATTTCTCAAACATCTGACGGAGGGCTCCGTATTGGCGCTCTAACAACCATCACCGAGATAGCGGAGAGCCCAGTAATAAAACAGCTCTTCCCTGGGCTTGCCCGGGCTGCATCAGAGGTAGCCAGCCCTGCGCTACGGAACCGTGGAACAGTCGGTGGGAACCTCTGTCAGAAGCCCCGCTGCTGGTACTACCGCGGGGAATTCCGTTGCCTCCGGAAAGGCGGAGACACATGTTATGCCCTTGGGGGCGAGAACCAATACCATGGGATATTTGGTTCTGATTATAAATGCTGCATCGTGCACCCGTCCGACATTGCTCCCATGCTCATGGCGCTTGGGGCTTCAGTGAAAGTGACCGGACCACGAGGAAGCAGAAACGTGCCCATCGAGAACTTCTTCGTGCTTCCGAAAGATGATGTTCGCAGGGAGACGGTTCTGGGAAGTGGAGAAATAGTTGAAGAAATTCTGGTCCCTAAGCCACCTGACGGTTTGCGGACTTCATATCGCAAAGTTCGGGTGAGACAGGCATGGGATTTTGCAGTCGTAGGTCTTGCTTTAGCGCTCGTGTTCAAAGGAGATAAGGTGGAACTGGGGAGTATGGTTCTGGGTGGAACGGCTCCGATCCCTTGGCGAAGTAAATCAGCGGAGCACGTCATTATTGGCCATCGACTGGACGCAAAGATTTCGCTAAAGGCTGCCGAAACATCAGTGAAAGACGCCCAGCCTCTGGAACATAATGCATACAAGGTATCTCTGTTACGTGCGATTGTCGAGGAAGAGCTGAACAAACTGGCACAGGGATGAAGACTCATTTTCTATGGAAGTGGTCTTATAGATTCCTCTGAGTCTTAGTATTTGGAGGCCCTCAACAGGTTAAGGACCTTATACGGGGTCTTTTTGGCGCTTTGCACGAGGGTTCAATTAGGAAGTTCGGGAATGGCCTTCTGTCGGGAATTTCTCGCTCGCCGGTGTTCAAGATAGATATCTCACGCCAAGAGGAATTGTTGGAGGCCCTTTTCCGATTTTTCCCAAAGAAAAGATAGGATTAGCCATGCGTGTTCCCGTCCATCAAGGGAACTCAATTTAAATAAATTATCATATCAGTGTGTGGTAAAGAACAAAAGGATTTTTGATCCACTCAGTCTTGTAGTTCAGATAAATCCTCTACGAAAAGGTGATGAGAACGAGGCCGTTGCTTCAACTTGCGATTAGTCGAGTATGCAGACGATCATAAATTTTGCGCCAATTTTGAGATGGACCTGTCTTGAGGATAGCGGTAGCATGTCTGGCGGAGGGAGAGGGATTCGAACCCCCGGATCTTTCGATCAACGGTTTTCAAGACCGCCGCCTTAAACCACTCGGCCATCCCTCCGCTGCTATATGAGCACCCGAAAATTTAACTGATTCTTGGGTGTTTTGTCAAGGAACCAGAAGCTGCCGGCGACCGATTTAAATACAAATTATATTTGGTCGGCTATAACAGTCAATGACACGGTGTCAGCGTCCATTTCCACAAGAGCGCCATGTGGCAGAGTATAATTTGGGAGCGCATGACCATGAGGATATCCTGAAATTATTGGGAAGTAATATTCTCTCGTCAACTCCATAACTAACTGTTCGACCGATGCTCTTTGGTCCTCAGAATTTGGACCTATGAAGTGTCCCAACAACAGTCCACTAATGATGTTAAAAAAACCACTCAGTTTGAGTTGCATTAGCATCCGATCTATTCGATACAGTGGTTCATTAATTTCCTCGAGGAACATTATATGGTTTGAAAAGTCTGGCATATGATTTGTGCCGAGCAATGCCGTAACCATGGACAAGCATCCGCCTAAGAGTCGCCCCGACGTTTTTCCGGACCGTATACAGCGCATGTCTGCCATGTCTGAAGTGATCAGCTGAGTTCCTCTGCAGTCTGTGGTTAGCATTCTGATTAAAGAATTGCGTGAGTTATTATCAATATTTACTCCATTTTCGGTAGCCACCATGGGACCCGCAAAAGTTACCAGATTACATCTCTTGTAAAGAGAGAGATTCAAGGCTGTCAAATCACTCATTCCTACAAGTATTTTGGGCATTTTAAAAATGGAGCTCAAATCGATCTTTTCAAGAATACGCATGACTCCATATCCGCCTCGGGCAAAAATTATTGCGGCAATATTTGGATCGGACAAAGCATTGTTCAGGTCGGAAATTCTTGAAGAATCACCGCCAGCTAGATATCCCTGTCGTTTGAGAACATTTGCTCCTGTAAGGCAATCGAAACCCATGTAATGTAAGTTTCGTAATCCGTCTAACAAAAGTTGTTGGTCAACAGGCCCTGAAACCGAAATCACACCAATACAATCATATCTTCTAATTGGTTTAGGTATCAAAGTTACCGCCTACTGGAAAGTTTTGATTTGTGTCAGTTGTCATGTTAATCAACCCTTATCATAATGCGTCTTGTCAATGAAGTCACTCGGTTGTAAAATCAACCAAGAGGTTGAGATGGCAGTCATATTTCACATAGAGGACGAGAGCTCTGTTAGGCTCCTCTACAAGGAAGTCTTCGAAGAGCAAGGTTACGATGTAGTTCAGGCAGAAACCGCTGAGGAGGCTCTCAAGGAGCTTAAAAGTTTGAAGCCAGATCTTATCATACTGGACTTGAAGATGCCGGGTATTGGGGGGAGGGGCTTCCTTGAGAAATATCACCGGATGAAATTGAAGATACCGGTAATTGTGAGTACTGCTTATCCTTATTATCAAGGAGATCCGAGCCTACCTTTTGTAGATGCATTGGTGGTTAAATCCGGCGATTTAGGGGAATTGATAGACAAGGTTAGAGAATTAATAGTTTAAAAAGTTTTTAAAAATTACTTAAGTTCGTTGAGCGTTCCTATCTGTCGGAGGGCTTCAAAAACTATTATACCTACAGAAGTAGATAAGTTTAAGCTGCGGACTTTATCTAATTTTATTGGAATCTTTGCAATACGATTGGGGAACATTTCAAGAGTGAGCACGTCCAATCCCCTTGTTTCGGGACCAAAAACAATGTGGTCATCAGCATGATAGCTTAATTCTGTGTAGATATGACCTCTTTTGCTACTAGTCAACACAACCTGTTGAGGTTTTACGTGACGCGCATAGGAATCAAAGTTGTCCCACACTTTCAAATCCAGCTTTTTCCAATAATCAAGACCTGCCCTACGCAGGGACTTGTCGTCAATATGAAATCCCAAGGGCTTTACCAAATGCAGTCTTGCTCCGATTGCCACACACAGCCTACCTATGTTACCGGTATTTGGCGGGATTTCAGGATTTAATAGGACAACATTCAGCATCAGTTGACTATCGTGCTTCCAGACCAAGGTAAAAGGTTAGCAACCGATTCAATATGGGCTTTTTTTGCAAAGCCACTGTAGTCAGGGTCGTGAATTAACAGAAAAGCATCATCATGAGTGTGCATTCCAGTGAAAATGTCTCTTGAGATCAGGTCTTTTACACCTACAGTGGCCTTAACATCGATTCCCCTGTTAGGTATAACCACCAGGTCTGGAGCCATTTTCATGAGATAACCAGAGTAAACCTCATTTCTAAACTTAACAGACTGAAAGAGTCTCTGATCACCGTGCAGTCCTAAAGCTGATCCAGCGAATCCAAGGTCAGAGACTTTAATGTTTTCAAGGTCATATTTTATTTTTGCCGTTATTTCTGAAACCCTAGATTCTGGCATTATAGGATTTCCAAATCTTTCAAAAGTGTTTATGAAAATTCTTGTTGGATCCATTGCAAATGCCTGTGAAGATGGGTGAACATCATTTATTGATTTAGGGTCATTTTTGATGAATTTCAAATAGCCGAGAGATTTGAGCAAATTGTTGAGATAGACTTGGGTTTTAAGTTGAGTAAAGCCGTGATCTGATAGAAATACCCTTAGGGTATGATCATCGAGCATGGAATCTATGACGGATAGAAAGGAATCGATTGCACCATAATAATTCAGGAAATCAGCATGGTGAAAGTGCCCATCATCGTCGAAAGCGTCATATAAAAAATGATGAAGTCTGTCAGTTCCAGTGATTACGAGAATTAAAAGATCCCAGTAATCTTTCATAAGAGTCAATGACACTTGTTTCAATATCTCCAGATTTTGAAACAAATTCTTTATCAAAAAATTTCTGTCAGTTCTCGCGCGGACATTGTCTGAATCAATCGAATACCTTAGGCTCTTTAACCAGGGAATTAATGACTCAGGATAGACAGCTCGCTCAAAAATCGGAGCCACAAACCCGCATATTAGTTTTCCGTTGAGGGGTCGAGCCGGATAGGTGAATGGAAGGTTGATTATCAAAGCTCTTTTTTCTGGGTGGTTCTTCCAAAAAGTGTTGCAGCCCAGATCGTCGAAAGAAGGAAGCTTCAATGTTATTCTATTTGGTTCAACATCAGTGAATCCAAATATCCCGTGATTGCCGGGGTTCGTCCCAGTCATGAATGATGTCCATGCGACACTAGAAACGGGTGGCAATGAAGTTTCCATGCTCGTAAAGAAACCGTGATCCGCAAATTTCTTGAGAGTTGGTGTTACACCGAGATCCATCAACCGTCTCACCATGGAATACGGGACGCCATCCAAACCAATAAACGCAACTTTTTTATATATTTTCATAGGTTATCAATAATTTTCAGTATGGATTAATGATAGTCAGTTTTAAAACGTTGGAGCCGGGAAAGACAGCATTGAATTCCTGACCTAGGTTTTTAACAACATGGTTTTGATATTCGTGACCACATCGTAGGGAACATGGTTAATATCAGGAAAATATCCTAACTCGATTCCCGGCTTGTTAGCGCCATGGAAGTCAGTTCCTCCGGTGACTATTAAGTCAAGTTTATTGGCTATATCTTTAAAAAGCTTAGTTTGTTCGGGTGAATGTTTGGGATAGAACGCTTCAATTGCTTGGAGCCCCATGTCAACCAAAGATTTTATTTTTTCAGTCAGTTTATCTGGGTCGTTAATGTCAAGCGAATGCGGGTGCGCTATCGCGGCAATTCCTCCCGCATCTCGAATAAGGGATATAGCTTCTGCCGCATCGAGTTTAACTTTGGGCACGTATGCGCAAGCGCCTTTGCGCAGATATTTTTCGAAGGCGTCCTGACGTGTTTTCACATAGCCATACTGATACAAAATGTTCGCCAAATGGGGCCGCCCAGGTGAACTACCCTGAGACTCCTTCAGGACATCCTCTTCGGACACGTAAACATTATTCTTAAGAAGTTTATCTAATATTTTCGATATCCTAGTTTTTCTTTGAGTTCTCAAATAATCCAACCTTGAAAGAAGAGATTCATCCTGATGATCGATGAAATACCCCAATATGTGAAGTATACCGAAATCGCAGGCCCCACTTATTTCCACACCCGGGATGATCTCAACTCCAGAGCCATGGCTAGCCTGAACAGCCTCGGGAATTCCAGACACTGTATCATGGTCAGTGATTGCTATTGCTCTAAGGTTTTTTTCTCTAGCGAGATCTACTACGGCTGTTGGACTGAATGTCCCATCGGACATTGTGGTATGTACATGCAAATCTATCATCGATATATATCTTTCAAATCAAGAACAACAATTTAGTTGGTTATTGTCGCCGGGATTGATTAGGCGCTTTGTTTTATTTCCAAAACAGCGTCAGCTGACTGGATCATGAGATTTTTGATATCATCGAGCCAATCAATCACTTCAGGTTTCATTATGCAGCTTCTCATACATATGGTGGTTTCCTGATCCCATTCCACATCATGCCAGTAATTTTCAAGAAGGGGTTTTGGTAGATTTACCTTTGCTAAATGAAGTCCTTTAGAGGCTGTCATCTCAAAAAATTTGTCTGAACGAAAAGATATTTCAGAAGCGCTTGAGCCCTTCAATCCCCAAATCAGTATATCTAATTCTGGATCCAGGCACGTAATAAACCTGGAATCATTTTTTAAAAAATCATAAAGTCGCAGAGCAGCCTCCCTAACTTTTTCAAGATCTCTGGCAAAAACCCCTCCTTTTACCATGGGCAACAGTTGTTGTGTGGCCCAAAGCGCGACCGCGGAAGAGCCCGGTCGTGAACATTCCAAACTTATTTCTCCCAAATGTAACTCATCCGATGTAAAGTAAGTGTAGGGGGAATCGTGTTTATAATATTTGCCTATAGAAGGATCCTTGAATAAGACACATCCGCATCCGTAAGGCTGTAAGCCATGTTTGTGGGGATCTACAACTATTGAATCGACCTGTTGCAAATGGTTCAACGCATCCTTGGTTTCAGGTAACAAATTATCAGCTAATATAAAATATCCACCATATGCCGCGTCCGCATGAATTCTGAAATCAAATTTATCTCTAAGCTTCAAAATTTCAGGTAAAGGATCGAATGAACCAGTTCCTGTGGCGCCCATAGTGACAACTACAGTTCCTACATCGTCATTTTTGAGAATACTATGAAGCGCGTTGAGATCCATCTTTGCCCTGTTGTCTGTTTCAACAGGTGCAAAAGGAATATCAAGTACTGCGCACAATCGACTATGAGTGTAATGAGCTTGGCTAGAGGCCACAACCTTTTTGCCTGGTTTCAGGCATTTCGAAATCCAAAGCGCCTCGAGATTTGCCATGGTCCCGCCGCTACACAGATGCCCCAAGCATTCCTTCCATCCAAACAGGGAGCCCAACCTGGTCACGGCTTCCTTCTCCATGGCGGAGCTAGCTTTTCCTCCATCCAGCGCATGATTGTTCGGGTTGATCCACAATGACAAAGTGTATGCCAACCTTGCTACTGGATGGGGAGGTTTAAGCATTTGTCCAATGTAATATGGATGCGGATACGGGTAATTGTCCCTCATTCGATTGGCCACTTGCGTTAAAACCGCTTCAACATCATTGAGGTTGATTTTGGGATCAAAGATAGGTAGATCCTGGAAACTGCGTTCCAGTATCTCTAGAGCTTTGGGTAGCAAAAATATGCTCTGTTTCTCCAAGGTCATTTTAGGCTCCACAATATTCTCAGCAAAGATAATACTCGGAACTTCGCAAAGTTCGGTTGTTCCTCTGCCAGATGGGTATTTGTAACAGAGGAACTCTCATGAGTCAAAGTAGTGTTATGATATGGAGGAAGCACGAACTAATTTAAGGTTCAGCATGGTGTTTTCATTGGCTGGG
>Ga0067045_1029105_pt1 | contig 23807 bp, 18 predicted proteins | sample TerdegcTABiofilm_FD_59184 | JGI IMG/M metagenome (GOLD analysis project Ga0067045, IMG submission 59184) | Combined Assembly of (Gp0054472, Gp0054536) Wastewater bioreactor microbial communities from Singapore -Terephthalate degrading...
CATCCTCATCAGGTGAGGATATTAACGTAGGGACGCTCGGCATCAGAACGGATTCTGTTTTCAGCAAACTAAAGGTCAATGCCGAAATGATGTTTCAGATTGGTAAGAACCGGGGAAGAGACCATATAGCAGGTGCAGCAGATTTAACACTCAAATACCATCTCCCCCTGAATATGTCACCTTATGTATGGGGCGGATTTGCCTATGCAACGGGCGATTCGGGTTCAAAGGACCAGTCACTGCAGTTTTTACAGTTCTACGGCACAAATGAGTGCAGATACGGAATTATGAATCAGACAGCTCTCTCAAATATAATCCTTCCAAGAGGCGGTATAGGTATCTATCCGCTGCCGAGACTGAATATCGCCCTGAATTACTACTATTTTATGCTGGCATCCTCGAAGGGAATTGTATATGACGGACGATACAACCTTTCACTTTATGACCCCAAGGGTGAAAACGGCAGAAATCTGGGCTGGGAGACAGACCTTATAATTAAGTTTACCTACAACAAAAACCTGACTTTATCTGCCGGCTATGCCTTATCCCAGCCGCTCGATTATCAGATAAACCAGTCGAGTTATCTCTATAAGGATGCACAGGGTAATCAGGTAGTTCTGGGCAATGATTTCGTCCACTTTGGTTTTGGTATGATAAATCTTAACTTTTAATCAGGTTTTTTAAGAGGTTTATATGTCAAAGACTTACGAATTCGAAATAGACACAAAATTTTATCCTCAGGACGCTGTATATTCTGTCGCCTACCTTCTGCTCGAAAAGTATTACGTCAAGCTCAAAAGCGGAAAAAAAGACAGTATTGTTATGCAGCTCACATCCGATACAGCTCTTGACAGGAAACAGACTGACGACCTGATGCGCAGGATAGAACAGGAATTAATCAATCAGACCTTACGACTCAAAATAGCAAAAGAGAATCAGAAACTCAGAGAATATATTCTCGGGAAGGCACTTCTCGGAGCGCAGTTCGGGGCAATTGACAATTCGGCAGAGAGTCCGGTAACGGATGAGGATTATATCGATGACCCGCTCGGGATTGCCACTCCGTGGGAAGAGCAGAAAAAGAAATCCGGCAAAAGCACAAAAGGTAAAAGCCCGAAGAAGAAGATACAAGAGAAGAAATGAAAAATCTTCTTGCAAAAAGAATCGATTCAAAACTCAAGAAGCTGACCAGTGAAGTGCTGGGCTTTGATATTGAAGAAAAGATAAAGCAACTCCCCACACCGGTCAATGAATTCGGTTATGACCCGTTTGGTTTCAAGCCGGAAACACTTAAATATGCCGCTCTGCCGGCATACATAATCTACCGGTATTACTTCAGGGTTCAGGTATTTGATATAGAGAATGTACCTGACAGAAATATTATGTTCGTTGCAAATCACGCGGGTCAGCTCCCTTTTGACGGTTTTCTGATTGCCGCTTCCCTTCTGCTCGAAAAAGATCCTCCGAGACTTGTCCGTTCGATGGTTGAGAAGTGGGCACCAACGCTCCCCTTTGTCAGCACCTTCTTTGCACGCACAGGACAGATAGTCGGGACTCCCGAAAATGCAATAAAACTTCTTAATATGAAAGAGAGTCTTCTTGTCTTCCCCGAGGGCGTGAAGGGAATCAACAAGACCTTCGACAAGAGATATCAGTTACAGGAATTCGGTACCGGATTTATGAAAATAGCAATGGCTACAAAGACACCTATTATTCCCGTTGCAGTAATCGGGTCAGAAGAACAGCAGCCGTCCTTTGCCAATCTGAAAAAGATAGGTGCCATCTTCGGAATGCCGGCCTTCCCTATTACACCGACATTCCCGTGGCTCTTTCCGGTAGGTATTCTGCCCTACCCTGTCAGATACAGAATCCACTTCGGCAGACCGATGACCTTTACCGAAAGTCCCGAGGGTGATGAAGATATTCTGATGAGAAATGTCTCTGAAGTAAGGTCAACGCTTCAGTCTATGATATACACAGGTCTTAAAAAGAGAAAATCAGTCTTCTGGTAAATTATGAAAGAATACATTCTTATAAGCGGAATCTGCGGAAATTTCGGAAAGGAACTGGCGGCATACCTTCACAGGGAACACAAGATTATCGGCCTCGACAGAAGGGAATTCAGTGACAGACCAAAAGATATAATCCATTTCCAGCTTGACATCAGACGTAAGAAAATCGAAGAGATATTCAGAAAATATTATATCAAGATGGTCATTCATCTGAATATCATTCACAATCCAAGGGTCGGTTCGAAGGAACACTACGAATTCAACCTGACAGGCACTTCCAATCTGCTCGAACTCTCCCTGAAATACAAGGTCCCGCAGTTTATATTTCTCTCATCCGCAGATATTTACGGACCTTCTCCGGACAATCCGCTCTTTATCCCCGAGAGCCACCAGTTATACGGCTCCAAGAATATCCCGATTCTGAGAGACCTTGTGGAGACGGACCTGCTTGTCCAGTCATACTTCTGGAAGGCCCCTTCAATGCTGACTACCATTCTCAGACCCTGCCATATTGTGGGGATGAATATCAGTAACGGAATTATGCAATACATAAGAAGCAAAATTGTACCCACAGTTGCGGGTTTTAATCCGATGATTCAGATTATGCATATCCGTGATTTATTCCGTGCAATAGAGATGATTATGAAAAACAGGGAACGGGGGATTTTCAACATATCAGGACAGGACCAGATACCGCTTCTGACTTTACTCAAAGAGATCGGGATTACCCATCTGCCCATACTTCCTCTTTTTGAGAAAACAACATTTAAGGCACTATTTGCGGCCGGACTGACCTCACTTCATCCGGAGCAGGTCGATTTTCTCAAATATCCCTGTATGGTGGACGACAGCAGGATAAGAGAGAGGCTTTCATTTCTCCCTTCCTACAAAATCAGCGATATTATCCGTGAGATAAGACTCGCAACCAACATAAACAGACTATGAAATTCATTGACGAGGCAAAAATATATCTGAAGGCAGGGAGAGGCGGCAACGGGTGTATGAGCTTCAGACGGGAGAAATACAGACCATTCGGGGGTCCGGACGGCGGAGACGGAGGCAAAGGCGGTGATATAATATTCATAGCCGACTCACAGATGACAACCCTTGTGGACTTCAGATACAGAAGACACTATTTTGCGGCAAACGGTGAACACGGTAAAGGCTCGGATATGTATGGCAGAAATGCCGAACCGCTGATTATTAAGGTACCTGTCGGGACACTTGTTTTTAACGACGAGACAAATGAACTGATTGCGGAGTTTACATACGATGGCCAGAGCGAGGTCATCGCAAAGGGAGGAAGAGGCGGTTTCGGGAATATCCATTTCAAATCTTCCACTAATCAGGCCCCGAGGATTGCCACTAAAGGTGAGGTAGGAGAGGAGATTACTGTAAGACTCGAGCTGAAACTCTTTGCAGATGTAGGAATCATAGGACTTCCGAACGCAGGTAAATCCACCCTGATTTCCGTAGTTTCGAACGCACGCCCCAAGATCGCGGATTATCCGTTTACGACACTCGTACCCAATCTCGGAGTCGTAAGATATTCGGATGAACTCTCCTTCGTAATGGCAGATACTCCCGGTCTCATCAGGGATGCACACAAGGGGGTGGGTCTCGGTGACAGATTTCTGAGACATATCGAGAGGTGTAAGATATTTGTGCATATTGTTGCCTACAGCCCCGACAGAGATATCATCAAAGACATCGACGATATCAACTATGAACTCAAAATGTACAATCCCGAGCTTCTCAAAAGGCCACAGATAATCGCCGTCAACAAGATCGACCTGATTGCAGATAAAAGTGAGATAAAGAAAGTCGTAGATAGAATTAAAGCAAAGAAGAAGAGATACAGGGTAATTCCCATAAGCGGAGTCACAAGAGAAGGTATAGGGGAACTTATCAGCACCGTTGCAAAAACACTCAAAAAAGCGGGAGAAAAAGAGAATGAAAAGAGAAGAAATAGCAAATGAAGTAAATAAACACATCGGTGAACTGAGAGCCCTTGGTGTGGAAGAGATAATAATCAGCAGGGTGTGTTCCCTCGAGAATACAACTGACTGCACAATTCCGGTCATCGTAAAATCAGGCCGAGACAATTACGAATCGTATAATGCCATTCAGGAGTTTCTTACAAGAAACATCTCCGAACTTATTGAAGTAATACCATACGATTCATTCGAGGCAAAAACTGATGACCACTTCGATGAGGATTCCATCACAATCAGAACCAACGGGGAGAATCTATGAATTTTACATTTTTATCAGAAGAGGAGAAAAGACTCTTTGAGAATCAGTATAAGCAAATACTGACGATAGGATTCAGTATAATAGCAAGTATTCCTATCTATCTTGTGGTCGGAAATATGATTGAATTCGAGAAGCAGAATTTACCGAATCCTTCGGTGAGATATATTTTTCTTGGCGTTGCACTTCTGATTGCATTCCTTATCAGAATAATACGAAGCATAATTCTGCAAAAGCAGGAGAGAACCACCTTCATTCACCTTATGAACCGTCTCAAGGCGTCTTCTATTATTACCTTTGCCTTATGTGAGGCGATTGCAATAATAGGGATAACCGAATATTTCCTTACAGGTATGAAGATGGACCTTTACCTGATGCTCTTTCTCTCTCTCGTCTTCTTTGCAGTCCACTTCCCCAGAAAATCCCGGTGGGAATATTATATAAACCTGCACATAAGGGAATTTCAGAAATAAGGCGGGATTTGTTAAGAGAAAAATTCATCAAAACTGCCTATTGAAGGAGAAAAGGCCTGAGATTATTTAATCTCTTCTTCAGAGAGATTGACAGAGAGAGAGAATTCCTCCTCCGGCTTAAGACTCATATCAAAGACAAGGATAAATGCAGAGCCCTGATATGTTCTCTCGAAACCATCCTCCGACTGGGAGACGGTCTCTACCGGGAAGTGCCAGAGATTGAATATCCTGTCTGAATTCAATACAAAATTCCTCTTCAGATAACCGTCCGACAACCAGAAACGTGAAATGCCTATCGCTGTTATAATATCCCTGAATCTTTCGACTCTCATATTCTCGGTCGGTATTACGAGCAGCCTGTCAGGTGCATCTGCGGCCAGAAGCGACATATTCATTTCCACGGCAAAGTAACAGTCGATACTGCTTTTAGAGCAGTTCTTTATCCTATATAAGACCCCAAGCTCCGGTCTTGATGCAGAGAGTTTGAACTTCTTACTCATACTCACAGGCAGTTCCATTCCCTCCACCCTTATTAATCCCTCGGTCTCACACTCAACACTCGCCGCCCCCTTGCGGTCCTTTCTCCTGTACCTGTACTGACTGCCTATCAGTGTCCCGAGTTCGGTATATGACTCATTACGGATTGAATTAACATCACAGTTCTTACCGATAAAATGGTCCATAAACGAATATCTCGGATATTTATCATAAATGAGATAGTTTTCCAGCCCGCTCTCCTTGCTCTTTACAATATCGTGGATGGATTTTACCTGACCACTGTCCGTTGAATTGTTCTTCATAAAGAGCTTGTGATGGTACCCTTCCGGTCTTCTGCCGAGTACATTTGTGAGACAGAAACTGACATCCTTGAAATCAATCTCCTCAACTGATGCACCAAAAGAAGGTTTGATAATGCAGTATATATCGTTCGAATCAAGCGTAATCTCGTTATTGAGGTCATCATCCGTATCCACTATCTCGGAGACAGCCCACTGGCCTCCCCTGTATTCATCCAGAATCCTGTGCGCCCTTATAACATTTTCGTAAAGGGCGTTTCTCAGATAATTGAGATAGAGACCTCCGAAGAGCCCGTGCCAGTAAGAACAGTTGCACTGCGCCATATATATATGTCTCTTTGCCTCATCTCTGACTTTCTGACTCCTTATCGTATCTATCCTTTCGGAGAGTTTGAGGACTCTTCTGTAAATCCTGTTGGATTCGGGGTATTTTGACAAAAAATTGAGCCATATACCGCCCCTTACAAAAGGCTCGTACTTATGAAAGAGGTTATTATCCTTCAGGTATCTGAGAAATTCCTCATATACCGGAATGGCATCCGACGGAAGGGACCACTCCATCATCTCCTGATACGATGCAGTTGGGAGGTATATCCGTTCAGTCGGAGCATACTGTGATATAAATTCAGATGGGAGCGACATATTCAGCCACGAGTCATTGGACGAGATGGCCTCGAAGAAACGGTTGAGCCAGCCCTTTTCATATACCCATTCGAATGTCTTTGGCCAGATTCCGAACTTTTCACCGTCATCCCCGTAGCAAATGCCTGCAAACCCCCTGTTGTGTGCATCTCTCAGTATCCTGAGTGTCTCCTCCGGCTCTGCAAAAGGTACTGCATATCTGAGTCTCTGGGCAATAGGAAAGATAAGAAGCATCTTACCCGCCTTATCGGTCACATAGTAACCGCCAAGGTCATCCGGTTTCTTCCCGGCATAGGTAAAGTGAGCATCATCGACCAGAGTATACTCAATACCGGTACCATCCAGAAATGCCGGGAGAGCGGGTTCCCAGACCCTTTCTGTAAGCCACATCCCTTTGGGATTCTGGCCAAACTGTCCTGATATGAAATCGTTCATCATTTTTATCTGGCCTTTTATATCCTTTTCGGAAAGTATCGAAAGCATAGGTTCATAGAAACCTCCCGAGAGCATCTCTATCCTGTGTTCTGCGCAAAGGCCTCTCAGCTTTTCGATAAATTCCGGTCTGTTTGCCATAATCCATTCATAGACCGGTCCGGATATATGAAGACCTATCCTTATCTTAGGGTATTTCTCGAGAACATCAATAAAAGGTTTATAGCTCTTTTCATAAGCCATTTCAAATACATGTCCGAAATTGCCAACCGGCTGATGATTATGTACAACAAATATCAGATTCATCTTATCCATAAGATTCCTCCGGTCAAAATCAAAATTTTATCTGATTATCTCTTTTATCAGTTTAGGTGGTCTTACAGGCTTTTTATCGATTTTGAAAGCCCTGTCGAGCCTGAACTGAACTGACTCGAGTACTTCCTTTATTCTTTCGCCGTCATTATAATGAATCACGAGGAGCGGGTCTCCCTTATTGACCCTGTCTCCGACCTTTTTCAGGAGGACAAAACCGACTGCGTGGTCTATCTTCGAATCGACCTTCTCCCTGCCTGCACCAAGTGACATCGCCGCAAGACCAACCTCCTCGGCATTTATCTCCTGTATGATTCCCTTCTGCTTTGCAATAAATATCTTGGTATGCTTAGCCTGCGGGAGACGGGTATAATCATCCACTACACATGGGTCACCGCCCTGAGCCTCTATCATCTCCTTCATCTTGATTAAGGCCTCTCCGGATACAATCGAATTGGCAACCTTTGACCTTGCCGTCTGAATGTTGTCGGCCACCTTTCCGAGGACGAGCATATGCGCCGCCAGTTCACAGGAGAGATTGGAGAGGTCATTGACCACCTTACCCTTCAGGATATCAAAACACTCGATGAGCTCGAGGGCATTACCGATATTCTGTCCGAGCGGCTGATTCATATCGGTTATCAGTGCCACTACCTTTTTATTCATCTTCTTGCCGAGATTGACAATAGTAAGGGCAAGGGAACGGGCATCCTTCATAGTCTTCATAAAGGCACCAAGACCCACCTTGACATCCAGTACAAGGCCGTCAATCCCCTCGGATATCTTCTTGCTCATAATAGACGAGCAGATTAGCTGAATCGATTCGACTGTGCCGGTCACATCCCTCAACGCATAAAGTTTCTTGTCTGCAGGAACCAGATTCTTTGTCTGCCCTATGAGGCAGATTCTGTGTTTCTGAAGGATAGAGACAAAATCCTTATTGGAGATTTCTGTCTTTATACCGGGAATGGATTCGAGTTTGTCGAGAGTCCCGCCTGTATGTCCCAGACCTCTTCCCGAGACCATAGGCACAACAATCCCGCAGGCCGCAGCAATAGGTGCAAGAATGAAAGACGTCTTGTCACCGACCCCGCCGGTCGAATGCTTGTCGATCTTCGGGAGTTTTATCGAAGAGAGGTCTATCACATCACCGGTCTTTATCATTGCATTCGTCCACTCGTAGAGTTCCCTGTCATTGAGACTGTTGAAATATATCGCCATAAGAAGTGCCGAGACCTGATAATCGGGTATTTCGCCCTTTGTATAGCCGTTTATTATCCATTTGATTTCTTCGGAGGTAAGTTCCTTTTTGTCTCTCTTCTTCTTGATTAATTCATACATCCTGTACATTTCAAATCTCCTTATTTTATTTCGGGCAGAAACGACCTGCCGGGCAGACCATTGCTGACTCCGAACCATTCAAGTACCGTTTTACCTATATCTGCGAATGTATCTCTTACGCCAAGGAAAACGCCTTCTCTTGCCGACGGAGAATAGACAAGGAGCGGGACACGCTCTCTGGTATGGTCGGTGTGAGCCGTAAATGTCGGGTCACAACCGTGGTCCGCCGTAATAATCAGAATGGATTCATCATCGATTTTATCCATAATCCGTTTAAGATTCGAATCGAAGTATTCGAGTGCACCGGCATAACCTTCAATATCCCTGCGGTGTCCGTACACCATATCATAATCTACCAGATTGACGAATATAAACCCACGCTCTTCGGATACAGCCCTGACTGTCTTCTCGATCCCGTCTGCATTGCCGTCCGTGTGTATTGATTCTGTAACACCCCTGCCGGCAAATATATCATAAATCTTGCCTATTCCTGTAACCTTTATTCCCGATTCAGAGAGGAGGTCAAGTGCTGTCTTATGAGGCGGAAGCATCGAAAAGTCCTTACGGTTGTAAGTCCGCTTAAATGAACCGGGACGACCGACAAAAGGTCTGGCAATTACCCTTCCTATCCTGAGTCTGTCGCATATATCCCTTGCAATCTCACAACCTCTGTACAGCTCATCAAGAGGTATAATCTCTTCGTGGGAGGCTATCTGGAATACCGAATCAGCAGAGGTATAGACAATCCACTTTCCGGTCTTCATATGTTCCTCACCCAGTTCGGCAATAATCTCAGTCCCGCTCGCAGCCTTATTGCCTATGACTCCCCTGCCGGTTCTTCTGCTGAATTCATCGATTATGTCTCTGTCAAATCCTTGCGGGAATAGTGCAAACGGTTCATCAAGTATTATACCGCTCATCTCCCAGTGCCCGGTCGTGGTATCCTTACCTTTGCTCTTTTCATTGAGTATCCCGAATGAACCACAGGGTCTCTCCACTTTCGGAATTCCGCTTATGTAATCAGAGATAATATAACCCAGTCCCAAGGATGCAAGGTTAGGGAGGTTCAAGAATCCCCTCTTCTTCCCCATATTCACGAGAGTATCGGCACCACTGTCTTTATACATATCTGCATCGGGCATCGCACCGATTCCGACGCTGTCGAGGACAATCAGGACAACCTGTTTCATATCAGTCTTTCATCTCCTCAATAATCTTTACTGACTGTGATGCACCCACTCTGTCGGCACCTGCTGCCAGCATTCTGCGCAAATCAGAAAGTGTCTTGATTCCGCCGGAGGCCTTGATACGGCATCTTGAACCTACAACCCTTCTGATAAGCCTGATATCCTCCTCCTTTGCCCCGCCTGTCGAAAATCCGGTCGAAGTCTTGACAAATGCAGCACCCGATTCGGCACACAGAAAGGAGACAATCTCCTTCTCCTCATCGGTTAAAAGACAGGTCTCAATAATCACCTTAACCGGAACGGGCCTTACTGCCTCCACTACTGCATATATATCCTTCAGGACATAACTGTAGTCCTTAGATTTCAGTCTTCCTATATTTATCACGGTATCGATTTCCCTCGCTCCGTCCCTCACTGCCTTGACTGACTCATAGGATTTTGAGATAAAATCCATAGCCCCAAGCGGGAAACCTACAACCGAGATCGGAAGAACTTCAGAGTCTTTGAGTATCTCGGATACCAGTCTGATATTGGATGAATTTACACAAACGGTTGCGAACCTGTATTTCAATGCCTCTTCTGCCACCTTTCTGACATCGGGAAGACTTGCTTCCGGCTTGAGAATAGTATGGTCAATGAAGGCTGCTATATCGTCATAATTCTCCGGCTTTCTTGCAGAACGGATTTCGAGCGACCTGATAAAACTGTTATCAAGGCTCATCCTGAGTTCTGATTTAACCTCATCGAACAATTCTTCCTTCCGTAAAATCAGATTATCTATCACTTCTCTGGTCATAGCTTTGCCTCCGTAAAAGGGAGATTTTACTATCACACAATATATCAATTGTCAAAGCAACACAGGTATTTCTTCTAATTCCTAATATCGACCCAAAAGACAAATGAGTCAAATTAAATCTGTGGTATTCCGTATAAAATCAAAATGTATATTTGATCGAAGGCTGAAGGGTCAGATAGAGAGTCCCGATTCCGAGAAAATAATATGCCCTTGCCTCGAGTGATACAGAGAAATGTCTGAGAGTCGTATAATATTCTGCCCCCAGACCACCGTCAAAAGCGGGAGATGACCCGCTCATACTGAGCTCAGTTCCGTCACTCTTATAGTTTTTATCGGGAGATAAAAATGCAAATCCGCCGCCGCCCCTTACATACATAAAGAGTCTCTCGGTTGAGAGATAGGCAAATTTTACGGATAGACCGAGGAGCTTTGCTGCGATATCGTTTGAGAGATATTTAGGATATGATTCCGAACATTTATCCACATCGATTTTATCCCCGAATTCCTTCTTGCACTTATTGGCATCGAAATATACGAGGTCTCCGTCTTTATTGTATCCGTATCCGTAGGCATAACCTGTGGCATTATCGGCCGAGATGAAGAACGAATAAAAGCCTGCCTCTACTGAGAGTATATCCATTATGTCATATCCTACCGTAACCGAGTTCGAAAAACCCGAAGAGAGTCCGGAGATATCGGAAGACAGAGCAAGCCCGTATGCAAGGTCGGTATTTATGAAGAGACCTTTATGCACCTCTTTGATTTTCTTGACTTTCTGGGAAGTCACGGGAGCGGACTCTGACTGGGCACCTTCGGTCTGGGCATAAAGAGATACTGAAAATAAAAGAATAATCAAGACACCAAGAATCTTCTTTCCTGACATATAAACTCCGTCTTTAATCTGTTCTCTTTAGTATGAAAGGATAAGTCACAATAACAATTCCGCCGCCTTTGGGTTCGGGGAATTTCCAGCCCTTAATCTTACCCACTATGCAGTTCTCGACATTCTGGTTGTTTATTGTGGTCTCCTTGACCTTCGCTGACTGAACCGAACCTGTCGGGGATATTACGAAATTTACAGAAACCTTTCCCCACAGACCCGGATTCTTTGCCAGTTCAAGTTCATAGCAGTATCTTATCTCGTTTGCGTGTGCACGTATGACCCTTCTGATTAGTTCCTTGTCAAGTGAACCAAGAACCATAGGTGTTCCGCCGGATATTCCTATATCGTGCTCTTTCTTGCCACCTATCGAACCGACACCGTAACCGTAACCGCCCTGCCCTGCGCCTCTTCCTCTGGTGCCGACCGAGCCGATACCTATTGAATCGAGACTCGAACCACCTCCGCCCGGACCAACACCCCTGAGACCGAGACCACCAGAACCTCTTGCATCACCTATCTGCGAACCAAAGAGTCCGCCGATTGCATTCTGCAGGTCTCCGCCAAGCCCTTTTCCTCCGAAGAGCGTCGAGCCGCCGGCAAACATACCACCGCTCTTGCCAAACATCTTAAGTACGCCTACCTTCTGGACAATCTCCCTGTCATCGGGTTTGATTGCCTTTACGGCCGACCTCTTGAAGACCTCCGGGGCATCCTTCTTACCCATCTTTCCCTCTTTTCCTGCTGCCTTGGCTCCGGATTCTCCCTGTTTGGGCATCTCCTTTAGTTTCTTCATCTCCTTATCATCTTCCATCTTCTTTGCAGGAGTCATTATGAAATTGACAAACTTATTGGGGTTTTTGACCGCCTGTTCCGTCTCTGCCTTCATATCATAGGGGAAGAGATACATACTCACGAGAGAGGTCACCATAAAGAATACGGCCACTATCAGGGCATTGAGATAGTTGTAATCGATATTCGTACCGAGACCGAGCGGGAGTTTTCCGGGAGGAGGAGTAAATCTGAACTGAAGAATGGCATTGTTTATGTACATTCTTGTAATCGAGTTTGGAGGTAGCGTATAGACAAACGAGTCAGGTATTGACGGGTCCGGTGTTGCACGCTTCTCGGCTATAAGGTCCTGAAATGATTTGGAGCTCTCCCCGATGTAGACATCTCCCTCGACATTCTTCGGGAAAGTAAGCTGATACTCCCTGTTTACTGTCCTGATAACAGGATACTCGGGGATAGAGATTTCATCCGGAATCAGATAAAAATCACATTTGCTGGTCGAACCAATAGTAACCTTCTGGGGATATGTAAAATACTTTACATCCACCATCTCCTGATACCACAAAAACTTTATCTCGATAGCCCTGTTGCCATAGGGGTCCTTCTCTTCCTCCTCTGACTCATCATCTGCCATTTTTACCGGTGCTGGAGCCTGCTTTTTTGCCGGCTTTACCTCTGATTCCTCTTTTCTGGCAGGTTTTTCGGACACCTCCTGCTTATTACTCTTTGCTGCACTTGCTGCGGGTACAGAAATGACAGGTGCCTTGGCCTTTTCTTCTTCAATCGAGACGAGAAGTTTTGTCTTACCGAGGAGAATCTCATCACCGTCTTTGAGAACAGCCTTATCAACCTTTTCACCGTTCAGCATTGTACCGGCAGATGAACCCATATCCTTGATAAAAAAACCATCGGATGTAGTTTCTATTTGTGCGTGAACCCTCGATACTGTAGGGTCTTCGAGTTTGAGATTCACGGAAGAGAGTCTGCCTATCTTGATAATATTCTCCGAAAAGGTCTCTTCGCTGATAAGTTCATCTCCGTAATAAACCTTGAATGAAATCTTTTTGCCCATATTAAACCCTTTCAGTTATAGGTCAGAGACAGATCCCAGAATCTTATTCTTAAAATCCTCTCTGTACTTGATGAGATTCTGATGCTTTACCTTTGCAGCACTCTGAATGTATTCACCGTCAGGCTTCGTCAGGTCACCTGTAATAAGGTCATCTTCGAAATCATAGACAGTCTTCTTCTTGTACAGGGACTGCCCGTCGGAGACAGTTGCACTCTCCTCATCTTCTGCGAACGCAAGGCTGTAGGCAAACATAATCAGGAATAAGGAAATAAAGAAAAGAAGCTTTTTCATCTTGCTCCCTCCTTACAATTAATATTATAACACCATTGGTAATGCAATTCAAATAATAATATTATTTTACTCATCTTCTTCTTCTCCCCCTGATGACTTACTATCTGCCGGATTCGGTGACGGAGCCGTCGCCGGAGGCTGTGAATCCTTATTCTCCTCCGGTTTCTTTTCTTCTGTCTTCTTCTCCTCAGGTTTTTGTTCGGTCTTCTTCTCTTCTGCCGGCTGCTGAGCCGTCCCCGCCTGAGGTTGTGCCTGTTCGGTCTTCTGAGGTGCAGGGGCTACCTGTTCGGCCTTCTTTGCCTCCTCTTCCTTCTTCTTTGCCTCATCAGCCTCCTTTTTGGCCTGTTCTTCCGCCTTCTTCTTCTCTTCCGCCTCCTTCTTTTTTGCCTCTTCTTCTGCCTTCTTCTTTGCCTCTTCCTCGGCCTTCTTCTTTGCCTCCTCTTCTGCCTTCTTCTTCTCTTCGAGAACCTTAGTCGCATACTGAGTCATTATTTCGGAATAGATCTTTTCTGCTGTCTTTGGAGCCTGATCCATTGCAAGCTGTTCGAGCACATCCTTATTCAGCATCTGCAGCAGATTCTTCTTGAAGAACTGATAGGACATCTCCGGGAGCATCTTCTTCGCAGCCTCCGGGATTGTCTTCTTATCCGTAATTTTGAATGAGGCCTGAATAATATCCGCCTCTATTGCCTCCGGAGCAACGGCGTATATCTCCTCTTTCAGGGATTTATCCACCTGATCAAGAATACCCTTTTTGACTGCATTGAAGGAGTCCTGCAAAACCTTATCCCTTATATCCTTCTCTGCCTTCTTGTCATCCATCGGCTTTACGAGTTTTGCAACGGTCTTTTCGCAGGCCTTTCTGATCGGCGGGTCCAGAAGTTCTGCAAGCACCTTATTGTATGCCTCTTCTACCGCCTTATCCTTATCCTTCTCTATAGCCTGATTGACCAGCACCATTCTCTCTTCCTTGTCCTTGGCGTCCTTGGCAAGTGCGCCCTTCTCCTTAACCTCTTTTATGTACTGGTAGACCGGGTCCTTCATACCGAGGTTCGTCCCCATTGTGTTTTTGTACATCTCAAACCACTTGATAGCCTCATCATAGTTCTCATACCCCTTGTACATCAGAATTCCCATATTCATCATCGGGGCAGTATCCTTCGGGTTCAGTTTCAGCATTGTCTCATAAGTCCTTTTGGCGTCCTCGAACTGTTTTTTACCCCTGTAAGCCACTGCGAGACCAAGCAGTGCATCCCTGTTTCTGGGCTCATAACTTAATACCTCTGTAAACTGTTTTATCGCACCGTCGTAATTGCTGTATTTAAGGGCAATGGCACCGATATTCATCTTGGCATCTATCATATCCTTTTTGAGGCTGACAACTTTAAGGAACTGATTCAGGGCGCCCGACTCATCATCCATTTTGAGGAGTATCATACCCAGAATGTTATTGAGACCCGGGTCATTTGCATCAATCTTAAGTCCCTGAATACAGGTAAGCCTCGCCAGCTGAAGCTTGTTTGCGTTGTAATAAACCATCGAGAGAACCCTGTATGCCTCAAGATTGGTCGGGTCGTATCTCAGAGCCTTTCTGCAGTATTTTACAGCGTCCTCAGGCTTGTTCTGTTCCTTGTATATTGAAGCAAGAATAACGTTGTATCTGGCCGATTTTTCATCTTTTTTCAAGAGTGATTTTGCAATCTCGGCGGCCTGATTCAGCTTATTACCCTTACGGTAAACATTGATCAGATTTTCGAGTGCAATATCCATCTTGGCAGATGCCATCTTGTAATACTTTTCCGCGTTCTCGAGATCCCCCTTCTTCTCATACAGATATCCCAGATTATAAAAGATTTCGGGATTTGAGGCACCGGAAGATTCAAAAGACTTGAATCTGGATATCAGTTCATCATAATTTATTACACCACTCTGTTCCTGCTCCTTGTAAAGAGCCACAACAGATTCGAAATCAGAATGACTTATCTCTTTTGTTACAACCTTGTCAACCTGAACGGCCTTCTCTCTCGACTTACCCGGACAACCGGCAAAAACAGATGCAAGTAAAACAATAATTATTATTGCAAATACTCTATTCATTGCCATCCTCCTCTGTCTTTGAATCACCTTTTTCCTCCTGAGTGGCCTTGGGTTCCTGTTCAGGCTCCTTCTTCGATGCAGTATCCTTCATATCCTTTTTAGCATCCGCCTCCTTCTTCTTGTCGTCAGCTGGTTTCTGTCCTTCCTTTTCCTCTGCCTTACCCTCTGCGGGCTTCTGCTTCTCCGCCTCCTTCTTCTGGGTTCTCATCTCCTTTACCCTCTTGTCCCAGTCGAGTGCAACTGCAAACGGATTCGATTCCAGAACCTGTCTGAAGTTATCGGCCTGCGGTTTTATCTCGTCTCCGGACGGATATTCCTGCGGTCTGAGTTCGTAAAGCCTCTTCAGTGATTCAACCGACCAGCTATTGAAGACCCCCAGTTCGGACGACTTTGAGAGAGCCGCCTGATAGTGTGCAACAGCTTTCTCCTCGAGCGGCATCGTCTGTTCACGAATCATCTGCTTGTAGAGGTCCTTCTGCTGTTTCGTCTTCAGTTCCTTTGGCACAGGCATTTCAAGGAATGACTTAATGAACCTTTCATATGCCTCACCTATCTTAAAGAGACTTGCAATTGCCCATTCCGCGACCTTGATACTGACGATATCTGCATAGGCTTTATAGACCTTTTCCATTGCTTTTGTCTTATCCGAAAAACGTTTTTTGAATGTAGCCTCGGGCATCTCGAGTTTTATGGCATCGAACTGGGCAAAGATCGGTGCTACCATAATAAATTTTGAATGGGCAACAGCCTCAAGTGCCTCAGGAGAGAACTTATCCTTCTCCTTGCTCTTGTCATAAATCTTAATTGCCTGATCGAATTTCTTTTCTGCCTCTTTCTGATTGCCAAGTTCCCTTAACAGAAGTCCCTGCTTTACAATGACCGGAAGCAGTTTGTTCATATCGGCTTTTGAGTATTTCTTCTCGTATTCCTGATATACCTCGAGTTCCTTCTTCTTGTCCTTCATAATGTTATATATCTTGGCAATGGAGAGATGGACCTCCGGTATATCGGATTCCTTGGGATACTCCTTTATGTATTTGCGTCTTGCATCAATGGCCTCCTGATACATATCCAGACCCAGTAGATATGTACCTGCATTGAAGAGTGCCGTAGGGGCATCCTTCTCCTTGGGAAACATCTCCACGAACTTCAGGTAATACTTCGCCGCGTTCTCATAATCGGCCTCATCCCTGTACGATTCGGCAACCGAATAGAGCGTCTTGGGTGCAAGACTGGATTTGGGATATTTCTCCACGAGCAGAATCCTCATCTTGATTGAATCCTCGAACTTCTGGGCCTTACTGTAATTTGCCGCAGCGTTGTAGAGTGCCGTATCTGCCATCTTCGTATCGGGGAACTCCTGCTGGAATTCATAGTACTTCTTTGCCGCTGTTTCATACTCACCCTTCTTTTCGTAATCCTCTATGAGCTTGAACGCCGACTCTGCAACGAGTCTCTTCAGGTCTTCCAGAACCTTCCCTTTGGCGATCTTCGGATTTTTGAGGAATTCCCTCGTCCACTTATTTAGTTCTGCCCAGTTCTGAGCAAGGTTGAATGAATCGAGAATAAGGTTTACGGCATATTCGGCAACCTTGCTGTCGGGGTATTTCAGAGCCACATCGGCAAAGAGCCTGTTTGCCTCCTTGAAGTAGTTGTAGGAGTAGAAGAGATAACCTATCTCATAAGAAATATCCGGCAGTCTCTCCCTGTGTTCGCTCCACTTATCCTGAGCCATCTTGTCGGGTTTCTTATCCTGAGAGAATATTCCGATATACTTCTGCATAGCATCGATTCTCTTCTTCTGAATCGGCGGCATCTCGACAGGTGTCTTGACCTTCGATGAAGGGAGTTTGATGCCTTTTGCAGCATTTTTATAGGATACTATAGCCGAATGAATGGCGTCCAGATTCAGTTCGCCCTTGGGGTCCATCTTGACGACCTTCAGGTATGCATCTCCTGCACTCTCCCACTTTTTCAGTTTGTAGAGAAGTTCGGCATAATAGAAGTTGAGGGTATATGCGTCCTTGGCATTGGGAAAGAGTTCCAGATAATCCCCGTAGAGTTCGTGTGCCATAAAGTAAGTCTTCTCTGCGCCCGTCTTCTTTGCTTCGTTGTGATATGTAGTTGCAAGTTTTCTCAGCAAAGCCTCTGTAAGGTCCTCGGCCTCCTTGTAATTCTTCCGCATCTCCTCAAGTCTCTTCTTTTCATTGGGGTCGGCAGTCTGTTCTATAAGCTTCTTGTCGGGTACCTTGGTCCTGATATTCTTGAACATATCTACAAGGACTCTCGCCTCCTCCACAGCCTGCCTCTTGTTCGCCCTTCTGTCGTTGGATTCGACAATCCTTGCCTGATAGGAGAGATTTCTCATATCATCCGGTTTTTCGGCGATAAGCAGTTTGTGTATCTCGATGGACTCGTTATCCTTACCCTGATCAAAGAGCAACTGAGCCAGTGTCCGTATCATATCCAGATATTTATCGGGGCCGGCTATTCTCATAAAACGTTCCTTGGCATCACTCACGTTTCCTGCATTGGAATAGGTAAGGACGAAGTCTTTCATTGCCTCCTTCTGGAGCGTCAGCTTGTTCTCCTTGTTCTCCTCGAGATTCGTCAGAGAATAGATAATAACCTTCTCAAACACATCGAGAGCCCTGTCCCATTCACCCAGATTGTAGTAAACCCACGCCATTTTATACATTGCATAACCATAAACCCTTGCACTCTCATCCTTCGTTGCCCTCTTATAGGCCTCGATCGCCCTCTGCAGGTCACCCTTATTGAAATAGTATTCACCGAAACTGACGTAGGCATCGGGCACATACTTTGAATCCGGATAGTCCTTTATCAAAGTCCTGTACATCTTCAGAGCCTCTTCCTGTTCTCCCATCTCCATAAGATTGAATCCGTAGTAGAAATATACCTCGTCGATTCTCGGGTAGGTCGGATATTTATCGATAAGAGCCTTATACATCTCGAGGGCCTTCTGTCTGAAATTCTCCTGCTGTTTCTTTAAGGCCTCCTTCTCCTTCTGAATCATCTTCAGCTTTTCGGGCTGCTTTTCATACTGGGCCTCCTCGCTCGTCTTTTCCATAATCTTCATCCATCTGAATTTGGCCTTTTCACTGTATATCTCTGCCATTCTGAAGAGAATCTTCGGTTTCTCCTCATCCGAGACGCCGAGTTTAAGCATACGGTTCATAGTCTCGAGTTCCTTGTCCCGAATCTCCTCCATTTCGGTCCCGACCTTGAAAAACTGGTCCTCAAATTTGAGGTCAGGTCTCACCTGCTCCTGTGGTTTCTGGGCTCCCTTACCCTTCTTCTGGGCAAGAAGATCCTGACTCATAAAGGTCAGAAGCAAAAAAGAGATAAAAACCAAACCGAAAATCCTTTTCATAAGGAATCCTCCCTGTCCTGACATATTCAGGAAATAAATATTAAACCTCGGATACAGCTTCAAATTATGCCACCCTGAATAAAAATACATTACTACTTAAATACACACAAATCATTCTACTTACTGCAACCTTTCTACTTATTGCAACCTTTGAGCATTGTATAATGATAAGTACCGAGTTCGTCTCTCCAGTATTCACCCTCATACGGCCAGTAAAGTTCGTGGTCCTCGGTAGCGCCTGTATACTTCTTGTTGAGTATCTGAACCGAGAAATCCTGACCCTTCAGTTTGGATTCCAGAAGATTCTTCTTTGCCGTTTCGACCTCGAGCTGGATTCTCAGAGCCTGCTGAATCAGTTCTCTCAGTTCGTCCCTGTGAAGCACAACGGAATCCTTCATAACGGCACCGGCCAGTGACATCAGTCTCCGTTTTTCGTTCTGCAGATCCGCAATTGCCTTCTTTGCTATCTGCGAATTTCTCCAGTACCCGCTCTGCTTCGTAATGGACTGAATCTCCTTGTCTATCTGTGCAAGGGCCTCGTTGTACCTCTTCGCAATCTTATTACTGAGCACACTCGCTATTATCCTTCGTTTGATATCCTTCTTACCGGCACCTGAATCCAGACTCATCTCCATCTTGTGAAAATACTCATAATATTTATCGTCACTCATTTTCTGTACAACGATCTTGTTGAGTTCCTCATAGAGGTTCTGGTAAGTCTCCATAAACTCATCGACAAACGAAGCCGCTTCGGGATAACGGCAGTTGTCGTAGTAGATAACCGCCTTGATGATCGTGGATTCGGGGAAGAATTCATCCTTGAAGAAGGGAGATGACAGGGTGATCAGGTTTCCGAGTGCCTTTTCATAATCCCCCATTCTGAAGTAGGCCCATGAAGATTCGAATAGTGACTCAAGCCAGTTATCGGAATCACGGCTGATCTTATCGAAGTAGTAGACAGATGTCTTGAACTGACCTGCCTGATAGTGGATACGGGCAAGCTGCAGAAACGCATTCTCTCTGAGCTGCTCGTCATAGACAAGTCCCTTTTTCGGATTTGTAAGTTTTACTACATCACGGAATACGTTAACCGCATCCTGGAGCCTGTTTTCCTTGTAGAGAATTATACCTTCCAGATATCTGGCCTTGGGATATAGCGGCGAATTCTCCGCAATTCTGTTTATCATTACCCTCGAGGCCTGAAAATCATCCTTTTCGTAATAATACTTTGCGAGCAGGAAATGAGACTGGTCCCTGTACTTTGCCGGAAAATCCACATCCGGATATTTTGCAAGTGCCTGCAACAGTGATGAATCATCGGCAAGCTTCTGGCTTATGAAAATTCCCCATTCAACCGATGACTGGAAGAATCTGTGCGCTGTTCCCTTATTTATTATCTGAACGAAATAGCTCAGAGATGAATAGTACTTTTTCATACGGTAAAGCGCTTTTGCAATATTGTACTCGGCCGCCTGATGGAATTCCATATTCTTGGGGTCAGACAATATCTCATAGAAGAGAATGGTTGCGTTCTGAAATTCGCCCTGTTTCATAAGGGAAAGGGCCTTGTCCATCTTTGCCTTGTCTGCGGCCTGTGAAGTTCCGAGGTCAAGGGCATCGAAGGTTATTGCACCTCTGAAGGCCGGCTGAGCCGCAGGTTTCTTCTCCTCGAGAGGAGGAGCCACCACAGCCTTTGACTTTTCGGGTTTCGAAGGCATAAGCTCCTCAGGGATGGCCGAAGGAGCACTCTCCTTCTCCTTGGGAAGAGCAGCCGGCGTCTCGGTCTTCTTGGGCTTCTTCTCCTTTTCCTTCGGAGCAGCCTTTTTGGGCGCCTCCTTCTTTTTGGGAGCTGCATCGTCCATATCGAGGTCCAGCCCCTCAAACTTTATCTGTGCATAAGCCGACGAGCAGAAAAGAAACACAATGCATAAAATAAATATCCTTCTGAATATCGTCATCATCTTACTCCTTTAATTTTCGGTAAAAACAGGAGGGTCAAATTACAGTTCCTCCTCAAACTGCATCGGGAAATAAAGTCCTATGCCGATAAGTCCTACTATATTATTCTGGATATCAGTAATTCCGTCGGGATAGTACTTGGGTTTGAGGTCCATTGTGTAGATGATATCCTTCAGTTCGAATTTCAGAACGAGCCATCTGTTCAGAAAGATTCTCTCGCCTACACCAACCGAACTCATAAACCTCATTCCTCCCATATCCTTTTCGACACGGTTATTCATCTCACCTTCCCATCCCCTGTACTCAACCCCTGCAATACCGAAGTTCAGACTTATAAATGCGTCAAAGTGAACAATCAGCTGAGACAGGAAACTGACCTTTCCGTAAATGGGCGACCACGTGGCACCGCCGCCGGCATAGTATTTCATTTTACCCATCTCAGGAACCGCAAGCTCATTCTTCTCCAGAAATGTCTTCGGCGAAACGAATGTGGAATTATCTGCAGTTATATCCGTAACATATCCGAAGTTTGCATTAATCCCGAATGATTCGGCTATAAAATATTCGAGATTCAGTTGTCCTCCCAAATTCTGGGAAAACGGGTCATTCAGTCCGAGAATAAAAGATGGGGCTATCTCGATTCTGCCCTTCTTTAGAAACATTCTCCCCTGCACAGCCTTAATCCTGTCTTCGAGTTTGACCTTTTCGGCCTTCTTTACTGTCTTCTGTGCACCCTTGCTCTCCTCACCGGCTGTCTCCTGCGCATAGACCGGTAAACCTAACATTGAAACAATAATCAATAATGCAAAAAAGGAATTTCTCATAAATACTCCTTTATATGATTGTTTATTTCCCTGCATCGGCAGATGAACTGCTACCCGTATTACAGGTAATATTACCCGAACCGTCATCCTTGCCTATAAGTGCATTTATCTGTAACTTATCTCCCGGACCGAGACCACAGCCGTAGAACTTCACTTTGTCCTGATGATTCGTTGCATCACACTCTGAGGGGAGATACTGCCAGTAGATAGGTCTGTTGCAGGGAACCGGATTGCCGCTCGAATCCTTCTGCCCCTGACACTGGCAGGCAAAATATGAATTACAGACCTTCTTTAAGGTATTTTCAAGGCTGTTTGTATCTATACAGTCATCTCCGTCCTTATCCAGACACTTTGCCTTATTCGGACAGTAGTTGAAACCTGAAAGTGATTTACCTGTCAGACATCCTTCGAGAGTCATCTCATCTCCGCCGCCACCACCTGCATCTACCGTGCCGGCATCCTGACCGCACGGCAAAGTCCCGATTTCGCATCTCTCGACATCTTCGTTATTGACCTTTACCATAAGACAGGACGGGTCGGTCGGTTTACCTCCGAGAGTCACTTCATTCGATGCAATCAGGATATTCACAATATCAATCATTGTCTGGCCGTAATCTTCCTTGCAGATGGAATCCAGATAATATTTATCAAGTCCCTTAGCCACTTCGAAATACCTGCTGGCACCACAGGCAACACCATTTACTGAAGCACACTCCTCAACACCGGAAGGCTTCTGATTGCTGTCGTCCTTGAAGACCTTGGCGCCCGTAATCACAGCCATATTGACACCGGCATTCCCCTTGAGATTTTTCAGAAAATCAATGAATTCACCCACAGAAATAAGACTATCGAATTTGCTTGATGTATTCGAAATGGGCTCCTTGAAATCACAGAAGCAGAAATTTCTGCTCTGGTCGAATCCCGCCACCTTCCCGCATTGGGGCTTTGACCATCTGTAGCTGGAGCAGTCAGACGGGGATGTACACTCCTTCATACAATACTGCTGACCCGCCTTTGCATAATCGGAATCCTCCGTTGCCATTGTAGGTGTTGCACCATAGGGGCAGGGAGGTGTGCTTGAGAAATCCGGCTGCATAGGCTGGCAGTCCGGATGACAGGTATTCGGATTGGGATAACACCTGTCATTCGTATCTTCGTTAAAAGTCGGGTCATAAGGTATGTAACTGCAGTCCTCTTCGTCAGTGAGAACGATAATAGTAAGTTTTGCATCAGGCCTCAGAAATCCCAGATTTTCGTTCTCTAAAAGATTCTTACCTGTAAGAGGGTCTTTCCAGTCCCTGTCAAGAGCCATCCTGATTGCAGAGAGTCCCTTTTCAAAGCCTGTACCGTTTATACCTACCTTTACGTTGTCTCTGAATATGCCGATAAAATTGCTATCCCCCACACTGGATTTGACCTTGCTTGTTAGAACCTTCGGATGCTCACCATTGTAATACTGACAGGTCTGCTGTGATGGTTTGCAGGACCTGAGCCTGCCGTTATTTTCGGGTATACAGTATTTCTGTCCCTTTTCGAATCCCTCGACTTCGGCACAGACCGACGGAGTAACCGAATTCCTCGATGTATCATACGGAGGGCAGTCGGCATCTGTAGTACACTTTTTTGTACAGTATTTGGTCCCGGGCCTCAGGACCTTGGTCACCTCTTTTGCCTCTATGCAGTTCATCCCGTTTGTACAGACCCAGCCCGGACACTCATCAAGCGGCAGATAGTCCACATCGGTTGTAATTATTCCTATATGGAAATCGTTCTGTGCGCTGATAATTCCTTTGATGAATTTGTCCAGATTTTTGGCAAGATTCTCCTGCTCCTGAGCCATAGAACCCGAGTTATCAATCAGAAAGAGTATGTCTGACTTTGTGATTGTCTCGATGCTCTTGAAATCATTGAATTCGGTAGTCGGCTTCTGCGGAAGATTGAAAAAGTAATAATCCTGACAGGAAAGAGCAACCGCAAACAATACAGTCATAAAAATACTCAGCCCCAAAATAACCGTCTTTTTACCTTTCTGAGAACTATTCATTATATTTCTCCTTGCAATTTAAATATGCATTGGTATAATTATTACTACAAATGACTTGGCTATGTCAAGGTTTTTAACTTATGTTTACTGGAAATACCCCAAAATTTTTCATAAATCCTCCGCAAAACTAAATCTTAGCTGGTTTTTATTCACTTTTTTCTCTTTACTAAGCATCTGCTTTATCCTTTTCATAATGATTTTAAGCACTT
>Ga0067045_1003629_pt1 | contig 23785 bp, 17 predicted proteins | sample TerdegcTABiofilm_FD_59184 | JGI IMG/M metagenome (GOLD analysis project Ga0067045, IMG submission 59184) | Combined Assembly of (Gp0054472, Gp0054536) Wastewater bioreactor microbial communities from Singapore -Terephthalate degrading...
AAACTTTATAGCAAAGTATACCAAAGCCACCACCTAAGTCGGACATTTCGGTACGGCTTTAGCCTACTCAATGTCCTTTTAATACCAAGATCGCTGGGTAATAGAGTGCATCGAAACCAAGATTATATTAGGCGTTTCGATATACTCGCTTTGCTCGCTACTCAACGTCCTTGCGATTTAAAGGTCGCTGAGTAATTGAGTGTACCGAAGCGACAAACTCATTTGGACATTTCGGTACAGCTTTGCCTACTAAACGCCCTTTTATCAGCGATTTAATCTTTGGTTTTTTTCTAATCAGATATTCTATTCAATCATACTCAACAAGACTACATTCCCTCTCAAATATTCAATACAAAGAGCATTCTAAAATAGTAAATTGCAGGAACAACCGCTATCGGTTTCTGCCTTCTCTTTTGCTGTATCTTTTACCGCAGTTATATCCTCTTCTATGGCATCTTCCTCAATGAAAATATCTTCCGTAATCATCCCGTCTTCTCTAACCGGCACATCTGCACCTGTATCAGAGGCTTCTGTATCTGTGAGGACGACATCCTTTGTCTCAGAAATATCACTTACATAGGTATCAGAAGAGACGTCTGTAATGAAAGAGTCAGTTGAGATATCATAATTCACATCAGTAAGGCTTATATCGGTATAATTGGTATCCGTATAGGAAATATCGGAATATCCGGCATCAGAAAGCGGTGCGGGACAAAAAGATGAGCCCTTTCCGGAGCCGTCAAGAGTGGTATCCACAGAGCCCCTGTTGGAGGTAGCCCAGATATAATACTCCTCGAATTTTACCCTGTAATTTTCGGCCTTCTGCAAAACTGCATGGGAGGGAACCTGACCCTTCGGATAGATTACTGCAAATGCCATCTTCATATGACAGGGCTCGGTAGCAGGCTCGCGGTCTCCGAGTGCCGCTATAATCTGTCCGATATTTACCTTTACTCCCTTCCCGCTAATGGTCTTTGTCTCACCCTTTTTAAGAGGAGTATTCGAACTATCGGATATATTGCCTGTATTTACAAGAAGCATCTCTGGTACTTCGCTCTTATCCCGTAATCCCATAAAGTACTGGTCGAGCGGTGAAAACCCTCTCTTTTCATTATAAAACCTGAACTGCCCTCCTCCGAGGTCCTCGATAAAACTCCCGAACATTACTGAGCGGGAGTCAAAGTAATACGAGTAGTGAATATGAAAGTCGGAGTCCTTGTATCCGTCGCACTCTCCGCCGGAGGGCTGGGCATCAGGCATCAATGCCCGTAGCGTACAATGACTTCCGTTTTCGTCCTTATACTTTGCACCCACAAGCCAGAGATGTCCGACTTCGTGGCCTATCACCTCGAGCCCGTTATATACACCGCCTATTGCACCGGTGTAGGCATCTTCGGGATTATCGGGCCAGACAGCAATATCTGCAAGTTTAATCGCGTGTCTGAGTCTGCCGTTTGCAGAGCAGTACTTCGAAGACTGGTCGGTTGGCATATCGAATCCGATTCCCTTTATATTCCTCTTTACCGCCCACCCCTCAGGGGTTCCGAACATTGTGGTCTTGTATGTAGTAAAGAAGAGAATCACGTCGAAGTTCTGAGGGTATTTCTTAAAGAATGCACAGCTCGCCTTAGAGAGGTATGTATTTCCGATTGCTACCGAGGAATTGATAGAGCCGTCAGTATCTTCAATCAGGGCGATATTCTCAAAGGCAGCATAGAGCACAGAAGGAGAAAGAAGTAAGCAGAACAAAAATACTATAAGCAGTTTTTTCATTATAAGCCTCCTTTCTGACAATTATAGATTATTGCCCGAAGAAAACAATCATAAAATATCATTATTTTGACAGCCCTCTATCAAATGATTGTGTCAACTACATAGAAGGTGCTAAAGGCTGAAGTGCTGAAGGCGATAGTGCTAATAAGTTGGCTGAGTAGCGAAGCGTATCGAAGCCACCACCTAAGTCGGACATTTCGGTACGGCTTTAGCCTACTCAATGTCCTTGAAACATAGTTCACAGAAAAAAGTATTGAAGGCCGAAGGCGAAAGAGCATTCTAATATAAAAGGCTGCAGGAACAACCCTCGCTGCCGGACCCGTCCTCTCCCTTATCTGCGACATTGAGGACATCCTTTATTCCGCCGATATCCTTTACATCCTCTGTCCCTGTATCCCTTAATGTGTCTGTTACATATACGTCCTGACCGAACACATCTGTTCCGGTATCATACATTGTGTCGCTCACCGCGTCTTCCTTTATACCGGCATCGATAGTATCTTCGCCTCCGTCAACCGTAGCATCTGATATAACATCCTCCGTTGCGGTGTCAGCAATAATATCCTCAGCTGTATCCGTTACTACATCCTCCGTTATCGTGTCAGCTGTAACATCTTCCGTCGCATCTCCCGACACATCCTGAACCGCTACATCCTCTCCGGTATCATTACCTGCATCATATCCGGCATCCGTCTCGCTCTTTATAACAAATGTCGCAGTGCAACTCCTGTCTTTATCCATTGTAACGGTAATCTCTGCATCCGAACCCGAACAATCCCCGCTCCAACCCGCAAATGCCGAACCTGTATCCGCTACGGCATTCAGAATCACCTGAGTATTGTAGTTGTACTCCTCCATACAATCTAACCCGCAATCTATTCCTGCCGGACTGCTCGCCACCGTTCCTGTCCCCGTACCTGACTTATCCACCATAAGTGTATATCTGTTGATGGCAAAGACTGCCGTAATCATACAGTCTGATACTATAGTATCCGTTGTGTATTTGTCACCATTAAGCGAGCCTCCGCAGGTGCCTGTTACACTCTGCAACGTATATCCTGTATTCGTTATTATCGTGCAGACAGAGACTGAGCCGTGATTTACAGGATTTGGATTGCATACAATACTTCCGCCTGCCTGCGGGTCAGCCGTTGTAATGATTGTATACTCATTAAGGGTGAATGTCGCAGTGCAGCTCCTGTCTTTATCCATTGTAACGGTAATCTCTGCATCCGAACCCGAACAATCACCGCTCCAACCCGCAAAGGCCGAACCTGTATCCGCTACGGCTTTCAGAACAACCTGTGTATTGTAATCATACTCCTCAGTGCAGTCTGAGCCACAATCTATTCCTGCCGGACTGCTCATCACCGTCCCTGTACCTGTCCCTGATTTAATGACTGTAAGGGTATATTGAGGTATCGGCATCGTCGTTACGCTGAACGTATCAGTAACTCCGCCGATATCAAGTGTCAGGTCGGTCTGTGTCGAGTAATTACCAGATGACCTCTGACGGACCGCGACTGCGTCTCCGTTCTGGACTGTACCTGCATCCGACGTCCAAGTGCCGCCATTGATCTGGTATTCACAGTCTGTGCCTGTGCAGGAACTGATTGAAACGGCTACAGGTGTATTGATTCCGCTTACAGTGATTGTATTTGAAGTTATCACCTTGTTTACATCAACGTCCGTCTGATCTGTAAATATGAAGGCATCAGGTGTGGTATCTGCTGTAAAGCATTTCCCGGAGCTTCCGGCATTATAAATCGTAGCGATTTCTTCGGCAGTAAGGGCCCGGTTAAATACTTCTGGTTCGTCAATATAGCCATAGAAATATGCGTGATCGTTATCATCACCACTAATTCTAAGAGTAGAAGATGAATTAACTACACTTTTGGCTCCCACATTTTTCGCTCCTACAAGTATTCCATTGACGTAAATTTTTAGGTCATTGTTATCATAAGTACAGGCAATATGATACCAGACGTTATTTGTAACAGTTCCCCCCACAACAAAATTTGCGGGCCATCCTTCACCGTTTGCATTAAAAATACAAAAAACTTTCCAGTTTGCTCCGTCTGGTGTTAAGCCCATCTGGTATCCATTATTACCTCCAGAACCACCTACTTTGGAAATAATAGCTTTATCAGGCCATCCTCCCGGATTACCTTTTGAATAGACCCAGGCATCAAGTGTAAATTGGGTAGTTATATCAAGCGAAGGGGAATCAGGAACTACCACATAATCGTCAATCCCATCAAAACTAAAAGCCTGTCTTACTTTACCTTGTGTATAAGTTGCTCCATTCATTAATGTCCCGTGATTTGAGCCGGCTATGTCAAGGGCATTGTTATCTCCACCCCACCATGAAATCATACCGGAAGGCGGAGGCACACAGATTCCCTCAATTGAATCGGCTACAACTGAGAAGTTATCAAAAGTTACCGAGATGGCATCAGCAGAACCGTTATTCTGTAAAGACAACCATAAATCAGTTACGGGAGAATTATTGAAAACACCTTCATAAATCATTGTGTTGTTCGCATAAAATCTGACCGTGCTGCCTGTTCGGGTTATCCTCAATGTACCGGCTGTATCCGATGTCCCTGTTGCCCCGACCGTTGACTGCGGAGGGTCAAGCCAGACTGAATATCTGCTTTCACACCAGTTTTCCCTTCTGTTTGCCGCATATTGTCCTCCGAAGACCAGATTGAGTTGTATCTGATTCTGACAACCGGAGAGGTTTGCATCCCTGTAATCTACGGATATCTCAAAATTACCATACAAAGCGTGATTGAAATGAATTCTTGCCCACTCACTCGGAGCACCGGAGCCTCCGAATGATTTGCTTATATGAATACTACCAAGTGAATCGTCAACGGTGAAAATACCCGAATTTACCGTCCAGTGAGAAGAATTAATACCGCCCGAAAAATCATCTCTATAGACAGCCGCTTCAGTCTGTAGAGCAAAAGCCGTTGTCACAAGCAAAACCAACGCTTCCAAAAAGACCTTTTTTGATGTCCTGAATTTTTTCATCTCTATTCTCCTTGTTCTATTTACTTTTTAATCTCATTTCATCTCTTTACAAACAAACCCCACATATATCTTATGTCCAAATAAAGCAGGAAACAATTCCGGTAAATTTTCATAATGTATTATTCTTCCCTTTTATTGAAGAAGATAAAATACTGACTATCTCATTTAAATTTATATACAACCAGTTCACTTTTGACAAGCACAAAATAATCGCTGAATGTATGGGATCTTCTGTTGTGATTGCTCTGACTTAACTTGTTTTGAGATGTTTAAAAAAATGCCTGAGAGCATAAAAACCCTCAGGCATAATAGATTTAGGGGGAAAAGAAATAATTCTTTTACTCCTTTACCCCTTCACAGACTCCTTTCTCCTTATTACAGACAGCCTTTGTGTATGGACAATCGCTTACTATATTTCTACATTTTTTACTACCTTTAGAACAATATACTTCACCACGCGATATATCCATAGGAGGACAATTCTTATCCGGGTCATCAGGCACATAACATAACATATTCCAGAATTGTGTCCTTTCAAGATAAGGTAAACAGATTCTTTTATTTTCAATATTAACAGGAATTGAACAGATATTGTAACATTCACTTTTTACATAAATCTGGTCTTTACCCAGCAAAGTTGTTGTCTCTCCCTGAGTATCACATAGAGCACAATCTGCATCTGATGTACAACGTTTTGTATCAATGGATTTAACTATTTCTTCCTGTTTTTTTACAAGAATATGACTCATACAGGGGAATATTTTTTCATTATCAGAGCACTGAAATTTGTAATTAGTATCAAAGAACAGTTTCTCCATCTCCGGAAAACATTCTGTTAAATCACCATAATTTGTTTCGTAACTACCTGTTATATAATCTCTATAACTTAAACCAGAGTCAGGCGCTCTACTATTATCAAAGCATCCCCAGCAAATTACCTCCTTTGATTAATAAACTATTTTTAATATTTTAACAAAATGTCTATAAAATACATTCATATCCCTCACCCCCCTTTCGGTGTTATATTGTTTGAATTCTTATTTCTATTTCTGTTTTTCTGGAATTTGAATAGACTACGAGAAGAGAAGAGAAGAGAAGAGGTTTTAATTCTCAAAATTCCCATCTGTTACTCTAAATAACCGAATCCACTTATAATATAAAAATTCCGTTTTTGTTTGTCAAAAAAGACTTTTCAATAAATAGAAAAGAGAAACATTTTTGCTGATAAGTTATTTAAAAAACAATAAAGCCCGAAGATGTGTTGTTCACCCTCGGGCTTTAAAAGAAATAAATGTGTTAATTAGTTAGGGTTGTTCTTCGTCATTTATCTGATTTTCCGGTAACAGCCACCAGCCAATAGAATCTCTCATCACCTTCACATACATATTCATCATTAACTTTTTTCATCTTGCTGAATATCTCCTTTAACTCAGAAACTGTAAATCCTGTCTTTCTCCGATGCATAGAAAAATATGAAAATTCATACGGACATTCTCTATGTAAGGCTTACCAATTACTTTTAATTGTACAAACTTCTTCTTTACACATTAGGATATTATTATATGGACAATCGTTATTCTCGCTACACTTCTTCATACAAACCTTTGTGCTATTATTATCTGATATAGTTTTACAAATAAGGTCGCTACCGCAATCTTCTTCAGAATTACAATATCTATGCAGGTTCTCAATACCCGATGTATTATGGTCAATTCCAAACTTATATCCATATACGGTATACTTACATTTAATGTAACTATTCTGTGGGTTAATTACTAATTCCTCTTCTACATTATTTGCCATATCGATAAACTTTATATCAATCTTGTTGATATTCTCGTTTATATTATCGATTGGTATTACAAAGTCAAAATAGCAGGAACATTTTGCTAAATAATCTATATCACCTTGCTCATCATATTTAACTACTATCTCAACCGACTCGTTAGCATGTGCGACTTTTGCATATGATTTTGAGAATGCACAATTAAGGTATACATTACTAATATTTATTGACTCATTTGTCTTATTCAACTCCCCACATGTAAGTCCGTCATAGTGTAATACATTGGTTAAGCCTTCGTTGCACTTTGACGCAGTCACTTCTACGTTATTTGATGAATTATCCTCACTTTTGCATCCCCATACTAAAAAGAATATAATAATTCCTAAAAAATAGATTAAATTTTTCATAATAGCCTCCTTATGCTCATTGTTACCTCCTACTCTAGTGACTTCTCATTTATATTCTTACTAACTAAAATACTATGAAAAATACGCTCATTTCCCTCACCCCCTTTCGGTGTTATATTATTTGAATTCTTATTTCTATTTCTGTTTTTCTGGAATCTGAATAAACTACGAGAAGAGAAGAGAAGAGAAGAGAAGAGAAGAGGTGTGAATTCTCAAAATTCCCATCTGTTACCCCAGATAACCGAATCTATTTATAATATAACAAATCCGTTTTTGTTTGTCAAAAAAATATTTTGTTTAATAATCGTAATTGAAATAATTTTATTATGTGCTATCAGATTTTCTGCCTTTATCCTTTGTAAGAGGTGTTATGAAGAAGAAGGCTTTTGCGTTTGACCTTGACGGAACTGTTGTGGATTCGAGAGCGGATATTGTGACCTGTGTAAATCATACACTAAAGTACTATAATCTCTCCGAACTTCCGTTTGACAGGATTGTATCTTTCGTCGGAAATGGTGCAAGGGTTCTGATGGAGAGAGTCTTGGGAGAGAATCTCCAGCGGATAAACCTTGATGAGGCGGTAAAAAAATTCAGGGAGATATATCTTGAACACTGCGTTGATGAATCATTTATTTTTAATTATATCGAAGAGTGCTTCGGCAGGATAAAATCGAAAGGACACTTATTATTTATAATTACAAACAAGCCTTCACCTCACTCCGAAAAGATATTAAAACACTTTAATCTGTTCGGTAAACTCGACGGACTCTATTGTCAGGATACAATGAAGGCACTCAAACCCGACCCTGTCACGATATTCGAAATTTTAGAGAGATTTCCGATAGAGAAGACAAGTTTCTATATGATAGGCGATTCGAAGGTAGATATGGATTTTGCCACAAACGGAGGAATAAAGTCTATTATGGTAGGCTACGGCGGAGTGATACCCGAGAGCGAATTCCTCTCAGCCAGAGCTGATTACAAGGTAAAAACAGAAGAAGAGTTAAGAGATTTGATTCTCTCATTGATATAGACCGGCACTAAAAAAACTACTAACACTTAAAAAAATTCCAGAAGATGTTGCACACCGTGGCAATTTAAAGGATGAGCAGATTACTGATTTATGGAAAAACCTAAAGGAAGGATATGATATTTTTCCGGAAACCGCAATCCCGTTAAATTTTACAATCAAAGACGGAAGATATAATTTTTCTAAAGAATAGAGTTGTAACTATTCCCTGACGAATATCAAACGTATTGTTCTATATACGGGGCTGATTTGCTGATAAACTCTTCCGGAACCTTCATTGGCCTGTTCTCCGAATAGTCGTAGAAGACCTGAACCGAACTTCCCGATGCAAAGAGCTTCGAGCCGTCCTTCGAAACAATACGGTAATTAAACCTGAAACTCGTCCTGCCTATATCACTGACCCACATCCTTACAAGAGGCTCATCGAGAGGAAAAATCGGATTTACATAATCGATATTTATAGAGGCAATAATAAAGTTGAGCTTTGTAATATTCTCCCTGCCGAAGACCTCCGCAAAGAATTTCCACCTTGCCTCCTCGAAATATGTCAGAAAAGTCGCATTATTGACGTGTCCTATCAGGTCAATATCGTTGAATCTGATATCCACAGGAGTCTCAAAATACCTCCCGGGTTCTCTCTTCTCGACTGCAAACGGCTTACCGATATCATTAAAATATGCGATTTCGGAGAGCGGCTTTCTTATTCTCTCTTTCATATCCTTTTTTCGGGTTGCCTCATCGAGTTCGTCTATATTACCTTTGTATCCGAGGGCTATTACGACTATTACATCCATATCCGGCGGGATACCGAATATCTCTTTTATCTTCTCGCCACTAAATCCCGCCATCGGATGAGCCATCAGTCCGTTATCAACGGCTGCATAAATCAGGCTCATAACAGCCTGCCCTGTATCGAATGTGTAGTATCTGATTCTTTCGCTCTGATAATCCAGTTCGGGTTTTGAAAAGACAACAATTATAACAGGGGCTTTGAGTGCCCAGTAATTCCCTTCTGCAAGACCGGGCTTTATTTTTTGTATCGTCTCCTCTGTATCGAGGACGAGAAATCTCGCCGGCTGCATATTTGCGGCAGATGGAGACCATCTCGCCGCATCCAGAATTTTGTAAATCTTCTCCCTTGAAACCTTATCGGGCCTGAATGCCCTCTTGCTCTCCCTCAGCTCCTTTATTCTCATAAATTCCATAACTGCCTCCTGAGATTAAATTAATTCAGTGTAAGACCTGAATACAATATCTGCCTGAGACTCAGATTTACCGAACCTCTTTATTCTTGCGGAGATGAATCCCGACCTTTTTGCACCCAGCACGTCCGACTTCTCCCTGTCGCCGATATGAAGGATATACTTCGGTTCGGTTTCGAGGAGTTCAGACGCCTTCAGAAACGGTTCGGTCGCAGGTTTCAATGCACCGATATCTTCCGTATTGATCACAGCTCTGAAGGGTTCAAAATATAACCCGAGCCTCAGAAGTTTTTCGTCAACCGGAAAATCAGATATTATTCCAAGTTTTACATCGTTCTTCTTTAGCATAGCTATAAACTCAGTTACTCCCTTAAAAAGAAGTCTCCTGTCTATCTTTGATGCAAATAACCTGTAAATCGTTTCATCTGTTTTGTATTCACATTCGGTTTCGTCAATATTCAGTTTCAGAGAGAGCCTCTTTAATACCTCCTTCCTGATATCGCCCTTAAAATTCTCCCTCCTCAGCTCTTCCCTTATACGATAGTATGAAATAATGAACCTGCGGTTTTTTATGATATCGGGTAATAACCTGATAAAGAGCCTCCCCGAATTATAGAGTGTTCCGTCCATATCGAAAGTAACGGCCTTTATCTCTCTTCCGAAGAGTTTCATATTCTACTCCTTTTCAGAATACAAAAGTTCAACGATCTCTTTCCTGATTGTCAGATGCGGGGGTTTGAGATGGGCATCGGGTGCACCTCTTGCTATCTGGTCCGACCTGTACCTCTCGAAGAATCCCCTTTTCAGAACAATCAGTTCAGGCCGGCCAAGTCTCTGACTCTTACGCTTTGCATCATATTCGATATTTGCCTCTCTCAGAAGAGTGTCGAACTCACGGACGATGATTTCCTTCTGCTCACTGCCAAGGGGCAACTGCGGCTCCACTGCAAGCACATAGGACGGAGTATCACCGAGAGAGACCGTCACGGTGAAACCGCTCAGAAGTATGCCCGTGCGGCTTATCAGACGGGATAGGACACTGATAATATGACTCTCCGTTACCTTCTCACCTGTAACTGATATAACATTCCCTCCCTTGTGCAGAAATCTTATGCAGGGTGTCCTGTCATAGAAATCCGTTACCTCTACAATATCGTTTATATCATAGCGGTATAAACCGTTTGATGCAGTAATAACTACTTTATATTTTTCACCACTTTTGAGTTCCCACATAAAATACGGCTTTTTATCACTCTCGGAAATAAACTCCAGAAAATGTCCGTAGGGAATGAGAACGTTGTCGTTTCTCTTTGCGGAGACAGGAATGGCAAAATTCCCCTCGGTTGCGGCATACCCGTAATCCATAATCGGGAGATTTTGGAAATACTGCTCGAACTGGGAAATGTAATATGAACCAAAACCGCCCTTCCAGCACATAAGTCCGCAAAGTCTCTCCCATATCTCGGTCGGCTTTACAAATCCGTGTTTATCGAGGCTTTTTTCTACCTTTTCGGCCATAGCAATATTCGGTTTCAGCTGTTTGACCAGCCTCTGCCGTATTACTCTGTCTGCCTTAAAGTCAGGGTCAATATCACCGTTTCTCAGGTCCCTGATCAGTCTGCCGGAATATTCTGTCAGCTTCTTCACAAATAAGAGAATTGTAGACGGATTTATTGCCGCAATAACGGATATCTCCATTTCAAGAGCAAACCGCAGAATATAATAATATTTTGCATCAAAATCCTCCAAAAAGAAGACTTCCATCGGAATCTCATGAAAACCCCTTGCAATAGAGAGTCCCAGATTATCTGCACCCATTGCAACAGTAATCGACCCGTACGGAATTCCTCCCTTTGTCCTGCCTTCTATCTTCGGGGAATGAATCGTAAGCAGCCTGCCGTAAACAAGTCCGGGCATCTCTGTAATTACCTGTCTCATCCACGCCCTTCTCGGCAGTTTATACTCCGAAAGAAAGGATTTGGTCACAGGTATAAACTTTGCCGCACCGGTTGTCCCGCTCGTTCTGCCGAAAAATATTACCTCTTCGGAAGTCAGAATATTCTTTTCGCCGTTTTTAATCTTTTCTATATAGGGTTCGAGTGAATCGTAAGTCTGAATACCGACCTTTTCCCTGTATTCCTCTGCGCTTTTAATATCAGAAAAGCCGTATCTCTTCCCGAATTCCGTATCCCTGTTTTTTTCGAGTATCTCCCTTATTTTATCTCTCTGGAACTTCTCGGGGTCCTTAACCGCATCATCGAACTTCCCCCATGAGCGTATGAAGAGAAGCTGGCCCAGAAGCGGAACAACCTCGACCGGTATTCTCGGAAGTATCTTCTTCCAGAGTATACTAACAGGGCTCAGGTCTGCCATAATTCACCTCACTGAATGCCTTTCATTTATCACAAAGAGAGTTATCTTGGCAACTAAATGTAGAACCTTATAGTATCAGTCACCCGAGTCAACAGTAATCTGCCGTGCAGACTACTTACGACCGTACAGAGAATTTATGTGAGTATCTTCTATGAAATCAGAAATCTGTTATTTTGCCGGACTGTTCTGATTCGGTTCGGTCTCTCTCTTCTCTTCGGATGCCGGTACGAAATTCTCGTTTACCACGATATCCAGATATTTGTATCTCCTGAGACCAGTTCCTGCCGGAATCAGTCTTCCCATTATTATGTTCTCCTTGAGACCTCTGAGGTAATCGGTCTTGCCGGATACCGCCGCCTCTGTCAGCACCTTGGTAGTCTCCTGGAATGAGGACGCGGATATAAATGATTCGGTCGAGAGCGATGCCTTCGTAATTCCGAGGAGAAGTGCTGTACCTGTCGCCGGACGTTTACCCTGCAGCAGGACTTCCTCATTCTTCCTGTCGAATTCGGTCTTCTCCACATGTTCGTCCTCAAGGAAGTCTGTATCTCCCGGGTCCTTGATCTTGATTCTCTTGAGCATCTGTCTTACCACAATCTCAAAGTGCTTGTCATTTATCTTCACACCCTGAAGTTTGTAAACCTCCTGTATCTGGTCGACGAGGAATCTCGCCAGATGTTTCTCTCCGAGAACGTTCAGGATATCGTGCGGATTGATAGGTCCTTCGAAGAGAGGTTCGCCTGCCTTAATCAGGTCACCGTGGTGAACAATGATATGTTTGCTCTTCGGAACGAGGTATTTCTTTACAACCCTCTCCCCTCTCATTATCTTGCCTTCGACTATCGGGTAGATTGTGAGCTGTCTCTTCCCCTTGACCTCCTTGCCGAATTCGACAAGACCGTCCACTTCGGATATGACAACATATCCCTTCGGCTTTCTTGCCTCAAACAGCTCTGCAACTCTCGGGAGACCTCCTGTAATATCCTTTGTCTTCGTAGTCTCTCTCGGCATCTTGGCAAGGATATCTCCGGCCATAATCTCCGCACCGTTGTCGACCATCAGAATTGCGCCTGTCGGCATAAAGTATCTTGCCTGCTGGTCAGAACCCGGGACCTGAAGCGTTACACCCTTCGGGTCCTTGATGGAGATTCTCGGCCTTGCATCCGGGTCCTTGGATTCGATAATGACTCTGGAGGAGAGACCTGTTATCTCATCCACCTGTTCGTTCATTGTAACGCCTTCGATAATATCACCGTATTTGACCTTGCCGCTGACCTCGGAAAGAATCGGTGTCGCATACGGATCCCATTCGGCCAGTTTGGTGCCGGATTTTACTCTCTGACCATCCTTTACCTTTACCACAGCACCATAAACTATACGATACCTCTCCCTCTCTCTGCCCTGATCGTCCACGATCAGAATCTCTCCTGACCTGTTCATCGTCACATTCTTGCCTTCCCTGTTGGTAATAACCTTGAGGTTGAGGTATTTGACTATTCCTTCGAATCTGTTTTCGACACTGCTCTGCTCAGCCTTACGTGATGCAACTCCTCCTATGTGGAAGGTTCTCATTGTAAGCTGTGTACCGGGCTCTCCGATGGACTGAGCGGCAATAATTCCGACTGCCTCACCGACATTGACCTTTCTTCCTCTTGCAAGGTCACGGCCGTAGCATTCAACACATACACCGTATTTGGACTTGCAGGTGAGAACAGACCTTATCATAACCTTCTCGATACCTGCCTCTTCGATCTTCGAGGCAAGTTTCTCGTCTATCTCTTCGTTGGCCTTTACAATTATCTCTCCGGTAATCGGGTCAACTATATCGTTGAGCGCTGTTCTTCCGAGTATACGTTCGCTCAGTCTCTCGATAATCTGACCACCTTCGACGAGCGAGGACATCTCGATACCGTCCATAGTACCACAGTCGAATTCCGTAATGGTAACATCCTGAACGACGTCCACGAGTCTTCTGGTAAGATAACCGGCAGAAGCGGTCTTGAGAGCCGTATCGGCAAGACCTTTTCTGGCTCCGTGAGTGGAGATGAAGTACTGCAGAACCGTGAGACCCTCCCTCAGATTGGCAGTAATCGGGGTATCGATAATCTCGCCTGAAGGCTTTGCCATAAGTCCTCTCATACCTGCCAGCTGCTTCATCTGGTTTTCCGAACCCCTTGCCTTGGAGTCAGCCATAATATAGATCGGGTTGAAGGACTGTGCCTGAACTGCCTTCTTCGGGTCATCCGGATACTCGGGGTGATAGTAGAGGTCAGTCTGAATCTGCTTCATCATCGTCTTGGCTATCGTATTGGTGACGTTATCCCATACGTTGATGACCTGATTGTACTTTTCGGACTGCGTAATAATACCCGAATTGTACTGCTCCTCGATCTCCTGAACCTCTTTCATTGCCTTATTCAGAAGTTCCTGTTTTTCGGGCGGAATCTTCATATCATCTATCGCAATCGAGATACCGGCAAGCGTTGCATATCTGTAACCTATGGTCCTGAGTCTGTCGGCAAGAATAATCGTCTCCTTTTCACCGGTCAGACGATAGCATTTGTCAATGACATCACCGACGCCCTTCTTGTCAAGAACCTTGTTTATCATATCAAACGGAATTACATCGGGGAATATATCGTAGAGCAGAACCCTTCCGACTGTCGTATCCACTCTCCTGCCGTTGTAGCGGACCTTGATCTTTGCGTGCAGTTCTACCTCTTTGCTGTCATACGCCATACGGACTTCATCAAATGAGGAGAATATCTTCCCCTCGCCCTTTGAAAACGGTTTTTCACGGGTCATATAGTAGATGCCGAGGACGATATCCTGTGTCGGAACGATAATCGGTTTACCGTTTGCAGGCGAAAGGATATTATTGGTCGACATCATCAGGACTCTTGCCTCGACCTGTGCCTCGAGTGAGAGAGGTACATGAACGGCCATCTGGTCACCGTCGAAGTCCGCGTTGTAAGCCGTACAGACCAGAGGATGAAGCTGAATCGCCTTACCTTCTATCAGGACCGGTTCGAATGCCTGAATACCAAGTCTGTGAAGTGTCGGTGCTCTGTTCAGAAGTACCGGGTGCTCCTTGATAACATCATCGAGGACATCCCATATCTCAGGTCTCTCCTTCTCGACCATCTTCTTGGCGCTCTTCGTAGTCGTAACATAACCCTTTTCGAAGAGTTTGTTGAAGATAAAGGGTTTGAAGAGCTCCACAGCCATTATCTTCGGAAGACCACACTGATGAAGTTTCAGTTCGGGACCGACCACGATTACCGAACGGCCGGAGTAATCGACTCTCTTACCCAGAAGGTTCTGTCTGAAACGTCCCTGCTTTCCCTTGATCATATCAGAGAGTGATTTGAGAGGCCGTTTGTTGGAGCCGGTTATTACCTTTCCTCTCCTGCCGTTGTCAAAGAGGGCATCGATTGCCTCCTGAAGCATTCTCTTCTCGTTTCTGACAATGATATCAGGGGAGTTGAGTTCGATGAGCTTCTTGAGTCTGTTGTTGCGGTTGATAACCCTCCTGTAAAGGTCGTTCAGGTCCGAAGTTGCAAACCTTCCGCCATCCAGCGGCACAAGGGGTCTCAGGTCCGGAGGAAGTACGGGGATTACCTCGAGTATCATCCACTCGGGTCTGTTCCCTGACTCCCTGAAGGCATTGATAACCTTGATTCTCTTCTGAATCTTCTTCTTCTTTGTCTCTGTATTCGCCTTCTGAAGCTCTGTCTTCAGATTCTGATATTCATTCTCTACATTAATCTCCTTCAGGAGTTCGAAGATGGCCTCTGCGCCCATTCCCGCCTTGAACGAATCCGTGCCGTACTCAGAGATATAATTCAGGTATTTGTCCTCGGAGATTATCTCTTTTTTAGACAACTTCGTACTCTGAGGGTCGATAATAATGTAAGATTCGCAGTATAATACCTTTTCGAGGTCCCTCGGCGGGATATCCAGTACAGTGGCTATTCTGGAGGGGAGACTCTTCAAGAACCATATATGGGCAACGGGAGTTGAGAGTGTGATATGTCCGAGACGCTCCCTTCTGACCTTGGACTGAATAACCTCTACCCCGCACTTTTCACATATCATATTCTTGTTTCTGAGCTTCTTGTAGCGTCCGCAGAGGCACTCATAGTCCTTCACAGGTCCGAAGATCTTGGGGCAGAAGAGCCCGTCCCGCTCAGGTTTGAAAGTACGGTAATTTATGGTCTCAGGCTTCTTTACCTCCCCGTGCGACCACTCCTTTATCTTCTGAGTGGACGCAAGAGAAATCTTCATTGCGGAAAAACTAAGTGGGTCTCTTGGCTTCTCAAAAAGGCCTAATAAATCTCTCAAAGCCCTACTCCTTGTTTAAGGTTTTTTATTAATAGTCCTCAGCCTCTTCTTCAAGAAGCTGAACATCAAGAGCCAAACTCTGAAGCTCTTTTATAAGCACATTGAACGACTCCGGCAGACCGCATTCAAGGGTATTATCTCCCTTTACAATGGCTTCGTACATCCTGTTTCTGCCTATCACATCGTCCGACTTGACTGTGAGCATCTCCTGGAGAGAGTAAGCTGCGCCGTAAGCCTCCAAAGCCCATACCTCCATCTCTCCGAGTCTCTGGCCTCCGAACTGGGCTTTGCCTCCCAGAGGCTGCTGTGTAACGAGAGAATAAGGTCCGGTGGATCTTGCGTGAATCTTGTCATCGACAAGGTGGTGGAGTTTCAGCATATACATATAACCTACTGTTACAGGCTGGTCGAAAGGTTCACCTGTCCTGCCGTCGAAGAGAACCGTCTGCCCGGTCTGGGACAACCCTGCCTTGGCAAGATACTTTTTGATATCCTCTTCCCTCGCACCGTCAAAGACAGGTGTTGCAAAGTGAATACCGCTCTTCGAAATTCTTCTGGCAAGTTCGATTATTGCATCATCGGAGAGATTATCGAGTGCTTCGGAAATATTTTCGTCCTCATACATTGATTTGAGCTCTTTTCTGAGCCTTTCGGGGTCCTGTACCTTCTTGATGATTTCACCCAGTTTCAGTCCGAGACCCTTTGCAGCCCAGCCCAGATGCGTCTCGAGAATCTGACCCACGTTCATACGGGAGGGAACGCCCAGCGGATTAAGGACTATGTCAACAGGCGTACCATCCGGCAGATACGGGAGGTCCTCCTCTCTCAGAATCTTCGAAATAACACCCTTGTTACCGTGACGGCCTGCCATCTTGTCACCTACCTGAATCTTCCTCTTGGTAGCGACATAGACCTTGACCATCTTGATAACACCGGTCGGGAGTTCATCACTCCTGTTGAGCTTGCCAGTCCTCTCCTTGTAATAGAGTTTGAGTATATCTATCTGCTCGTTGCGGCTGTCGATTATCTGCTGAATCTGATTCTGCACCTTGCTGTCCGTCACCTCGATATATTCAAGCAGGTCATCGGGTATCTCGGAGAGGACATCGGAGGTGAGTTTCTTCCCCTTTGAAACCACTGTCTTCCCCGACGGGTCCTGAACCCTGTTCTTTACCTCGTTATCCTTCAGAATCTTTCTGAGCCTCGAATAGATACTGTCGTTGATAATCTTTATCTGGTCATTGAGCTCCTTCGTCAGTCTTGCCTCTTCCTGCTGTCTTATGGAACGTGCCCTCTCATCCTTGTCTATTGCCTCTCTCGTATAGACATGTGCATCTATAACCACACCCCTGACCCCGGGAGGAACCGTCAGCGATGTATCCTTGACCTCTCCGGCCTTCTCACCGAAAATCGCCTTGAGAAGCTTTTCCTCGGGAGACAACTGCGTATCGGCCTTGGGTGTAATCTTCCCGACGAGGACGTCCCCGTGCTTGACCTCTGCACCGATTCTTACAACACCGCTCTCGTCCAGGTCCTTGAGTGCCTCTTCCGAGAGTCCCGGGATATCCCTCGTTATCTCTTCCTTACCGAGTTTGGTATCCCTTGCTATACATTCAAATTCCTCGATATGGATGGATGTGAAGACATCCTCCTTCACAAGCCTCTCACTGAGAATTATAGCGTCTTCGAAGTTGTATCCGCTCCACGGCACAAATGCCACAAGGACATTTCTTCCGAGCGAAAGTTCACCCAGATCGGTGGTTGGTCCGTCTGCAAGTACATCTCCCTCCTCAACAACATCGCCTACCCTGACAACAGGTTTCTGATTGAAACAGTTGTTCTGGTTGGTCTTCTGCCATTTCATAAGATTGTAAATATCGACAGGGGATTCGTTTACGCCTACTTTGTCCACCTTTACTACTATTCTCTGGGAATCGACAGATTTGACAACACCGGCTCGCTTTGCCACAACAACTGCACCCGCATCCACGGCAGAACGTTTCTCTATGCCGGTCCCTACAAAAGGTGCCTCTGATACTATTAGTGGAACCGCCTGTCTCTGCATGTTGGAGCCCATCAGTGCCCTGTTTGCGTCATCGTGCTCCAGAAACGGAATAAGTCCCGCTGCAATGCTCACCATCTGATTGGTAGAGACGTCCATCAGGGTAACATCCTCAGGTTTTACAAGGGCAAATTCTCCCTGTCTTCTGGCAGAAACGATCTCATCTTCAATCTTTCCGTATCTGTCCAGCTTTACGGTAGCCTGTGCGATAATGTGTTTCTCTTCGTCAAGTGCATTCAGGTATTCGACCTCGGATGATACCTTCTGGTCCTTTACACTCCTGTAGGGCGATTCGATAAAGCCAAACTCATTGACCCTTGCATATGACGCAAGAGATGCAATAAGACCTATATTCGGACCTTCCGGCGTCTCGACCGGACAGATTCTTCCGTAATGTGTCGGATGCACGTCTCTTACCTCGAACCCGGCCCTCTCCCTCGTAAGTCCGCCGGGACCAAGAGCCGAAAGTCTTCTCTTGTGGGCGAGTTCCGAGAGCGGATTTGTCTGGTCCATAAACTGTGAGAGCTGAGATGAGCCGAAGAACTCCTTTATAACGCCTACCACCGGCTTGGAATTTACGAGGTCAGTCGGCATTACAGTATCTATCTCCTGCTGACCCATCTTCTCCTTTACTATTCTCTCCATCCTGACCAGTCCTATGCGGTACTGATTCTCGACGAGTTCGCCTACCGGTCTGATTCTCCTGTTACCCAGATGGTCTATATCATCCACATGCCCCTTCCCGTCCCTTATCTCGACGAGATATCTGACCGTCTCGAGTATATCCCTTCTTGTGAGTACCGTATTGTCAAGGGGTTCATCCTGATGGAACTTATAATTGAGTTTCAGTCGTCCAACCTTTGACAGGTCATATTTCTGCAGGTCAAAGAAGAGTTTGTAAAAGACATCGCTTGCCGCCTCTACAGATGCCGGTTCACCGGGTCTCAGCTTGCGGTGAAGTTCGATCAGTGCCTCTTCGGTTGAGTTGAGTTTGTCATTTATGAGCGTCTTGCGGATATATGGTCCGACATTCAGGTTGTCTATGAAAAGCACACTGACTTCCTTTATGCCGAGCTTTTCGAGGTCCTTCAGTTTTGATTCAGTCAGTTCATCGTTTGTCTGTAAAATAACCTCTCCGGTGCTCTCATCAATCACGTCGTCTGCCACGACCTTCCCTTCGACATCCTTTGCCTCTATCGGAAGCGACGAAATGCCCGCATCCTTAAGTCTTTTGATGACAGCAGGCGTAAACTTCATATTCTTCCTGACCACTATCTCGCCCGTTTTCGGATTCTTAATATCCCTGTCGGCTCTCTGGTCAGCAATGATATCGAACTCGAGGCTCTTCGCATACTGACCGCCGCCCAGAATAAAAATCTTCTCCTTCTTGTAATAGTAGTCGAGTATCTGTTTTGTAGTAAAACCGAGAGCTCTGAGAATCACCGTCGCCGGAATCTTTCTCTTCTTGTCGATTCTTACATAGAGATAATCCTTGTGGTCAAATTCGAAATCCAGCCACGAGCCTCTGTACGGAATAAGTCTTGCGGAGTAAATAACCATATTCCCTGTCTCAGCCTTCGACTTGTCGCTCTCATAGGAGACACCGGGTGAACGATGCAGCTGGTTTACAATGACTCTCTCTGTGCCGTTTATAATAAAAGTGCCGGTCGGCGTCATAAGCGGGATCTTGCCAAAGAATACCGGCTCTTCCTTCATATTCCTGATTGTACGACTGCCTGTATTCGGGTCTGTATTGTAAATAACAAGCCTTACATTTATCTTTACAGGCGCCTCGTAGGTCATCCCCCTTTTCTTACACTCGTCTATCGGGTATTCAGGCTTTCCTATCGAATATTCGACGAATTCAAGAGAGGCTGTCTTGTTGTAGTCTTCTATAGGAAAAATGGATTTGAATACGCCCTGAAGGCCTATATCCTTCCTCTCATGCGGCGGCACATTAGCCTGAAGAAAATTTTCATAGGATTCTTTCTGCAGTTCGATCAGGTAGGGAAGGTCAATTACGGTCTTTGATCTTGCAAAACTCTTTCTAAAACTCAGATTCCTGACTGTGTTCCTTTTCATTAGCCTCTCCTGAAAATATTAAAAAACGGGGTTACCGGGAGGTATAACCCTCCCGGGGAACCCAAAAAAGGCATCAAAAGAAATGATATGTTTTTATCACTTAACCGTAACCTTGGCGCCAGCCTCTTCGAGCTTCTTCTTTATATTCTCGGAATCAGCCTTGTTTGCTCCCTCTTTAATCGGTTTGGGAACTGCATCAACAAGCTCCTTTGCCTCTTTGAGACCGAGACCTGTAAGCTCTCTGACTACCTTGATAACGCCAATCTTCTTGTCGGCAGGATATGACTCGAGAATTACCGTAAATTCGGTCTTCTCTTCCTGAGCCGCCGCTGCTGCACCCGCTGCCGGAGCTGCTGCTGCCACTGCAACCGGAGCCGCCGCTGATACGCCCCATTTTTCCTCAAGTTTCTTCACAAGAGCTGAAAGCTCCAGAACATTTCTTGATGAGAGGTACTCAATGACCTGCTCTTCTGTAATCTGAATCTCTGACATAGTAAATCTCCTTCTGAAAAAAATTAATTATTACCTGTTTCCATCTTCTGCTTCTGTGCATTGAGCACATTCAGCATATTCCTCTGTGCAGCGCTCATAACAAGGAGCATCTGCCTCGGTACCTGTGTCAGTACTGATAAGAACATCGACCTCATCTCGTTCTTACCCGGCAATTCGGACAACATCCTGACACCTTTTGCATCAAGAAGCTCTCCGCCTGCTATAATTCCGCCCTTTACAGTCATCTTGTCCTTATCTTTATCCTTGATAGTTGCAAGGACTGTCTTGGCCATTACCACCACATCATCGTAACTGATAGCAATTCCGTTGTTGTTAACCAGATACGAGGAGATCTTCTCGATACCGGTACCCTTTAGTGCCAGTTTGGCGAGGGTATTCTTAACAACCCTGTACTCGATGCCGCCAACTATGAATTTCTTGCGGATATCGATGAGTTCCGTCGCCTTAATACCCTTGAAGTCCAGAACTATGGCACCCTGAGCCTTCCTGAATTTCTCGTTCAGCTTCTTAACCGCCTCCGCTTTCTCTTTCCTTGTCATCATATTAATCACCTGCCTTTCCGCTGGAGAATCAAAGTTCTGAGACAATCTTTGTTATGCCATTTTCCTCCATCTCGGCGGGTTTCCGAACACATCGGAGTATTAACACCTTTTTTGGGTGACCCGCTGTCTCAGAATAACGCAACTATTTGGCAATTGCGTTCATCAACAGGGACAGGTCCAGCTTGAAACCCGGTCCCATTGTGGAAGATATGGCTACAGACTTTATATACTGACCCTTCACAGTCGGGGGTCTCATCTTCACTATTGTTTCAAAGACAGCCAGAAAATTCTCTTTCAGTTTACCTTCCTCGAAGGAAACCTTGCCGAAAGATGTACTAACGATACTCTGTTTGTCTACCTTGAAATCAGCCTTTCCGGCCTTGGCATCCTTTACGGCCTTCTGAATATCCATTGTAACGGTCCCGAGTTTCGGATTGGGCATAAGACCCTTGGGACCAAGAAGCTTACCGATATTCTTGATAACAGCCATCATATCAGGCGTTGCAATCACCTTATCGAAGTCGAACCAGCCTTCCTGAATCTTCTTTACAAGGTCTTCTCCGCCGACATAATCGGCACCTGCACTCTGCGCCTCTTTCTCCTTTTCACCCTTTGCAAATACAAGAACCTTAAACTGTTTACCCAGCCCGTGCGGGAGGAGGACCGAACCTCTGATATTCTGGTCAGCATTCTTGGGGTCTACATTGAGTCTGAAGCTTACGTCCGCTGTCTCGTCAAATTTGGTAAACTTGAGCTTCTTCATCAGGGATATAGCCTCGTCAAGGGAGTATTTCTTGTTTCTGTCGACCTGCTCCCTTGCCTTCTGGTATTTCTTTCCTCTCTTTCTCATAACAGCCTCCTTTAGCCTTTGACCTCAATCCCCATATTGCGGGCGGTCCCTTCGATTATCCTGATTGCAGCCTCCATATCAACACAGTTCAGATCCGGAAGCTTCGTCTTGGCAATCTCCTCTACCTGTTTTCTGGTAACAGTCCCGACTTTTACCTTGTTCGGAACTGCCGAGCCTTTCTCCACCTTTGCTGCCTTCAGAAGAAGTACAGACGCCGGCGGTGTCTTGGTAATAAAGGTAAATGATTTATCGGAGTAGATGGTAATTACTACGGGGATAATCATACCTTCCTGATTCTGCGTACGGGCGTTGAATGCCTTGCAGAATTCCATAATGTTTACACCATGCTGACCAAGTGCAGGACCAACAGGCGGTGCCGGATTTGCCTTGCCGGCAGGAATCTGTAATTTGACTGTAGTTAGAACCTTTTTTGCCATCTTTTGCTCCTTTATACCTTTTCAATTTGATTGTAATCCAGTTCCACGGGTGTGGAACGACCGAAAATACTTATCAGAACCCTGACCTTACCCTTCTCCGTGTTGATATTATCCACAACTCCGGTGAAGTTGTTGAACGGTCCGTCTATAATCCTTACGGACTCTCCCTCCTCGAATTTTATCTTTACCTTCTTTGCAACGGTCCCGTCGGACATCTGCTCCATTACCTTCTGAATCTCGGATTCGGGAACAGATGGAGGATTAATCGAATTACCCACAAAGCCAGTTACTTTTGGAGTGGACCTTACGAGATGCCATGTCTTTTCGTTCATATCCATCTGAACAAGAATATATCCGGGATAGAACTTTGCCGGCCTTGATTTTTTCTTGTCTTTGGAATCATCGGTGCTCTTCTCAACCGGGATAAGTATCTCTCCGAAAAACTGCTGCATATTGGCGTTGCGGATCTTGTCTTCAAGCATCTGTTTAACCTTGAATTCAAATCCCGAATAAGTATGAACTACGTACCATTTGAGTGCCATTTAGAAGCTCCGTTTAATAGTAAATTAGATTTGTAACCTTCAGCCAGATCGCATCAAAAAGACCGAGAATGACAGACATAATAAGAACCGTAACTATAACTACGAGTGTGGAATAATAAGTCTCCTGTTTTGTGGGCCAGCTCACCTTCCTGAGTTCGACGATAATCTCATCGGAAAGTGTCATTATTAACGGACTCCTGATACAGTAGATTAGTGCGCCGAGTGTAATTGCAAGGCCGATAAGTGTGCTCAGCTTGAACTGCGGTCCCAGTATATTGATATCGCTTACATTAAACCAGCTGAAAATAGCACTGAAAAATTTTGCAAAGGTTATCCAGACCAGAAGTGATATAATAGTATAACCTAAAAGTATCCATTTTTTGTTTGAAACCATCTCTTAAAAATCCTCACAGCAATAATTATAAGCAGGCCAGGAGGGATTCGAACCCCCAACGAACGGTTTTGGAGACCGCCGCTCTACCATTAGAGCTACTGGCCTACCTGATGTATTCATCTCTACTTAGTCTCCTTATGCTTTGTATGCTTTTTGCACTTCGGGCAATATTTGGAGAGTTCTATCTTCTCCTGTTTGGATTTCTTGTTTCTGGATCCGGTATAATTGCGCTCTTTGCAGACGGTACATTCAAAAGTTATCTGGCTTCTCATCTTTATTGTTTCCTCTACTTTATAATTTCAGTAATAACGCCGGCACCTACTGTCCTTCCGCCTTCTCTTACCGCAAACCTAAGCTCCTTCTCGAGCGCTACCGGGGTTATCAGCTCTACCTCTATCGTTATGTTGTC
>Ga0067045_1029107_pt1 | contig 23782 bp, 23 predicted proteins | sample TerdegcTABiofilm_FD_59184 | JGI IMG/M metagenome (GOLD analysis project Ga0067045, IMG submission 59184) | Combined Assembly of (Gp0054472, Gp0054536) Wastewater bioreactor microbial communities from Singapore -Terephthalate degrading...
AGGGGCGCCTACCGACGATTGTCCATTTACCGACGATCCCTTCTCTACGGCCAAGATCCCATCTACCGACGGTCCCCCATCTACGGCCGATCCACTGGTCTCTTCCGACATCTACATCCGCTCGCTCGAAGAGAAGACCGCACACGCCCTGGAGCGCCTCGGCGGCATAGGCGCAGCCGCGTCCGCCTTCCACTTCTGCCCGTCCTGCGGTAGCCCCAAGCTCTATAGCGTCCGCAGCCGCATGTGGAGGTGCCCTACCTGCGGCTTTGAGTATTTTCACAATGTCGCGACTGCGGCGGGCATCATCATCGAATCGAGGGGCACCATACTCATGCTGAGGCGGCATAAGGACCCCATGAAGGGCAAATTTGCGCTTCCGGGCGGCTTTGTTGAGCCCGGTGAACGCGCCGAAGATGCAGCCCTGCGCGAGTGTTACGAGGAAATCGGCTGGTCGCCCCCGCACATCAATTTTCTGGCGACCTTCCCGAACGTCTATCAGTATCAGGGCATTCCCTATGCCACCTGCGACGTGTACTTCTTCTCACGCGGTAATATCATCGATCTCGACGACTTCCACCTCGACCCCGAGGAGAGCGACGCCCTGCAGTGTGTGCACGCCTCGGCCATCCCCTGGGCGGAGATCGCCTTTGAATCGGCCGTCCGTGCGCTCCGCTATTTTCTTCTGCACGAGAGCATGGGCATACCGCCGCGCATGCCCGACTTCGATGCCATTGAATAGAAGAGGTACACGCAATGACCAAGACCTGCCCGCGCTGCGGCGTATCCTTCGAGTGCCTTCATTCGCCGCAGTGCTGGTGCGCTTCGGTGCGGCTCGATGAAAAAACGCGCCGCGAACTTGCGGCGCGCTACAGCGATTGTCTCTGCCTCGAATGTCTTTCGGCCATTGCTGCCGGCGCCGCGGTGGAGCCTGTGGGGCCGGTAAAGCCTGTGGAACCTCATTCGTGCTCTTAAGCTTGTGCAGAGTATCTAGTATATACAGGCGCCCGTGAGACCCTGCGCGCTCGCACAGAGAAGAGAGAAGCTGCCACACTAAGTCCTTCGGGAGTGGATGACACACCCAGTCTCCCCGCTTCCGTACCGCCTTTTCCTCTCTAATTTTCTTGCACAAGGTTGAGAGCACTAGGGATTTTCTCCCAGAGCCCCGACTTCTCGGACCTGAACAGCGCATCGATGACCCTCATGTTCGAGATCGCGTCTTCGGGCGGCGTGGGAACAGCTTTCCCCTCGATGACGCTCTTCGAGAATGCGTCGAACATGAGACGGTACTGGCCGGCGGGCCCCAGTTTGACCGTGCGCGGCCCGATGCCCGTCGTGATGCGCAGCTCGGCCGGCACATCGTCGTACATATTGAATGGAATGAATATCGTGATGCTGCCTGCAGTGCCGACAATGTCCACCTGCTGGACCGGAAAGGCCTGCGTCGAAACAGTAAAGAGCGCCTGCGCATCGCCGAAATCGAGCATCCCCGAAGAGAGGACGTCGGTGCCGAACTCCGAATCGCGGCGGAGTATGGAAATAGCCCGCTCCGGCTCTCTGCTCATAATGAACCTCGTCGAAGAGCAGGCATAACAGCCGATGTCGTAGATTGCGCCGCCGCCCGTTTCGAGGATGTTTCGAATGTTGCGCGGATCTCGGTTGTTGAACGTAAACTGAGTGTGAATGAACAGCACTTTGCCGATTTCCCCCGACCGCACGACTTCTCTGGCGTGTACCCACTGCGGGTGGAAGCGGTACATGAAGGCCTCCATGACCTTCACGCCCTTGGATTCGGCATAGCGCACGGTCTCGACTGCCTGCGCTGCGTCCAACGCAAAAGGCTTTTCGCAGAGCACATGCTTGCCCGCGTCCGCCGCCTTTTTTACCCATTCGGCATGCAGATGGTTAGGAAGGGGGATGTAGACTGCGTCGATCTCGGGATCATCGAGAAGCGCCTCGTATGAGCCGTAGGACCGGGCAAGCCCGAATTCGCGAGCCGCCTCTTCCGCCTTTTCCGCGTCGCGGGACGCGATTGCGCACACCTGCGCCAGTTCGGAATCGACGAGCTGATGATGCACGCGCAACCTATAGTGATTCGAAACCGACAAAATTCCCCAGCGAACGAAATTCATAAGAACCTCCATTTTTCAAGATACCATGCTTTATTCCTTCCTACCAGCGTTCGGGGGGAGTAGGTGAGGCTCTTTGTGGGACAGATCGCTACACATTCGAGACACTTCGAGCAGGAAAAGCCGGTCGTGAAATTATGTCGTCCTTTCTTGAAGAAGCTGTAGGTGCCGGCCTCCAGCGTGGAGATATAGCAGACCTTGTCGCACGCGCCGCGCTGGCGTAGGCGCCGGCGCCACACTTCATCCTAAAGATTGACAGACATTTGAGATAGCCGGAGATTCAGACGATGAGAAAGCCGAGCTTGTAATACTGTTACAGCTGCCTGCATCTAGCATTGGCACTTATACTTATCATGAATTCAATGAAGAGCCCGATCGGCCATGCCCAGCGGCAGAACACCTTGCCGAAGATGATACCGAGCGTGCTTCCGACGAAACCCACAGCAGGTTGATTTTGAGTACTTCTATCGCCATATAGACCGCGATCGCGGCGACAATCTGGATGATTCTCCTGCGCTTCACTAAAAAAGCGTAGGAATGGTGAGCATTCTGGTGATTTATTTATAGAACGATTATAATATTGTAAAATTAATATATTCTAGTACCGGTAACATTGCTTAGTTGCGCTGATCATTCCCAGTATGGTATCTCGTCGATTGCAATCTGGCGTTGACAACTCGGAAGCCATATTGTATACTGTATCCAACATCCTGTATCCGCTATGGGCGGGATGCGCATCAACTAGGAGCTCTACGATGAACCAGGTTGCCAATACTACCATGAAAGCGCTCGTACTTACCTCTCCGGGAAAATTCGAGGTACGGGATGTGCCGATTCCCGAACCGAGCGCCGGCGAAGTGCTCTGCAGAATCAGGGCAGTGGCGATTTGCGGAAGCGATCCTGAGATCATACGGGGTGATATTGCGGGCATCTGGCCGCCGTATTATCCCTTTACACCGGGGCACGAATGGTCGGGCGAAGTGGTTAGGGTTGGGCCCAATGTGTTCGGATTCCAGCCCGGCGACAGGGTTGCCGGAGAGGCGCACAATGGCTGCGGATTCTGCCGAAACTGCCTCGAGGGCAAGTACAACCTCTGCGAGAATTACGGAAAACCCGAGACGGGACATCGTCATTACGGCTTCATAAGCCGCGGCGCGTACGCGCAGTACAACGTATATTCCCAGAAGAGCATCAAGAAGCTGCCGGTTTCCGTCGGCTTCCGCGAAGGCGCCCTCGTCGACACTGCGGGTGTGGTGCTGCATGGAATGGAACTCACCGGAATCACAGTGGGAGGCACGGTAGTCGTCATCGGTCCGGGGCCGATCGGCCTCATCGCGATGAAGTACGCGAAGACTCTCGGTGCGTCGCACGTCATAGTCGTTGGGCGTGGACAGAGGCTCAAGGCTGCGGAAGCACTCGGTGCGGATGACATCGTCGACTTCGAAAAGTGCGACCCTGTCATGACCGTGAGGAATCTCGCGGGCAGTGCGGGTGTCGATGAGGCTTTCGAGTGCAGTGGCGCAGAAGGCACTTTTGCCCAGGCGGTCAAAATGGTACGTAAGGGCGGAAAGGTCGCACTCCTCGGTGTCCCCTCGGACAAGGTCGAGGAGAAACTCCCCTACAAATACATCGTTCACAATGAAATAGCGATCTACGGGTCGCGCGCGAACCCGAACGTATCGTGGAAGATCATCAGGGACATGGAGGCGCACCTCATTACGCTGAGCGATCTCATTACGCACAGTTTCCCGCTCGAGCAGTTCGGCGAAGCGCTCGATACCTTCGTGAATCGCAGGGGCGGCGCGATCAAAGTGGTCGTCGAGCCCAATGGGCCCGAGTGCTGAAAAGGAAATCGGCATGAAGATCGAAGAGATCTGGCACAGCGAATATGGCAAATGCCTCCAGTTTTCGAACGGGGCCGCGACACTTGCGGTGACGCTCGATTATGGTCCGCGCATCATCCACTATTCGCTCGCTGGAAGCGCAAACATCATGTTCTTCAACCGCGATCCTTCGTATAGGAAATATGGCCCGGACTTCGACCGCATATTTTATCCGGGCGCCTACTGGAACATCAGAGGTGGCAATCGGCTCTGGATCGCACCACATTCGTTTCCTCATGCGTTCTATCCCGATAATGACCCGGTGGAATACGAGCCCATCGAGAGAGGTGCGAGGTTCACGCCGCCGCCGAGGATGCAGATCGGTGCGCAGGTCTCGATTGAGGTGCGCCTCGCGGCTGAAGGATCGAGAGTTGCCATCCATCACACCGTCCGCAACATCGGCAAGACGACGCAGAGATGGGCTGCCTGGTCCATCACAAGCGTCGATGCGGGCGGCTTCGAGATCATCCCTATGAGCGATCGGCAAACAGGGGTGCTGCCAAACCGTCACGTCGCGTTCTGGCCATACACCGATATCGGAGACAGCCGCATCGCACTTGGAAACAGGTATGCGATTCTTAGACACGACGCTGCGAACCCAAACCCACTCAAGATCGGCTTCAACGCTGAAGATGGATGGGCGAGCTATGTCGTCCACAGCCAGTGCTTTACGCTGCAATATTCAACGATCGAAGGGGCTGAATACCCCGACTTCGGCGTGACATACGAAACCTTCGCGGACGACAGGATGGTAGAAATGGAGGCGCTTTCGCCTCTGAAAACACTCCGGCAGGGAGAGAGTGTCTCGCTTTCGGAAACCTGGAGCCTCACACCTATTGCGCGGAAGGTCGATGCGCAGAATCCGGCACAGGTCGCGGAGTTTGCCGAACACCTGTGTCGCAACAATGGCGAAAACCCATGAGGGTGAGAGAATAGAGGCGGCTTAGACCGCCGATCACATTTAATGTTCAATGGAGGCGAACATGAAAAAAATGCTAGTCGTATCATTGGCACTACTGATGATGGTGTCAGTGTTCAACGTCGGTGCGCAGACGAACAAGGCATCGACCAAGCCCGTAAAAATCGCTGTGGTGTTCTTCGATTTCTCGAACACCTATCTGTCCTACATGCGGGGTGCCATGAAAGCGTTCGAGCCGAGCCTTGGTCCCAATGTCTCGGTGGAATATTACGATTCGAGAAATGATCAGCCGACCCAGAACGATCAGATCGACACTCTCATCGCAAGAGGATTCGACGCGATCGCCATCAACCCGGTCGATCCGAAGGCCGCCTCGACCATGATCGCCAAAGCCAGGGCGAGGAATATCCCCGTCGTGTTCTTCAACCGCTGCCCGGATGCAGATGATATTCTCAGCTACGACAAGGCATGGTATGTCGGTACCACCCCCGAGGAGTCGGGCATCATGCAGGCGCAAATGATCATGAACGCGTGGAAGGATAGGCCTTCACTCGACAAGAACAAGGACGGCAAGATGCAATACGTACTCCTGAAAGGCACCCCTGGTCACCCTGATGCCGAAGCGCGCACCAAGCTAGTCATTGAAACCATGCAGAAAGCCGGATTCGCGACCGAACAGCTCGCCCTCCAGCCTGCGAACTTCAAGACCGATGATGCGAAGAACATCATGGAGACCTGGATAGGCAGGTTCGGCGACAAGATTGAAATGGTTATCTGCAACAACGATGCTATGGCGCTCGGTGCGGTCGAGGCGCTCAAAGCGGCAGGATACTTCACCGGCAAGAAGTACATGGGCGTCGTGGGCATCAATGCGCTGACGACGGTTGTGCCCCTCATAAAGGATGATATAATGCTCGGATCAGTGCTTTCGGATCCGAACTACGAAGCCGAGGCCATTTTGACAATCGCAGTCAATCTGGTGCGCGGCAACGATCCGATGAGCGGCGTCAAAGTCGGCAAGGTCGGGACCTTCCGCGACGTGCGTATGCCCTATTTCGAAATCACGAAGTCGAACGTGGATGTGGCCGAGGCCGCCTACGCGAAGACTGAAGTAAAATAACGAGACCACATTGCTCCCTGGCCTGGCAGCCAATGCGGCGTGCCCCGCCGGGGAGTTTTTTAGCAGGGGATGCCGTATGTACGTGCTCGAGATGCATGATATCAAAAAAGAATTCCCCGGAGTGAGGGCGCTGGACCGCGCTCAGCTCAGACTGCGTCCCGGCACCGTGCATGCGCTCATGGGCGAGAACGGTGCGGGCAAGTCGACGCTGATGAAGTGTCTCTTCGGCATCTATCAGAAGGATGGGGGCGAGATACTCCTCGACGGCAAACCTGTGTGTTTCGAGAATCCCCGACACGCTTTGGATCACGGTGTGTCCATGGTGCACCAAGAGCTGAATCAAGTACTCGAGCGGAGTGTACTCGACAACATCTGGCTCGGGCGCTTTCCGAAGAAGGGTATGGTCGTCGATGACAGAAAAATGCTCCGCGAGACGAAGGCCATTTTCGAGCAGTTTAAGATAAAGATAAATCCCCAGCAAAAGATCGGGACGCTCTCCGTCTCGGAGCGCCAGATGATCGAGATCGTTAAGGCGGTTTCTTGCAACGCGCGAATAATCGTACTGGATGAACCTACATCCTCACTCACCGAGAGCGAAGTCGAACACCTCTTCACCATAATTCGGGCACTGAGAGCGCAGAATGTTGCGGTAATCTATATCTCGCACAAGATTGACGAAATTTTCCAGATCGCCGACGAGGTTACAGTCATGCGTGACGGCCACTGGATCCTGACGAGTCCGATTTCGGCAATCACAAGGGATCAGTTGATCTCATCCATGGTCGGCAGAGATTTCTCGAACATGTTTCCGGCGAAAACGAACGTGCCCTCGGATGAAATAGTACTGCGGGTCGAGAATCTCAGCGGCGCCTACCAGCCCACCGTGAAGGATGTTTCCTTTGAGCTCCGCAAGGGTGAAATCTTGGGCATCTCTGGCCTTGTCGGCTCACGGCGCACCGAAATGGTGGAGACCATTTTCGGCTATCGAAAGATCAAAAGCGGCAGAATCACCATCGACGGTGCGCCCCTCGTTAAACATACCCCCTGCGAGTCGATTGCGCACGGCATCGGCCTCGTCACCGAAGAGCGACGTGCGACCGGTATCTTCCCGCTCATGGACATCCAGTTCAATGCCATGATTGCGAATCTCCGCAATTATGTGCGATTCGGTGTGGTTGACTATCGAAAATCGACGAAGGACACCGCATGGGTTATCGACGCCTTGGCCGTAAAGACACCTTCGCAGCGAACCTCCATCGCCAACCTTTCGGGAGGTAATCAGCAGAAGGTGATCCTCGGACGCTGGCTCCTTATCTCCCCTAAGGTGCTCCTCCTCGATGAGCCGACGCGCGGCATCGACGTCGGTGCCAAGTACGAGATATATCAGCTTATGATCGATCTGGCGTCCAAGGGGAACGCCATCGTCTTCATCTCGTCGGAAATGCCCGAGCTCCTTGGTGTCACGGACAGAATTCTCGTCATGAGCAATGGAAGGGTCGCCGGCATTGTAAAAACCCGTGAGACGAACCAGGAAGAGCTGCTCATGCTCGCTGCAAAATATATTTGAACACACGAGGTCTGCGATATGGTTGAATCAGTTGTGGTATTGGGAGACAGAAAAAAGCGCATTTCCGCGTTCCTGCTCAAGAATGCGCTGTATCTCGTCATGTTTTTCCTGCTGTCGATCATCGTCATAGTGCAACCGAGCTTTCTGAGCTTCCAAAACTTCTACTTCATCGTCACACAGTCATCCTCGAGAATCATCCTCGCCCTCGGCATCGCAAGCATCATTGTTCTCGGATACACTGACCTGTCGCTCGGGCGCAGCGTGGGCATGGCAGCGATTGTGGCATCCTCGCTTCTGCAGGCAGTGAACTACTCGCAACGGGTCTTCCCTGACCTGCCCCGATTGCCGATCTTCGTTCCGATCTTTGCGGTCATGATCCTCTGCTCGATTTTCATGGTTGCACAGGCACTCGTCGTCTCGAAACTCAAGGTGGCGCCTTTCATTGCCTCGCTTGGCTTTCAACTCATCATCTACGGGCTCCAGTCGATCTACATCGACAGGCTGAACGACTCCTCGCCCATTGGCGGGCTCGATCCCGCCTTCAGTAATTTTGCCCAGGGCGCCATCGAGTTCAGTAGCTTTAGGATTCCCTACATTATCATCTACGCCCTGGTCGCCTCGCTCATCATCTGGTTCTTATGGAACAAGACGAAGCTCGGCCGGAACATGTACGCTATTGGCGGCAACATTGAGGCTGCGACGGTATCGGGTGTCAATGTGGTGGCGAACATTCTTGCAATCTACGTTATCGCGGGCATGATGTACGGTTTCGGCGGCGCGCTCGAGGGCGCCCGCACGGGTAGCGTGACGAACATGCTGGGTCAGGGCTACGAGCTCGATGCGATCGCGGCCTGCGTAGTGGGCGGTGTATCGATGCGCGGAGGCGTAGGGACTGTTCCAGGGGTCGTGACAGGCGTGCTCCTCTTCCAGATCATCAACTACGGTCTTGTCTATATCGGCGTAAATCCGTATGTACAGTTCATCGTGAAGGGCATGATCATCGTGCTGGCAGTGGCGATCGATTCGCAGAAGTACGTGAAGCGACGGTGAGCTCGAACGCTGGCGCGGCAACACTGTAGGGTGCACGCCTCCCCAGTTCATATGTCGAAGTCGGCGTGGAAGGCGCGAGCGATACGGCGTGCGGTGTTGAAGTAGTGATCGCGTATGGCGATCTCGGCCTTTTCCTTGTCACGGGCGAGTATGGCCTGGGCGATGCTTCGGTGCTCCTCGCACACCTGGCGGTAGCTGTCGGGGAATTCCAGCGCGAGGGCGCGATAGTGCTGGCTCAACTGATAATATTGTTCGAGAAGGTTTTCGAGGTTCGGCGATTTGGCTGCCGCAATGAGGATGTTATGGAATTCCCTGTTCTTGTCGAGCAACGCCTTGGACGGGTCGTGATCCTTTATGTGCTCCATCTGGTCACAGAGATCGAGGAGCCGCTTCTGGTCTTCTTCGGAAATTCTTACCGCGGCGAGGCGAGCGGCCACGCCCGAGAGGGCGGCGCGGATGTAGTAGATTTCGAAGACTTGCTCGATCGAGAGTGTCTTCACGTAGCAGCTCTTGTGGGGTGATTCTTCGACGAGGCCGATGGAGATGAGGCGATTGAGTGCTTCGCGGATCGGAGTCCGCGACACGCCGAGGCGCTTCGACAGCTCGACGGTGTTCAGAATATCGCCAGGCTTGAGGATCTGGTTCACGATTTCATCTCGCAGCGTGGAGAAGACGATGTCCTGAATGCTCCTGTACTGAAGCTTTATTTCATCTGGCATATCGTTTCCTTTTCAGAATGTTTTGGTGCACTTTGTATCCAGTATATACTTCATGTCAACGAAGAGCAATGCTCATTAGTAAATAGCTATGAATAGCTGAAGAATGATATATGCACAATGTGCGCTGTACGAGCAAAGTTGACATATGAGTAAAAGGTGACTATTGTATCCAGTACACAACAAGAGGTGAGCAATCATATGGAATCGGAATCGATCCAGGAAATTCTGAAGGCGCTTGACCGCACGCGTACATCACTTTTTTCGCTCGAAGGGAAAAAGTCGCTGGTGATTGGCGGCAATAAGGGCCTCGGACAGGCGATGGCGCTCGCCCTTGCCTCTGCGGGAGCCGATGTTTGCGTCGCCGCCAGAGGACCAAGGGGCCTTGAAGAAACGGTGGACGCCATCCGAAGCCTTGGCCGAAAAGGGCTTCAATTCGCGACGGACGTGACGGTCGAGCGCAATGTCATCGCCCTCATGGACTTCGTGAAAGCAAACTTCGGCGGCCTAGACGTACTGGTCAACAGCCAGGGAACGGTGTATCTCAAGGATACGATCGACTTTGAAGAAGAAGAATGGCAGAAGGTTATGGATGTCAACCTCAAGTCGGTGTTCCTCGCCTGCAAACACGGTGCGCGGCTCATGATTGAACAGGGCAGGGGAAAGATCATCAACATTTCATCGGTTCGCGGCTTCCAAGGCAGGGCACAGGATCTCGCCTACGCGCCCTCGAAGGGCGCAGTCAACCAGCTCACCCACTCGCTCGCAATCGAGCTCGGCGTCAAGGGCATCAATGTGAACGGCATCGCACCGGTATTCACCCTAACCACAATTTCTGCACCGCAGATCAATGATCCAAACAAGCGTGAATGGATTCTGAGCCGGATTCCTCTCAGGAGGCTCGGCCGGCTTGAAGATCTTTTCGGCCCCGTCATTTTCCTGGCCTCGTCGGCTTCGGATTTCGTGAACGGCCATGTGTTGCCGGTCGACGGCGGCTGGCTCATCGCATAGATCGCAAATGGAGGCAGCATGCACGGTAAGAGAATCGTCTATATCGGCACCTACACAGAACCCATACTTTTTGGTACCGGCCAGGTTCTTCAGGGCAAAGGAAAGGGCATCTACGCCTATGCGTTCGACGAGCGTGACGGTGGCATGGAGTACCTCGGCATGACCGAGGGGATCGTCAATCCTTCCTATATCGCGTTCGGTGTGGATGGGGCGACTCTCTATGCCATCAACGAGATGAAGACCTGGTACGGACAGCCTACAGGCACTGTGAGCGCCTACAGGATCGGCGCAAAGCCTTCTGAATTACGACTCCTGAATCTCCGAGCGACCATGGGAACTGATCCCTGCCATCTGGTTCTCGACCGAAGCCAGCGATATGTCGCTGTGGCGAATTTCAGGACGGGCAGCATCGCGATATATCCTCTGATGGCCGACGGAAGTCTCGGAGAGCACACGGCCTTCGTGCAGCACACCGGTTCGAGCGTGGATCCAAAGCGCCAGGCGGGGCCGCACGCGCACGCGGTGATCTTCGATCCATATAACAGATATCTGCTTGTGCCCGATTTGGGTATCGACAAGGTGGTAGTGTATGCCTTCGACGCATCGACGGGGAGCGTGGTACTCGAAGAGGCAAAGTCGATACCAGTGGCGGCGGGAGCGGGGCCACGCTCGCTCGAATACCATCCTTCGGGCAAATTCGCCTATCTCATCAACGAACTCAATTCCACGGTGACCGTTCTGCGGGTGACTGGCGGTACGCCGCTTATGGAAGAATTCCAGACCATATCGACACTTCCCGACGGGTACTCAGGCGCTTCGACCTGCGCGGACATCCATATCACTCCTTCCGGTGAGTTCCTCTATGCCTCAAATCGCGGCCACGACAGTCTCGCGATTTTCGCGATAGACGCGAAAACAGGCGCACTCACGCCGAAAGGGCATGTGTCGACGCTGGGCAAGATCCCACGCAACTTCGCGATCGATCCAAGCGGGCGATTCGTGCTCGCAGCGAACCAGGATACCGACAACATCGTCGTATTCGGAATCGATGAGAAGAGCGGATTGCTGAAGTACACCGGAAACCAAATCGAAGTACCGACTCCAGTCTGCGTGCAATTCGCGCCCTACCAACGTACCGCGCGGCGATGATCGCACCCAGTGTGGCGCTTGCCTCGTGTTCGCCCTACCAACGTACCGCGCGGCAGTGATCGCGGCCACTGTGGCACCTGCCTTGTGTGCGCCCTACCAACTTACCGCACGGCAGTAAGCTGCGCCCTGAATTTCAAGAACAGCGCCAGACTCGCCACCGCAAACAGCGTAAAGCTCGCAAAGAGCCATCTATACCCAAACGTCTCGGCAATAACCCCGCCGAGTGAGCTGCCCAAAAACGTCGGAAGGCCCATGCCGAGGCCCATGTAGAGCGCAATTCCCGTCGTCCGGTCCGCCGGTGGTGTCTTTAGGTTGACGAACGCAAGGGCTGCGGGCTGAAACAACCCGTAACACAGCGAGTGCAGAATCTGCCCGACGACCGCCCCTGTAGGGGTAGGAAAGAGCGCATAGATAAAGAGGCGTACCACAACGGCTCCCGAGGCGATCGCGACGGCGAGCATGGGGCTCTTTTTCTGAATAAATTTCCACGATAAGATGATGAAAGGAATTTCGCACGCAGCGGCAAGGGCCCACATTGCGCCGACCGCGTGCCAGTTAAGCTCTTCGATGAGATACATCGAAAAGAACGAGCTAATAGGCGCCATGGCGAACCTACCGAGCGCAATGACACCCAGCCCGAGCAGATAGGTCGAGTCGAGCCATTTGAACGAAACGTTGATTTTCTCCTTGCGTGGCTGTGGGGAGCCTATTTCCGGCAGCGAAAAGAGACTTGCAAAGAAAAGACAGGTCACCACGCCCATCGCAAGCGCCATCGCACCTGTCGAGCTCGAGTCGAACCCCGGAATGCCCTGGGCAATGAGCGTGACAACCACGAACCCTACGGAACCGATCGCTCGTAAGAGTCCGTAATTCGGGATCTTCAGTCCCATTTTGGGGGCAGACTCGATGGCGCGCAACAGCGCCGTATCCAGCACAGGCACCGGCGTTCTGATTCCGAGCGAGAGCAGCGCCATGCTCAGCAGCGTGACGGAAGGAACACGGAAGAGCACAAGCAGCACTAGCCCTATGAGTATCATCGCCGTCGAGGCAAAAAGAAAAGGCTTGAGCTTTCCATGTCGATCCGCCCTCTGCGCGAGGTAGATCGGGCCGGCTATGCCGATAAGCTCGAAGAATCCCAAAAACAGGCCGACCGCTGCAGGACTATATCCCAGGCGATGCACCATGAGCTGCAGATACGGCGACGATATACCATATATCGCGAACAGCATGAAATAGTTGAGACCGAACTTCAACGAAACATTTCGATCATCGAGCTCGAGCGATTCATTCATATTATGAGTCAAAGCATATGGTGCAGGAAGACAATGGTCAATCGGATCCATAGCACCATCATACTGAACACAGCGTGCGACCCTATCAGCAATTCCAATATCCTGGTAAAATATAAAATATAGAGAATGAATGCGTAAAAGGCGGCGCAAATGGACAAATCAGTGCACAGATCAGAGAAAAACGACGGTGCTTTCAGACCAGGGACAAAGTTTCTCATCAAGCTCAATGAGTTCGAGGCCGAGCAAGGTGTCGCGATTGTGGGGCATCGATTCGAACCCTTTCGCGATTCCGATACTCCCACGGAGAAGCTCGTCTTCGAGGACGCCTCGGGCAGGGTTCTGCGCCAGAGACACGTGCTTGTGGACACCATAGAAGCACTGCAGTTTTTCACCCTTTATGGGCAGCTTCGGATATCTCCGAGGCTTGTCATGGAAGACCCGTCCAATGTGGAAGTATTTCAGCCGGGAAACGCGCTCGGCGATAGTCGTGTCCGCATTTTTGCGCTCGACCTCAAAGCCATCGAAAACGGTGCAGGCCTCGCTGCGGACGATTACCTCAGCGTAACCATGCTCGATGCGGCTGGTACACACTTCAAAATCGAGGCACTTCCAATGAGCCGGTTCGATACCGCCCTCAGAGCCCCTTGGTGGGAGGCGCTCACAAAAGCGTTCATGGAAGTCTTTGCCACAGGCATACCCTCGCTCAACCCGATCGAGCTCGTGCTCAGGGCGTATCGGGCCAGCCCACCGCTGGTCGTAGAGAGCCCCGGTGGTGCATTTTCGGAATTCTTCAGCGGTAGCGGCATCTTCGCCACATTCTGGTGGCAGGGTGTTCCCGTCATCTGGGATAAAAACGCCGCTCCCGAAGCCGTCTCGAAAAAAATGGACAAAATCTACTCCTCGATCACCGACGACCTCTCAGAAGCGGAGCTTACTGCCTTGCAGACACTTTCGACAGGTTTTCTAGAAGCAGAGCACATGGAAGAAGATGAATTTTCCAGCCTTGCCCGAGACTATGGGCTCTCAGTCGACAGCAACGATATCGAGCTGTTTCTGACGGACGAGCTGTCCCGATCTTTGATGGGGACCAAAGTCACCGAAGAATCGCTGAAATCGAATCCGTTCCTACGCGAACACCTGCTGGAAAGAGCCGTGGACAGAACCCTTGTCGCCATTCGCCTTACGGGAATCCTCGCCTCCGCTGCCAAGGCCCTCAGGACCAGCGCGCTGGACGTGGCATCGGACATCCTCGACGATTTCGATTTTTCCATCTTCAAGAATCCTACCATCAACAACCTTCGAGAAGCCCTCATGAACATCTACGAGCGTTTTCTGCTCTGGATGCGCACCACTGGAGAGTCTCTGGGCTTTGCCTTCGAGTACTACCGGGATGAGCTCGAGGAAAAAATGGTGAAGATCAACGAGCTCCTCAATGTGGTTTACATGCTCAACGAACCAGAACTACCCGATGATGCGCTCGTCAGGGATTTGCTGAGACCAGGCAGCACGGCTCTGGTTGATTATTGGAAAACGCTCGAAGAGCTCGAGAGCATCATGCCGTCGCCGCAGCCGAAAAAAATACCGGAACGAGGCCGGACCCCCAGCCGCACTGTCCTTACGAGACAAGGATATGAGGCATCCCGGTATCGCTACGAACTGGAAGTCGTCCTAAAAGGTTCGAGGCCTCGTATCTACAGAACATTGTCGATCCCCGGCAACAGAACCTTGGCGGACCTCCATCGCTGCCTGCAGGACGCCTTTGGCTGGCAGAATTATCACCTCCACGAGTTTAACTTGGATCACACGATCTTCGGTGAGCCCTCCAACGAAGAAGACCGCGTGGTCATCGCGGATGATGTCTACAGCCTTGACGATCTCGCCCTCAAGGTTGGAAATAAGTTCGAGTACGTCTACGATTTTGGAGATGACTGGGTGCACTCCATCAGAGTAAAGTCGCGGGAAAAACTCGACGGCGAGAACACCTGGGCCTTGCCCTGCGTCTGCATCGACGGCGCAAGGGCAGCTCCCCCCGAAGACTGCGGAGGCATTGAAGGATACAAAGCAATGCTCAAGGAATTAGAACCCTCGCTCTTTGCCTCCGGCAAGAAAAAGACCAAATGGAATCCTGAAAGCTTCGATAAAGAAGCAGTCAATAAAAAATTGGCACGACGCTGAGCTACGTATGTAGCGGAATTGACGGATACTGGACAGGATATATTGTTGAGGGAAAACTGCCTGCCATCCTGTCTCATTAGTGGTCTTCTATAAAGTTGATTGTCCGACCTGTCTCATCAGTGAAAATTGTTCTTGACAAATTTGGAATACTGATCATATCATTGATCATATCAGAGCGACTTGCGGCAGAAAATCAGCCAGGAAACCCGCACGAAGGAGGCGAACATCATGACCAAACGGCAGCGTCTTGAACATGCTATAAAAGGCGAAACGCCGGATCGAGTGTCTGTCTCCATCTACCAGCATTCAACGGTGCACCAGCGCGGCGTGCGCCAGTTCGCTGAGTGGATGTTTGCATTCCATCAGGCCTGCGAGGCCATCGCCGCAACGCACGGCTGCGGATGACATGGCAGGCTACAAGGGTGACCGACAGCATGCGCCGATGCGCAGCTGAGGGACAGCCCTTCTGCAGACACAAAGAGCGTAGAGAAAGGTATCAAAATGAATAGGCAAATCGAGAGCATATCCGATGTCGTAAAGCCTAATGCCCATACAATCAAAGCGATTTCTCGCAAAGAAGAAGCATACCGAAAAATTCTTGAAATAGTTCTGAGCGGCACCCTTGGAAATGGTGATTTTCTCAACGAACAGTCGCTTGCGGAACAGTTCGGTATGAGCCGCGCGCCAGTCAGAGAAGCGCTGCAGATGCTCTGTTCCGAGCGGATTCTCGAAAATGTTCCCCGCATGGGCTATCGGGTGGTACCTATCAGCATCAAGGAAACCATTGACGCCATTCATGTCCGCCTACTGCTTGAACAGGAAAGCGTGCGCCTTGCCTGCCGCAACCGCACGCCTGCTGCGTTGGCAAAGCTCGACGCCCTTATCCTTCATCAGGAGAAAAAAATCGAGGAGGATGAAAGCAGCATCCACTCATGGATCCTCAAGGGCGATCTTGTGCACCGGACCATTGCGGAGATGAGTGGGAATACCGTGCTAGTCAGAGCCATCGTCTCGCTTATTGACCTGCTGCGTCGTGCGAGTATTCAGCTCTTGCTCGGTGGTGTGGACAAGCCGCTCGACATCCATTACCACATGAAACTCCTGGAAGCTGTGCGCAGGGGAGACGAAAAGGAGGCACTGGAGCTGGTGACAAAAGACTGCCAGATCTTAAAAGACTTGATCTGGAAACAATAACCGTCCTGACAGCCACGCTGGCTGCAGGATAACAAAGGAGCGGAAACGAATGAGCATTATGAACACCCCGAGTATCCACGAAGACAAGATCGACCTTGCACGCGCATGTATCGAGCACCGTGCAACCTGGATGGCGCTGACTTTCCTTGAGATGCAAAAGCGCGGCCTCGATGCCGAAGGCATTACCCGTGCCGCGGTGCGCCAGACCGGCCATATCCACGGCGCGCGCATCAAAGAGAAAACTGCAGATGTAGAAGATTTGCGCGACTTCAATGCCGCCTTCCTCAATGAAGACGGCCGCAAAAACTTTGAGATCGACATTGTGGAGGCAGAACACGACCACCTCAAAGCCGAATTTCACTACTGTGCCCTCGTGAGCGCATGGCAGAAACTAGGGCTCGATGAAGCAACAATCGCGCTCCTGTGTGACATCGCGATGGATGGGGACAGAGGAATTGCCGAGGCAATGGGCTATACCCTCGACCTCAGCGATACCATCGCCAAAGGATGTAAAACCTGCAAGCTTCACTTCCACAAATGAAGTGGCAGTGGACTGCATAGATAATATGTTTAGGAGGCACCTATGAAAAAGAAACTGATCGGGTTGGCGCTCATCTGCGTCATCTTCGCGCTTGCCGCTAGTCCGGCCTTCGCCGCACCCAAAACCTATCGCATTGGCGTCATGGCTCCCATCACAGGCACCAACGCCGAGTATGGCAAGGGCTTCCAGATCGCAATGAAAATGGCTGCGGACGAAATCAACGCCAAGGGCGAGATCAAGCTTGAACTCATCATCAAAGATTCGAAGGGCGACCCCAAAGAAAGCGCAGACATCGCGCGCCAGTTTGCTGACGATCCTTCAATCATGGCAATTCTCGGCGACTTCACCAGTTCTTGCTGCATGGCTGCTGCACCCATCGTCGACGAAGCTGGCATTGTGCTGCTATCGCCCACCGCATCGAATCCCGACTACGCCAGCATGAGCAAGTACGCTTTTTCCATCATGGGACGGCAGGATGGTGAAGCGCCCTTCTTTGCCACCTACCTCCTCAAGAAATACGCAGGTGCGAAAAATGTCGGGCTCATATGGGTCAACAGCGACTGGGGCAAGTCCGCTCATGACAACCTCGTCATCCAGGCAAAAAAGGAAGGACTCAACATCGTCGCGGACGTCAACTATCTTCCCGACGAGAAGGACTTCAGCTCCGCTATCGCTAAACTCCGTAGGGAAAAACCCGACCACATCGTCATCATGGACCAAGGCTTGGTACCGAATATCATCAACCAGATCGCTCAGGCTGGCTGGACCGATGTGCGTATCACTACGCTGGGACCGGGCACTTCCGAGCAGATCCTCAACCTCTCCAAAAAGAACGCCGAGGGCCTTTTGCTCACCACACCCTTCTTCATCGATGCCGACAATAAGCCAGCGAAGGCATGGGCTGACCGCTTTGCTCAGATCGCCGGTTTCTTCCCTACCGTGCACCCCGCTTGTGCCTATGATACGGTTTACCTCATCGCCGCGGCCATCCGCAACTCAGGCGACAAGGTCACAAGGGAAAGCATCCGCGAGAACCTTCAGAACCTCAAGGGCTTCGTGGGACTTACTGGGCCTATCCAGTTCAACCCTGCAGGCGATATCTTCCGCAAGTACCTCATTGTGGCGGTAGAGAACGGCAAGTTCGTGCGGAAGACCGACTATGAGTATGCGAAATGATTGGGCTGGCGTAGTTGCCGCACCAGTATGAGCGCATGGTGGACGGCTAGCTTTGTCGCCCACCTATGCGCCTCTTTTACTATAGGGAAGAACACCGATGGATTACTATCTATCACAGATCATCAACGGCATTTGCCAGGGCTCTATCTACGCGCTCATGGCTATCGGCTACTCGGTAGTTGTAGGCGTGGTGGGGCTGGTCACCTTCACTCATGGCGAGGTGATCATGCTGGGAGCCTTTGCCGCCTACTACACCTTTGAATTGCTAGGCAACAACCTTGTCATTGGAGTGCTCGCGAGCTTTCTCGCCTCTGCTTTTGTCGGCATATTCATCTTCAAAGTATGTTATGAGCGATTTTTCAACGCGCCACGGCATATCTCGCTCATATGCACCATCGGCACCAGCATGCTCCTGCGCAACCTCGCCCAGATCATCTTCGGCCCGAACAACAAGCCTATGCTCGAAGTCGTGCCGAACCGCTTCTACGGGCAGGGCGTCGTGGGCTTCACTCTGGTACAGCTCATTGTCATCGCGACTGTCATCTCGCTGTCCTTTCTGCTCTTCATCTTTTTTAATCGGACGCGCTGGGGCATCATGCTTCGAGCAGTGAGCCAGGACAAGACCGCAGCGGCCATGATGGGTATCAATGTGCGCCTTACAGCCCTGCTCGGCAACTCCATCGGCTGTGGACTGGGAGGAGTTGCAGGCATGCTCCTCGCCATTTACTATCAGACCCTAGTGGCCACCATGGGCGGTTCGGCAGGCATGAAGGCATTCTCTTCCTCGGTGCTGGGGGGATTAACGAACATTCCGAGCGCGGCGGTTGGTGGCCTCTGCCTCGGCCTTGTGGAAAATTTGGGCATCACCATATCCTCCGCGAGCTTTCGGGACATGTTCGCCTTCGTCTTCCTCCTTCTAGTGCTCATCGTCAAGCCCGAAGGCTTTGGTAGAAAAACCGGAGTGCGCCCATGAGTCAGAACATACATCAGCCGCCCAAGTCATCTGCCAAAGAGCCTTCCGGTCTGCGTGCCGGACTAGTTCGCATCACTGCGCTTCTTGAGCGCCCTGCGTGGCGCATCACCTTCACAATCATTGGCATCACCTTTCTGGCCGTGGTACCACTATTGAACCTCCAGTCCTACTACATGGGCGTGCTCTGCCGCATCCTTATGTACACTATTCTCGCAGGCTCGTTGAATGTCATCAACGGATACTCAGGCCAGTTCAACATCGGCCACGCAGGTTTTTACGCCATCGGCGCCTATGCATCGGCACTCCTCTCTCTCAAGCTGGGTGTATCCTTCTGGCTCGCGCTGCCCCTGGCTGGTCTGCTCGCCATGCTGGTAGGTCTTGTGGTTGCCCTGCCCACCTTGCGCCTCCGGGGCATCTACCTCGCCATTGTCACGCTGGGCGCCTCGGAGATCATCCGCCTCATCATCCTCAACTGGATGAGCCTAACAGGAGGACCCAACGGCCTACGGGGTATCCCGGCGCCTGTCCTGTTCGGCATCAAGTTCTCGAGATCTCAGCAGTATTATTATATCTTCCTCGTGTTGAGCCTTATCTTTTTCTTCATAAGCAAGCGGGTCATCAATTCGAGGATCGGAAGGGCCTGGATATCCATCCGAGAAGATGAAACCGCTGCGCGCTCCTTAGGCGTAGAGGCTATGCGCTATAAGGCGCTCAATTTCATGTACGGCGCCTTCTGGGCCGGCATCGCGGGCGGTGCCTTCTCGCCCTATTTTAAGTTCATCTCCTCAGACATGTTCACGCTTGACGAAGGTTTCAATATCCTCTCCATGGTGATCATCGGTGGACAGGGCACCTTGGCAGGTCCCATCGTCGGCGCGATCATTGTAAACTTCCTCACCGAGTTTCTGCGTCCCATTTCCCAGTACCGAATGGTCGTGTACGCCCTGCTCATCATCGCAATGATGTGGCTCAGACCTCAGGGACTGGTGGGGGCCTCACGTTCCGTGCTTGCCGAACGGAACATCGGCCTTCGGCGCCGCCGGAAGCCAACCGCTCCAGCAGCCACGGCCGTCAAGGGAGATTCATGATGGCATATATCCTCGAAGCTAAGGGCATCTGCAAGTACTTTGGTGGCCTCAAGGCGGTGGAAAAGGTCGACATGAGGATCGAAGAAGGCCACATCTTCGGCATCATCGGGCCTAACGGGGCCGGCAAGACGACCTTCTTCAACATCTGTGCCGGCGTGTACCGGCCGACCGCAGGCCGCATTCTCTTCCAAGAAAAGGATATTACTGGACTGCCGCCCGAGGCCATCGCACGCCTCGGCATTGCACGCACCTTTCAGAACATCCAGCTGTTCCGCTACATGACCGTGCTCGAGAACATCAAGATCGGCTTTCATATCCGCACGCGAAGCGGCTTTATCAGCGCCATCTTCCACGATCGCCGTTACCGCGATGAGGAGGCCTTCATCGACGCCGAGGCGGCCCGTGTGCTCGAGAAAGTTGGGCTTGCGGCTTTCCGCGACACGCTCGCGAGCAACCTTCCCTACGGCCTACAGCGTAAGGTGGAAATCGCCCGAGCTCTCGCGCTCAAACCTAAACTCCTTCTGCTCGACGAGCCGGTCGCCGGCATGAATCCGTTGGAGACCAGAGAGTTGAGTGATTTCATTCTCAGACTGAACCGGGAAGGGTACACCATCGTGGTCATCGAGCACGACATGAAATTCGTCATGAGCACTTGCGACCACATCTTAGTGCTCAATTTTGGTCAGAAGATTTGCGAAGGAGACCCCGCGACCGTCCGCCGCGACCACGCCGTCAACGAGGCCTACTTTGGCAAGGGCCTGGTGATGGGGGGCTTGTCATGATGCTCGCCATCGACAATCTTCTCGTCCAATACGGCCATGTCACCGCGCTTTCGGGTATTTCGTTCACGGTGGAGGAAGGCGAGATCGTCACTCTCATCGGCTCCAACGGCGCCGGCAAGACCAGCACCCTCATGGCCATCTCTGGCCTAGTGGACAAAGCCGGAGGCACGGTGCGCTTCAAAGGCCGGAACATCACCGATCTTCCTGCGCACGACATCGCAAGGCTCGGTATCTGTCACGTTCCCGAAGGGCGGCACATCTTTCCTGCGCTCTCGGTCAAGGAAAACCTCATTGCCGGAACCCTTCGCGAAGCACGGATCAGTGCACAGGAGATTTCGCGCCGCATGGAAGAAGTCTTTGCGCTCTTTCCCAGACTCAAGGAGCGTGTAGGCCAGAGCGGAGGCTCGCTGTCTGGCGGAGAACAGCAGATGCTCGCCATTGCGCGCGGGCTCATGATGAACCCCGAGCTCATCATGCTCGACGAACCTTCTCTCGGCCTTGCGCCCATCATCGTGGAGGAGATCTTCGACCTAATCATCAAGATCAAAGCAGCCGGTAAGACCATGCTGCTCATCGAGCAGAACGCCGCTATGGCTCTGCAGTTCGCCGACCGAGGCTACGTCCTCGTCAACGGCCGGATCACACGGCAGGGAAAGGGAACAGAGCTTCTGCACGACGACGAGGTGCGCAAGGCCTATCTGGGCGAGTGAGCGGTCGGGTAGGATTGTAGGTGCGTGCCTGAAAGTAGGGCACACCTGTAAGGGCATACGACGCGCGGCATAGGCCGACGCGCCACAATCAGGAGGAACTATATGAGAAAACTAATCAATAGGCCCGAGGATTTCGTCGAGGAAGTCGTCGAGGGTATTATCCTTGCCTATGGCGACCGCCTGCGGCTCCTCAACGGTGAAACCAGAGTCATCCTGCGCAATCCCCCTGCCCGCTCCGGCAAAGTGGCCATCGTCACTGGAGGTGGCTCGGGCCACCTCCCCGTATTCCTGGGCTATGTGGGCAGAGGCTTGCTCGATGGCTGCGCGATCGGCAACGTCTTTGCCTCCCCCTCGTCCCAGAAAATGTTCGAGATGATTAAGGCCGTGGATTCGGGCGCAGGAGTGCTGTGTCTGTACGGCAACTACGGTGGGGACAATATGAACTTTGACATGGCCTGCGAAATGGCCGAGTTCGAGGACATCAAAACCAGGACCGTCCGCGTGCGGGATGATGTCGCCTCGAGTCCTCCGGAACTGGCCGAAAAACGCCGCGGGGTGGCGGGCATGGTCTACGCCTTCAAAGTTGCGGGTGCAGCTGCAGAGGTCGGTCTCGATCTCGAGGGCGTCGCGGGTGTCGCGCAAAAGGCTCTCCACAACATCCGCAGCATGGGAGTGGCCCTAAGTCCCTGCGTGGTACCCCAAGTCGGCAAGCCAACGTTCACCATCAACGAAAACGAAATCGAAATCGGCATGGGCATTCACGGGGAGCCGGGCATCGAGGTGCGCCCCATGATGAGTGCCGACGAAGTCGCCCGCATCATCTTCGATCGGATTAGCACCGAGCTTGACCTATCAGCGGGGGCAGAAGTCTCTGTCATGGTCAACGGCCTGGGCGCCACTCCCCTCGAAGAGCTCCTCATCGTGTACCGCGCAGTCGCAAAGATGCTGGCCGAACGTAGCGTCAGCATCTTCATGCCCCACATTGGCGAATTTGCCACTTCCATGGAGATGGCGGGGCTCTCGATTACCATCTTCAGGCTCGACGAGGAACTCAAGGGGTACCTCAGCGCCCCTGCCAGCACCCCCTTCTATACCAGCGAGAACAAGTGAGGATAACTATGGACCGAAACCTTCTTGCCCGCGCCGCCTCTGCGGTCCGTGATACGATGATCGCCAACAAGGATTATCTGACATTCCTCGATCAGCAGAATGGCGACGGAGACTTAGGTATATCGATGGTTCAGGGATACACTGTCATTGCTCGCTACCTTGAGAGTGCCGAAGAACAGGATCTCGGCAGGCTCTTTATGAACTGTGCCTCTGTCTTCAATGACGCCGCGCCCTCGACGCTAGGAACCATCACCTCGTTCTTTCTGATGGGCATGGCCCGAGCGCTCAAGGGCAAGCGCGAAGCTAGCCTCGAAGACATGGTCGCGGCCTGCGAAGCCGGGCTCGCGCATATGATGGAGAAGGCGGGTTCCAAACCAGGCGAAAAGACCATTGTGGACAGTTTAGAGCCTGCGGTGCGCGCCTTGCGCGCCCATCTGGGCGAGGGGACCAGCAAAGCCCTCGCGGAAGCGACAAAAGCTGCGGCCGAGGGCAGCGAGGCTACAAGAGCTATGAAGCCAGTGCACGGGCGCGCCGCCTACTACGGTGACAAGTGCGTTGGCCTTCTGGATGGGGGGTCGGTGGCGGGCAAGCTTGTGTTCGAAAGCTTGGCGAATTTCGCGGTCTCTGGACAGTGAGCCGCCAACGGAGTTATTATGCTGCACGACGACATCATCAACGCCTATTGCGCCATCCTTGAAGAAGAGCTTGTACCTGCCATGGGCTGTACCGAGCCGATCGCCGTCGCCTTTGCGGCGGCCAAGGCCCGTCAGATTTTGGGCTCTATGCCCGACCATGCCGAAATCTTTTGCAGCCCTAACATCGTCAAGAACGTCAAGAGTGTCACAGTTCCCAACACTGGCGGTATGAAGGGCATCGAGACGGCGGTTATTGCCGGAATCCTTGCCAATGCCGCAGACCTCGAACTCTCTGTTCTCCAGGCCCTGCGCCCAGAGGACAGAGCGCGCATTGCCTTTCTCAAGAACGAGGATTTCTGCGCCGTCCATCTGGCTGAGGATATCGAGGGGCTATACATCGACCTGCGCCTGTTCGGTAAGTCGTTCGGTAAGTCCCCCACAAGCAATGCAGCGGAGGCGAATACGCTGCTCCAACAGCCGCAGCTCGAGGGGCGCAGCGTCCGCGTGGTGGTGAAGGACACGCATACCAATATCAGCCTGATCGAAAAAGACGGCATACAAGTCT
>Ga0067045_1029109_pt1 | contig 23752 bp, 22 predicted proteins | sample TerdegcTABiofilm_FD_59184 | JGI IMG/M metagenome (GOLD analysis project Ga0067045, IMG submission 59184) | Combined Assembly of (Gp0054472, Gp0054536) Wastewater bioreactor microbial communities from Singapore -Terephthalate degrading...
TAGAGTAACAAAGTACAAACTTCCCACAAGAATAGTTGCCTTACAGTTTAAAATATCTCAAAGACCAGTCCACCAGATAGCGAGGCTTTCAAAAACAACTGGCGAGATACCCAAGAACAGGCGACCAGGAAGAAGGCCTTATGCAGTATACCCTGTGGACTTAAGGGCTGAGATTATTCAGGCTAAACTAAATCTTGATCTTTCCGCCTCTGTTAATCCGTATTCTGCCATTTTATTTAACTTTTTTAATAAATCTTTTTTAGCTAAATTTATTTATTTTTAATTTCAGTTAGGATTAAATATTAAAAATCTCTTAATAGTATTATGGCTAATTATTCTATTCAAGACAAAGTGATCAAAATTCTCAAACTTGGCAGATTTTTTTTTGTTTTTGGGGGATTCTTTCTTTATTCAATTGGGGCTTTATTTGCAGTTCTAAATGGAGCGGAACTTGACATTATCAAATTTTTAACGGGGTATATGATACTTTTTCTTGGGCATCTTTCTGTGTCATACAGCAATGATTATTTTGATTTTGATGCAGATAGTATTGGAGAAAAAACAAATGTCAGTGGAGGAAGTGGGATATTACAGTTAGACCCATCATTGAAAGAAACTTCGAAGTGGATAGCAGTCTCATTAATATTATGCTCAATTATTATAGGAACATCTTTTACACTAAAATACAATTATTCACCCATTTTTCTTTGCTACATTGTTTTTGGGAATCTCCTAGGATGGTTTTACACTGCACCTCCAATCAGATTATCTTACAGAGGTTTGGGCGAGATTTCAACTATGCTGGCAATAGGTTTTGTTGTCCCAGGGATGGGCTATTATGTTATGAAAGGATTGATAGATCTAAATTACATTATATTCTCTATTCCGCTTTTACTCTATGGAATTTACTTTATTTTAAGTGTGGAAATACCGGATATGGAAACAGATATAATTAGTGGAAAAAAAAATTTTGTCACAAAAAACGGTAGGGCCCTAAGTTTAAAATTGATACTTCTCGTGACAATAATCTCTACAAGCATGTATGTGATTTTTCAAGCCTCAGAATTATCTGACATAGGCATTAATTTCTATATGGTAGCTCTGCTCTCAATAGTACCTTTAACATTTGCAGCACTGGGATTAAATAATAATACAAAAGAGAAATCAGCAGAGATTGCATTTAACAACTTAAACGCATTAATTCTGTTTGCGGTCTTGACAAATATCTATTTTTTGGTAAGATTAATCGGATTCTAGATTATATCTTCACTGTCATCTTCATAGAGATAGCTTAACATTTCACGATTTTTCAAGAATTTTTTTACCTCTTCTGATTCATGCCAGCCAGTGTCAAGCCGTAAGATTATTTCGTTTATTCTATCTATCTGCGTCAATATTCTCTCTGATAGCTTCTTGTCCTGAATTTTTAATTCTGCGATACCGCTTATTATTGCTAAGGGATTTCTTATCTGGTCAACACTTGTGGCGAAATAATGGATATTTTTCTCAATCTGGCTTAGAGCTAGTTTCAACTCAGTAATATCGCTACCTATTGATAGAATAGATTCAAGCTCTCCTTTAGTATTTCTTATAACCTTATCTGTCCAGTATATCCATACACGTTCCCCATTTTTCTTTATGTTTTCATTGAGGTTTGATCGAAATCTATCCTCATTTGAAAGTATTTCATTTACTAGATTTTTCATGTCGTTACCGTTTGAATCAAATTCCGGAACTATTGTCCCTATCAAATTTGCTCCGACGATATCTTTTTCATTGTAACCAAAGAACTTAAGTCCAAAATTATTGATGGAGGTTATAATCCCATTCTTATCCAAAGTAAGTATTATGCTATTTGCATTCTCTACCAAATCACGAAAATTCTCTTCAGTAATCTTCAATGCCTCCTCGGTCTTTAAGAGATTTGGAATTGACCAGTGAAGTATTTCTGCTACCAGTATAACCATAAGGGTGACAAAGAATAAGGTCTCAATAGAATTAGAAATAAATATATCTTTTATTGATAAAAATTTAGTATTCGAAAAATTATAGATTAATAACAATGAAGCTAGGTCTGCAATAAAAATCATTGAATAGTAAATCTTCCTGGAATAAAAAGGAGAAACAAAAAGGATTAAGACAACATTTAATATCATAAACTGGATTGGAATTTTTAGGATAAGAATAAGGGACCCAAAAATTAATTCTGACAAAATAAAGACTAAGTAAAGAATCAGAGGATTTATATTTTTGAAATACAAATTCTTGGCTTGAGATATAAAGTTTTCTTTTTGGCTAAGCATTTTATTCTTGACTTGAAAACAAGTAATAATATATAAATCTTAGGTTTTAATAGATATTAAGGAAAAAAAATAAATATTAATTAACTTTTACTTCCTTTGAAAATTCCCAAAGGCCATGTATGTTACAAAGTGATACGGCAAATAGAGTTCCTGGTTTTGCTATTTTTAGAGAGGTCTTTATCTCATGGTTTGTGTATACGGGTCCTGTGTTGGGCCCCTGAGTACTTTCACCGTGAGCGGTGAACTCATAATTTCCTACTTGATAAAGGGCCTTTTCACCTTCTGGTTGGTAGTAGAGCATTATCCACCTTATATGGTGCTCAGTTGTATTTGGATGTGCGATATCCTTCCCTATGGAAACTTTGACTTCGAAGGTTTCGTTTGCTTTTACAGCATCCGGACATTCAATTACGGGTACATGTTTTTCTTTTTTCCAATCAGCTTCCTGAATCTTTTCTCCTATCTTGACCATTTTACCACCTTATTCTTGCAAAACCATTGGCTCGCCGCAGCAGATTAACTCTCCGCCCCCAGCTTCCAACACCTCTACTACATTTCCACATATTTCACACTTGTAGATTTCTCCTACTTTTTTTACATTTACCATTTTTTTACCTCCTATCTAAAATTAATCATCATTTTTCTTTGTTTTTTCCTCAGATGAAAAGTCTATTTTTTCGGCCATTTCTCTAAGGCGCTTATCCACAAGACCGAATATACTCTTTTCAGGATACTTTCCATCTGGCCCTTTTTCCCCCGCTTTTAATCCTGTAAGTATCTCAATTCCTTCTTTTATGTTATCAACAGAATAGATATGGAACTTACCTTCCCTCACTGCTTCAACTATTTCTTCTTTTAACATCAAATTTTGAACATTACTTCTTGGTATTAGGACACCTTGTTTGCCAGTTAATCCTTTTAATTTACATATTTCATAGAATCCTTCTATCTTATAATTAACTCCTCCTATTGCTTGAACCTCTCCTTTCTGATTTACTGACCCTGTGACGGCAAAGTGTTGCTTTATTGGTATACCAGATAAAGCAGATAAAATGGCATAAAGTTCTGTACTGGATGCACTATCTCCATCAACTCCCTCATAATTTTGTTCAAACACAAGCCTTGCGGTAAGATTCAAAGGTTTATCTTGAGCAAAGTTATCGGCTAAATATCCACCTAAAATCATTACTCCTTTTGTATGTATGTTTCCTCCCATCTTGGCCTCTCTCTCGATATCGATGATTCCCCCTCTTCCGATATTAACTGTTGCAGTTACTCTTGAAGGCCTGCCAAAAGTAAAGTCACCAAGACTTAAAACAGCTAGACCATTTATCTGACCAACTGCCTCTCCTTCTGTAGAGATGAGATAAAATCCTCTTGTTACCATCTCGTTTACTCTTTCTTGGATAAGATTAGATCTATAGTTCTTTTCCTCAACGGCCTTTATTATGTGTTTATCCATTATCAATTGGCTATTGTCCTGTTTAGCGTAAAAGTTAGCTTCCCTAATAACATCGGCAATATCAGCAAATTTTGTTGACAATTTTTCCTGATCTTCTGCCAGTCTTGCCCCGAATTCAATGACTTTAGAAATCGCCGAGGTATCAAGATGCAATAATCCTTCCTTGGAACATAGCGAGCATATGAAAGAAACATAATTCTTTACATTATCATCATTGAAATCCATATTAATATCAAATTCAGCTTTTACTTTAAATAGCTCCTTAAATTCAGGATCCAAAGCAAAAAGAGTCTGGTAAATAGCTGGATTTCCAACTAGAATAACTTTTGTATTCAAGGGTATTGGAGCAGGCCTTAAACCTTTTGTTGTTATAAAGCCTAATCTTTCACCGGCTTCTTCAACGACTGCTTCTTCACTGCTAAGGGCTCTTTTAAGACCATCGTAAGAAAATAAATTCTTAACTAATTCTTCTGCAGGTATAACAAGGTACCCCCCATTTGCCTTATGGATTGACCCACTTCTAATCATTGTAAAATCAGTACTAAGCATTCCAAATTGAGCTTCTTTTTCAATTCTCCCAAATAAATTTTGATATGTTGGATTCAATTCAACGACGACTGGTCTTCCCTTCAAATTAAAGTTATCAATAAATAGATTAACCATATATTTTCTTAAAGGTAATTCTTCCACCCAAGGAGGCTGAACTGGGGCTTGTGGTATATTTGGTTTATAGAATAAGTTTAAGTTTTCTAATATATCCTCTTGTACTTCTTTTAGATAATTGAGGATATCTGGGTATTCAGAATATTTTTTATTTAAATCCGCTACTAGATGTCCTATGGTAAAAAGAGCAACTTCAATATTCAAATTTTTAAGTTCTTCAAAGGATTTAGTATCTAATTCTTTTAGCTGTCTAAAGACCAATCTTAGCTCTGAGTTTAATTTATCTCTTCTTGCTTGAATATCATCTTTCTTTTCTGGACTCAACGCAATAAACTCTTCTTCCGTCATAGGTCTACCAGCAACAACTGGAACAAATACAAATCCCATAGGAGTGCTCTGAACAATCAAGCCCTCTTTCTCTGCTTTTCTGTTTAATTCAGAGAATATTTTATTTCGTTCTGCTTCAATTTTTTGAATTGCGGCTTCTCTTTTAAGTGCAAAATCTTCACTCTCAAAAGCTTTAGGAAGATTAATTTTTGCTTCATTTAACAAAGTAGCCATATCCTTGTGAAATACCCTACCTTGTCCTGGTGGCAATTTGATGACTTTAGGTTCATACGGTTCTTGAAAATTATTTACATAACACCAGTCAGAGGGTACACTTTGATCTTCAGCTAATTTATCCAAGAAGCTCTTAACAGCTGTCATTTTCCCAGTGCCGGGGTAACCTGCAACAAAAATGTTAAATCCTCTTTCTTTAATTTCAAGACCAAATTTCAATGCTTTCAAAGCTCTATCTTGGCCAACAATATCTTCCAAAGGAGTAACATCTTTACTGCTTTTGCACTTAATTTTATTTTTATCAAAGGATCTCCTTACCATATCAGGCGAAAGTTCTTTTGTCATAAAATCACTCTAAGATTAGTATAATATTTATATTTTTCATTCTAAAAAGGTTTTCTATTTAAAAAAAAGATATTTTGGATTTAATCTAATTATATAAAAGTATTATTTGAACTTATCTAAGAAAGAATGAAAAAAAGATTTTTATCTTAATTTTATGATGCTCCAGCGGCAATAATTGTTACTGGAGATTTGGATATAACAAAAAGTATCTTCATCACAATATATTGTTCTGGTGCAACGAAAGAATATTTTTAGCTGCTCATTCTTTTGATTTAGCGGCTTATTAGCTAGGGATTTATCTAGATCAAGAAAAAGTTGTGGGAATAAGAAAAATATCGAATTTACCAGAGAACATATTTACAATACCATATATAAATCTGGTATTCAAATGAAGAAAGATCCAAAGAAATGAGATGCCAAGAAAATAAAATTCATTATAATAAATGGAAATGGTAAAATAAAATTGAAAAAATAAAAGGAGTGTTCTCCTTTATTTTTCATCTTCTGATGTGTTGCTGGTGTAGATTTTTGGTGGTGTTGGTTCGTACTGCTTCTGTGTTTTTGTCAATGGCTTAATGTCATATGAGTACCAACCTGGTGTGTTTCTTTCATTAACATAGTCGTATGTTCCAAAGTGCTGCTTTAATAGTGGAGATGTCAATGATAGTTCTCCAGCCGGTGTTACTATAGAGTGAACTAGCTTGTTACCGTTAAAGTCCATTGTACCCTTCCTAATGTTATTTAGGAAACTCTTGGCAACAAATTTTGAAGTTGTTGTGTTGCCTGGACATACGGTCTTGTCGTTTTGTTCAGTGTTTGAACACGTTTCTCCTAATATAGGGGCGATTGAGACCAATAAAAGTCCCATCACCAATATTGCGGTTATTTTTTTCATATCTTCACCTCAAGTGCATATCTATTAGTGCACTGTTAGTATATAAAGCTTTCGATATTGCTAACAATATATGATAACATTGATAAACAATAATTATAAAAAATTGATAATCAATGATTAATGATAGAAAATTAAGGTTTAACGAAAAGAGAGAATATGGCAAAATAGGATTAAACTAAAGCGCCGTCACGCTTTAGTACTTCCTCTAAAAATCTTCCAGTATAACTTTTTGGGGATTTAATTATATCTTCGGGTAAACCTTCGGCTATAATTTCCCCACCTTTCTGTCCACCTTCTGGACCTAAATCTATGATGTAATCGGCAGTTTTAATTACGTCCATATTATGTTCAATTACAAGAACTGTATTTCCATTTTCTCTGAGCCTTAAAAGAACATCAAGCAGTTTCTTAACATCATGAAAATGTAATCCTGTTGTAGGTTCGTCCAAAATGTAGAGCGTCTTGCCTGTGGCTTTCCTTGAAAGCTCCTTCGATAGTTTTACTCTTTGGGCCTCACCACCAGAAAGAGTTGTTGCTGGTTGTCCAACTTTGATATAAGACAATCCAACATCATGAAGGGTCTGAAGTTTATTCCTAATCACAGGAATATTTTCAAAAAACTTTAAAGCCTCTTCAACAGTCATATCAAGTATTTCTGAAATAGATTTCCCTTTGTACTTAACCGTTAAAGTTTCTCTGTTATATCTTTCACCTTTGCACTCTTCACACTTTACATAAACATCTGGAAGGAAGTGCATTTCTATTTTGATTAGTCCATCTCCTCTACAGTTTTCACACCTGCCACCTTTAACATTAAATGAGAATCTGCCTTTCTTAAAGCCCCTTCTTTTTGACTCGGGAAGATCTGAGAATAGTTCTCTTATAGGGGTGAAAAGCCCTGTGTATGTTGCGGGATTTGATCTTGGGCTCCTACCGATTGGACTCTGATCGATAATGATTACTTTGTCAATATTTTCAATCCCAAGTATTCCATCATGGTCACCAGGTTTATCTACTGCCCGATAGAATCTCTTTGCCAAGTCTTTGTATAGAATTTCATTTATTAAGGTACTTTTACCACTTCCAGAAACACCTGTGACACAGACTAGAAGCCCTAATGGTATTTTTACATCAATGTTCTTAAGATTAAATTGTCTTGCACCTTTTATTGTTAAAAATTGATTGCTAGTTTTCCTTATTTTTGGAACTTCGATTCTAAGATTTCTTGAAAGATACTTACCAGTTAATGAGTTTGAATTTTTCATAACTTCCTCAGGGAAACCAACTGCAACTACTTCCCCTCCGTGGACTCCTGCACCTGGACCTATGTCAACTAGATAATCAGAAGACAACATCATTTCCTCATCATGCTCTATTACAATTACAGTATTTCCTATATCCCTCAGTCTTTTTAGCATTGCAATTAATTTTGCATTGTCCCTCTGGTGAAGACCAATACTTGGTTCATCCAATATATAAAGAACACCAACTAACTGTGACCCTATTTGAGTTGCAAGCCTTATCCTCTGTGACTCTCCCCCAGAAAGCGTTCCTGCTCTCCTGTCAAGAGTTAGATAGTCAAGCCCTACACTTAATAGGAATCCTAATCTTGATTTAATCTCTTTTAAAATTTGTTTTGAGATTATTTTTTCCTTTTCATTAAGATGTTGCTCTAAATCTACAAAAAATTTGTAACAGTTACTTATTTGTAATTCTGTGACGTCTATTATTGAATTATTAAGAATTTTAACTGAAAGTGCCTCAGGTTTTAATCTCTTCCCTTTACATACCTCACACGGTTTTAATCTGATATATTTCTCAAATTGTTCCTTTCTATATTCAGACTCAGTTTCTTTGTAAACTCTCTCAAGCCAAGGCACCACACCTTCAAAAGTTCCTTCGTATGACCAATAAGAGGGTGAACTTCTAGATCTATAATTATACCTAACCTTATCCGTAGTTCCATAAAGTAATATATCCAAATGCTTTTTTGATAACTCCTTAACAGGTACATCAAGCCTAAAATTAAACTTTTTTGACAGAGCTTCTAATGTTTGACTTCTAAATCCATCAATTTTTGATCCCCAAACATCGATAGCACCTTCCAGTAAAGAAAGCTCCTTATTCGGGATAATAAGGTCGGGATCAAATTCCTGTTTAAATCCAAGGCCATGACAAGAGTGACATGCACCATAAGGGCTATTAAATGAGAACATTCTTGGAGTAATCTCCTCTAAACTAATACCACAGTCAGTACATGCAAAATTTTCAGAGAATGTTTTTCTTTTATCATCTATGTCAACAAATAATATTCCTTCACCTTTTTTCAGTGCCAACTCTATGTCTTCATAAAGTCTTGGAGAAATACCTTCTTTTAAAACCAAGCGGTCAATTATAATGTTGATATCATGCTTCTTGTATCTCTCAAGTCTTATTTCAACATCTAATTCCTTTATCTCTCCATCAACTTCAGCTCTAGCAAATCCTTCTTGATTTATTTCTTTGAGCAGTGTTGAATACTCGCCCTTTCTACCACGGACCACAGGTGCTAAAACAGTTATTTTTGTACCTTCAGGATAAGATAGGATCTGATCTGTTATTTCTGTTACAGTCTGCTGCTTTATCTCCTTACCACAGCTTGAACAGTAGGGGACACCTATTCTAGCATAAAGAAGCCTAAGATAATCATAAATTTCTGTTACAGTGCCGACAGTTGATCTAGGATTTTTTGAAGTTGTTTTTTGCTCAATTGAAATGGCAGGAGATAATCCCTCTATGTATTCCACATCTGGCTTTTCCATTAGACCTAGAAACTGTCTAGCATAAGCAGATAGGGATTCAACGTAACGTCTCTGCCCCTCTGCATAGATTGTATCAAATGCAAGAGAAGATTTACCGGAACCTGATACCCCCGTAACAACAATAAGTTTGTCTCTGGGCAATTGAACATCTATGTTCTTTAGATTATGTTCAGATGCACCTTTCACAGTAATGAAGTCAGTACCCATGAAAAATGATGAAGAACCTTTACTTAAAAATGTCTTTGTTAGAAGTTATTTTTTATTTTGTAAAATAAACGATAAAGTAAAGGTATAATCGAATAATAATTGATTTAAGTATTGTTCTAATTATGCCCCGAAAAATAGATAATGACCTAAATATGAGAAAACTACTCCAACTATGAATCCTCCTAAAACCTGTGCTTCTGTATGGCCAAGCAATTCTTTAAGATCTTCATCGATTACTTTTCTCATACGTAATCTTTTAATTATTTCGTTAATGGCCTTTGCTTGTTGTCCAGTTTCCCATCTGATTCCTGTTGCGTCTTTCATTACAACTATAGCAAGTACTACGGAAACCCAAAATACCGTCGATGTTCCTTCGTTTAAAAATACGGATGTGGAAAGACCTACAACTGTTGCAGTGTGTGAACTTGGCATTCCACCGTCTTGTAATCCAATCTGTAACGAAAAATGTTTCTTTGTAATCGATTCATGAATTATTTTTCCAAAGACCGAAGCCAAATATGCAATAATAGTTGGCAAAATTATTGGATTATAAAATACGTCTATAAATCTATCAATTATTGGAAACACGTTTTTAAGACGGGAATAAAAGTTTAAAAAGTTTTTGAAAAAGAAAGAGAAATTATTTTGCTTCCCTACTAATAAGGCATATTATTCCACCGATTAACATAATTAGATCAAAGGGAGGCAACAAACTTGAGATGATAGCATATACTCCAGCTTTGCTAAAGTTTTTGTTGTTAGTAGCTGCTAATGCCATGTAACCCATTAACAAACCTACTACTTTCACAATAGTTGTAAGGATTAACAAGAATCCAGCAAATAATGGTATCCCCCTCATAAAACTAAAAGGATACAAAATCCTATAACTAAATCCTAAGATAATCCCAAGTAATCCTACTATTCCAAGGATAAGAGAAACTAAGATTAAAATTTTTCCTATTTTTGCTTCAGTGCTAAGACCATGTAATTCTAACATTTTTATACCTCTAACAAAAATCCATAATATCGTTTAAATTATTTACGTGAATTTATGATTTAATCCTGGCTAAAATTTTTGGATTATTTAATTCTCTCAGAGCATCGCTTGCAATCCACTTTGCGGATTTGAATTCAAGATTTTTGATATTATTTGCAGTTTCAATAGCTTTTTTGTTTAGATTATTGTTTCTTTTTCCAATCTGCCTTAAGGCCCAATTAACGGCTTTTTTTACATAAACCCTATCATCATTTGATCCAGAGTATACCTCTTTAAGAAATAGTTCAAAGTCCTTATCCTCCCTTTTTTTATCATGAACCGCCAAATTTGCCATTAAAACAAACCCTGCTCTTTTAATAAATTCTTCATCTCTTTTGCACCACTCAAATGCTTTGCTAAATGCCAATGGACTTTTTCTAAAAAGATTATTGCATGTTTGATCACAAACGTCCCATGAATCAAAATCTTTTGCCCATTTTTCCATTTGCTCAGATGTAATTAATTTTGGATCGTCTATCATGCCTGCAAGAAATTTTGTTTCATGATAGTCAACATTCCAAAGACTCAGGGCCAGTTCATGATTAATTCCTATTTTTTTAGCTAATAGTCTTAATTTAGGAATTGAAACTCCTAGCGCCTTTTCCACATTAATCCCGTATCTCGACATCCCTTCAAGAGTATTAGGATCAGAAACTGATTTTAATTCATCTACTATTGATTGGTATTCCATGGTCAGAAAAAAAGAATCAAATTAATAAATATTGCTAGAGAAAAATTTAATAAAAAATAAAGAAAAATTTTTTATAATTACATCATTCCGGGCATTCCACCAGGCATTCCGCCGCCGCCCATATCCATGTCGTCATCGCCGCCGCCCATTCCTTTTTTCTTGCCTATTCCACTGGCTGCAATTACATCATCGATTCTTAAAATCATTATGGCGGATTCAGATGCACTCTTTACTGCCTGTTCCTTTATTCTAAGTGGTTCCACAACTCCGGCCTTCATCATGTCTTTTACCTTACCGTCAAAGACATCTATTCCAAATCTCTTGTGGTCCTTTGACTCATGTGAAGCTTTTAGTGCAACTATTGTATCGATTGGATCCATACCAGCATTTTCTGCTAAGGTTCTTGGAATTATTTCCATTGCCTGAGCAAATGCTTTTACAGCTAACTGTTCTCTGCCACTAATCTTTTCTGCGTATTCGTTTAATCTCTTTGATAATTCCATCTCTGCAGCTCCACCACCGGCACATATTGTTCCATCTTCAATTGCTGTAGATATGACACCAATTGCATCTTCAAGTGCTCTCTCTACTTCTTCTAAGAAGTGTTCAGTTCCTCCTCTGAGTAATAAGCTTACTGCTTTTGGATCTTTGCATCCTTCGACAAAGGTCATTTCGTCTCCGCCAATCTTCTTCTCTTCGACAGAGCCTGCGTTACCAAGATCCTTTGGTTCAAGATCTGCTACTTTGTTTACAACTCTTGCACCAGTTGCTTTAGCTAATTTCTTCATGTCGCTCTTTTTGACTCTTCTTGCAGCGTATATTCCACTCTTTGCAAGGTAGTGCTGGGCTAAATCATCAATTCCTTTCTGACAGAATACAACATTTGCACCAGATGCCTTTACCTGATCTACCATTTTCTTTAGCATGGCTTCTTCCTGGTCTAGGAATGCCTGTAGCTGGTCTGGTGAAGTAATTCTAATCTCTGCATCAGTCTCAGTTTCTTTAACTTCAAGAGCACAGTCAAGTAAGGCGATTTTTGCATCTTTTATTTTCTTTGGCATGCCATCGTGTACTCTTTCCTTATCAATTATTAATCCCTGGATAAGCTTGGAATCCTCTACACTTCCTCCCTCTTTCTTCTCTACCTTAATGTCCTCGGTTTCAACTATGTACTTTCCGTTTTCTTTAACAGCTACCTGTTTAACTGCATTAAGAGCGAGTGGTGCTAAGGTATCCTTTGCTTTTTCTGCACCCTTTCCAGTCATTGCTGTCTTTGCAATTTCAAGAAGTATTTCTTCATCATTAATAGAAATTGTATCCCCAATATCTTTTAATATTTCTTCAGCTTTTTCAGCTGCAATTTTGTAACCAGATGCAACGACTGTTGCATGTACATCTTGATCTAGAAGATCTTCTGCTTTCTTTAGAAGTTCTCCGGCAATTACAACGGCTGTTGTTGTTCCGTCTCCAACTTCTTCATCCTGTGTCTTAGCTACTTCTACAATCATTTTTGCTGCTGGGTGAGCAATATCCATCTCACTCAAGATTGTTGCACCATCGTTTGTAATAACAACATCTCCAAGTGAGTCAACGAGCATCTTGTCCATTCCTCTTGGACCAAGTGTCGTCTTTACTGTTTCTGCTACAATTCTTCCAGCTAGAATATTCATTCTTTGAGCATCTCTGCCCATAAATCTCTGAGCGCCCTCAGGTTGGACACTCATTGGTTGTCTAATCTCTGCCATAATTACACCTCATTAATAATTTAGCTATTTTTTGATGTATTAGAGGTGATATAAAAAGCTTTCTATCTAGAAATAAGTTAAAATAAAATATATTTAGATTAAACTATAACTTTGATTAGAATTAAATTAGAATTTATAAATTAAACATTACAATAGATCCGACGTCTTTTTGAAGCTCCACTTGAATATCATTGCTTTCTTTAATGGAGTTCTTTATCTCATAAAATAGTGGCTCAAACGTTTTGGATCCGTAGACATTAAGAAAGATAATATTATGTTCGACCATATTTGAATCTATTTCTATCTTTGATGTGACTTTACATACTTCAAGTTCAGAGTCATGCAAAAATCTCAATAGTTTTCTATTTACTGCAACTATCTTTTCGTTAAATACAAGAGATAATGAAAGTATCTTTGAGCATATGATGGCCGTCTGCTCTGGCATTGTTTCAGAAAATTTGTTGTACAAATTTCTCCAACTTTTATTGTAGACTTCCATTTCGTCTTTTTCCATGCCTTCTCTTAACTTCGTGTAACCAAGCTCTACTTCCTTCTTTAGAACGTATTCCTTAACGGTCTTGATTTTGATTCCTTTTTCAATAAGGGTTTCATAGAAAGTCCTTATCTCTTCATCCTTAGGAACTGGTCCCTTTGCCCAATAAGAAAGAACCCTTACCTGCTCACCAAGTAGCTCTTCACCACGATGAACTTTTAGAAGTATATCAACTAGCTCTTCAGGCATTATTACTTCTTCGATATGGAGCGATTTAATCAACGCTTCAGCTTGAGCATATTTACTTTTCGAAACAAAAAGAGATACATCACATATAGCCGTGTTTTTATTCAAGAGACCACCAATTAAAAAAAATAAAGGATTATACTGTTATTACGATAGCTGTTGTTGTGTCAATTACCCCTTCAATATAGTGAATTTGTTGGATAACTGTTTTAGTTAGTTCTCCAAGATCATTTGCTTTTATTTTTGCGATTGCGTCGTAGGGTCCAGTTATAACATCTGCTTCAACTACTCCTTCAATTTTCTTTACAGATTCAATAACTTCTTTTATTTTTCCTATAGATACGGTTATTAAAACGTATGCATATACCATTAGAGCACCTATATTATTTTAGGATATAAAGTATTTAAATATTTCTTTTTATATGTTCAAAAAATTAGAAAATCCAATACATATGTATCAGATTTTTTAACGTAATTGGAGGTTAGGATTGAACACTCCTTGAGAAATTACCTCATTCTTAATTTTTGTAAGCTCTTTTATTTCATTCTCAAAGTTTACGGTATTAATTGAAGTCCAATGAATTGAATCTGGAATGAAAAATTCGTATATTGGGTAGTATCCATCCCACGCTTCCCCGAGTCTTGGCAATGCTACAGTTCCTGCTATCCTGATGTTAGAAAATCCTATCTTTCCCATTTGTTCAGCTAGTTTCTGGACTCTATTGTTGCCTATTGCAACTCCGGCAGTCTGTAGATACTCTTTCCAAGGTTTCATTTTTTCTATTACTTCTTCAAGGCTTTTTACCCCAAAGACTCTAATCAATCTGTTTTGGCCTATAGGATTTAGATTAAAATTAGATTCGTAAATAACTGCAAAGTTATGTTCTGAGGAGGGAAAAATTCTCTGGCCTCCATCAAATTCAGGTCTAGAAAGAATTTCTCCTATTTTAACTTCTCTTAGTTTTCTGAAGAAGTTGGTCTGTGGTATTGATCTAGAAAGTTTTTCTAGTTCGTCAGCGAGTACTTCTGCAAATTCCAATGGGCTAAGTTCTCCACCTTCCTCAACGAAAAATCCAAAAGCAGGTGAGCCACACATGTATCCTTCGTAACCGATTCCATCAAGTGCGGCAAGACCAGCAACATCTCTGTTGGCCATCTCCCTTGCAATTAATTCAATTCCAAACTTTCCACCATGATAACATCCCTTAATTGAACAGCCATTCCGATTAAGCTCATCTATTCTGTTCTTAACAGACATTGCTGTTTGTGTACTAGAAACAACGCTTACTACATTAGAATTTTTGAATATGATGTCCTCAATTGACTCATCTCCCCCTGCCCAAGGTACAACTGCAATTGTTTCTCCTATTTTTTCATTTTGCTCGGCCACTGATTCCGCATACAAAGGTGCAAATAGAGGCTGGACTGACGGGGTTTTAATTAAACCAGAAGCCTTTACTATGCTTGCTATAAAAATCCCTAGACTTTCAATAAAACCGGGCACATTTGAAGGGGTGATATATGTAACAAGCTCCAATTCTTTATCATATTGAGTAATTCTTTTGAGGGCAATTTTATCTCTAAATCCGGCATATGCTCTAACAAACGTATTTGCTCCCTCAATCGGTGTAAATTGCTTAAAAACGTCAGGAGGCATGTTCAAATTAGAAAGAAAATTAATAGTCTGTTCATCTATTTTGTATATCGACCGGAACTGATAGAATTCAATTAATTCAGGAGACAGATTAGTTAGCTGAGGTAAGAGTTCAAGAGAAATTTTCTTTTTTTTGTAATTGTTATCTGCCCAAGCCTTTGATACATTTCCATATGCATTTGCAATCTCAGTTAAGGGCATCTCTGCAAGATATTTTTTCCTGTTTTCTTTTAGACCAGTTACTATGTCCTTGATATTTTCTTTATTTATTGTTGGGACAAGAATGGTATAATCACTTACATTCCTCTCAGTGAAATCCATTTGCTTTTCAACAGATTTCAGGGATTTAGGAAGATAGTATCCTTTTAATTTTGACATTTATCCCGCCACCGTTTTTGCTAACACTCCAGAACATCCTCTGCTTTCAAGTCTTGGAAGTCTTTCTATACTTAAGAGTATTGGAGTTGTCTTATCACATGAAGGGCATCCGTCATAATCTATTTTAAGTTTATCACCCGTTGTAATGAAACCTGGGAAGGACTTCGATGAAGGTTCTAAGAAAGCATAAGTTCCTGTAGCCTTTCCTTCAGGAGGTATTGGTTCCATATGCTCATCAAAAAGAATAACTTCCATCCAAGGTGGAATGTGTTTATTATTAGCTTCAAGACAGTCAATCATTATAGAGTTTGACTCTGTCATGCCATACAAATCGATGTATCTTTTTGAATCAATTCCAAAAGCTTCCTCAATTAATTCATTCATTTTATCTCTGCTTACTATTGACCGACCCTTGAATCCGCCCGTAGACGCCAAGAAACTATCTTCGGCTATCTTTGCATTAATTCCATTTTCAAGTATATATTTTGCTGTGTCAATTATCAAGAAAGGTGGTCCCATAAAAACGACTCTTTTTCCTTTATTTTCTTCAAGTTTACCTACAATGTTTTTGATGGCGTTCTTTTCTATTTTTGGCAGCATTTTTTTTATGAAGTAATTAATTACCTTTTCTTTAGAAGATCTTGGGCCCCTCATCCTTAATCTAATAATATCTGCTTTTAGATTATCAAATGCATGGAAAACGTTTCCCGGTGAAATGCTATCAGCCACTACTTTTCCATTGTAGCCTACCTGCAAAAAAGTTTTCCTTGGAATACCCAAGATAAATTGCTCTTTACCCTTGTTGAGTTTAAGAGTTGCATCTATTGCCTCATTATATGATCTTACTATCATTGAACGAGTAAATTCGTCTCTTGGTAAAAATGTCAGTTTTCCAGTTGTTCCACTACTGAATCCCAATAGCATGCCGTTTGAATAAAATTCTTCAAGAAAACTTTCAAGGGAACCCATGCCTTTAGGAGTAAAATCAATTGGAACCGATGAAATTCTGTCCACCCACTGTTTGAATTCCTTGGGACTCTTTTCAGGGGATTCCATCTGATATGATTTGAATACTCCATCAGGTATTACAATTTTATGAAAGTCTTCAGGTTTTATATCTCCTTTAAGGCCTTTCAATTTGCAGTAATCATGATAAAATCTATTATTCTCAAAATGAAATTTGTGGGACATTTTAATTGCTTTATGTCTCAGTTTTTCTACTTCTTCTCTTTTCTTAAAATAGTTTTCAGAAGAAACAAGTTTTTGAATTAAATCAGTGTCATACATAAAATCACCAGAATTCTCATAGAGAACTTGTAAAGCCTCGGGAAATCATCTATAAAAAATTTTCGGTAAAATCAAATTAAAATGAAAGATAATTGATAGCAATATTTATATTATAATAATTATTCGAAAAGATATGAATTATGTAAATAAAGATAAGATTATTTCTTGGGCTAAAATAATTAGATTTCAATTCTATCCAATGACTTTTTTAGCTTATACGGTTGGAGCTTTATCTTCTCTTAAAATAATAGGCAAATTTGATTTAACAGTATACATTCTTGGATATTTATCGATGTTTCTGATTGAATTTGCAACTGTAATCTCAAACGAGTATTATGATTACGAAACAGATAGAATAAACAAAAACTATAGTCAATTTACTGGGGGATCAAGAATGCTTGTTGATGGAAAAATAACTTTCATTGAAACTAAAATTGCAATCGCTGGCGCATTGTTTATTATTTCTATCTTTGGACTCATATTGGCTTACATGACAAGTTTTTATGCAATCCTTATTTTATTGATTGGACTTATTTTAGGATTATCTTATACAGTACCACCAATAAAATTATCATATAGGGGACTAGGTGAAATAGACGTTGGAATTACTCACAGTTTTTATATAGTCCTAGCTGGATTCTTGTTACAATCACCTGCAATAGGTACTACATTTCCTTGGTTGATTTCGATACCCCTTTTCTTTGCAGTTTTTGGGGCCATAATACTTGCAGGGTTTCCTGATTTAGACGCCGATAAAAAAGTAGGAAAAAAAACACTTACTGTGTTATTAGGTCAAAAAAGAGCAACACTTTTATCAATAGTTTCCATTATTTGTTCCATTTTGTCTAGCGGTTTCATCGCTTATTCTAGAATACTGGGATATGCGAGCATATTATTTCTTATTACCATAATCCAAGGTATAGCATTAATATACTTATTAAATATTTTATTTAAGGCAAATGTTAACTATAGTCAGATCAATAAACAACTTCAGATGGCTTTATCTTACATAATGTGGTTTACTTTGATTCCACTTCTGTATTTGTCCAATATAATTGATTAATAGAAAGTTTTATATAGGATTCTGAAATCGGAATCTTCATGCCGCCATAGCTCAGTAGGTAGAGCGCTCGACTGTTAATCGAATGGTCGCAGGTTCGAGTCCTGCTGGCGGCGCTTCTTTGGGCCTGTAGCTTAGACTGGTAGAGCGCCCGGCTCATAACCGGGCGGTCAGGGGTTCAAATCCCCCCGGGCCCACTATCAGATTTTTTAGATTCTTCCAATCATGCTGAGCCATTTTTCATAACATTGGACTGCTAGTTTGTAATCTCTAACAGCCCAAAAATAGCCATCACGTTTTAAGTAATATTCGGCGTCCAACAAATAGTAACTTATTGCCGTATTAAAAAGAGTTTCAGCCCTTTCCACATCTCCAGAATCCCAATATAACTCTGCAGCTTTTTTGAAGTCCTCGGCGGCCCAAAAGAAATCTTTTTCTTCGACAAGGAAATTTGCAGCTTCTACATAACTGTCAGCTGAGTCTTGAAAATAACCTTCATTTTCAAAATTAATAGCTATACTTTCAAGTTTTTCAACTCTTTTTTTAATCTCTTCCCTTATCAATTAAGCACCTTTGGATTTTTTCTTTCTTCGTCTGAGGAACAACAATATTCCAATGATTAACCCTATTACTCCTCCGATTATGACAACATACGTTATCATTTGAAATAGTGCTTCTGTTTTGATTAAATCATCGAGTTCAGTTATTTTCTGATCCATTTCTTGTATTTTTACATTATCATTCAAGCTGGAATAAATATCCTTTGCTGTTTGGTAATTTGATTTTGACTCTTCATATTTCTTTTCATTTTTCAGCAATAATCCTTGGTCCTCAAAAGATTTGGCCTGGATATAAAGAGTTGAGTTGGATATATAAGTTCCGCAATTTGCGGCTCCCTCGTTATTAGAAACAGATTGGTAAAGAGTTCTTGCTTCCTTAAATCTGTCAATAGCAGACTGATACTCTCTAGCTTCATAAAGTGCTTTTCCAGTGTTGAAAATAGCATTTGCTTTCTTTAGTGTGGCTTCAATAGCTTGCTGATTTGTTTTTGTTGTTGGAATCTGAATTTCTTGAAATTCTTTGTAAGTTATTGCGTCAACATCTGTAGACCCAATTACAAATTCCTTTTCTCCTTTATAGTTTAGATTAACGGCAAAAATTTCTTTTACCGGAGAGTATGTTCTGTAAGTAAACAATTTCTTTCCTTTTGGGCTAATCACATATGCACCGTCATCTGTTCCAGTTATGATTTCAAATTCATTTTTATAATCAAGATTGTCATAGTAAATGAGATTTATAGTATCATCAAATCTATAATTAAACAATTCTTTTGAAGAATCGTATGCATAAAGAGTGTTGCCTTTACCAACTACTACATAGGAAGTATTGAATTCATCTTTGAATGCAGTTGCAGCTTCTATATCTCCATCAAACTTGTATTCATCTAAAGAGAACCCGTCTTTTGTCAAGAGGATTAGTGTTTTATTTACTCCTAAAAGAATCTCTTTAAATCCATCGCCTTCAAGATCCCCAAGAGACACAGAAGTAATTGGATAATCAAAATGATATCCCCAAAGTGAGTTCATATTATAGTCAAATACTAAAATGTCATTTAGCCTAGTAGTTGCTATAAACTCGGTGTTCCCATCGCCGTTGATATCCTCAACAAGAAGGGTTCTTAATTCATCGTCACCCTCCCATTTTTTAGTTGTTCCACTATAATAACCTAGCAGTTCAATATTTGGGAAAAAGAACTCCTTACTTTGGAATCTTACGCATCCATCATGGTTGAGTACAACCCACGCATTATCAACAAAAGTTTGATTATGAGAGATAGCAATAACTTCTCCATACCCATCCGATTCAATGTCTTTAATTATTACTTTCTGAATTGAAGATGGCATCCAGTACTCCCAGAGTTTTTCTCCATCCGAATTAAAAACTTCAATTCCATTATTAATAAGGCCAACGGCTATATCGCTTCTGCCGTCGCCATCAAGATCATTTGAAGACACGGAATTAACAAAGTTAATAGTCTTCCTTTTCCATATCTCCTGACCAAAAACATCAAGAACATAAACATAATTGCCTGATCCTATAACGATGTCAAATCGCCCATCGCCATCAACATCGCCTAAAGCTACCTCTTTGATATCATCTGCAGTATGATATCTCCATTTGATTAAATCTTCAGAATAAATATGGCTGAAATTAGCAAAAATAAAAATTAATGTTAAAACTAAAGCTAATCTTTTTTGCATCTCTTTGCACCATTTTAATCTAGATCTTCATTTCTTAAGAAATCTGGTAACGGGAAATGACTCTTTGTAACTACATGGATGCTCATTTCACTCTTAAATATTCCAGATTGCCTCATGGCTTCCATATATCCGGGTATAAGATCTGTTCTGTCTGCAGGTATAGCTACAACTAACTGACAGTCAGAATTTCCAAATCCAGAGGTCACGTAAAGTACTCTGTCCATGTTCTTTAAGAAGTTCATTGCCTCGTCATTTGTGCCCTTTTGGATATTCAAGAGAAAATGAACTTGATGGTAACCTAATTTATCAGGTTCAATTATTGCAGAGAATCCTTTTACAATGCCATCGTCAATCATTTTATTGATAAAAGGTGTAACTGTCTGTATTGAAAGTCCCGTTTCTTCTGCAATCTTGTTCTTCTGTGGGAATCCTTTGATTGCAAGGAGGGATCTTAGAATCTTAATTCCTTTTTTGTTCATTTTCATTTTTATCACTATTTTTATAAATTCTTTAAAATATTTAAATCTTTCGGAAATTTTTTATTAAATAATTTTTCTATTAGTTATAAAAAGTAGATAACATAATGAAATAATGAATAATAAAATAACCTCTAAATCAAGTATGCCTGTTTCAATCCCAATCATAGTATAACTTAGCACCATACTATAGAGGCCTACAAGAAGAATTTTCCTTTCTCCATTTGTTTTGTTGGACATCTTATACAGATTTGAAAGGAAAAATCCGAGAAATGCCATAAAAGAGATGACCCCTAGAACCCCAAAGTCGATTGCCAAAGGTCCAAATATTGTTGAGGTCACCGAAACTGATCTTTCCCCAACTAAGACTGCTATCATTCTTCTAGGGGAGTATGCAACGCCAGGCATTAACCTAGCAAGATAAGGATGGGTTGCTATGTGGATTGCCCCATTTGTAATGCCAAAAAGTCCGCCCATATTTGAAAGTATATCCATTACATCGGTAGTAAGGCTAATTCTAGTTATCAAAGATTCAAAAAGAGAAAGATTCACTCCTAATAGGACATCCCTTATGATTGTGAGGGCTACTAATGAAAGTACAGCTGCACCACCCATAACAAAAAGTTCTGATTTTTTCCATATTCCAACTATGGCTCCAGAAACTAGTGCCCCAAATAATACAAAAATCACTTGAGTCCTATACCCCAAAAGTGCCATTAATAATAGTGATAAAAGTGTAAAGAATATTGAAATAGACCTTGCTTTTTTGTAGGTATATTTTTTAGTGAGACCTACATAGGAAATCAATAGTATAGCTCCCATTGGGAAAAGATGCGCCATCATAGTAAAAGTTGGATCCAAAGAATTTCTAGCCTGTACATCAAGCAATGGGATTCCTCCGGCAATCACTAGATCTAAAAGATAGAAGATCAACCCTAATGAGAGTAATATGAAAATTAAATTGTAAGTATTATCTTCTAAATAAGTAATTGCCCGACCATTGTAGGTCAAGAAAAGATAGATTAAACTAATAAAAATATATGGAAAAGAGAGTGCCCAAAATCCATTTGATAAAATAACAAGATTAATGACTAAAAGTGAAACAAAAAAATCTTTATTATCCCGCTCTGTCATACCTATGAGAAGAAGTGGCAGAAGACTCAATTTTACATAAAATCCGAATGCCTCTATTTGTACTATACTTAATAGAAATATTACTGAAAAGATTATCAAGAGGGGCCAGAAATTACTTTTTTTTATTTTCTTAAATTTGGGCATGTTAATTAGAGTGCCAATATAGAATGAAATCGTACCCAAAAGCAAAACTAATGTTCCCATATATGATAAAGGGTGATCTGAAAAACTAAAAAAAAGTAGGATTGAAACAACAACAATAATTGGAGAGAACTTAAGGAATTTTGAGTCTTCAAGATGCCTATCAAATCGAGATATCTCTATGGGAAAAGAAGGAAATTTCTCAAGTGATTTGAAGAAATTAAGAGAGACTTTATTGATAATGCTTTCTGAAAATTCTTTTTCAAGGAAGGGAAATATCTTATTAATATATTTCATCTAAATCCTCACATGAATATCTCCAATTATCTCTTCAAGTTTATTGTTTTCAATAAGAGATATGTCATCTTTAGGAATATTTTCAGTTAGCACAACGGCCCTAAAATCAGAAAAATAGTATCTTTTTGGACTGTATTGAAAAAGAACTGATTGAAGCTTTTCAAAATCATTTGTTCCAATGCCACTGACATATAGATTTATTCCATTTTCTGAAGAGCTTACTTTAACATCTTTAAGATAAAAAATCTCTTTTGCTATTTTGTCGGATAACTCTTTCTCGAAAGTAATGCTCTTAGGAAAGTCCCCATCTATAGCGATGTTTGCAGTAACAGTTGTGTCGATTATATTATATTTACCAAGGAATAGAGAGGTATTCTGAACTAAAGATTTTGCTTCATTTAAATTGTTGACAGCAAATCCTTTTTGCATATAGTGAACTGCTGAGCCATTTAACATTCTAACTTTTATTTCCTTTGAGGCTATGTCCTCTTTGTAGGCAGTTCTTCCGCCAACAGTTAAAATTCTGCCATCCTCTAACTTCAATAAAAATGTACCTTGAGAAGTTCCAATGACAACTCCTTCTTCATTGAAAGGTGCATAGTCGCTTGTGTACGATCCATTTACCCTCACTAGGTATCTAAATCCTTTGCCGTCTGAAAAATCAAAGAATCTGACTGCGCTATAGATCTGTGAGCCTGTGTATGTATATTCATCGACAGGCTCTTTTTCAAGATACTTAGTAGAAAAGGAAATCAGTGCCGCCACTACTAGGACAATTATTGCCAAGTCAAAGAGATTTAATCTTCTCATTAAACCCCCCTAGTAAGTACCCAGGATAACTGTTCTAAGAAAGTCAGATAATAGAATGACATTTTCGAAGTTATTAGTTTCAACTATTAGAACTCCTTCGTTTAATATGACTATCTTAGTATCTTTTGCTCCTAAGTTTGGGGTTTTCATGTAAATAACTGGTTTTGTAGGAGATCCAATTAATTTAATCCCCATCATATATTTATGCCATGGTGTGATTTCTTTCGCAAATATAATTGCGCCTTTTGTTCTTCCTACACCCTCACTAATTGAAGCTACACCCCTAACTAAACTTGAGTTTTCTGGCACAGAGCCAGGCATTGCTTTAAACAGTAAATAAACATTCGAAACTTCATCTTCAGTGAACATGTTTCTCATTATGACTAGAGGGTCACCTTGTACATAAGATACAACTTTAACAGATTGATTATTATCAGTATTATATAAGATTGTATTTGGCGTTCCTTTTATATCAAAAGCATGATTTCCCAAATAATTTACATAGAAGAGTGAAGCCATTGCCACTCCTATCACGGCCACTAAAACAACTAGACTTAAAGTTTTTTTAGAAATTTGAGGGCTTTTCTTACTTTTCTTTTTTGCCATGAAGATAAAACAAAAAATTTATTTATAAATATTGTGGGATTTCTTAGTCTCTTGTGTAATCTGCTAAAAATTTTGCCTGTTACCTAATGATGATTTTTCAACCTCCTTGCCAACTAATTCCATAAAATTTCCCAATAGTACAGGCTCGAGCTTCCGCCAGAATGCCTGTTCTGGAGTTTCAAGATTGTCCCAGTCAAGAC